>ERZ773070.23-NODE-23-length-116774-cov-5.823953_pt1 | contig 116774 bp, 111 predicted proteins | sample MGYA00580618_ERZ773070 | MGnify/ENA primary metagenome ERZ773070 (study PRJEB29015, sample SAMEA2738023) | human oral metagenome | biome: human oral; feature: human-associated habitat; material: dental | place: China | collected 2019 ...
GCATTGACATTGCCGCCGGCGTCCTCGATTACCGACAAGAGGCTCGAACAAAGAAAAGTGAATATTGGGCAGTTACCAGAGTGGCCAAATGGGGCTGACTGTAACTCAGCTGGCGTAGCCTTCGGTGGTTCGAATCCATCACTGCCCACTGAAATTTTGCGGAAGTAGCTCAGTTGATAGAGCATTAGCCTTCCAAGCTGAGGGTCGCGGGTTTGAGCCCCGTCTTCCGCTCTAAATATTTTTTACAAACGATATACAATTCGTATGTCGTTTGTAAAAAGTGTATGATTAATTAATATTTATATAGGTATGAAAAAGCTGTTTTTTACTCTTTTTTTGGTAATTATTGCTGCTTCTCAGCTCTATTGTCAGGTGTTGGAGTCTCCTTCATCATTCAATAATAATGTAGGTAATATCGACTTCCAAAACGATAATGTGCTGAGTGCCCACAATAATGATTTCAGTCCATTTGCCAACCCTACTCCGTCTCAAGTCCCGAACGGACCGATGTATAGTGGACCCGGTGGAGACCCCGAAGAGGACGACCCCGTACCGGTAGGAAGCGGAGCATTGGTGTTGACATTGTTGGGGTCGGCATATTTTGCTGTTGTAGGAATAAGAAAAAATAAAAAAGACAAATTATAATTTTGGCATTTACCATCCGACATGTTGATGCTTCCAATTTTTATACTTGTCGGTAGATGCATATATATAACCGATTGTTTTTGTGAGGTTACGCTCCGAAGACAGTCGTTTGGAGTTATCAAAAGTAATATTTAATAACAAAGTAAATTATGGCAAAAGAAGTTGCTGGTTTTATTAAATTACAGATCAAAGGTGGAGCGGCAAATCCCTCACCTCCCGTAGGTCCTGCATTGGGCTCGAAGGGATTGAATATCATGGATTTCTGTAAGCAATTTAATGCCAGAACTCAAGAAAAGTCCGGTAAGGTCTTGCCTGTTGTTATTACGTACTATTCAGACAAAAGCTTCACTTTCATAGTGAAAAATCCGCCGGTGGCAGTTCAGTTGCTTGAGCTTACCAAAGCAAAGAGCGGCTCGGCTCAGCCCAACCGAAAAAAAATAGCCGAAATCACTTGGGAACAGGTGAAGACTATTGCTGCGGAAAAAATGTCTGACTTGAATTGTTTCACGGTAGAATCCGCTATGCGTATGGTAGCGGGCACTGCGAGAAGTATGGGTATAACCGTAAAAGGAGAATTTCCCGAAAATGTTTAATTTTTAAATCTTCAACCGAAAAAAGAAATGAGTAAACTCACAAAAAATCAGAAGTTGGCGTTCGAAAAGATTGAAGCAGGGAAATCGTACTCTCTCAAAGAGGCAGCTAAACTTGTAAAAGAGATTACTTTTACCAAGTTTGATTCTTCTGTGGATATCGATGTACGTCTTGGGGTCGACCCTCGTAAAGCAAACCAGATGGTTCGCGGCGTGGTGTCATTGCCTCACGGAACAGGCAAACAGATAAGAGTTCTTGCATTATGTACACCCGACAAAGAGGCTGAGGCCAAAGAAGCCGGAGCCGATTACGTCGGTTTAGATGAATATATCGAAAAGATCAAAGGTGGCTGGACAGATATTGATGTCATCATCACTATGCCTGCCATTATGGGTAAAATAGGTGCTTTGGGTCGTGTGCTCGGTCCCCGCGGATTGATGCCTAACCCCAAATCGGGTACCGTTACTATGGAGGTCGGTAAAGCCGTTGCCGAAGTAAAGCAGGGCAAAATCGACTTCAAGGTCGACAAATACGGTATAGTTCATACTTCTATCGGTAAGGTTTCGTTCAGCGAAGACAAAATAGCGGACAATGCCCGCGAATTTATGGCAACGATAATGAAACTCAAACCTACTTCGGCAAAAGGAACTTATGTGAAGAGCGTTTATCTTTCATCGACAATGAGTCCCGGTATCAAAATAGACACTCGTAGTATAGACGAATAAACTTTTTTGAAAATTAGGAGGAAATTTAAATGAGAAAAGAAGATAAAAGCTTATTGATAACCAAGATAGAGGATACTCTGAAGTTGTATTCTGCATATTACCTTACAGACGCACAAGGATTGAATGCAGAGCAGGTTAGCGATTTGCGTCGCAAATGCTCGAAGCAGGATATCAAGATGCTCGTGGTAAAGAATACCCTTCTGAACAAAGCATTCGAAAATCTTGGCATAGACGTTTCGCAATTCGGCAATTCGCTCAAACTGAACACCGCACTATTCTTGTCTAATACGGGCAACGCTCCCGCAAAATTGATAAAGGATTTTGTCGGCAACGGAAAAGTGACTCAAAAACCTGTCTTGAAGGCAGCTTATGTCGAAGAGTGTTTCTATGTTGGAGCCGAACAACTTGATGTACTTGCTACAATCAAGAGTAAAAACGAACTTATCGGCGAAATCGTCGGATTGTTGCAATCGCCGGCTAAGAACGTCGTTTCTGCCCTCCAAAGCGGAGGTAATAAACTTTCGGGTATTGTCAAGACTCTATCCGAGAGAGAATAATTTTTTTATAAAAAATGGCTTTTGTGCTTGACGAACAAATATAATTTTCTTGACGAAAGCCGACATACAAAACCAATTTTTAATTAATAATTTTAAAAAAACAAAATCAATAATATGGCAGATTTAAAAGCTTTTGCAGAACAATTGGTTAATCTTACAGTAAAAGAAGTAAATGAATTAGCCGAAATTTTAAAAAATGAATATGGTATCGAACCTGCTGCCGCAGCTGTTGCTGTTGCTGCCGGTCCTGCCGCAGCTGCCGGTGCTCCGGCTGCCGAAGAAAAGACATCGTTCGATGTTATGTTGAAATCGGCTGGTGCCAATAAACTTGCAGTTGTAAAATTAGTTAAAGAGCTTACAGGTCTTGGCTTGAAAGAAGCAAAAGACATAGTAGATGCTGCTCCTTCGAAAGTTAAAGAAGGCGTATCGAAAGAGGAAGCCGAAGAACTTCAAAAGCAACTCACAGGAGCAGGCGCCGAGGTTGAACTCAAATAAGCCTATCCTGTCTGTGCAGGCTTACGGTTTAGGGGCTTTTTCCCCTAAACCTTTTTTCCGTTAAAAACAACAAGTTCAATAATTAAAAAACAAATATGTCGCAAAACACTGAAACCCAAAGAATTAGTTTTGCTACCACAAAAAATCAGTTTCCTTATCCCGATTTTTTGGAGGTACAGCTGCAATCATTTAGAGACTTCTTCCAACTCGATACCCAAACAGAAAAGAGAAAAAACGAAGGGATGTACAAGGTTTTCTCCGAGAACTTCCCCATATCCGATACAAGAAACAACTTTACACTCTACTTTATAGACTATTTCGTCGACCCGCCGAGATATACCGTCGAAGAGTGTATCGCTCGCGGATTGACATACAGCGTACCGCTGAAAGCCAAACTTCGTTTGGAGTGCAACGACCCCGACCACGAAGATTTTGCTACCGTAGTGCAAGATGTCTATTTGGGTACCATTCCGTATATGACCGACAAAGGAACTTTTGTGATAAACGGAGCAGAACGCGTGATTGTTTCGCAGCTTCACCGCTCGCCGGGTGTATTCTTCGGCTCGTCGGTACACACAAACAATACCGTGCTCTATTCGGCAAGGATTATCCCGTTCCGTGGCTCGTGGATAGAGTTTGCCACCGATATAAACAATGTCATGTACGCTTATATCGACAGAAAAAAGAAACTGCCCGTAACGACGCTGCTGCGTGCCATCGGCTTCGAAACGGACAAAGATATACTCGAAAGTTTCGGGCTTGCCGAAGAGGTAAAGGCAAATAAGACAAACCTCAAAAAATATGTTGGTCGTACCCTCGCTGCCCGTGTGGTAAAACCTTGGGTAGAAGACTTCGTAGACGACGCTACGGGCGAAGTGGTTACGGTGGAGCGTACCGAAGTACTTATCGAACGTGAGACAGTACTCGAAAACCGTCATATTCAACTCATTGTAGACTCAGGATGTCAGTCTATATTGATACACAAAGAAGACGCCACCAAGACAGACTACTCAATCATATACAACTCGTTACAGAAAGACCCGTCGAATACGGAACGAGAAGCCATACTCCACATATACAGGCAGTTGCGTAATGCAGAACCCGCCGACGACGCTTCGGCACGCGATTTGGTAAACGGACTTTTCTTCTCCGAAAAACGTTACGACTTGGGTGAAGTGGGCAGATTCCGTATCAATCGTAAACTCGGACTTAAGACCGACCCAAAGGTAAGAGTCCTCACGAAAGAAGATATTATCGAGATAATCAAATACTTAATAGAGTTAATAAACGGCAAGGTAATAGTAGACGACATAGACCATTTGAGCAACCGCCGCGTACGTACTGTCGGCGAACAGCTCTATGCTCAGTTTGGAGTAGGTTTGGCTCGTATGGCAAGGACTATCCGCGAACGTATGAATGTTCGTGACAACGAGGTATTTACCCCGATAGATCTGATAAATGCCAAGACAATATCTTCCGTCATCAATACATATTTCGGCACCAATGCCCTCTCTCAGTTTATGGACCAACAGAATCCATTGGCCGAAATCACACACAAACGCCGTCTGTCGGCTCTCGGTCCCGGTGGTCTGAGTCGCGACAGAGCAGGATTCGAGGTTCGCGACGTACACTACACACACTACGGTCGTCTGTGTCCTATCGAGACACCCGAAGGTCCTAATATCGGGCTTATATCGTCGCTTTGTATCTTTGCCAAGATAGACGGATTGGGTTTTATAGAGACACCGTATCGTAAAGTCAGCGACAGCGTAGTAGACAACGACCCGAAAAAAGTAATATACCTTACAGCCGAAGACGAAGAAGGCAAATTCATTGCACAAGGCAATGCTCCGCTCGACGACCAAGGACACTTTATCCTCGACAGAGTGAAAGCTCGTCAGGACGCCGACTACCCTGTAATCTCACCCGAACAGGTAGAGCTGATGGACGTTGCTCCGCAACAGATAGCATCGCTTGCGGCAGCACTGATACCGTTCCTCGAACACGACGACGCCAACCGTGCTCTGATGGGCTCCAATATGATGCGTCAGGCTGTGCCTCTGCTTCGCCCCGAAGCTCCTATCGTGGGTACAGGTATCGAAAAACAGATGATACACGACTCTCGTACCCAGGTAATGGCAGAAGGTAACGGTACGGTAGAGTTTGTAGATGCCAAAACTATCGTAATAAAATACGACCGAACCGAAGCAGAAGAGTTTGTTAATTTTGTGGGTTCAACCAAGACATATAATTTACCGAAGTTCCAGCGTACCAACCAAGATACGGTCATCGACCTTCATCCGCTGGTTCGCAAGGGCGACCGCGTTACCAAAGACCAAATTCTCACCGAAGGTTTTTCGACCGAAAACGGCGAACTTGCTCTCGGACGCAACCTGAAAGTAGCATTTATGCCTTGGAAAGGATATAACTACGAAGATGCCATCGTGATAAACGAAAAGGTGGTGCGAGAAGACATATTCACTTCGGTACACGTATCGGAATATTCGCTCGAAGTACGTGAAACCAAGCGCGGTATGGAAGAGTTTACCTCCGATATACCTAATATATCTGAAGAAGCAACCAAGAATCTGGATGCCAACGGTATAATCCGCCTCGGAGCTCATATTATGCCAGGTGATATCATGATAGGAAAAATTACGCCAAAGGGCGAGACCGACCCGACTCCTGAAGAAAAACTACTGCGTGCTATCTTCGGCGACAAAGCGGGCGACGTAAAAGACGCTTCGCTGAAAGCCTCTCCGTCACTTAGCGGTGTTGTAATAGGTAGAGAATTGTACTCGAGAGCTTTGAAAAACAAGAAATCGAAAGCCGAAGAAAAGGCAGAAATGGAAGTGCTCAAAGAGGAATTTAATAAGAAGGCAATGGCTCTCAAAAAAGTCCTTGTAGACAAACTAATAGAGGTAACATCAGGAAAAACCTCGCAGGGGGTAAAAGATATTCTCGGTACGGAACTTATCCCGAAAGGAAGTAAATTTACCCAGAAGCAGCTTGCCGATATAGATTATACAGTGGCTCAACTAAACAGATGGACTACCGACGAAAAACGAAACACTCAGATTCGTCAGATAGTTACCAACTACCTGCGCCAGTACAAAGAGTACGACGCCGAGCTCAAGCGCAAACAGTTCAACCTTACCATCGGAGACGAACTGCCTTCGGGTATCATACAACTTGCAAAAGTATACATCGCCAAGAAACGTAAAATACGCGTAGGCGACAAGATGGCAGGTCGCCACGGTAATAAGGGTATCGTATCGAAAATAGTACGTCAGGAGGATATGCCGTATCTTGCAGACGGTACTCCGGTAGATATAGTACTCAACCCGCTCGGTGTACCGTCGCGTATGAACCTCGGACAGATATTCGAGACTGTCCTCGGCTGGGCAGGTAAGGAACTTGGAGTTAAGTTTGCTACTCCCATTTTCGACGGTGCAAGCTTGGAAGACCTTAGCAAGTGGACAGAAAAAGCAGGTGTGCCCGAATACGGTAAAACATACCTGTACGACGGAGGCACAGGCGAGCGTTTCGACCAACCGGCTACGGTAGGCGTTATATATATGCTCAAGCTCGGACACATGGTAGACGACAAGATGCACGCGCGCTCAATCGGTCCGTATTCGCTTATCACTCAGCAACCTCTCGGAGGTAAAGCTCAGTTCGGTGGACAGCGTTTCGGAGAGATGGAAGTATGGGCTCTCGAAGCATTCGGAGCATCGAATATACTGCAAGAGATACTTACTGTAAAGTCGGACGACGTAGTGGGCAGAGCCAAGACGTACGAGGCTATCGTCAAAGGTGACCCGATGCCTACACCGGGGCTGCCCGAATCGTTCAACGTATTGCTGCACGAACTTCGAGGATTGGGATTAAGTATAAAACTTGATTAAAAATAAAAACAAAGTGTTGTAAATCAACTGCTGATATGGTTTAATAGGTTGATATATATGAATAAAACGACAGACATTATTTCCATACGATTTTTTGTAGAAATTTTTTCTATTACTGCTTTATTATTCGTTGGTTATATGCTGATTATATATTACTCCGAACTACCTAACACAGTTCCTTCGCATTATAATATTTGTGGAGAGGCAGATGCTTATTCTCGTAAGTGGGTAATATTTATTGTGCCTTTCTTGATGATAATCACTTATATTGTATTCTCAATTTTACAGCGTAAACCCCACATTTTCAATTATCCTATTCAAGTTACAGACGAAAATAGAGACGGTCTGTATAAGGTAGGAGTAGAGATGGTTGTTGTTTGTAAGATGTTGGTAATGCTGATGTTTGCAGCACTTTGTGCTTCTTGTATATTCGATTCGATTAATAAAAAAGGATATGTCAATATATGGTTCATTCTTATTCCATCGATTGGCTTACTTATCGTACCGATATACTATATCGTAAAAATGTATACCCTTAAATCTAAAGTAAAGAAATAAATACAAAACACAATATTTATGGCATTAAAAAGAGATAATAAGATAAAAGGTAATTTGAAAAAAATTACTATCAGTCTTGCCTCGCCCGAAGAGATATTGGAAAACTCCAATGGCGAAGTAACCAAACCCGAAACGGTAAACTACCGTACCTACCGCCCCGAAAGAGATGGTCTGTTCTGCGAACGTATCTTCGGACCGGTACGCGACTACGAGTGTCATTGCGGTAAATACAAGCGTATCCGCTACAAAGGCATCGTATGCGACCGTTGCGGTGTCGAAGTTACCGAAAAGAAGGTTCGCCGCGAACGTTCGGGGCATATCCAACTTGCCGTTCCGGTGGCTCATATATGGTATTTCCATTCGCTGCCGAATAAGATTGGTTACCTGCTCGGAATGTCTACCAAAAAACTCGATTCCATAGTTTATTACGAAAAATATGTTGTCATTCAGCTTGGAGCACTTGCCGGAGAAGAAGAGACTCTCGCCGTAGGCGACCTTCTTGACGAAGATCAATACCTCGCCGTAATGGACAGAGTACCGAAAGACAATCATCTGCTCGACGACAGCGACCCCAACAAGTTCATCGCCAAGATGGGAGCGGAAGCTATTCGCGAAATGCTTATGCGGCTCGACTTGGACAAACTATCTTATGAGCTGCGCAACAAAGCCGATACCGACACTTCACAACAGCGTAAGGCAGAGGCTCTCAAACGCCTGCACGTAATAGAGTCGTTCCGTGCATCGAAAGTGCCCAATAAGCCCGAATGGATGATTCTTACCGTCTTGCCAGTAATTCCACCCGAATTGCGTCCGCTTGTTCCGCTCGACGGAGGCAGATTCGCCACATCAGACCTCAACGACCTATATCGCCGTGTCATCATCAGAAACAACCGTCTGAAACGATTGATAGAGATAAAAGCTCCTGAGGTGATACTCCGCAACGAAAAACGTATGTTGCAGGAGGCAGTAGACAGTCTTATCGACAACTCACGCCGTGCTGCGGCAGCCAAAGCCGACTCCACACGTCCGCTCAAATCGCTCTCCGAAAGCCTGAAAGGTAAGCAGGGACGCTTCCGTCAGAACCTTCTCGGTAAACGTGTCGATTACTCGGCTCGTTCGGTTATCGTCGTCGGTCCGGAGCTGAAGATGGGCGAATGCGGATTGCCCAAAGAGATGGCAGCAGAGCTTTACAAGCCGTTCATTATAAGAAAATTGATAGAACGCGGAATAGTGAAGACGGTGAAGTCGGCAAAGAAATTCATCGACCGCAAAGACCCTGTCGTTTACGATATATTGGAGAATGTAATGAAGGGACACCCCGTATTGCTCAACCGTGCACCGACACTGCACCGACTGGGTATTCAGGCATTCCAACCCAAGATGATAGAAGGACGTGCAATACAGTTGCATCCGCTCGCCTGTACGGCATTCAACGCCGACTTCGACGGCGACCAGATGGCAGTACACCTCCCTCTGGGCAACGAAGCAATACTGGAGGCACAACTCCTGATGCTCGGCTCTCACAACATATTGAATCCCGCCAACGGAGCTCCTATCACCATACCGTCGCAGGATATGGTACTCGGACTGTACTATATCACCAAAGAACTGCCGGGAGCCAAAGGCGAGGGAATGACTTTCGCTTCGCCCGAAGAGGCAGAGATAGCTCTGAACGAAGGCAAAGTCGATATTCACGCCCGAATCAATGTCCGCCTCAGAGAGACAGACAGCGAAGGAAATAGCGTATTCAATATGATAAAAGATACTACCGTCGGACGAGTTATAGTCAATAAATATCGTCCGAAAGAAGTGTCATATATCAACGAACTGTTTACTAAAAAATCGCTCAGAGATATCATAGGTAATGTCATAGAGAATGCGGGAGTGGCAAAAACGGCTCAGTTCCTCGACGATATCAAAAACCTCGGTTATCAGATGGCGTTCAAGGGCGGTCTGTCGTTCAATCTGTTCGACGTCATTATCCCCGACGAGAAGAGCGATTTGGTGAAAGCCGGCTACGAAGAGGTCGATAAGATTGTGGGCGACTACAATATGGGTTTCATCACCAACAACGAACGTTATAATCAGATTATCGACGTATGGACACGTGTAAACAAACAACTTACCGACGTATTGATGAAGAAATTCGTCTCCGACAAGCAAGGCTTCAACTCCGTGTATATGATGCTCGACTCGGGTGCTCGCGGTAGCAAGGAGCAGATTCGTCAGCTGTCGGGTATGCGTGGTCTTATGGCTAAACCGCAGAAAGCCGGTGCCGAAGGCGGACAGATTATCGAAAACCCGATTCTTGCCAACTTCAAAGAAGGGCTTAGCGTATTGGAGTACTTCATCTCCACTCACGGTGCTCGTAAGGGTCTTGCCGATACCGCTCTGAAGACTGCCGACGCAGGTTATCTGACTCGTCGTCTGGTAGACGTATCGCACGACGTTATAATTACTGCCGAAGACTGCGGTACTCTGCGTGGACTGACTGTTACCGAGCTGAAAAACAAAGAAGAAGTCATCTCTACCCTTGGCGAAAGGATTCTGGGACGTGTTACCGTACACGACGTACGCAACCCCAAGACAAACGAAATAATAGTACCCGCAGGAGAGATTATCGACGAAAAAATAGCTGCCGAGATAGAACGCGCCTCGATAGAGCGTGTCGAAGTACGCTCGGTACTTACCTGCGAACAACGTCTGGGCGTTTGTGCCAAATGTTACGGACGCAACCTGTCGAACGGTCTGCTGGTAAACAAGGGCGAAGCCGTAGGTGTCATCGCCGCTCAGTCTATTGGCGAACCGGGTACACAGCTGACACTCCGCACATTCCACGTCGGCGGTATAGCATCTAACATCGCTGCCGAGTCGAAGATAGTTTCACGCTACGACGGTATACTCGAAATAGACGAGATACGCACGGTAGATACCGTAGACGCAACAGGCAAAGATTATCAGGTAGTGGTGTCGCGGCAGACAGAGATGAGAATAGTAGACCCCAACACAAAGATAGCAATGACAATACAATCGATACCTTATGGTGCCAAATTGTATTTCAAATCGGGCTCGGAGGTAAAGAAAGGCGACTTTATCTGCGACTGGGATCCATTCAATGCGGTCATTATCTCCGAAGTAGGGGGTAAAATAGACTTCGACTCGGTAATAGAAAACGTTACATACAAAACCGAATCGGACGAAGCAACCGGTCTCAGAGAAAAAATAATCATCGAAAGCAAAGATAAAACCAAGACACCTTCGGTACAGATTCTCGATAAGGGGAAAAATATCGTCAAATCGTACAACCTGCCTGTTTCGGCACACCTTGTCGTAGATAGCGGTCAGGAGATAAAAGCGGGCGATATATTGGTAAAAATACCGAGAGCACAGGGTAAAGCAGGCGATATCACAGGCGGTCTGCCTCGTGTAACAGAGCTTTTCGAGGCACGCAACCCGAGCAACCCTGCCATCGTTGCCGAAATAGACGGAGAAGTATCGTTCGGTAAAATCAAACGCGGTAACCGCGAAATATCGGTAACTTCCAAGACGGGAGAAGAGAAAAAGTATCTTGTTCCTCTTTCGAAACAAATACTCGTCCAAGAAGGCGACTTTGTGCGTGCGGGCATTCCTCTCTCCGACGGAGTCATTACACCTGCCGATATATTGGCTATCAAGGGACCGACCGCTGTTCAGGAGTATATCGTCAACGAAATTCAGGACGTTTACCGCCTGCAAGGTGTGAAAATCAACGACAAACACTTCGAAATCATCGTTCGTCAGATGATGAGCAAGGTACAAATCAACGAACCGGGCGATACCCATTTCCTCGAAGGACAACTTGTCGATAAACATATCTTTATGGAAGAAAACGATAAGATATGGGGTACCAAAGTAGTGCTCGACGCAGGAGACTCCACCAACTTCCAGCCGGGACAGATGGTTACGGCACGTCGCCTGAGAGAAGAGAACTCGTCGCTCAAACGCAAAGACCTCAAACTCGTAGAGACACGCGATGCGGTGGCTGCAACGTCGTCGCCCGTATTGCAGGGTATCACACGTGCTGCCCTTCATACACGTAGCTTTATGTCGGCTGCCTCGTTCCAAGAAACCACTAAGGTACTCAACGAAGCTGCTATCAGCGGACGAGTAGACAAACTCGAAGGTATGAAAGAAAACGTTATCGTCGGCAACCGTATACCTGCCGGAACAGGTCTTAGAGAGTACGACAAAATTGTCGTTATGTCTAAGGAGGAGTACGATCGCATCCACGATACGAGCCTTATTGTTACCGACTATGGCGATCTGGAAACGATAAGTTATAAAGATTAAAGGATTTTAGTTTTACAAATACAAATAGTTTATTATTGAACGACACGTAGGCTGAGCACATAAAGCTTGCCTACGTGTTTTTTATGGGGTTTGGGTGTTTGTGAGTAATATATGGTAGTATCCCAAAAAGTGTGTGAATTTCGAATTTTCTATTTTTGTAAAAACCAAAATAGAATAACTGAAAAATGAACTTTACACAATAACGACCGATGACTCAAACGCCTCGGTACTCTGTCGCAAGGATATATCTTTCACAGCATTATGAACTACCTTTCGATAGAGAGCCCCATATACAACGAAGAATTGAATATCTTCCGATGAGGGGAAGATTTATAATTTCGTTATCAAGTTCTTTTGATGGCAAAAATTCTAATTTTATCCCATTTAATCATTAAATTGTTTTCTTTGCAGTTACAATCAATATAGAAAACGCATAGACTAGGATTTGATGTATTATGCTGCAAAACAATATGTTGAGCAAATCAAGAGCTTTGTTTCTCGCCATTATAACTTTATAGGAATGATAATAACTTTTCTGTATATAATCTCCGATAAAGCCTTTAAAACCCTTGAAATAATTGTAAAAAGTAAGTTTACATTTTATAGAGAATGAACTTTTTTTTCTACATCTTCTATCTCAGATAATATTCTTACTTCACCATCTTCTAATTTCAAATCTTTAACAACATCTTTATTCTCAGCATTAATTTGCTCAAAAATACCAGAGTAGTCTTTATCTGCTTCTAATCCTTGAATAGAAATCTTGAGATGATTATATATATCAAAACGAAGAACTATTGGGTATTTGCCAATAGTTTTTCCCAATTTTACCTCCCCATTACCATAATAATTTCCATACTTTTCCAAGCATTTTGTATATGACTCAGCTTCATTTGCATCTCTAAAATAGTAAGATTGCTTTAATATTAAAGGTATGAAAATATGTCGTTCGTTATCTAAATAAAAATAGTCATACCATGTACGAGGAAAGTGTAAATATACTTCATTAGCCTTCCCTCTTTTGAGTTTCACGACCTTTGAAGAAGAGGATTTTTTAGCAATCCAATCATATAACTTAGCCTCTTTGATAAGTCTATAAAAGGCTTTTCTCATAGACTTATCTGTGTCATCTGGTAGTGTGACTTGAGCAATTATGTCATTTAAAGCCTTGTTTATATTGTCCTGACTATCTAAAGCCTCTTGTAGCATCTTTGCTACCCATTCTTTTCTCAAGAGAGCTTTGAGGTGTGCATCGGCTGTTATTTTCTCTGTAACGAATAGCTCAATAAGTTCATAGGGATTCTTATGGAAACTTGCGATGCAAGCACGAATAAGCAAGTGTTGACCGTCGCGGTATTGAGAACTAATACCATTTTCATCAAACAAATCTGCTATTTTCTCAACGTGGTTTTTAAGTTGTGATGGAGTAATTCCTTCAGAAAGTACTACACCTGCAAAACCTTTGAAGAAAGGATGTTTTTCTTGTTCTCTAAGAATTTCCTCAAATCTTTTATCTTGTATAATGAGTTTTGCTTTACGGATTTCTTCGTTTATAGAGGCAGTAAAACTTTCATTCTGTTGTGCTAAATGTTCATAAATATCCCCTTTACTATTGCTTATAAGGTTGTACAAAGCACGAATAGTATTGACTTGAGGGACTACCCCATCAATATTCGTGTTTTCAACAATATTCCACACCATTCGCATCCAATGCTCAAAATCCTTGTTTCCTTTAGGGGAAGCTTCTTGAGTGAGAATATACATCACAATTCCTGCAAAAACAACCGAATTCTTTTGAGAGTAATTTTTAAGGTCAGCAAAAGGTGTTATCTGTTCTCCCCAAGCAGCTTTGGCATCTTCAAGGATTGTAGGATATGATTTGAAAGTATCAAGCAACAGAGTAAGTATTTCTTTACTCTTATCTTTGCCTAACGCCTCAAATAGAGTCTGATAACTTTTAAAACCTAAATAGCGAGCTTTGTCATTACTTTGTGTTTCACTTTCTTGACGGAAAAAGTCAAACTCAGGATTTGAATTCATTTTTTCAGCAGTTGTGTCTTTCTGGCTGAAAACGATGCTTAAAAGTGTTGCCACTCGATAGAAAAAACGGAAATATTGTTGGTCTACTTCTTTGTCAGAGCTTTCTTTGTCCCAAAAAATATCTATCCATTTAGTATCCAATTTGGTAGCAAAGTCCAACCACGATTCAAGTTCTTGCTGAGAAGCATCTTTAGCAGGTTTGTAATAGCCTACTAAGTCCGCCTTGAAATTTTCAAAAGGAGTAAGAGGTAATCCTCTCGCATTCATTTTGATATACAATTCCTCAGTCAGGTTAAAATCGTTGAGGTTTAGGGCGTAGAAACGGATGAGGTCTAATTTATCAGCGATGAGAATACATTCCTTTTTGTAATGCTCATAAATAGCATCAAGCATTGTAAGCATTGCTTCTATAGTAGGGTCTAAGCGAAAAGCATTGCTATACCACCTTTGATTTTTAATGTATTCACTTGGGGTTTGTTTTTCCTCATCAGTGAGTTTGTTTAACTTGCATAACTCATTTATAAAATCGCGAGAAGAATTACGTGTTTCGTAGGTTAAACGCACTTTTTCATCTTCTTTAAACCAAAAAGGTAATTCTCCTTTTTCTTGCAAATGAGCGTAAAGATACAGCAAGAATAGGGTAGTAATACGCTGTTGCCCATCAAGCAGTTCATAAATGCCATTGTCTTTCAGTGAACCGTATATAAAGTTCAGTTCTATGTCTTTATTCTCTTTTATAGTTTTGAAAAGTTCTTCAAGAATGCTTTTGCGTACTTGGGCTTCTTCTTTGCGGCCTTGCGCATAAGAACGTTGTATTTTAGGAATGACGATTCTTTTCAAAGAGTTGCCCCCAACTCCTTCGGTAAAGAGTGTTTTTAAAGTTCGTAAGTTATTGTTTGCCATATTCTTTTAATTCGTTAAGGATGTAATCTTGATATGCTTTTTTACAGGCATCGCTCCAATAAAGACTATTTTGAAGAGAAGTTTCTCCAAAATTCTTATAGAATATCATTTGAGTACATTGAGGTACGTATTTACCATTACGGATAGCCTCAAGTATTTCTTTTCGTTTCCTTGGGAATAGTGCATTGCCATAGCTACGATTGGTTTCGGCATCGAGAAGTGTAAGGTTGCCAATAGTGTTTCTATTGTCATCTTCTTCTGATTTTTCTTCGGCTATTTCCTTAATAACCTCTATACATTCACTCCATTTTTTCTCAGAGTAGAAAGGTGCAACCTTCTTTTCCCATTCTTCCTTAGGAAGAAAGTCTTTGTGTATTTCTATCCATTCTTTTTGGTCATCTCCTTTACTCAAACGGTTTGTTTGTGCTGAATCAATATGTTCTACATCCCAATTCTGAGTTACAAAAATGTCAAATGGAAATTTATACGATGGACTATTAACCTCTACATTTTCTCGCAATGCTTCTAATTGTTTGTTTAGGGTATGAACATTGAGTAAAAGTAGAATATTTCTGATTTGATTACGATTCTTAGTGTAGCTAACCTCTTCAGGATTTTTAATTTTAATCATTTTCTTCAGCTTGCTAATAAAATCTATTTGGTTTTTAGACTCCGTATAGCTTTTGTAAATCTCTTGTAGAGGTGTTCCTGAGTGTGCTAAAAAACCTATGAGATTGTATTTCACTGGATCAATGTACCAATCTTCAAGAGTACGAAAAACGTTTACTACCTTTCCCCATTCTTTTTCTATTTCTGAAGATTCCTTTTCCCCAGAAAAAATCTCGTAGTAAGAACGGAAAAGTTTGTTCTTTTCGATCTCAAACACTCCTTTATTGAGTCTTAAAAGCAGTTCTATGCGGTTAGAAGGGATTTTAGTTTCTCTGCTCAAGAAAAACCAAAAGTCATCTTGGTGTAAAGCGTTTTCAATGCGTTCCCATTCAAGAGCGATATTTCCTTGAACAGTATCCAAATTACTACTTTCTTTTGCGAGATAGCGTTTTTGTAAGAAAAGCCCCTTGATAAGTTCTGCTTCTGTAAGTTGAATTTTACCATTGTTGATAGTCAAGAACTCACGAATCACATCTTTCTCTTCATTGATTTCGTACCAAACTACTTGTAAAGAGCCACAACTTTCTTTGGTATCTTTGTCTTGGCAAAGAAAAGTAGCTAATTTAGTACGTATATTAGAAGCTTTTAGATTAGCCGTCTTTTTTTGGGTTATCCATTTTTCAATACATTTATAAGCATTGAAAGCGTGTTTTTCATCAATGTTATCGAAATTAGATTGTTTACCTATAGTTTGAAGATACTGAGACAAGTCTTTCCTTGTTTCATAGATGAGGTTGTACATTGCATTTTGCTCATCTTCTTTATCTTCTTCATCTGCTGTTTTATCAATGATATATTGCAGTAAGATGTAAAGGGTTGTAAGCCTTTGCTGTCCGTCTACTACCTCATAGATAGGAGCTTCTGCATTGAGAGCAAGATTTTTTTCTTTAATTTCTTTCCACTTAGGAGAGTCTTTAGTAATTTGCTTTACAATAATAGGTTGTAAGCAATAAAACTGGTTTTCATTTTTACCTGAAGCAAAATCATAGAGGTCATTCAGCAGATCTTCCACCTGTTCATCATTCCATCTATAACCTCGTTGGTAAGCAGGAACGTAAAAAATACGCCCGTCCCTAAGTTCTATTAGAGACTTCATTTCTATTATATTTTCTATCATATCTAAACGATAACCAATTGTTATGCAACTATAATGTTAATTTTTATTTCTCATACACCTACCCATTCAAATCGCCTGATAGCCTATATCACTGCGATAGAATAAGTTATCGCAATCTATCTTGGCTATTTCTGCCAGAACATTCTCGCGGGCTTCGGCAAGTGTCGTCGCCAACCCCGTTACGAAGAGTACCCTGCCGCCATTGGTGAGCAGACGGTCGCCGTCGTATTTAGTGCCCATATGGAATACCTCTACCCCTTTGAGCGTGTTGAGGTGTTTTATCTCGAAGCCTTTACGATAGCTCTCGGGATACCCCTTCGATGCCAGCACGAAACCTATTGCAGCGCGGCTATCCCACTCTATGCAAGGCATCCTGCGGTCTAAGACATCGTTGAAGACGTCGAAGATATCGCTTGTGAGGCGAGGTAAGACAACTTCGGTCTCGGGGTCGCCAAAACGTGCGTTGAACTCTATTACTTTAATCCCCTTGTCAGTCTTCATCAACCCACCATACAATACGCCGCAAAAGCTACAACCCTCTGCTACCAATGCATTTGCCGTAGGTTTCATTATGCGGTTGAGGGCAAAGTCTCGGTCTTCGGCAGTGATGAAGGGCAGTGGCGAATATGCACCCATTCCGCCCGTATTGGGTCCGAGGTCGCCCTCGAAAGCTCTTTTGTGGTCTTGTGCCAAAGCCATAGGATATACGTCAGAGCCATTTACGAAGCACATAAAAGAAAACTCCTGCCCCTGCATAAACTCCTCGATAATCACTCTATCGGAGCCGAACTTGTGCTCCATAAGCATATCGTGCAGAGTAGCTTCGGCTTCGGCGTGCGTCATAGCTACTACGACGCCCTTACCCGCCGCAAGACCGTCGTATTTTATCACTATCGGCGTCCCATGTCGCTCCACATAAGCCATCGCTTCGGTATAATCGGCAAAAACGGCATAGTCGGCAGTAGGAATATCGTACTTCATCATCAGTTTTTTGGCAAACTCCTTGCTGGACTCTATACGGGTGGCGTTCTTCGAGGCACCAAAAACTCTAAGTCCGTGTTGTGTAAAGAGGTCGGCTATACCGGCTGCCAAAGCCGCCTCGGGTCCTACGACGGTAAGGTCTACCGAGTGAGTCTGAGCAAACCGCAACAATTCGTCGACTTCCGTATCGCCGATAGCGACACAATGAGCTATACGTGCGATACCGGCATTGCCCGGAGCACAGTATATTTCGGTTACTTTTGGAGATTTTCCTAAGGCAGCGCAGATGGCGTGCTCTCTGCCACCTGCTCCTATTACAAGTACTTTCATATTATTCTTATTGCGTGTATTATTTTCTGCAAAGTTAATACTTCGATTACGAATTTGTTTTACAAAAAAAGTTAGGTATAAATTTCGATTTCTTCAATCTTATCTAAATTACTCATTGAAAGGTTTACTACTCCCAATTTTACACTCTTTTTTACGTGCAAAGATAGTTTTTCCTTGACTAATCTTAAAAAACAGACCTGTTTTGAGATGTTCTTATTCTTATATTATGAAAAAGTGAGGAGAAAGACGCTCCGACCGTATTCGGAGACACACTCTCTCCCCCTTCACTCTTTGCTGTCGATACTCTTTGATTTTTGAGTTCCGCGATACCTTGTTTTAGTCTTTGTCTTCGAGGCTAAAAAGCTCGTTGACAGTAATATTGAATATCTGCGACATTTTAAGTGCCAGAACCGTCGAGGGGTTGTATTTGCCGAGCTCTATAGCATTGATAGTCTGCCGACTGACACCTGTCATATCTGCCAGTTGCCCTTGAGTGATGTTTCTACGGGCACGCTCTACCTTTATACTGTTAGTCATACTCGCCGTTATTTTTGGAAACACAGTGCAACAACCAATAAAACCGAAGTATAAAGATTATCGGGATAGTAAACATATTGCCCACGAGTACCCAGAAGAAAGGAAAATCGTATACAAAAACGATCGCAAACAACAGTATCGCACAATTCGTCAAAACTGCCCACGACAGTGCATTTAGCCGTAGGGAAGCGATAAACTCATCTTCGTTTTTCTCTTTAGAAAACATAATGAATACGCCACCGACTATTGTCATTATGGCAGCGATTTCGTCGAGAACATTATTCTCTACGATTCCACAAAAACCGGTACCTAAAATACCTGTACTATAAAAGAGAGCAAAAACTTTAGTTTGTAATATGTCTGTGTTTTGCACACACATACATAAAACACATAATAAAAAACCGATGGCGAAAACAGTCCATCCAAGAGGTTTAAACCTGTTTGACAATAAAAAACTCTGTTTCATGATAGAATAAATTTAAAAATTAGACACCGCAAAAGTAATGTTTATTTTACATATAGACAAACAAACATTACAAAAAAAACGAAAATAAAATGACAGAAACAATGTAATTCTCTCATTTATAGCGTAAAAAAATACATCTTTATATGGAGATAATTTCTTTATCTGCCAAGAATATGGTAATATCTCGACAACAAAATACTGGCTGAAAAAACATTAGATATCCGCATTTTCGAGATTTTACAACAAACGATACGTACAAACATTTGTTTAACAGTATGTTTACAACATTCCGCCTTATTTGAAATTTCAAGGCCCATTTTTCATCAAAAAATATCTAAATTTGCACTTCAACCGTTACAATCGACCACACTATGAAATATTTTTTGATAGCAGGCGAGGCTTCAGGCGATATGCACGGAGCCGCACTTATGAGAGAGCTTAGAGCGATAGACCCTCAGGCACAGTTTTGTTTCCTTGGAGGCGACCTTATGCAGCATGAGGGAGGCAATATGATAAGGCATTATAGAGATATGGCTTTTATGGGTGTGGTAAATGTGATATTGAATTTACATAAGATTGCCAAGAATTTCGATCTCTGCACCAAAGCTATAAAAGACTTTTCGCCCGATGCTGTAATACTTATAGACTACCCCGGATTCAATCTGAAGGTGGCAAAATATGTAAAAAACAACTTAGATATCCCTGTATATTATTATATAGCACCTAAACTTTGGGCGTGGAAAGAGTACCGTATCAAGAGTATCAAACGCTATGTCGACCGTATGTTTACCATATTTCCGTTCGAGACCGAATATTTCGGTAAACTCGGCTACAAGGTCGAATATGTGGGCAATCCTACGGCTGAGGCTATCGATAATTTTCTAAACAACAATGCCACTCCCTCCGAGACGGATAAGTCGACGACTATCGCCTTATTGTGTGGTAGCCGCCGACAAGAAGTGCTTAAATGTTTGCCTATAATGGCTCGTATAACGGGATATTTCCCTCAGTATAAGTTCGTTGTGGCGGCTGCCCCTAATATCGACCACAGTATCTATACCCGAATATTGAGAGGAAACACCGATGTAGTATACGGCGATACATACAACGTACTTCGAAAAGCTCAAGCCGCAATAGTAAATTCGGGTACGGCAACACTCGAAACGGCTATAATAGGCACCCCTCAAGTAGTTGTATATCATGTGATAGGGGGGCTTTTCGTACCGTTGCTCAGAAAGATTTTTATAAAGATACCTTTCGTGTCATTGGTAAACCTCATAGCTGGCAAAGAAGTAGTAACTGAGCTTATTACACCGAAATTTACAGAAAGGCAACTATATATCGAACTCAACAAAATAGTATCTTCTCCAAAAAGATATCAGGAAATCAAGGAAGGGTATTGGACAGTAACACAGCGTCTTGGAAAAGAATCTGCCTCTAAAAATACTGCAAGATTGATATACGGATATTTAGAAAGCGACAAACAGTTAAATAAGGTTAAACAGTGATTGATGTGTGCAACATTTTGTAGTACGTGGGTCTTAATATAGAAGTAAACGAAGATTAATGCTTTCGGTCGATACGGTAAGATTAGATGGTATCATAGAGGGTTGTAAAGAAGGTAAAGAAGATAGTCAAAGACGCCTTTATGAACTCTATGCAAAGCGAATGACAGCAGTGTGTCTGCGATATACCGACGATTACGAGACTGCACGCGACCTGATGCACGACGGATTTATAAAGGTATTCGGCCATATAGGAGAGTATAGTGGTACAGGGAGTTTCGAGGGATGGCTTAGGAGAATTTTTGTGAATATTTCGCTCGATCACATAAGGAAGAGAGTCGAAAATATAGATATAGATAAAGTAGAATATTTGCTCGACCAAAGCGACGACGATTGGGAAATAGATAGCGATATAAGTATCGACGATATATTCGAGGCTATAAAACAGCTGCCCGAAGTGGCAAGAACGATATTCAATATGTTCAATCTTGATGGATATTCTATAAAAGAGATTTGTAACGAGTTGAATATGACTAGTGAAGCGGTAAGGTCGCAACACTGCAGAGCTAAAGAAAAGCTCCGCAAGATTTTGAAAACTAAAGAACAAAGATTATATAACAAGTAGAACGATAGGCGATTACTATCAAGTAAATATTATTTCTAATGAAAAAAATATTCGACGATAATATAGCAAACCAACTCAATCAATTGGAAGTAGACCTTCCGCAAAACGATTGGGACGTACTATTGGCAAAGATACCAACCAAAAAACGCCGTGTTATACCTATATGGTATTATGTATCAGCGGCTTCTGTTGTCCTATTGCTTGGATTCGGTTCGTTGTTTATGCTTTATAACGATAGCTCAAAAGGCAATAGTCAACAATTTACTGCCAAAGTTGTATCCAACAGTAAAACAGATGCTTACAGTGAGGAAAATGAGCAAGCGTCTGTCAACTATAATAATTCACCTATTGCCGTAAATGAAATTTATGAGCGTAATAGTAAAGTATACGATACACCAAGAGTCTCAGAAACAAATAGTAAGGCTATCTCTTCCGGTAAAAAAAGAAATACAAACTCTTTTCTCGATGGTACCCGAAGCAATAGCAATCTAAGCATAGATATACAAGAATTACCATCGGAAGCTAATATTCAAGATACTAATACAGATAGTCGTAAGGCAGACTCTACTCCTAAAAAACATAAAACAATACAACAACACGATACCGATAAGTCGCTCGATGAATATAGGCAAGAATATCGACAGCAGACAATACCCAAAGACAATATACGCAAGCAGCGGCAGCAACTCAAAGACCGCAACTCTCTTACAAGAGACTACTATGCAGATATACATACTTCGGTATCGCCTTTATCGGGCAATAGTGGTATCCGTACAAGTAACAACGACCTTGTGTCTACAAATGGAATAATGTCTATAACAAGTCCGTACGATGTACAGACCCGACACAATATCCCCATATCGATAGGAATGAGTATTGGTATTCCCGTAATACGGAATAGGCTGTATTTCAGTACGGGACTGAGGTACACATATTTGTATTCTGTGTCGACTACTATAGATAGAGAGACAAGTAAAGCGATATCAGCAGATGAGCAGAATCTGCATTATATCGGTATTCCGCTTGGATTATCTTATCAGTTTGTAGAAAAAGGTATTTTCAGAGCCTATCTGTCCGCCTCTACTACTTTGGAAAAAGGTATATCGAAAGTTACAAGACATGTTAATTATGTGACATCGAGCTACGAAAGCAACTTTAGTGAGAGTATCGACGGATTTGCTACCTCTTTTGCTGTTGGTGGAGGTGTAGGAGTGAAGATAGTACGTAGTCTTGAATTTTACTTGGACCCCGAATTTTCGTGGTTTATTTTTAGTAAAAAATACCCGCAACCTGAGAGTAGAATTACTCAAAATCCTATTAATATTGGTGTTACGGGAGGTCTTAGATGGAATTTTTAATTGATATGAAATAACAATATTCAATTGAAATAGTATAATTTTGTAAGTTTAATTTTTAAATCAATTTTTTATATGAAGAGAGTATTTAATTTTAGTCTGCTATTGGTAGCAGTGTTAGTGATTGGTTTTGCTTCTTGTAAAAACAATAAGTCCGACCCTCCCCAACCAAATCCCGATACTACGAAGGAAGAAAATGTTAAGTACGAATTTCTCTATGCGGGATTTTTAGAGTATCTAAATATGCATGGTCAACAAATGTCAATGTACGAAATTTCTTTTGTGGAAGAGGGTGTATTGAAAGGAAAAAGTATATCTAAAAAGGGTAAGGCTATCAGTGTAATATTAGCAGTAAAAGAAGCTAGTACAAATGTAGCATTCAGACCGGCAAATAACACTTATACGAAAGAAAATGGTCTTATGTTAAATCATGGAAACCGAATATTTTCAGACGTGTATGATGTAGAATTAGACGGTAAAATGAAGGAAAAGGGAATCGGATTCAAAGATGATGCACAACTGATAGTAGGCGATGGCGGTAAAGTAACTTTCAAAGCTACAGATACCAAAGGCATAAAGTACACAATATCTGTAGATAATGCTACTTATGCAAATATCGGAAAATTTAAGAACGAAGACTTCTTGCTTGTACCTCAGGATAAGTACGCAAATCTAAGTGTTAGTGGTAATAAGAAATTAGAGTCTGAGATTATAGAAGATAAAGTAAAGGCAATGTATCTTGTTACTAAAGAGGAAACTATCTCTGGTGATAAGCTTATGGCACACTTTGTATTATATACCAAGAAAGATGCTTCTGTCGTAGAAGAAGGTAATTATACTGTAGGTAGAAGTCTCACGGCGAATACCTTCCTTACCTCTAACGGTATTACAAATAAAGAAACGAAATCAGGTATCATGGTCGACGGTTCTTGCTTATTCAATACAAAGAAAGAAGGAACTAAGGAATATTTTAATAAGATACTTCATATTGCAAGTGGAAATGTTACTGTTACTGCCTCTAATCCACCTACTAAGACAGAGGGAGACATCTCATTTATAGGGAAATCTTATTTTGGTCATAATATAAAATTTGTGTATACAGGTAGCTTGAAGCCCTCAGCCGCTTCACCTGCTCCTATGAGAGTATTAAGCAAATAAGTAAATCAATCATTATAAAGAAAGAAGGTATAGGCTCTTATCTGAGAGTCTGTACTTTCTTTTTACAAACAAAAAGTTATATCTTTGCACTTCGAAAATAGTCTCATATCGTTATATAGATAAACATCAATGAATAAAAGACTTAAAATAGGTATCACACACGGAGATATCAATGGTATCAGTTACGAAATCATTATAAAAACTCTCAGCGAACCTCAGCTATTGGAGATGTGTACTCCTATTGTCTACGGGTCGCCAAAGGTGTTTGCTTTCTACAAAAAAATGTTCGATATCGGCAATACACATGTTGTCCCTATCGACTCTCCTGCAGCTGCTCATCAGGGCAAGGCTTATATAATAAACTGTTGTGGAGAGGATATAAAGATAGAGACGGGCAAGCAGTCGCTCGAAGCCGGAGCATTGGCTCTCGATGCTCTCAATGCCGCCTCCAACGACTTGGCAGCAGGTAGTATCGATGCTCTTGTAACGGCTCCTATCAATAAGAGTACCATACAGTCCGATAAATTCCATTTCCCCGGACACACCGAATATCTCGAAAAGATAGCAGGAGAGCATTCTATAATGATGCTTACTTCCGACAACGTCAGAGTAGCTCTGGCTACCAACCATACGCCTATAAAAAAGGTAAGCAGCGAGCTATCGAAAGAGTTGATAGTAAGTAAGTTAAAAATGTTGCATCGTTCGCTTATACAAGATTTTTGTATCACTTGTCCCCGAATAGCTGTCTTGGCACTCAACCCACACTCTTCGGACAACGGACTCATAGGAGACGAAGAGGAACGTATTATCGTACCTGCTATATCAGAGGCAAACAGTGCTGGCATCGTCTGTACCGGACCGTTGTCTGCCGATGGATTCTGGGGAGCAGGCTCTTACACTAAGTATGATGCAATACTTGCCATGTACCACGATCAAGGGTTGGCCCCATTCAAAGCTCTATTTCAAGATAGTGGGGTAAACTTCACCGCAGGGCTACGTTTTGTACGTACCTCCCCTGCTCACGGAACCGCATACGACCTTGCTGGTAAAAATATGGCAAGCCACCAATCAATGCTCAATGCGATATATTTGGCTATAGACATAGTAAACAACCGCAATATATACAGCCAGATATCCTCTAATCCTCTTAGAGTAGAGCAACACGGTGAAAGAAACGAAGTCTCGGAATAATATCATCTATCACTTTATAAAAAAAAGACAAAAGTATATGCAAATCAATGTATTGAAGTCTAAGATACACAGAGCCACCGTAACGGAAGCCAACCTTAACTACATCGGGAGTATCACTATCGATGAGGCTCTAATGGAAGCCTCGGGTATATATGAATACGAGAAAGTAGCCGTAGTCGATGTTACCAATGGCGCTAGGCTCGAGACTTACGCCATACGTGGCGAACGCCATTCGGGAGTAATCTGCCTCAACGGTGCAGCCGCTCACCTTATGCACAAAGGCGATATCGTGATTATAATGGCCTACACATGGATGGAACACACTGAGACAGTAGGCTTTACTCCTAAAGTCATTTTCCCTCAGGGAGTTACGAATAAAATATAGCTTATCTAACAAAATTAAGAATATAAATTATCTCGATTGAGAAGTCGAAAATAATTTTTATCTTTGCACTTGACAATTTAAAAAAACTAATAGTATGAGTACTCAAAATAATAACGCAACACCACCCGCCGAAAAACTAAAAGCCTTGCAGTTGGCGATGGATAAGATAGAAAAAGACCACGGCAAAGGTACTATAATGAAACTTGGCGACAACAACATCGAGCACGTAAGTGTCATACCTACAGGCTCTATCGGTCTCAATGCCGCTTTAGGTGTGGGAGGCTATCCGCGTGGAAGAATCATCGAAATATACGGACCCGAATCGAGCGGTAAGACTACACTTGCCATACACGCTATAGCCGAAGCACAGAAGGCAGGAGGCATAGCAGCGATAATCGACGCCGAACATGCGTTCGATAGGTTCTATGCTCAAAATCTTGGCGTCGACGTCGACAACCTGCTTATCTCTCAGCCCGATTCGGGAGAGCAGGCTCTCGAAATAGCAGACCAACTGATTCGCTCTTCGGCACTGGATATCCTTGTGGTAGACTCTGTTGCGGCTCTTACTCCCAAAGCCGAACTCGAAGGCGATATGGGTGAAAATAAAGTGGGGTTGCAAGCCCGACTGATGTCGCAAGCTCTGCGTAAACTTACAGCATCGATATCTCGCACAAACACTACATGCATATTTATCAATCAGTTACGAGAAAAAATAGGAGTTATGTTTGGATCGCCCGAGACCACTACCGGCGGAAATGCTCTAAAGTTCTACTCCTCGGTACGCTTGGATATTCGCCGTATAGGACCCATTAAAGACGGTGAAAATCAGATTGGTAATGAGACACGAGTAAAGGTGGTAAAGAATAAAGTTTCTCCTCCGTTCCGCAAGGCAGAGTTTGATATAATGTTCGGTCACGGTATATCGCGTAGTGGAGAAATTATAGATTTGGGCGTCGACTTCGACATTATCAAAAAGAGCGGTTCGTGGTTTTCGTACGGCGATAGTAAGTTGGCACAGGGTCGCGATGCCTCTAAAAAGATAATCGAAGACAATCCCGAACTCGCTAAAGAGATCGAAGACAAGATAATGGAAAAACTAAAGGACAATATTATCAGATAAATATTTGGATGTCCGATTTTTTTTGTACCTTTGTATCGTATTATATATAAGTATACGAAGTCAAATAATGTAGAATCGTTTTTGAGTTAATTTGGATATAGAGATGATGAGAGTTTCGGCTCATAGCCGAGATTCTTGTTGTTTTCATTTTTTTACTGACAAAATAAAATTATTACAAGATATGGCAATAGTTTATATGACAGAAGAGGGCTATAAAAAATTAGCCGATGAGATAGTACAACTGGAGGCAGTCGACCGCAAAGCTATTTCGGCACAGATAGCCGAGGCTCGCGATAAAGGCGACTTGTCTGAGAATGCCGAGTACGACGCAGCAAAAGAGGCTCAGGGAATGCTCGAAATGAAAATATCTCAGATGAAAGAGACTCTGGCAAATGCACGAATAATTGATGAAAGTAAGCTGAAAACAGATAAAGTGCAGATACTCAATACTATAAAAGTGAAGGATTTAAATAATAATCAGGAAATGAGTTATACGCTTGTATCTGAAAACGAAGCAAATATCCGCCAGGGAAAACTTGCTATAAATACTCCTATCGGTCAGGGACTTTTGGGCAAAAAAGTAGGCGAAGTAGCCGAGATAGTAGTTCCTGCCGGTGTGTTACGTTTGGAGGTAATAGATATTTCCCTGTAGTTTAATCAATAATATCACATATAGATATGACTGTATTTTCGAAAATCGTAGCAGGTGAGATTCCCTGCTACAAGGTAGCCGAAGACGAAAATTTTCTGGCATTTCTCGATATAAATCCTCTTGTAGAGGGGCATACTCTCGTGATCCCCAAGAAAGAGGTAGACTATATCTTTGATTTGGACTCAGATACATATAGCGGGCTCATGGCATTTGCTCGTAAGGTAGCGAAAGCTATAAAATCGACAATAGATTGTAAAAGGGTAGGAGTAGCAGTTTTGGGGATGGAGGTACCGCATGCACATATTCATCTGGTTCCACTCCGAAAAGAGTCGGATTTGAACTTTTCTAATCCCAAAATAGAACTCACAAACGACGAAATGAACAAGATTGCCAATAAAATCTCGAGTAAAGTAGTTGATTTCTAAAGAAGAAATTTTTTTTCGAAAAAGTATTGCGGATTGGAAAAAATGTAGTACTTTTGTACGTAATTCAAATGAGAAGTTTTTTGTTTCATAATCAAAAGGTTTTTAAAGGTTAATAATTAATGATTCTTCCTTAGCTCAGTTGGTTAGAGCATCTGACTGTTAATCAGAGGGTCCTTGGTTCAAGTCCAAGAGGGAGAGCAAAAAGAGCGACATCAAATCGCTCTTTTTGTTTTTTATGGATATCGGAGTACGTCGTTACTACGATTTTTTCATCTCCAATACAGCTTGTTTAAACTGGTCGCCTCTATCTTCGTAATTGTTGAAGAGGTCGAAGCTTGCACAGCAAGGCGAAAGTAGCACTGTATCACCTGCCTGTGCCGCATTGGAAGCCAAGCAGATAGCCTCTTTCATCGACCGAGCTTCGTGATACGGAATTTTTTCACCGCCGACCGTACGATAGTGCTCGAAAAACTTTATTAGCTTGCTATTATCTACTCCGAGAAAAACGAGCGAACGCACTTTCTGTCGGACAAGTTCGTCTATTTCAGCATAATCGTTTCCCTTATCGGTGCCGCCAAGTATGAGTATGGTAGGAGTCTTCATACTTTGCAGAGCATACCAACAAGAATTGACGTTAGTCGCCTTAGAATCATTGATATAGCGTACTCCGTCGACGGTAGCGACATACTCCATACGGTGTTCGACCCCTTCGAATGTCGCTAAGGCTCTACAAAGATTAGCACCCTCTACACCAACCAATTGAGCGGCAATAGCTGCTGCCATAGAGTTGTAAATATTGTGTGTACCTTTCATAGCAAGACTCTCGATAGGTATATCGACAAAATGGCTGTGGCTCGGCGTCTGTATCACAATATTATCTTTATCGTCTACAAAAGCGAAATTCTTTACGCCCGATGTTGTAGTCCGATTCAGGTCGAAAGGCAACATTATAGAGACAATATTACGCTTCGATATCTCCGCTGCAACAATCGGGTCGCTTGCCCAGAAAATGAAGTAGTCAGACTCTGTTTGGTTCTGTAATATTCTGAATTTGGAGTCGATATAATTCTGAAACTTATATTCGTATCGGTCTAAGTGGTCGGGAGTAATATTGGTAATGATAGCAATATCGGCTCTGAAGTCGTACATATCATCGAGCTGGAAGCTGCTTATTTCCAATACATAATAGTCGAAATCAGCCTCCGCTACCTGCAAAGCGAAACTTTTCCCGATATTGCCGGCAAGTCCAACGTTCAGTCCTGCGCTTTTCAGTATATGATAAATGAGCGTCGTAGTGGTGGTTTTACCATTAGAGCCTGTTATACAGATAGTTTTCGCATTCGTATATCGAGAGGCAAACTCTATCTCGGATATAACTTTGATATTTTTAGCACGTATAGCCTTTATTATAGGAGACTTTTCGGGTATTCCCGGACTTTTTACCACCTCTATAGAGTGCTCTGCGTCTGACGTTCGGTCTATTATATCATATACTTTGTCGTGAGCTTTTTCTTCAAAACAGATACCTTTGTTTATCAATATGTTGCGGTATTGGTCTTTTATGCTTCCAAAGTCGGATACCAATACATTGAATCCTTTCTTTTGGGCTAATATTGCTGACCCGATGCCACTTTCGCCCGCTCCGAGCACTATTATCATTTTCTTGCTGTCCATCTTAATCGTTGTGCTTAAACAAAAATCTCACAAAGGTACTGATATTTTGGTATTTGTTGGCAAATTCAATTGTAAAAAACATACGATAGCCCATAAAAAACGGGCTGAATCTTGTTGAAATAGGCTTAGACAAAGTATTTTCACCGAAAAATGTACTAACTTTGTTCTATAATTTTCTCAGCGATTATGACTCTAAATGAAATAAAGCATAAGTTTAGTATTTCGAAACCGTATACTCAGCTTATTTACATCAATATAGCGTTTTTTATAATAGTAGCTATTGTAAATATCGTCGTAACTCTCGGTTCGTTTCGGTCTGTAGGTTTTAGCGATGTGTTGCAACTCTCATCGGATTTCAGTCTGTTTACAAAACATTTTTGGACGATAATATCGTATATGTTCGTGCATATAAGCCTATTACATCTGTTTTTCAATATGATATGCTTATATTGGTTCGGGCAATTGTTCTTAATGTCGTTTACAGGTAAGCAATTGATAGGCATATATATACTTGGCGGCATTCTTGGTGGAGTGGTTTATATGCTGTCGTACAACTATATACCGTTTTTCGAAGGGAAGATTTCGCTTTTGTCGGGAGCCTCGGCATCGATAATGGCTATTATTGTTGCTACTGCCCTCGATATGCCAAATATGCCGATAAGATTGCTATTGGTAGGTAGCGTGAGACTCAAATGGTTAGCTGTGATTACAGTACTCATAAGTGTCTTAGGAATAACATCGAACAATGCAGGAGGCGAAATCGCCCATATAGGCGGTGCTTTAGCAGGCTGGCTTTGGTTTGTGCTATTAAAGAGAAATATAAACATCATAAAACCAATAAACTACATTATCTCTGCGATAGTAAATTTTTTCAGTAGCAAACCGAGATTAAAAAAAGATAGAAGACGAGCAAAATATCACTATGTAAAGTCCGACGAACAGTATAATATGGAGCAGAAACAAAACAATAGAAATCTCGATGCTATTCTCGATAAAATACGTCAGTCGGGCTACAACTCCCTTACAGAAGACGAAAAAAAACAACTTTTCGATATAAGTCGGAAAATATAATTGTCTCTAAATGAGTGCTTCGAAAACAAATTTCAAGACAATATTCAGAGCTACAATACGTAATACGGTTTTGTTGGCGAATATCTTTTTTGTCTTACTGTATGTGCTTGGAGTACTGTCGACTATCGTTTCTCCACAAAAATTACTGTATCTTAGCTATTTTGGTCTGTTTTTCCCTTTTATAGTAGCAGTCAATATCTTTTTTATTGTTTTTTGGATGATAAAGAGGCGGCGCTATTGGCTTATATCTCTTTGCCTTATCGTATGTACTTTCTACCATGCCAATAATGTATTTACAATTCCGTTCGGGCGACTGTCGAAAAAGAGCTATAATACAGAGGTAAAACTCCTTTCTTATAATATCTCGTCGCTTAGTGAGGTGAAAAAATTCGACGACTTTATAGATTTCATCGACTCCGTATCGCCCGATATAGTATGTTTCCAAGAATTCGGTTTTTATCAGAACGACCACAACAAAAACAGGCTCAAAAACGCTATGAAAAAGCGTTTCCCATTCTCTCATATATGGTACAAAAATCAGACAAAAAACTATTCGTGGGGAGTAGCTACCTTTTCGAAATACCCTATAATCAAGAAAAACAAGATAGATTACGAAAGCCTGTACAATATATCTATATATTCGGATGTAGTGATAAATTCGGACACAATACGCCTGATAAACAACCACTTGGAGTCTAATAAATTCACTCTGTCGGACATAAAGCAGTACCGCTCGCTCGACGACAATCTTTCGAGCGATAATATCAAAAACATATCGGCTCTCTTATCGCGCAAGATGAGCAAAGCATACAAAATAAGGGCTTCGCAGGCGATTATTGTGCGTAAAGAAATCGACCGATCGCCTTATAAGACCGTCGTATGCGGAGACTTCAACGACGTGGTAGAATCGTATGTTTATCACAAAATTAAGGGTAATCTTCGGGATATTTTTACTGCTACTTCGTGGGGCTACCGATACTCTTTTCGAAAAAACTATATGTTCGTAGGAATAGACCACATCTTGATAGACAAAGACTTAATCCCCATATCGCTACATATCGAGCCTAAAACATTTTCAGACCATTATCCTCTTATCGGTATTTGGGGCATAAAACAGACAAAACGGCAGATGAAAGAGGGCTAAGTCGGAAATTTTGTCTCTATTTGCCTCTCGAATCGTATTGGTATATATTTTGATTATCTATGTGTGTAGAAAAAACACATTTAAAACATAATATATACAATAAAAAAATAGGAGGAACAAAAAATGACACTTATCAGAAGAAATCAGAATTGGTTACCTAACGTATTCAACGATATGTTCGACAATGGTTGGGTAACAAAAACGAGCTCTACGGCTCCCGCTATCAATGTAGTAGAACACAAAGACAGATTTGAGGTCGAAGTAGCAGCTCCGGGTATGTCGAAAGAGGACTTTTCGGTACGTATCGACGAGGATACAAATCTTGTAATAAGCATGGAAAAGAAGACTGAAGACAAGTTTGAAGACCCCGAAAGTCGATATCTCAGACGCGAATTTGGTTATTCAAAGTTTATGCAGACGATACTTTTGCCCGACAACGTAGACGAGCAGAAAATCAATGCAAAAATGGAAAACGGCGTATTACATATCAATATTCCGAAGCTTACCGAAGAAGAGGTAAAAAAGGCTCAGCGTCAAATTCAGATATCGTAACAAAGCGGTTAAAGCCTTAGTACAGATTAATGAAAAGGAGATTCTAACGCACAGACGGAGTCTCTTTTTTGTATTGCCTTTTGTATGGAGTATAGTTCGATAATTTAGTGTACATTTGCACGATTTTTTTTTACAAATAATATTTCATGGAAAAACAACAGTTTAAATCATTTGATGTCATTCGTTTCAAGCGGTTTACACGTAAGTCGTACAGTGTTTTTGCCAGTATGAACAAAGCCATTACTATCGGAGTACTATCCGGTTTCACTCTGGCGAGTGCTCATGCGACTTCCGTGAATCCTACCGAAAAGACGAATATAACGACATCTGTAGACTCTATAGTTCACAAAGAGCTCGAAGAGGTAGAGGTTACTGCTACAAAGATAGGCTTGCCTATGGAAATGGCAGCCAAGCAGGTAACCGTAGTAGGTAGAAAAGAGATAGAGCAGGCACCGGTCAAGAGTGTCCAAGATCTATTGAATTATGTAGCAGGAGTAGACCTCCAACAACGCTCTCCCCACGGCGTACAAGCCGACGTGTCTCTGCGAGGCGGTTCGGCAGACCAAGTAGCAATACTGCTAAACGGCGTCAATCTCACCAATCCACAAACAGGGCATTATAGCCTCGACATACCGATAAATCTCTCTGATATAGAACGTATCGAGATAGTACAGGGACCGACCTCTCTGGCATACGGAGCAAGCGCTCTATCGGGCGGTATCAATATTATCACCCGAAGCGATACTTCGTCGAATCTGTTTTGTCGATTAGAGGGCGGTATGTACGGACTTTTCGGAGCCGAGGCACGCGGAGCATACAAAGGGGAGTCTGCTTCGGTAAGCGTGTCGGCAAGTTACGGAAGATCTGATGGTTATATACGTAATAGTGATTATAATATCATAAATACATTGCTACACAGCAGATTGTCGGTAAGCGACGTAGTAGATATATCGATACAGATGGGCTATAACGGTAAAAAATACGGAGCCAACACGTTCTATACGCCAAGTTACCCCGACCAATACGACGATACTAAAAGTATATTCGCCTCTATAAGTGGCCAGACATACGGAAGACTCAAACTAATACCACAGATGTATTGGAGCCGACACTACGACTGTTTCCAACTAATAAGAGAAGGAACACCCGACGTACCGGCTTGGTATACAGACCACAATTATCATCGTAGCGATGTATTCGGCATCAGCCTCAACACCCAATATATGTGGGCTCTCGGTATAACGGGATTCGGCGGCGAGATACGAAACGAAGGTATACTCAGCTCCGTACTTGGCGAGAAAATGAAAGATACTATCGGCAAATATACGAAATCGTACGGAAGGACAAATATCAATTATTTCGTCGAACACAATATCGTATTCGATAAAATCACTATTTCGGCAGGAGGCATACTCAATCACAACACTGCGATAGTGAATAAAATGGCTTTTTATCCGTCTGTAAACATATCGTATCGTCCTGTAGATAAGCTAAATATATACGCCTCTTGGAACACTGCTACACGTATGCCTACATTTACAGAAATGTATTATACCACTCGTACACACGTAGGTAACCCCAAGTTGCTATCCGAATATACTCGTTCGATAGAATGCGGTGCGCGTTTAAATGGTAGGTGGATGAATATAAGCGGATTACTCTTTGTCTCTGAGGGCGAAAACCTTATCGACTGGATGTATAACGACAGCGATAAGAAATGGTACTCTACCAATATAAAACAGGGGAACCTTCTGCGTACGTTAGGGGCAAGCATAAACACCTCCATCGGCTTCAAACAGCTGATAGGCAGCAATCAACCTATCGAAAGCCTACAAATAGGCTATCAATATCTTACTCAGAATAGTAGCGATGCCAGCGAAACAAATCCGATATCGAGATATGTATTCAACTATCTGAAACACAAACTCACAGCTACACTGAGACACGATATCGTAAAAAACATGTCGATGGTATGGAAATGCCGTTGGCAAGACCGCGAAGGAGTATACACCCAATACGTAGACCTTAAAGAAAACGGAGTAGTAGAGTACAAACCGTTTTTCATTTTAGACCTCAGAGTCGAGTATAAACTTAGTGGGTTCGACCTATTTGTAAATGCTAATAATATATTCAATAACAGATATGTAGACTTCGGCAATATCCCGCAATCGGGATTCTGGCTATCTGCAGGAGCTTCATATTCATTCAATTGAATCGTTTAGAATAAAGAAAGGACAGGCTCATATAGGTCTGTCCTTTTTTTCGTAGGATAAACAAAGTAAGTATTATCCCTTCTATTAAAGTGTTTTTTTACTAAAAAACATCAACCCAAATATACTTTGAGTAGTTTGTTTTTGGAGTTGTTTCTCAGGCGTCTGATAGCCTTTTCTTTTATCTGTCGTACTCTCTCGCGAGTAAGCCCAAACTGGTCGCCTATCTCTTCGAGAGTCATTTCGGGACCTCCTATACCAAAAAACATTTTTACGATATCTCTCTCTCTTTCTTGCAACAACGCATCCAACGTACGCTCTATCTCTGTAAGTAACGACTCGCTCATAAGCGATTGGTCGGCTATGGGCGAATTGTCGTTCATAAGCACGTCGAGCAACGAATTGTCTTCGCCGTCTACGAATGGTGCATCTACCGATATATGTCTGCCCGATACTTTCATAGTATCGGATACTTTTTCGAGAGGTAGATCTAAGTCTGCGGCTATCTCTTCGATAGACGGAAGTCGCTCATGCTCTTGCTCGAAACGCTGAAATGCCTTGTTGATTTTATTGAGCGAACCTACCTGATTAAGCGGTAGGCGTACTATCCTCGACTGCTCTGCTAATGCTTGTAAAATCGACTGACGAATCCACCATACGGCATAAGAAATAAACTTAAATCCTCTGGTTTCATCGAATTTTTCGGCAGCTTTTATCAGACCGAGGTTGCCTTCGTCGATAAGGTCGGGAAGAGATAATCCCTGATTTTGATATTGTTTGGCAACAGATACTACAAAACGCAAATTGGCTCGTACGAGCTTGTCGAGAGCGGCATGGTCGCCTTTGCGAATCCTCTGTGCCAGCTCTACCTCTTGCTCAATAGTGATAAGTTCCTCTCTGCCAATCTCTTGCAAATACTTATCTAATGAGTCACTTTCACGATTTGTAATAGATGGTGTGATTTTAAGTTGTCTCATTTTCTATTATTTATGTTATGAGAATAAGTTTGCAAAGGTACAAAAAAATATTACACCTTCGCACAAAAAGTGATATAAAGTACTATTGCCTATAAATCAACCTAATCCGCCATCACACCTTGAACGCTTCGGCAATAGCGTCGTCGAGTCCGTTGGGGTTCTTTCCGCCCGCCTGAGCAAAGAACGGCTGTCCGCCACCACCGCCCTGTATGTGTTTGGCAGCTTGCCGTACTATCTGCACAGCGTTGAACCCTTTAGCCACAAGGTCATCGGATAGCAACACCGTTAGCGACGGCTTATTGTCGTGCACCGAGCCGATGACGGCAAAGAGGTTGTCGTTCGAAGTGTTGCGGAGTTGAAACATAAGAGTCTTTATCATATCGGGTGGCAGAGTTGTTTTCAGACGTATCTGTCTGATACCGTTTGCCGTCCGTGCCTCTTTGAGCAGTTCTTGGCACATCGAGGCAATCTTTTCGCGACTGAAATCTTCGACCCGCTTCTGCAACTCTTTGTTCTCTTTTACAGCGTGTTGTATGGCTTTGAGCAAGTCGGGCGTATTGTTGAATAGCTCTTTTGCTGAGCTTATCACATATTCGTGCATATATATCAGCTTCTCGACAGCCTCGCCCGTAATGGCTTCGATACGACGTACACCCGCTGCCACGGAGCTCTCGGCAACAATCTTCACCATACCTATATCTCCCGTTCGGCTGACATGTGTGCCACCGCAGAGTTCGACCGACGAGCCGAATTTGACGACGCGTACCGTTTCGCCATACTTCTCTCCGAAAAGAGCTATCGCTCCCATCGCACGAGCCTCGGCAATAGGCAACTGACGCATCTCTTCGAGCGGATAGTTGTCTCTTATGCGACGGTTGGCAATGGTTTCGACCCGACGTATCTCGTCGTCGGTCATCTTTTGGAAATGCGAAAAGTCGAACCTTAAATTGTCGGCACACACGTACGACCCCTTTTGTTCGACGTGCTTGCCGAGCACCTCGCGAAGAGCCTCGTGCAATATGTGCGTAGCCGTGTGGTTGCGTGCCGTAGCAAGGCGGCTCTCTGTGTTTATCTCAGCCGTAAACGCCTGAGCAACGTTGCTCGGTATCTTATCGGCAAGGTGCACGTGCAGATTGTTTTCGGTCTTTGTATCGAATATCTCTACGAGGCTTCCGTCTTCGGAGCCCGTGAGCTTACCGCGATCGCCTACCTGTCCGCCCTTCTCGGCATAGAACGGCGTCTGCGACAATACCAGCTGATAATATTCCTTATTTTTTTGTTTTACCTTGCGGTAACGAATTATTTTTGTTTCGGTACAATATTGGTCGTAACCTACGAATAGGCTATCACCGTCGGAAACGACTACCCAGTCGTCGGTCTCGACAGTGGCGGCGTTGCGTGCCCTCTCTTTCTGCTTCTTCATCTCGGAGTCGAACTCCGCAACATCGACGGTCATACCATTCTCCCGCAGGATAAGCTCCGTAAGGTCTAACGGGAAACCGTAAGTATCGTACAGGGTAAAAGCCACCTCGCCGCTCAGCACACCGCCTTTGGCGGTCGGCATATTCTTCTCGAGCAAGCGGATACCTGTCTCCAGAGTACGCAAGAAAGCCTCTTCTTCTTCCTTTATCACCTTCTCTATGAGGTCTCTTTGCGAGATAATCTCTGTGAAATTATCGCCCATAACACTGCACAAAACAGGTACAAGGCGGTACATAAACGCCTCACGCTGTCCGAGAAACGTATATCCGTATCGTACTGCACGCCGCAGGATTCGCCGAATGACATAACCTGCTTTGGCGTTCGACGGTAGTTGTCCGTCGGCAATGGAGAATGCTATCGTCCGTATGTGGTCGGCTATAACACGCATAGCTACATCGGTTTTTGCATCTTGTCCGTAGCTAGTGCCGGAGATTTTGGCTATCTCCTGTATAATGGGTTGGAAGATGTCTGTGTCGTAGTTCGATGATTTGCCTTGCAAAGCCATACAGAGCCGCTCGAAGCCCATTCCCGTGTCTATCACCTTGTTAGGTAATGGTACCAGCGAACCGTCAGCCTTACGGTCGTATTGCATAAAAACCAGATTCCATATCTCTATCACCTGCGGATGACTGCCATTGACGAGCGTAAGTCCGTCGACGGCATCGCGTTCGGCTTGCGGACGTATATCGATATGTATCTCCGAGCAAGGACCACAGGGACCGACATCGCCCATCTCCCAGAAATTGTCTTTTTTATTGCCGTCGATAATACGTTCTTTTGGCAAAAACTGCTCCCACATTGCGGCAGCTTCGTCGTCGCGAGAGAGACCATCTTCTTTAGAGCCTTCGAAAACGGTTACGTACAGCCTGTCTTTATCGAGTTTTATAACCTCTGTCAGGAACTCCCAAGCCCACGATATAGCCTCTTTCTTGAAGTAATCGCCAAACGACCAGTTGCCCAACATCTCGAACATCGTATGGTGGTATGTGTCGTGTCCGACCTCCTCGAGGTCATTATGTTTCCCACTGACACGCAAACATTTCTGAGTATCTGCCACACGCGTGTATTTTATCGGGTCGTTGCCGAGTATTATATTCTTAAACTGGTTCATACCCGCATTGGTAAACATCAAAGTAGGGTCGTCTTTGATGACCATCGGAGCAGATGGAACTATTTTATGTTGTTTGCCTCGAAAAAAATCGAGAAAAGCCTTTCTTGTCTCTTTGGAGTTCATATAGAGTGTTTTTGGTGAAAAAAAGACGAATGTAACTTTCGGTATAAAAAGACGAAAAGCTACCTGCCGTCGTAAAAATTGCGGCAAAATTACAAAAAAAATAGTATTTTTGCACCGACGTAAATCGTATCGCTATTACTACCCTACAAGCAACAGATGGCAAAAAAGATAAAATATCATTTTAATAAAGAGACCTTATCGTACGAAAAGATAGAGATTACTTTTTCGAAAGTTCTCAAAGCTATTGGTGTATATACGTTTGTAGGTATAACGATAGGTATTGTAACTTTTTTTGTGGTTTCGAAATTTTTCTCGTCGCCCACCGAGAAGTCGCTCCGAAAAGATAACGAAGATTTGCGAAATCGCTATAAGTTAGTCGAAAAGCAAATAAATGAGATGAACGGCGTTATGAACGACCTTCGTTTCCGCGACAATAACCTGTACCGTGTTATATTCCAAGCAGATCCTATCGAGCTAAACCAAGACAGCAGTTTGCAATATTACGATAAAATCTCAGAAATGAGTAATGCCGACCTTATGAACTATATATCGAAGAAAACCAATGATTTGGCGAAATCGGTATATGTTCAGTCGAAGTCGTACGACGAGTTGGTATTGCTTGCCAAACAAAACGAGAACCGTCTACAGAACCTACCTGCCATACAGCCTGTCATGAATAAAGACTTACGTAGACTTGCCTCGGGCTACGGCTACAGGGTAGACCCGATATATCACGTAAAAAGATTCCATGCAGGTATGGACTTTGCTGCCCCCTCAGGTACAGATATTTATGCTACGGGCAACGGTAAAGTTTCGTTTGCCGGCTGGCAGCAAGGATATGGTATGTGTGTCATTATCAACCACGGCTCCAACTATGAGACTCTTTACGCACACCAGAGCAAGATACTCGTACACCAAGGACAAAGCGTAAAGCGAGGCGAAGTAATAGGTCTTGTCGGCAATACGGGTAAATCGACCGCACCGCACCTGCACTACGAAGTTCGCCTTAAAGGACAGCCACAAGACCCGAGGAACTATTACCTGCTCGACCTGACACCAGAACAGTACGACGAGATGATACGTCTCTCCGAAAACTCGGGAAATGTACTTGACTAATAGTCCGTGCCACACAATCTGACTTTTATAAGGTATTTTTTGCATTTTACTATTTTGCTTGATTACAAGCGATTTACAAGATGTTTATCAAGTTTTCTCGTAAAAAAATCGATTTTTTCTATCTTTTTATTTGGTTTGTATTATAAACTTGTTTATCTTTGCATCGTATTTAATAAATAAACTTTTAACCAATAAATTTGTTTTTAATATGGAAAGTAATTTGAATCCCAAAGAGAGTTTCGCTATTATCGAAGCAGTGATTAACGAAAGAAAGAGACGTTACGAAGAGAACGGTATCTTTCTGATGTTCTGGGGAGCATTGGTTGCAATAACCGGCGTGGCACAGTTTCTGATGCTCAGGTTTGATTTATATCCCGAAAAATCGGGGTATCTATGGCTATGTACTATGTCGTTCGGGGCGATATTTACCATTATATGTAAGTCTCGGAAAAAGGGGAAGAGTAGTAAGCAATACAAAACAGAAGATTGGTCGGACTTTGTATGGCTTGCAGCGGGAGTTTTGGCATTTGTGTCGATGTTCGTATTGAACGATGTCAGGATGGTTACCTTAGTGATATTCTTACCGTTCGGTATAGCGTGCCTTTTCTCGGCTCTGAGGCTGAAAAATTGGCTTTGGATTTTGACATCAATATTTACAATATTATTGGCGTATTCAACTATCTATTTTGCTGCAAGATATCAACCGCTTACAATGGCTGTCGTCGCCACACTTGCTTTTCTTGTTCCCGGTATTCAGTTTTATGTGAATAATAAGAGGAATAGCGATGTTTAACGATTTAGATCCATTATTGCACTCTCAGCTGCGACTGGCGATAGTATCGCTTCTGGTATCGGAGGAGAAGACAACTTTTTCGCAGATAAAAGAGGTTACCAAAGCTACTTCGGGCAATATCAGCGTGCAAATACAAAAATTGGAACAGGCAGGGTACATTACGGTACAGAAGTCGTTCAAAGACAACTATCCGAACACCGAGTTGCATCTGACACCCAAAGGGTTACAAGCATTCGAAGAGTATGTAATGGCTCTGAAAGGATATTTGAATCTGTAACGAAACGAAAAAACAGTAATATCGCTATTGACTATCAAACGACTGATTGCGAGAGATTACCCGATATGGATAAATCTCTCGTTTTTTTATCCTTGCAATAGTGCCCGAATTGTTATAATTTTGTAGCTCATATAAATCTAATAATATTATTTATAACGCTTTGTCTTATGCCTGTTTTATACCTTATTATCGGGTTCGCTTTGGGAGCTATTGTCGCGCTTATCGTCTATTTTTTCTTGAACAAAAACATTGCTTCGCTCCATACGGACAATGCCGCACTCAGAGCAGACAACGCTTTGCTAAAAGAGGAGTCGAACGCTAAAACGCAGCAGATAACCGATTTATCGATAGAGTGCGAGCGTCTCAAGAGCGACAATGCCAACAACGAAGCCAAACTCTCGGCTCAGAAAGAGGAAATATCGAATCTAAGAGACGAACTTAATAAAGAGTTTAAGATTCTTGCCAACGAAATATTCGAAGAAAAGACGCGTAAATTCTCGCAACTCAACGAAGAAAAGCTGCAAAGTATACTTAATCCGTTGAAAGAGAATATCAATAAGTTCGAAAAGAAAATAGACGAAACTTATAACAATGAGACTCGTGAGAAAACGGCTCTAAAAAAGGAGTTGGAGCATATAATCAATATCAACCGACAGATGAGCGACGACGCACAAAAGCTAACAAATGCTCTGAAAGGCGATAAAAAGCTGCAAGGCAATTGGGGCGAAATGCAGTTGGAGCAGATACTCGAAAAGTCGGGGCTGGAGAGAAACCTCCATTACGTACGGCAAGAATATTTCTCCGACGATGAGGGAAATAAGCTTATACCCGACTATGTCATTAATCTTCCGCAAGATAAACATTATATCATAGACAGTAAAGTATCGCTGGTAAACTACGAACGCTCGTTCAATGCCGATTCGGACGAAGACAGACTGTTGTACCTCAACGAACACATCAAAGACATAAAGAAGCATATAGACTTGCTTAGCCGTAAGAACTACCATCAACTCACTAATACTCCGGACTTTGTGTTTATGTATTTTGCTTTCGAATCTGCCCTTTTCTCGGCATTACAGCACGATAACACTCTCTTCGACTATGCTTTTAAAAAGAATATTATACTTGTATCGACTACAACACTTCTGGCAAGTCTACGCACGGTATCTTTCATCTGGACTCAAGAAAATCAACGCAAATACGCTCTCGAAATAGCCAAACAGGGCGGACAGCTATACGATAAGTTTGTAGGTTTTATTGATAATATGGTGAAAGTAGGCAGAAGTCTCGATACGGCAAAGAGCACCTACCAAGATGCAATGCACCAGCTCGTAAAGCACAATGCCAATGGCTCGTACAACGCAGGGACGATAGTAGGACAAGCCGAAGTGCTCAAAAACCTCGGAGCTACCGCGTCGAAACAAATTCCCAAAAATATTTTGGATATGGCACTCAAAGAAGATGGTGGTAGTATAGAGATGAAATAATTGATTATGGATTTGATAAATAAGATATTACTGTATCGTAGCATATCTATTGTAGGTCTTGAGAAGAATACGGGCAAGACCGAAACCCTCAATTTTATCATCCGTCGGGTGAAAGATTGCGGTAAGACTATCGCAGTAACGTCTATCGGTATCGACGGCGAGACGGTCGATGCCGTTACGCGGACGTCGAAACCAGAGATAAGGATATATAGAGGTATGATATTCAATACCGCCGAACAATATTTTCTAAAAAAGCGTTTCTCGGCAGAAATTCTCGATATTTCAGACGAATACACTATTCTCGGCAGATTGGTTACAGCCAAAGCTCTGGGCAATGGGAGGATGTTGCTCTCGGGAGCTGCCGATACTCACACACTGAAAAAGACTATCGAAAACAACCGCCGTTTTGGTACCGATATCACTATTGTAGACGGAGCTTTGTCGAGATTGAGTCTGGCGTCGCCGGCTATTACCGAGTCGATGATATTGGCTACGGGAGCCGCGTATTCGTCTAATATAGAGACTCTGGTGAGGAAAACCAAATTCGTATGCTCGCTTATAAACCTACCGATATACGATACCGAAAATATACGTTACAGCCACAACAACTTACCACTAAATACCGACAACGAAAAAAAAGGCGTTTATTGCCTTATAGATAATGAATTGTACGACTTGGGAGGAAGCTCAGCCCTTACCATTTCGAGTATTTCAAAAGAGAGTCTTGAAAAGATAGCGACACATAGAAATATTTTTGTTTTCGGCATATTGTCGAATAAACTGATAGACTTTTTGATAGAAAACAACATAGCCAAAGGGATGTCGATAGTAGTAAAAGACTTTTCGACCATATTCGTGTCGGACGATAAATTTCATCTCTTCGCACGACTTGGCGGGCGAGTAGAGGTATTGCAGAAAACCAATCTTATAGCCCTTACTGTCAATCCGACTTCGCCCGACGGTACCGTATTGAATAGCGATACGCTGCAGAAGCGTCTGGCAGATGAGATAGGCGTAGAGGTAATCGATGTAAAAAAGGTGGAGTCTCAATAACTATCGTACGAAGACGATAGGTCGAGTGTATCGGTAGGACTGAAAGCCTCTTCTATGTGCTCTACTTCAAATCCGTTGTCGGATACGGTGATAGCCACGATTTCGAAACGAACACCGAGAGTGGTCATACCTTTTTGACGCATATATTCGTCGGTGGCATTGATGAGATTTTGCATCTTTTTTCTACCGACAAAACTTTCGGGGTAGCCGAAGTAGTTCGTCGAACGAGTTTTTACCTCTACTATCGATAAAAAATCGTAACGTTTGGCTATGATATCTATCTCCCAATGCCCGTATCGCCAGTTTGTCTCGAGTATGGTGTAGCCTTTGTCTTCGAGATATTTTTTAGCGATCTCCTCGCCTCGTTGCCCTAACTTATTATGTTTAGCCATTGTGTATCAGATATCGGATATATCCGACAATGCAAAGTTAATGAAAATAAGAGACTGCCATACTTTGCGGTACGACAGTCTCTGTAATTATTAGCTGAATTTACTTGTTTACTTTTTTTCGAAGAAACCTATCACATCGCCTTTCTTAACAATCTTGCCCTGTTCGACAGCGTCGATAATCTTTCCGCTGTAGTTGGCATATACAAATTCGAGTCCGTTGGCGGGTGTCTGTATGGCACAGATAAGGTCGCCCTCTTTGAACATCTTGCCGTTTTCGGGTTTGAGCGAAATGTCTTCGAAGTCGAGCTCCCACATCACCACTCCGGAAGCGGTAGCGTTGATAGGCTCTGCATCGGGGTGGCGTTTGATAGCCATCTCCGACAAGTCGAGTTTGACGGGAGCGGCACTCGGCGTAGCGGCATTCTTCTTGTTCATTGCAGCTTCGAGCTCTTTGTAGAAACGCTTCTTAGCTTCGCCCGACTTGTATTCGCGATACTGTTTTTCGTGCATAGCAAACTCGAATAGCTCTTCGTCGTCAGGACCACGATCCCAACCGAGCTCTTCCATCTCTTTGATGAATCTCGGCAATTCGTCGGGATAGTTGTCTTGCGGGTTTGTCGTAGAGAATTCGAATTTATTCTTCTTGGCAAGCTCTATTATCTCTTTGTCGAGAGGTCCGGGTAGGTTACCTGCCTTACCGAGTATCATATTCCAAGTGGCTTGGTCCATCATTTCGTAGCGTCCGCCGCCTTTGCTCATAGAGAATATATTCATCAGAGCTACGTTCTTCACATACTGGCTGAATGGTGTCACGAGCGGTGGGTAACCGAGTTTAGGCCAAACGAACTTCACTTCGTTGAAGAGCTGTATGAGCAGTTCATCTTCGGAGAGTTCTGCCTTACCGTCTTTTTTCAGGTTGGCGTTGATTGCAGCGTGTACCCCTTTGAGGTCTGCCATAAGCGAACCCATCATACCGCCCGGCAATCCGCAAGTGATGAGCAACGAGTTCATAAAGCGATTTCGTTCGTCGATGAAGTAACCCAAGAAGTCGTCAATGAAACTCTGTGTGAGTTCACGAACCTTCATATAGGCGTTCATATTGATTTCGGGCACGTCGAATCCGGCGTCTTTCAACATCTCTACGATAGTGATAACGTCGGGGTGAACCATACCCCAAGACAACGGCTCCATAGCTACGTCGAGATAGTCGACGCCTGCTTTTGCAACCTCGAGCATAGAGGCTACTGAGAAGCCCGGTCCTGTGTGTCCGTGATACTGTACGGGGATATTCGGATGTCTCTCTTTGATGGCACGTACTATCTTGCCGTTCGTTTCGGGGCGACCGATACCTGCCATATCTTTCAGACATATTTCGTCGGCGCCGGCGGCGATTAGCTCTTCTGCCATCTTAATGTAATATTCTGCCGTATGTACGGGCGAATATGTGATACACAGTGTTGCTTGGGCTATCATACCTGCCTCTTTTGCCCACACTATCGAGGGGATAATGTTGCGGGTGTCGTTCAGACCGCAGAAGATACGGGTGATATCGACGCCCTGAGCCTTTTTGACACGGTACATCAGTTTACGCACGTCGGCGGGAACGGGGTTCATACGGAGACCGTTCAGACCTCTGTCGAGCATATGCGTCTGAATACCTGCATCGTTGAAAAATTTACAGAAAGCCCTCACCGAATGGTTGGGGTTTTCGCCATAGAGGAGGTTTACCTGCTCCGAGGCACCGCCGTTGGTCTCTACGCGAGCGAAGCAACCCATCTCGATGATGTGAGGTGCAACCTTTTCCAATTGGTCTTTGCGTGGCACGTACTTACCCGAAGCCTGCCACATGTCCCTATAAACAAGACTTAATTTAATCTCTTTTTTCTTCATATCATTTGATGTTAAAAAATTCCGTATTACAGGTGGCAAAGTTACTAAAAAGTTTTCAAATCATCGGTATATTTATATATGATATTTCAGTGGTGTTATAGCTCAAATATACCGCAATAACCCCACTCTGTTGGATGTAAATTATCGACAGATTATATATCTCACCAAGCCGCAACAACGTACTCAAATAAAAAAGGGTGAACACCATAAGTTCGCCCTTTTTTATTATTACGCCAATTACTTCGTGTTGCCGTTTGTAATACGATTATTGCTTAACCATTTTCGCTACTTTGCCATCGGCATTTACGGTGTATACTCCCGCAGGCAGGTACGATACATCGATACTTGCCGTATCGGTGGCTTTGGCTACTTCCGTACCATATATATTATATATGCGTATGTTGCGTGTAGATACAGAGAGGTAGAGAGTATTGCCGACGGGGTTCGGGTAGAGAGTGAGAGCAGACTCGGCTGAGGCTTCGGCTATGTCGATAGTACTAGTGCAAGCATAAGTTCCGTCAGTCAAAATGTTCTTACCTCCCTTATAGTACTGCACTCTCCAGTTCTTGTCTTCGGCATTTTCCTTATTGGTGGCAACGACAATATTGTTGTTGGCTGATGTTGGGTTATGTACCGGCTGTATCTTACCGGGAGATTTACCGCCTCTATCGGGCAGAGAGCAGTAGATAGAGTCGAGAGCCCGAGTCGAGAAACTATTGTCGTAGCAATAGAATCTACTTAACTCGAGATTCTTGCTTATATCGATATTGCTTATATTATTTATGTAGCAATACAATTGTGTTAACTTGGTCAACTTCGTTACGTCGATAGTAGTGAGTTTATTGGAATAGCAAGACAAAACCGTCAGATCACTATTGTTAGATACGTCAAGCGAAGTTATATTATTGCCTCCGCAATAGAGTTCTTTGAGCTTAGTGTTTTTGCTTATGTCGAGATTACTTATTTTATTTACTCCACAATATAACTCTTTGAGTTCCGTCAACATCGATACGTCGATAGAAGTTAAATTATTGGTACCGCAACCAAGATATTCCAACTTTGTATTATTTCTTACATTGAGTGTGGATATCTTGTTTTGAGCACAATATAATATTCTAAGTTTCGCATTATTACTTACGTCAAGAGACTCTATTTTATTGACGTGACAACGTAGCTCATTCAATTCTGTCATTTTCGACACATCGAGAGAAGTAATCTCGTTGTTACTGCAATTAATCTTTTCCAGAATCGTATTTTTGCTTAAATCGAGAGCAGTTAGCTTGTTGTCGGAGCAGTCTAAAAATTTCAGCTGTTCATTCTTTTTTAAATCGAGTGAGTCTATGCTATTAGCGAAGCAATACAAATCTGTCAACTTCGTCAACTTCGATACGTCGAGCGAACTTATCGCATTGTTATAGCAAGACAAAGTCGTCAGCTCCGTATTGTTGTTTACATCGAGACCAGTAATGTTGTCTTGGTTTTTTCTGCAAAAGAATGCCGTTAGGTCACCGTAGACTGTCATAGTAGAGTCTCCTGCGGTGAAACCTATTGCTTTTGGATGAAGTGCAGTGCCGACCATAAAGGTAGTATCGAGGCTACCGCTTTTAACTTTTACAGGTGTGTTGTCGGTGGCTGCTTTGAAATCGAGTTTGATTACCGAGTCTTTTGCGACTGTAAGTTTGATAAATCGGCTCATATTTACTTGTGCCTGAGCCTTGGCGCTTCCAAAAAGCCCTATGGTAAGGGCGATGAAAAAGAAAAATACAGATAGTATTCGCTTCATACTTTAGTGTTGATATTTAAATTATTAGTTTTATTTATATGCTTATATATTTTATATCTATATTGTAAATGCTGATTTTACGGGCGACAAAATTAGTATATTTTTTTGCACAGCAACTGACGTAAGAGCGATTTTTGGGATTGTTTAAGTGAAAAACAAAGGGATGTTTACTTCGTTAACGCTTTTTAATTAGTGGGTTTGGCAGAAATTTTGTTAATTTGCAAAACAATAAACCGCAAATGAAAAAAGTAATACTCGTAGCAATATTAATGCTCCACGCACTCTGCATACGCGCACAGGTCAATACCGACCGTCTGCTGCGTGTGGGTAGCAACGCTTTATATTTCAGCGATTACGTATTGGCGATACAGTATTTCAACCAGATAATAAAAGCCAAACCATACCTCGAAGAGCCGTATCTTTACAGAGCTTTCGCCAAAATCATGCTCGAAGACTACTATGGTGCTCTGTCTGATATAAATACGGTTATAAGCAAAAATGAGTTTATTCCTCGTGCTTACTACGCTCGCGGCTATATCTACAATCGTCTCAAACAATATACCGATGCCGAGAAAGACTTTGCCCGTGCACTCGAATTCAGTCCCGACAACGTGCCTTATCTAATAGGTAAACTCGAATCGTACGATTATCTGAAGCGATACTCCGACGAACTCGAAATTATCAACCTCTTAATCGGCAAGACTGGCGACCCGCAAATCACTCTCGAAAAGGGACGTGTACAGCTACTACTCGGCGATACGTTGGCGGCTTTCGGTACGATGGATTCGCTTGTCGGAAGCCATAGCCATCTCGCAGAGGCGTGGGGTGGCAGGGCAATGATAAATATGATTATGAACCGCAACGACTCGGCTCTTGCCGACTACAACAAAGCCATAAGCCTAAAGTCCGACAACTTCACACACTATGTAAATAGAGGTAATCTGCTACACGAGAAAAACGACTACTCTGGAGCCATAGCCGACTACAACAAAGCCGTAAGCCTCGCCCCGAACGACGAGAAAGCACTCTTCAACCGCTCGTTGATAATGATTGAAATCGGCGATTACAATCAGGCTCTCAAAGACCTCGATCATATCCTGAAAAACAATCCCAATATGTACGAGGCTATATATATGCGTGCTACCGTAAGCCAAAAGCTCGGCAACCACACGGCAGCCATAAACGACTTGTCGCGTGTAATCGGACGTTATCCGAAATTTGCCCCCGCATACGAAGCCAGAGCCGGTTCGTACAATGCATTGCAAAAGAAAAAAGCAGCATTCGGCGATATGCAGGCTATCATACGTATAAATGCCGAAAATGCTAAGCGACACTCCTCGACGAAAAAAGAAGAGACCGACTCTATAAACACCGATATAAAGATAGCCGACGAAGAGTCGAAGATAAGCGATTGGGCTAAACTATTCGACGTATCGGATAGTGAGGATCATGGTAATAAGTTTAAAGACAACGATATTCGCGGAGCAATTCAAAATCGTAACGTCGAAGCCCGACCGAAAGGTGACTTCGTACTGTCGCTATATCGACGACAGAAAGATATCGAAACCGATAGTTACTTTTCGTCGTTGCTCAACGAGGCAAACCGTAAACTCGAAGGTAGCTATAAACTCTATCTTGTATCCAAAGAGGTATCGCCGACCGATGCTATTATAAATCATTTATTCAAGAATATAGATATGCTATCGGGGCGAATATCGAAAGAACCACACGACTTCTATCTGTACCTAGTAAGAGGTATACATTACGCTATCGTACAAGACCTCGACAGTGCAGTCGACGACTTTTCGCGAGCCATAGATATCAAAAACGATGCTTTGGCTTACTTCTGCCGTGCGGTAGTACGAAGGAAACAATTCGAGGTAATGTCTGCCAATATGCAGCCCGACGACGATAAAAACAGGGCTACCGCTAAGCCCGATAATAAAAAGATATTGCACGATGTAGAGCTCATCTTACGCGACTACGACCGAGCCATAGAGCTTTCGGCCGACTTCTCTTTTGCCTACTATAATAGAGCCAATATGCTGACTAGGGCAAAAGACTATAACGCAGCCATACAGCAATATACGGAAGCAATAAAGAGCAACCCGAACTTTGCCGAAGCCTACTTCAATCGTGGGCTTACTTATATCTATTCAGGTGAGCGTTCGAAAGGAATAGCCGACCTGAGCAAAGCCGGCGAACTCGGCATATACGATGCCTACAATCTATTGAAAAAGATTACGAAGTAAAGTCTTACTTTTGTGTGTGGTGGAGATAATTATCGTTTCGACGATATGCCTTTCACCGCACTATCGAACCAATTCATAACTACTTTCTGCTGTAGTTCGATATCGAACGAAGAGTTATCGAGCAGTTTGGCGTCTTTGGCTCGTACGAGCGGACTCTCTTTGCGGTGTGTGTCGCGGTAGTCGCGTTCCATGACGTTGTCGAGTACCGAGCGGTAATCGACCGCCTCGCCCTTTGCCGTAAGCTCGTTGTAGCGGCGGCGGGCGCGTACTTCGGGGTCGGCATTGACAAATATTTTCAGCTCTGCGTCGGGAAACACCACTGTGCCTATATCGCGTCCATCCATCACTATGCCTTTGGCTGCACCCATCTCTTGCTGCCGACGAACCATCTCTTGCCGTACAAAATCGATGGTACTCACCCTGCTGGCAGCGTTGCCGGCTTCCAGAGTACGTATCTTGTGCTCTACATCGACCCCGTTGAGGAAGGTATGCTGCTCGTCACCAACATTTTGAAACGATATGCGGAGGTTGCCAATCTCTTTCTGTAAACGTTCTTCGTCTATCTTGTTTTCGGTTATTATACCGTTTTGGATACCAAAATAGCCTACGGCACGGTACATAGCACCCGTATCGACATAGATATAGCCCACATCTTTAGCCAATCGTTTGGCGATGGTGCTTTTGCCGCACGACGAAAAACCGTCGATTGCTACTACTATTTTGTTGTCGCTCATTATAAGTTTTGTTTACCGCTACACCGCCTTTTATGCGTCGATATTGGCGTAAGTAGCGTTTTCTTCTATAAATTGCCTACGTGGAGCCACATCGTCGCCCATAAGCATCGAGAAAGTATAGTCTGCCTCTGCCGCATTTTCGATTGTTATCTGTCGAAGAGTACGATTTGTAGGATCCATTGTAGTCTCCCAGAGTTGTTCGGCGTTCATTTCACCCAGACCTTTGTAACGTTGCTGAGTGATACCGCTCTCTTTGCCGTCGCCGTATTTCTCGATGAAACGCATACGTTGCTCTTCGTTCCAGCAATACTCCTGCACCTTACCTTTTTTGCACAGATATAGTGGAGGCGTAGCTATATATACGTGTCCGTTTTCTATGAGTTCTTTCATATAGCGGAAAAAGAACGTAAGTATAAGCGTTGCTATATGGCTTCCGTCGACGTCGGCATCGGTCATTATCACTACCTTATTGTAACGTAGTTTGTCGAGGTTCAGAGCTTGCGAATCTTCTTCGGTGCCGATGGTAACGCCGAGTGCGGTATATATATTGCGTACCTCTTCGCTCTCGAAAGCCTTGTGACGCATAGCTTTTTCTACGTTCAATATCTTACCTCTAAGTGGCAAAATCGCCTGAAAGTTGCGGTCGCGTCCCTGCTTTGCAGATCCTCCTGCCGAGTCTCCTTCGACAAGGAATATCTCGCATTGCGAAGCGTCGCGGCTCGAACAGTCGGCAAGTTTTCCCGGTAGCCCTCCGCCCGATAGGGGCGACTTGCGTTGTACCATTTCACGAGCCTTACGAGCTGCATTACGAGCGGTAGCCGCAAGTATAATCTTCTCTACTATGGTTTTAGCTTCTTTCGGGTGTTCTTCGAGGAAAGTATTAAGAGCTTCGGCTACGGCTCTGTCGACCATACCCTTTACGTCGTCGTTGCCGAGCTTGGTTTTTGTCTGTCCTTCGAACTGAGGTTCAGCTACTTTTACCGAAATCACAGCCGTAAGACCTTCGCGGAAGTCGTCGGATGCAATTTCCACTTTAGCCTTTTCGAGTAGTTTGTTGTCGTCGGCATACTTTTTAAGGGTACGCGTAAGAGCCGAACGAAAACCCGTAACGTGCGTACCGCCTTCGATAGTATTTATATTGTTTACATACGAATGCAGATTCTCGGTATACGAAGTATTGTACATCATAGCCACCTCCACAGGAGTGCCGTATTTATTTGTATCAATGTATATTACCTCGTTTATGAGAGGTTCGCGAGTAGAATCGATATATTTTACAAATTCACGTAGGCCGTTTTCGGAGTAGAACTCTTCGGTCTTATTGGCTCCTCCCTCTTCTTCTGTACGTAAGTCTGTGATAGATAGTTTTATACCTGCGTTTAGAAAAGCAAGTTCACGCATACGCTTCACCAAGATAGAGTATTTGTAGTTTATATCGTTGAAAATCTCTTTATCGGGGTGGAAAGTAATAGTAGTCCCCGTCTCCGACGAGGTGCCAACCTCTTTGACGTCGCCGAGCGGAACGCCACGAGAATACTCCTGTACATATCGTTTGCCATTGCGGCAGACTTCGGCTCTAAGATGGTCTGAAAGAGCGTTTACGCAACTCACTCCTACACCGTGCAGACCGCCCGAAACCTTATAAGATCCTTTATCGAACTTACCGCCTGCGTGCAGAACAGTCATGACTACTTCCAATGCCGATTTTCCCTCTTTCTCGTGAATATCTACCGGTATACCGCGACCATCGTCTTTGACCGTTATTGAGTTGTCTTTATTGATTGTTACCGAGATATTTTTGCAATATCCCGCCAAAGCCTCGTCGATAGAATTGTCTACTACTTCGTATACAAGGTGGTGGAGTCCCTTTTCGCCTACATCACCGATGTACATCGCTGGGCGTTTGCGTACGGCTTCGAGCCCTTCGAGCACTTGGATAGAAGAGGCTCCGTATTCCGAATTGGATGTTGCTTTGTTTGTTGTGTCTGACATTATATGCTGTAATTCTATTAAATACTGATAAATAAATGTTTGAAAAATGCTCGTGAATGAGCACGAAAAACATACAAAGTTACTATTTCTTTCCGATATATGCAATAAAAAGAGATATATGTATATATTAACTTGTGTAAATAAGAGCATTATTCGAGAAAAAATATTAATTTTGCACCCTATTTTTATGATTCGATAATCTATTGAAATGATATATATAAAGACAGACGAAGAGATAGAAAAACTCCGCAGTAGTTGCCTTTTGGTCTCTAAGACTCTGGCAATGCTCGCTCCTCTGGTGCAGCCCGGCGTATCGACCCAATATCTCGATAGCCTTGCCGAAGAGTTTATCCACGACAATGGTGCCGAGACCCCTTGTAAAGGCTACTATGGCTATCCGTGTGCCACGTGTATGTCGGTAAACGACGTAGTTGTACACGGTATTCCTTCGGATAAGACCATACTACAAGAGGGCGATATTATATCTATCGACCTCTGTACGTACAAAGACGGATTTGTAGGCGATAGTGCGTATACATTTGCCGTAGGCGACGTATCCGACGAGGTCAGACAGTTGCTGAAAACTACTAAAGAGTCTCTGTATAAGGGTATAGCGATGGCAGTTGCGGGTAATCGTGTCGGTGATATATCGAATGCCGTGCAGACCTATTGCGAGGCGGCAGGTTACTCTTGTGTACGCGAGATGGTCGGACACGGTCTGGGTAGAAGTATGCACGAAGACCCGCAGGTGCCAAACTACGGTAAGCGGGGGCAAGGACCAATGCTAAAAGAGAATATGGTAATCTGTATCGAGCCGATGATAAATATGGGGAACTATCGTATATCCATCGACAACGACGGGTGGACGGCTCGTACGGCAGACCGCAAATGGGCGGCTCATTTCGAGCATGCAGTAGCCGTACGGAAAGGCAAAGCAGATATATTATCGGACTTCGCTATAATAGAAGACGCTCTTAAAACGAAATAACTTACACAAATATCAATTTATGGCAAAACAAGAAGCAATAGAAATAGACGGTACCATATTGGAGGCGTTGTCGAATGCAATGTTTCGGGTCAGACTCGAAAACGGACACGAGATAATAGCCCATATATCGGGAAAAATGAGGATGCACTATATCCGCATATTACCCGGCGATAAGGTGAAGGTCGAAATGTCTCCTTATGACTTATCGAAGGGTCGTATATCGTTCAGATACAAGTAACAACGCTTAAGGTTGTCTGATATTATATTAATATTATAGGAGCGGTGCAAGTGGTTAGGCTTGTATTTTGCTCTTTTTTTGTTGCTTCCTAAGTGTTGTCGGGTTTAGCCATATCAATAAAAGAAACTACCTATACAAATGTATTGTATAGGTAGCCATCATCTATAACAAATATGAAAAATTTAAATGTACTTTTATTTCTATCTCTTTTACGCCAATTTAGCTATATGTTTCGACAGTTTCGATTTTAGGTTACCTGCTTTGTTTTTGTGTATGATATTGCGTTTTGCAAGTTTGTCGAGCATCGACGATACTTTGGGCAGAAACTCAATGGCAATAGCCTTATCGGTCGTAGCACGTAGCTTTCTTACGGCATTACGAGCAGTCTTTGCATAGTATTTATTATGCAACCGTTTTCTTTGAATCTGACGAATTCTTTTAATAGATGATTTATGATTTGCCATTTCTAAAACAAATTTTTATCGTTAAAAAATTGTAGCCCATAGGGGAATCGAACCCCTCTTTCCAGAATGAAAATCTGGCGTCCTGAACCGATAGACGAATGGGCCTTAAATATTATTCGTATATCCGAATTGGACTGCAAAGGTAACACTTTTTTTTAAACAGACAACACCGGTCGGCGATTTTTTTACAAAAATATTGCCAGCGTACTATTTAGTCGATATTATATACTGAGATATATGGTTTATAATCATCGACTTCTCACCCTTTTTATAAAAATATTATACAGAGCCTTCAATAGATATTCGATATCGGTTTTGAGCGGGGCTTTCAGATATCTGTCGATATATCGCTCCTCGGAGTCGTAAAACTCTTTTTCGTTCTTAGGTAAGTCTCTGTACATCGGTGGTATAAGTCCGGGTTTCACCTTAGTGCGTTTATCTTGCAGGTATTGCGGGTAGGTGTTGAAGTTCGATACGCTCAGCGGACGTACCCCTATCAGTTTGAGGTCGCCTCTGAGAAGATTCCATATCATCGGCAGTTCGTCGATCCAGAATTTGCGAAAGACTCTGCCCCAGCCGGTTACACGCATATCGTCTTTTATCTTGCCTATATCGTCTACACCTGCTTTACGGTACATATAGCTCTGAATATATTCGGCATACGGATACATCGTACGCATCTTGTATATGGGACGTATCTCTTTGTTTTTGCAGACTCTCGGAAGCTTGATGATGATGCCATAACGCTTGTGTACGAGGTGTTGAGGGTTCGAAATACGACGAGCTACTATCCAACTCAGTGAGGGAGTCGTACCTGTATCTACTACCTCGAAGCCACAGTAATATAATCTTCCAAGTATCTCTGTGTGAGATAGATAGCGATTTTTGCCCTTAGTGATATCGAAATATAGTCGATGTGTAAGTATTATCTTGGGCAATATCCTTTTAAAGAAAAATACCGAAGCCTGTACTATACTTCTCACTACGGGTGGATATTTTTTGTCGATATCGTCGTGCAGTTGCTCTATCGATTTGTAACAGACACACCAGATACCGTCGTCGGGGAGTTTTTCGTTTATCTTGTTGAATATCCGATTGATACCCCGTATCGAATTTAGTTGTGCCAGATTTACCAAAGTACTGTAGCGATACTGACGTATGGTATTGAAATTGAATAATGTAGTAGAAGCAAATACACGTGTATTCGACGACTTCAAGTCGATATGCTGCTGAAGAAAATCGAGAGACTCTTGGTCGGTATATCTGCATATCTCGTTTTTTATATCTTCGTACTCAGTTGAGTCTATCTCTTTTGGGGCTTTGAGTACACTTGCCGATAGACGAGGCTCTACCTGAGGCAGCTCATCGTCCATATTCGTAGCGTAGCGATAGAACTGATATATAAGTATAATCGTATAACTCACTATAAACATTATCACGACCATCGTAGTTACGACATATATCGATACGTCTTTGAAAAACGGTATAAAGCCCATACCAAAGTAAAACGAGCCATATACTATGAGCGATACAAGAAAGACCACCAACAACTCTCGTATGAAACGATAGGTTTTCTGCCTACGATACCGCTGTAATATATACGATACGACTATCCAGTATACAAGCACATAGCCGAAGACATAGATGTAGTTTATTATTGTGGTCTTCTCGGTCGATATACGCCAAACCAGCAGTATGAGTAGCGTGAATATCCAAGCGAAGAGGTCGACCGATATTTTCCTCCAACTTGGTATGTATGAGAGCGATTGTAGCAATCTATTCATATACGATTAAAAATATTGTTTCTATCTACAAAGATATGAAAAATACTCCATTTGTGTACAACTATTATTTGCTACCTACGCTATACAGCTCTCTTTTGTCTGATGAAAAAGACAAAAAAAAGACACTCCTACTCTTCTTTCTTAGAGTGGAGTGTCTTTTGTAATCAATGTCTATCTGAAAAAGACTTAGTGTCTCTTAGCGGATAGCACGAAATGTTCTCATAGGAGCACTACCCTTAGGAGCGATATTGAGACTACCTGTATATTTCAGTTTCAGCGTGCTACCGAAGTGAGAAACAATATCAAACTCTATGCCTGCAGCAGTTACTTTAGCTGTACCGCTATCGAAGAAGTAGAAAGGAGTTGCTAAAAACTTCTTGCCATCTTTTGTTGTTGTTTTAGAAATGTAAGAAGGAGAAACTTGATTATTTTTTATTCCTGTAGATTTTATTATGGTATTTAATGCAGCCTTCTTTATATCTACTACATTGTATGTAGCTTCCGGTAGTTTTGTAGCATTTTTATCTACAACGAGGGCAATAGTACATACAAAGCCATTAGCATTCTCGTCTGTTTCAAGAAATACTAAACTAACTGGGTCTACTGTTTGTACAACTTCTATTTTACCTGCGTTCCACTCTTCGTTCATAGTAGTTTTTGCTTCCGGTTCGTAGTTCTTGAATGCTGTTTCGTCGTTGGGATCCGGTTTAGGATCGGGGTCAGACGATGCAGTTACCGTTACTTTACAAGTAGCTGTTTTGTTGGCATCTACAGTAGTAACTGTAATAGTAGCTTCACCTGCTGCGATACCTTTTACCTTACCATTTTTGTCTACAGTAGCTACGGCAGCCTTATCAGACTCCCATGTTACAGCTTTATTTTTAGCATCGGCAGGAGTTACCGTTGCCTTAAGAGTAAACTCTTCGTCTACTTTTATGCTCTTAGTAGTTGCGCTAAGAGTAACACCTTCTACTTTCGGGTCTTTCTTACAAGAAGCGAAAGCAACCATCATCACTGCTGCTATAAGCAGCCCAAAACCAAATACTTTCTTCATAAAATGTTCTGTTTTTTTAGTTGATTATTAAATTATTGAATTATTGAATATGTAATTTATTTATTATCTATAGTAAAACGTATTTGCCGTCCGTTCGCTGTCGATAGCACAAAGGTAATACTATTTTTGTTATTACAAATGCGTCAATCAAATTTTTTTATCATCCATGCGAAAAATATTCCAGCCTCAAAAAAATACGATACTTTACCTAAGACCGATAGTGCCCCTTATGGTTTAATGCAATATCGGTATTGGATGTGTTTTTTATTTGAGTCGAGGCATCAGGTTGGCAGCTTTCATGTTGTTTTCGAGCCAGATACGTCTGTCGGAAATTTTTCCTTTAAGATATTTTTCTATCATAAGCGATACTATCGGAGCTGCCCAAGTAGCACCGAATCCTGCGTTTTCGACCACTATTGCCATAGCAATCTTCGGATTGTCTTTGGGTGCGAATGCTATGAATATGGAATGGTCTTTGCCGTGCGGGTTCTGGGCAGTACCTGTCTTACCGCATACTATAATACTGTCTATCCGAGCGATACGTGCCGTAGAGCCACTACCACCGCCATTTACAGCCCACTGCATACCTTGTATTATGGGAGCAAAATATTGCGAATCGACCCTCGTGCGTATGACGTTGGTATAGGCTGTATCGAGCGGTAAACCATCGATTTTCTTTATTATATGCGGGCGTATCCAGTATCCTCTATTGGCTACGATAGCACAGAAATTGGCTAACTGTATGGGAGTGGATATTATCTCGCCCTGTCCGATAGCGATAGATACTATGCTGAGGCTCTGCCAGCGGTGTCGGCCGTATTTTTTGTCGTATAGCTCGGCGTCGGGTATGAAGCCTCTATTCTCGTTTGGGAAGTCGACTCCGAGTTTGCGTCCGAATCCAAACGACGATATATCGTGTCGCCACACACTCAAAGCGTTCTCGATAGAGCTATATTTGCCGTCGTCGAGCATTTTTCTCAGAGCGGCACAGGAATATGCATTGCAAGAGTTTGATATGGAGTTGGGTAGGTCGAGCGGCGACATGTGGTTGTGGCATCCGAGTCTGAAGCTACCCACTACGTATCCCGCATGGCACGGAAACCGCGACTCGGTCGATATGATATTCTCTTGCTCGAATACAAGTGCATTTGCTACCTTGAATGTACTGCCCGGCGGATATCGTGCCATCAGCGGACGGTCGAGCAGCGGTTTGTAGGGGTCGCCCAGCAGTATGGAGTAGTTTTTTCCGCGTTGTTTGCCTATCAGTGTCGATAAGTCGTATGTAGGCGACGATACAAGTGCAAGTATCTCACCCGTAGAGGGTTCGATAGCGACTATGCTTCCCACTTTGTTTTGCATAAGTAGTTCGCCGTATGCCTGCAAGTCGATGTCGATGCTTAGCGTCAGCGACTTACCTCCTATGGGAGCAATGTCTTTGGAGCCGTTTTTATATTTGCCTTGTATACGTCCTTTTACGTCGCGTAAGAATATTTCGAGTCCGTTCCTACCTTTTAGTATGCTCTCGTATTGCTTCTCTACGCCGCTAATGCCTATATAGTCGCCTTGCCGATATTCACTGCCTATTTCGCTTTCCAATACCGCTCGCGATACTTCACCGATAGAGCCTATGGCATGAGCCGCATTGGTAGTGGTATATTGTCGCATAGTACGGCTTACGAGCGATACTCCGGGGAACTTCCATATAACCTCCTGAATGACGGCTGCTTCTTCGGGAGTGAGCTGTGTTATAAACTTCTGCGGCAATAGCTGCGAATAGTTTGGGTTCTTGCTTCTGTCTTTGATATCTATTAGTTTGCGTACAAAATCGTCTTTGTCGATACCGAGCACTCGACACAATTCGGTGGTATCTATTGGGTTACCTTGGTTTGCGAGATCGTCCCATTGTTTCATTACGATATCGATATCGTATATCGGTTGATTGAATACCAATAGTTTACCGTTGCGGTCGTATATCAGTCCGCGAGGCGCATATATCGTTTTTCGAAAAAACGCATTATCGTCTGCCTGATCACTGTAATCCTTTATTATCTGTAGGTTTACGAGCTGTCCCACCAATACGGCGGTAGCCAATATTACAAATATTTTTACGTAAGTATTCCGATATTTGAAATTATCTCTCATTGTATTTCTTGAAAACCACAGATTGTACGAAAAGTACGAATATCGTTGTAGCAATGGTGCTTACAAGAGTTTTTTGCAGTATGTTCAATACGAATCTCACATCGAACGCCTCTAATGCAAAGACAGACAAAGAGTATATAAATATCATCGATATGGCATACTTGTAATAATCGGCAGATAATCCTACAAATAGGTTGGGGTGGTGCTCCGTATCTTCTTTTGAGAAGAAGAGATTGATTATACCAGCTCTAAGTGCCGATACCAATGTGAGGGAAAAAGCGTGTATACCATAACTATTTGAAAATACGTCTACTGTAAGTCCCATGGCGAAAGCCATAAGCATCAGCGGTATGGTCTTGAACCGAAGTGGCGATATCAGTACGAATATCAGATGAAAAAAGATACAACCATATCCGAGCAGGCTTATCTGGTTGAATATGAGTATCTGAAGTAATATCGATAATACAAAGGAGAAAAATTCGATTGCTATGTCTTTCATTATTCTGCTATATTGATTTGATTGCGGATTTCGTTTATTTCATCGATGTTCCTGAAATCGACGATATCGACATAGTTGATACGCATAAAATCGATGGCATATCTGATACTGAGGTCGTTGGAGGCAGACGCTACGTTGTTTTTAATACCGGTCACGGTGCCAATAATGTAGTCGCTCGGGAAAATCGACGAGAATCCGCTCGTGAGGATAGTATCGCCCACCGCTACTTCCACATGATGCGGAATATCGTATATCTCTCCCTTTCCAATAGTTTTCGGGCTACATATTACCGTGCACAACTGATTGTCTTTTTTGATTTTACCACTTAGCTTCATTTTCGACGATGCTACAAGCAATACCGCCGAGAAGTTTTCGGATACGTATTGCACCACTCCCACTACTTTACCATTCGAAACTACTCCAAAACCCTCTTTTACACCATCTTTTCTGCCTCTATCCAAAACGAAATAGTTGTCGATATTGCCTATCGATTTATTTATTACCTTGGCGGGAATGAACGTGATATAGCTATCGTAGTAAGCCGAATCTATCGGCTCTGTCTGCTTGCCGATAGCATTTTGCAGTTGTTCTATCCTGTTTTGCAGTTGTGCATTGTAGGCAGATAGCTCTTTGTTTGCAGAGCCCAGGGCGAAGTATGAATATATATTGTTGATTTTGGAATAGATAAACGCCGAACTCTCCATCGACAACTGTACGGCACAGCTACGCTGGAAAACACTTTTGTTTGAGACTATTACCAGAGCCAACGTCTCCAATACTATAAATACTGCTACGGTCTTTAGTCGCGATAATATGCCGATGAGAGTCATTGCCGTTTCCCGTTTTGCTATAAAACCGCAAAAGTACAAAAAAAGATTAATCTTGTGATATATAGTCGGCTAAAAATTTCTCGACTGCTATCTTTATGGACTTCAAACCAATAGTCGATATATCGATATTATCCATCGGTATGAATTCGGCACTTTCGACATCGTCTTTTGCTATCGGCTTTGAGTCGTCGACTACTTGTACCAGATAAAACATATCGAGCGTACGGACGTTGAAGCCCGAGTAATAGTACTCGTTTGGTATAGAAAAAAGATATCTAAAGCTCTCTACTTCAAATCCCAGCTCTTCGTAAATCTCTCTTGTGATAGCCTCTTCGGCTGTTTCGCCCGGATCGACAAACCCACCGGGCAAGTCCCAAGTACCTTTAGCAGGGTCGTTGGCGCGTCGGCATAGGAGTAGTCTGTTGTCGCTGTCGACTACGAAAGCAGCTACCGCCGATACCGCATTCAGATAGTACTTAAAGCCACACCGAAGACATTGCTTCGACTTCTCGTCGCTCTCGACGAATCGGTCAGAGCCGCAGGCAGGGCAATATTTAAACTTATCCAATAGATGCATATTACACTTATATTTAAGGATATACCCCGACAAAATACGAAAAAAACTCAAACAAGTTGAGTTTTTTACAGTTATCTTGTCCTTTATCGAATAATTACTTTTTTGCCTTCGATACTCTATCTTTGTAACGGCTCATAAACTTATCTACACGTCCTGCCGTATCGACAAGTTTCGACTTACCGGTATAGAACGGGTGAGAAGTGTTAGAAATTTCGAGCTTAACCAAAGGGTACGTTACCCCATCGATGTCGATGGTTTCTTTCGTAGCTATAGTAGAACGAGATATGAAAACGTCGTCGTTCGATACATCTTTGAAGGCTACGGGACGATAACTTTCGGGATGAATTCCTTTTTTCATTTTTACTTTTAATTTTTTATATATAAATATTTTATGCGGAGAAAGAGGGATTCGAACCCCCGGACCTGTTACAGTCAACGGTTTTCAAGACCGCCGCAATCGACCACTCTGCCATCTCTCCGTAATCGGATGTGCAAAGGTAATACTTTTTTTTGATTACAAGCCTTAAAAACACAAATTTGTACACCTATATTTTTCTATCTGCCATATTACTTCGTATATATCCTGCTGTAATCGAGTAAATGTCGAAAGTAGCTTTCACGGGCAGCCCAAAAAGTTCAAGAATCTTTCGACGCTGTGGTATCGTTGGTATTGGTTATCTCTATGAAATCGAATGTTTCTTTGTCTTGTTGCTCTTCTTCAGTACAGATAGCCAAGTCAGTATCGTTTGTTTCTGTCTCTTTGTCTGTCGGCTCTTGAGGTGTATCTGTCGTATTTTCCGTAGATTCGTCTTTCTCCTCTATTTTGCGCGACATTCCGAGTATAAGCCCAAATAGCATACCCATTACCATTATCGAGGTACCGCCTTTGCTTATAAGAGGTAGCGTCTGCCCTGTAACAGGCAATAGTCCCACATTTACAGCGATATGCACAAATGCCTGAAATACTATCAGTGTAACGGCTCCCACTATCACTACCGCCTGAAATACGGTATCCACCTTTCGAATCAAGACTCCGCCTCGCCACAGTAGCCACAGATACAAGAATATAACCCCCAATCCTCCGATAAAAGTACCATATTCTTCTACTATCATAGCAAAGATAAAGTCTTTCGAAACCTCTTGTAGTCTGTTGCGCCATACGCTATTACCTGGGGCTACACCTATTTTGCCGTCGTATATTGCAGATTTGGCGTATATTACTTGGTCGTATTGGCGTATAATAGCCCATTTCTCGGTGTTACTATCCGATTTTTGCCAGTGTTCTACTATATCTATATGATTTCTAAAACGTCCTGCCCACGTCTCGAAACGAAATTTTCCCAAAATACTCGATACGCCACCGTCGGTCTTAGGCACTACTGTGGCTACTACCGAAAGTAATATAATACAGACAATGGGCACACCTACGAAAATAGCTATATTACGCCAAGGTACTGCCCCTACGATAAGCATTATCAGTATGGGAATGAATATGATAATAGCCTGCGACAGGTTCATAGGAAGAATAAGCCCTACCGTAGTCCACACCACGAAACAAAATATTTTGAACCAACGCTTCAATACCTCTTCGTTACGAAATTCATCGACAAAAAAGGCTGTTACCACTATCAGTGCAAACTTCACGAACTCTGACGGTTGGAACAATCCGCCCAGACTACGAGCCGCTCCCTGATGCATAGAACCCGCCAGTAGCAAGTAACCCAATAGAGCAATACAAAAAAATAGCAGTATGAAAGAGAAAAATTTTATACTCCTCAGTGGCAACGAATAGACTGCCAGTAGAGTACCGAACCCTACGGCGATAAAAGCAACATGCCTCAATATCTGTCCTGCGGCTCTGCCCGAACCGCTTATAGCATCTGAGGAGGCGCTAAATACGGCTACTATCGATACCACACACAGCAGCAGGTATATAGTCCAGATAATAGGGTCTCCTTTGAAATAACGTCTGAAAAAATTGTTCACCTTGCTACGATATTAATGATAATATGCTCGATTTGTATAAAAAGTATGATAGGTTTATGTCGTTGATAATCAGCGTAGAGGTATAGGTTTGTCTATGTGTCGGTTATCGCAAGCAAAGGTACAGAAATTTTTCATACTTATACCAAGGGCAGGTTGTTGAATCTACAATATAATGTGGTACTGTGATTTATTTATAAGGCTGTAATTCATGTCGTTGTATACGGCTCAATAACAATAATATATATAAAAAAGAGTACCTCTTTTTTATGTAGAGATACTCATTAAAATGTATAAACCTATGTATAATAGACTCAAATCTTTTTTACTATTATGCTTGCATTGTGTCCACCGAAACCGAAAGTATTCGATAATGCTGCTCTTACTGTTCGTTTCTGAGCTGTATTGAATGTCAGATTCAAGCTGTAGTCTATATCTTCGTCTATATCGTCGTCGGAGTGATTGATAGTGGGCGGTATAATGTCGTTTTGTACCGATAGTACCGATATTATAGCCTCTATCGCTCCGGTAGCTCCGAGTAGGTGTCCGGTCATAGATTTTGTAGCGCTGATATTCAACTTGTAAGCATGCTCGCCGAATACACTCTTTATAGCTTTGAGCTCCGATATGTCGCCAAGAGGTGTAGATGTGCCGTGTACGTTAATATAGTCTATATCCGAAGGTTGCATTCCTGCATCTTCGAGGGCATTGATCATTACCATTTTAGCACCATATCCATCGGGGTGTGGAGCAGTAAGATGGTGAGCGTCGGCACTGAGACCTCCGCCAACAATTTCGGCGTATATTTTTGCACCACGAGCTTTGGCGTGTTCGTACTCTTCGAGAACCAGACATCCGGCGCCTTCTCCAAGTACAAAGCCGTCGCGAGATTTCGAGTACGGACGCGAAGCGGTCTGAGGGCTATCGTTTCGTGTCGATAGTGCGTGCATAGAAGAGAATCCTCCTATACCTGCCTCACATACAGCAGCTTCGGAACCTCCTGCAAGAATAATGTTGGCTTTGCCGAGCCTGATATAGTTGAAAGCATCTACCAAAGCATTGGTCGATGAAGCACAAGCCGATGTGGTAGTGAAGTTTACCCCTCTGAAACCGTACTTGATAGATATTAGTCCGGGAGCAATATCGGCTATCATCTTGGGAATGAAAAACGGGTTGAATCTCGGCCCTAGCTCTTTGTTTAAGGCATAGTTGGTCATCTCTTGTTCGAAAGTAGTGATACCTCCGATACCTACTCCGAAAATTACTCCGATTTTATCTAAGTTTAGTTTATCCGTTTCAAGTTTAGCATCTTCTACAGCCTGAGTAGCAACGGCTAACGAATATTGAGAGTATAAGTCCATCTTGCGAGATTCTTTCGGCTCGATATATTGCGATGGGTCGAAATTTTTTACCTCACAGGCAAACTTTACTTTGAACTTTTCTGTGTCGAAACGAGTAATCGGTCCTGCTCCGCTCCTCCCCTTGACAACGCCGTCCCAGAATTCTGAGACGGTGTTTCCAATAGGGGTAATAGCACCGAGACCGGTTACTACTACTCTTTTTAATTCCATGTTCTAAAAAAATATTACTTTATAGCGGCTTCGATATGCGAAATAGCTTCGCCTACCGTTGAGATTTTAGATGCGTCTTCTTCTGCTATCTGAATGCCGAATTCTTTTTCAAATTCCATTATCAATTCAACAGTGTCTAAAGAGTCTGCACCGAGGTCGTTTGTGAAAGAAGCCGATTCCACAACTTCTGCTTCCGATACACCTAACTTACTAACAATAATGTCTTTTACTTTCTGTTTTACTTCTGACATAATTAGAAAAAATAATTAGTTAATACTTTAATGTTACTTTTTTGGTAGTGCAAAGGTAACGCTTTTTTTATTTACCGATTTTTATTTTCAACGAAAAAATACAAACTAATATCACATTTTGACCAAAAGTGAGCATTTTTTTTTACTCTATTTTTGTCAATCAGTTGTTTTTTAATACAATTGTGGAGGGTAAAATATGTATAATAATAAAAAACAGAGGTTAATTATTGTCGTTGTAAATCATATAGTATTGATAATAAGAATGTTCGTCAATACGACTTTTTTTGATTAATTTTGCGGGCTAATTTTTCAATACACTAAACGGTTATATATGAGAAGAGTTGTTGTTACAGGTATGGGGATATACTCCTGCATAGGTAAAAATATAGATGATGTAGCCAAGTCGTTGTACGAGGGGCGTTCGGGGATAGGCGTAGAGGTAGAGCGTACCGAATACGGCTACCGGTCGCCGCTGACGGGAATAGTCGAAAGACCTCTGCTGAAGGGAGTCTTAGACCGTCGGCTACGTATAGGTCTTGCAGAAGAGGGCGAGTATGCTTATATGGCTACATTAGAGGCTTTTAAGGGAGCAAAGATAGATGCGGATTACCTTGAAAACAACGAAATAGGCATATTCTATGGCAACGATTCGTCGGCAAAGGCAGTGATAGAGGCAAACAATATCGCAATGGAAAAACACGATACTTCGCTCATAGGCTCAGGTGCTATTTTCCAATCGATGAACTCGACTGTCACGATGAATCTATCGACAATATTCAAGTTACGTGGTGTCAATATGACTATTTCGGCAGCCTGTGCAAGCGGTTCGCATTCGATAGGATTAGGGTATCTGTTTATAAAACAGGGACTTCAGGATGTGGTACTTTGTGGAGGAGCTCAGGAGACAAATCTTTATTCTATGGGTAGTTTCGATGCTTTGGGAGCTTTTTCGGTACGTATTGCCGAGCCTCAAAAAGCATCGCGTCCGTTCGATAAATCTCGCGACGGGCTTGTACCCAGTGGCGGAGCCGCCTCGCTTATTCTCGAAGAGTACGAACACGCCAAAGCCCGCGGAGCCAATATCTTAGCCGAAGTGGTTGGTTATGGCTTCTCATCGAACGGTCTGAATATATCGCAGCCAAGTGCCGAAGGGTGTATTACGGCAATAAACAGAGCTCTCAAAGATGCCTCCATGAAAGCCGATAATATAGACTATATCAATGCTCATGCTACATCTACTCCTCAGGGCGATGCTGCCGAGGCGGTGGCGCTCGATACGATTTTTGCCTCTCACAAAACTCCGATATCATCGACAAAATCGATGACCGGGCACGAATGTTGGATGGCGGGAGCCAGCGAAATAGTCTATTCGATACTGATGATGAAAAACGATTTCATAGCTCCGAATATCAATTTCGAGAGTCCCGACGAATACTCTGAAAACCTGAATATTATACCATCGGCATGCAGTCGGAAATTAGATGTAATACTTTCGAACTCATTCGGTTTCGGAGGTACGAATAGCGCTTTGATAGTCAAAAAGATGTAATGCATTGTTGCCCACAGAAATCGTTGTGGCAACAAATCGGCATAATAAATATATATAAGTATACTCCTGAGTAGGGGGGAAACAATTATTTTGATAGTATACGATAGTTTTGTTAACTTTGCCGAAGTTTTAGAATCAGATAAATACCTGTTTATATGAATAATAGATTTAATAAAGGCTTAAAAAGTTGGATTAAATTCGGTGCGTGGTCTATCGTCTATGTGCTGTTTATAATCTGGGTAGGCAACTTTTGGTGGTTGCTTTTGTTACCGTTTATATTCGACTTGTTTATTACTAAGTTTATCCCTTGGGATTTCTGGAAAAGCATAAAAAACAAGACTTTATACTCGATATTTTCGTGGGTAGACTCTATCGTATTCGCCTTGATAGCAGTATATTTCATCAATCTGTATCTGTTTCAGAACTATAAAATACCATCGTCGTCGTTAGAAAAGACTCTACTTGTGGGCGATTTTCTTTTTGTCAGCAAGGCGAGTTATGGTCCTCGTATACCGAATACTCCGCTGTCGGCTCCTCTGGTGCAGCATACTTTTCCTTGGGGTACAAAGAGTTATATCGACTGCCCGCAATGGGAGTATCGTCGGCTCAAAGGGCTTCGCAGTGTGAGGAGAGGCGATATCGTGGTGTTCAATTTCCCTACGGGCGATACCGTACCTCTCAAAATAAACAATCCCGATTACTATACGCTTGTATTCAACGAAGGAGTGCAGATATTGGCTCGTAGTGTACATCCCGATACGATATTTACGCATATAGCGAAGTATCGTGGCGATATATATGCTCTCGGCAGACGTTTTCTGATGGAAAATAAAGGTGTTTTCGGCGATATCGTATGGCGACCTGTCGACCGACGCGAGAATTACGTAAAACGCTGTGTAGCAATACCCGGTGATACTTTACAGATAATTGACAGACAGAACTATATCAACGGCAAAAAAGAGGAGTCTTACCCAAATATTCAGTATAACTATTATATACAGACAGATGGGACACCGCTTACGGAGATATTTTTCGATAAACTTGGCATAAGCAAAGCCGACCGCCAATACGCTCAGTATCTTCCCGACAACGACTCTACGTACTCCAAATTCGACCCTACTCGTAAAATATGGGATTTGCCTCTTACTGCCGAGATGTACGGCAAAATAAAGGCTCTGCCCTACATAGAACGAATAGCTCCAAAGCCTACGTATAAATACGATAAAGTCTTCCCGCTGTATGCCAATTATGGCTGGGACCGCGATAATTTCGGTCCTGTGGTAGTGCCCAAGAAGGGAGCCGAAGTAAGTCTTACTATCGACAATCTGCCTATATATGAGCATATTATTCGTAATTATGAACATAATACGCTAAGTGTCGACGGAGGTAATATCATTATAAACGGTAAGTCGACAGACCGATATACCTTCAAGATGGACTATTACTTCATGATGGGCGACAATCGGCACAATTCGGCCGACTCCCGCTATTGGGGCTTTGTTCCCGAAGACCATATCGTAGGGCAACCGCTTTTTGTGTGGCTTTCGCTCGACAAAGACAAAGGTTGGTTTAGCGGTAAAATACGTTTCGGTAGGATAGGGCGAAGCGGTAAGCGATAAAAAAATATTTGTAATTGAAGAAAAAGTATTAATTTTGCAGTTCAATTAAAAAAGTAATAATTTCAGATTTATGTATTTAACATCGGAAGAAAAGAAAGAAATCTTTGGAAAATACGGAAAGTCTAATACCGATACCGGCTCTGCAGAGAGTCAGGTGGCGCTATTTTCTGCCCGTATCAGCCATTTGACCGAACATTTGAGGTCGAATAAAAAAGATTATAGTACAGAACGTGCTTTGAAAATGCTTGTTGGTCGACGTCGCCAACTTTTAGACTACCTGAAAATGAAAGATATCGAGCGTTATCGTAAAATCATCAAAGAATTGGGTATAAGAAAGTAAGCGTTTTTTGCGTAAAAAATTAAAGAGGGTGTGAAACAGACGTTTGTCACCCTCTTTTGTTTATAATGCCGAGAATGGTAAGTCGTAAGTATCCGGACTATTTTGGGAGTATAGATGCTGTAGTATATTGGTTACTTTCGACATACGAATTCGTACTATCGGAGCTATCGGTTTATCTGTGGTGTAATTGAAAAAATAGTATTACTTTTGTACTCTTAAAATATGTACGGAAAAAAAAGATTCATTGACATATACATAATATCTACGATCGAAAAATGGTAGACCACAACGATTTATCACAGTCGAAAGATACTTATTCAGACGAAGCAATAGTCCATCTCGAAGACTTGGAACACGTCCGCTTACGTCCGGGTATGTATATAGGTAAGTTGGGCGACGGCTCGTCTGCCGATGATGGGATATATGTGTTACTCAAAGAGATAATAGATAATTCGATAGACGAATTCAGAATGAAGTACGGTTCGTCGATAGATATAACAGTGGTCGACAATACGGTAAGAGTACGCGACTATGGGCGTGGCATACCTCAAAACTCCATGGTAAAAGCCGTGTCGGTGATGAATACTGGAGGTAAATATACTACATCGGGATACAACAAGAGCGTGGGACTCAACGGTGTAGGTACCAAAGCAGTGAATGCCTTATCGGAGTATTTTTCGGTAAAATCGTTCAGAGACGGTATGATGAAGAGTGCCGTTTTTCGTCGCGGAGTATTGTCGGAAGACAATTCGCCCGAACCGACTTCGGAAAAAGACGGTACGGAGATAGTATTCAAACCCGACGATCAGATATTCGAGAACTTCGCCTACAGAAACGAGACGATTACAGAAATGCTCAAAAACTACTGCTATCTGAATTTGGGGCTATCTATAGACTTCAATGGCAGTAAGATGACTTCGCAGAACGGGCTGCTCGACCTGCTCGACGAGAAAATCACCAACGACTCACTGTATCCTATCGTACACCTCAAAGACAACGATATAGAGATAGCTTTCACTCATACAAACCAATATGGCGAAGAGTATTACTCCTTTGTAAATGGGCAACATACGATACACGGCGGGACTCATCAGAGTGCATTTCGCGAAAATTTCGGTAAATGTATCCGCGAGTTTTACGGTAAAAATATGGAGTATGCCGATATTCGTATGGGACTCGTAGCGGCGATATCTATCTCGGTACAAGACCCTGTATTCGAGAGCCAAACCAAAACAAAACTCGGTTCCACTAAAATCGATTCGCAAGACCCAAACAGCACGACCATACAGAAGTTTGTCGGCGACTTCGTAACACGTGAAGTAGACCGATATTTGCATATGAATCATGATGTTGCCGAAGTATTGCTCAAGAAGATACAAGAGTCTGAAAAAGAGCGTAAAGCGATAGCAAACGTTACAAAAGCAGCTCGTAAGACGGCACAGAAAGTAAGTCTGCACAACAAGAAGTTGCGCGACTGCCGAGTGCATTTCAACAATAGCAATAGCCAAGACAAAGAAGATACTTGTATCTTCATCACCGAGGGCGACTCTGCAAGCGGCTCTATCACAAAGACTCGCGACCCCAATATACAAGCTGTGTTTTCGCTTCGAGGCAAGCCGTTGAACTCTTTCGGCGAAACTAAGCAGATAGTTTATAAAAATGAGGAATTCAATCTGTTGCAGGCAGCTCTCAATATCGAAGACGGTCTGGAAGGCTTACGCTACAACAAGGTAATAATTGCTACCGATGCCGATGTCGACGGTATGCATATAAGACTACTGATAATGACCTTTTTCCTGCAATTTTTCCCCGAATTGGTGAAAAAAGGACACGTACATATATTACAGACACCTCTTTTTCGTGTAAGAAACAAACGAGAGACTGTATACTGTTACTCCGAAGAAGAGAGAGACAAGGCTATCGCAAGCCTCGGAGCAAACCCCGAAATCACACGTTTCAAAGGGCTTGGCGAAATAGACCCCGATGAGTTTAAAACATTTATAGGCAAGAATATGCGTCTCGACAGAGTTACACTGCGAAAAGAAGATGCTGTCTCCGATATGTTGCGTTTCTATATGGGCGACAACACACAAGAGCGACGCGACTTTATCGTAAACAATTTAAACGTCGAAGCCGAATAATACGGATAATAAATATATTTTTCAACCAATAAAAAAGATGTATATATGAAAAGATTATTTTTAATTTTATTTATAACTACTGCTATGACAGTAGTTTCCGTAGCTCAGCCGAGAGCTATCGGTATCAGGATTGGGGGTAACCAAGAAGTTACTTTCCAGCAGGGAATACATTACGGAAAGCGTTTCGTGCAGTTCGATGTAGGCTCTTTCTATGCCAAAGGACTGCAAATTACTTGGACATACAACTGGCTAAGCCAAGCGATAGGTAACTCCGCTTTTTCGGTCTATGGTGGTATTGGTTTAGGTGCAGGTTTCATTTTTGGTGATAACACTAATGCTTGGTATCCAAGATTCTTAGATACCAAAGCTACCGACTATATGGAAAGAAAACTTAACCACCGGGCACTACGACGTTACGGATTTGGAGGATTGGCAGCACAACTCGGACTCGAATATCGTTTCGATAATATACCACTTGCCATATCGCTCGACTATCGTCCGCTGATAGGCATAGAGATAGGTAAACTATACTATCCGAACGGCAACAATCCCAATATCGGTAAGTCGGGAGAAACCCTATATTACTCGCAGAAACTCGGTATAGGCTACCACACTCCCGGATTGTGGGCTTTCGGACTGAGTGCTCGCTATTGTTTCTGATAGATAGACTTTGCAATGGCCTGATTGTTAGAGAGTGTACGTATTGTGATATAAGTTATAAAGTTTGTAATGAAATTAAATACTAATTACTCGAAACTCGAAGAAAACTATCTCTTTACGGAGATTGCCGTACGTACCAAACGTTTCGTGGAGGCAAATCCCGACAAACCGCTCATAAAGCTCGGTATCGGCGATGTAACGCTACCGTTGTCGCCTTTTGTGGCAGATGCTATTATTGGTGCTTTCGAGGAGCTTAAACACAAAGAGACGTTCAGAGGCTACGGACCGGAGCTTGGCTACGGATTTGCACGAAATGCTGTCGTAGAGTATTATAGGCGTTACGGCGTGGAGCTGCAAATGAACGAGATAACCATCGGCGACGGTATCGGGTCAGATATTGCCAACATCACCGACTTGTTCGAGAAAGGAGCCAATACCGTGCTCGTGCCCGACCCCGTATATCCTTTGTACAAAGCTACTTCGCTTATGGACGGGCAGAAGATAATATATCTGCCTTGCACTGCCGACAACAACTTTTTGCCTTCGCCTCCCGACTGTAAGGCGGATATGATATACCTCTGTTCGCCCAACAACCCTACGGGTGCCACATTCGATTATGCGCAACTGAAAACGTGGGTCGATTATGCCAATGGTTGTGGCGCGGTCATATTGTACGACAATGCTTATGAGCGTTTTATCGAAGAAGACGACAAGCCTCATTCCATATTCAGTATCGAGGGTGCCCGTACCTGTGCCATAGAGTTTGGCAGCCTGTCGAAGACGGCGGGTTTCACCTGTGTGCGTAGCGGATATACCATTGTGCCTATGGAACTTGTGTCGGGCGGCATATCGCTCAATAAGATGTGGCAACAACGCCAGACTACGAAATACAACGGTGCTCCTTACCCGCAGCAGCGAGGTGTCGTAGCTGCTCTCTCGGAGGCAGGAATGGCTGATGCCGACCGTAATATAGCCGAGTATAAGAAAAACAGCAGACTGATAATAGATGTCCTCGACAAGAAAGGTATTTTCTATTCGGGTGGTGTCAATTCGCCTTATGTGTGGTTTCGTTGCCCGAATGGTATGGGGTCGTGGGAGTTTTTCGACTATCTGCTCAATGAGCTGTACGTCGTAGGTACTCCGGGTGTGGGCTTTGGCGATTGCGGCGAGAACTATTTCCGCCTGTCGACGTTCAATACCTACGATGCAACCAAAGAGGCGATGAGCAGGATAGATGCCGTGTTGTAACAGGTACGTTTTTTGTAAGAAATATAATGAGTTGAATATTAAATAATAATAAAAAAATAATTGTATATGAGAAAAGTTTTAGCAATATTGTTAATCTCTATTTTCAGTCTGGGTGCGACAGTACGAGCCGACGAAGGAATGTGGTTGTTGTCGCTTATAGGTAAAAATTACGAACAGATGAAGGCTCAGGGCTTTCGCCTTACGCACGAAGACATCTATAATATCAATCGTAGCAGCCTCAAAGATGCTGTCGTAGGTCTCGGCAATGCTGGTTCGAGCTTCTGGCATTTCTGTTCGGGCGAACTTATATCGGGCGAAGGTCTCTTCTCTACCAACCATCACTGTGGTTTCGGTATGATACAGTCGCACTCATCGGTAGAGCACGACTATCTACGCGACGGATTCTGGGCGTACAAAAAATCCGACGAACTGCCGAACGAAGGTATTACCGCTCAGATACTTGTGCGTATGGAAGATGTAACCAACAAAATCGTACCTCACCTAAACGACGATATGACCGAGAGCGAACGCCAAAACGTTATCGACTCGATAGGTAAGATTATTTCCGATGAGGCGTCGAAAGGTACTGTCAACGATGCACAGGTGATAGATATCTTTAATGGCAACCAATTCTTGTTGTTTGTGTACACCACCTACCGCGACGTGCGTATGGTCGGTGCTCCTCCGCAATCTATGGGTAAATTTGGTGGCGATACCGACAACTGGGAATGGCCTCGACACACGGCAGACTTCTCGTTGTTTAGAATATATACCGACAAAGACGGTAATCCCGCCGACTACTCGGCAGACAATATACCGCTGAAACCCAAGCACTTTTTCCCTGTCAGCGTGAAGGGACTCAAAGACGGCGATTTTGCGATGGTGATGGGATTTCCCGGCACTACCGACAGATTCCTAACGTCTTTCGGGCTAAAAGAGGCTATGATGATCAACGATTTGATTTACAATATTCGCAGCGTGAAAATAAATGTTTTGCGTAAAAAAATGGCAGAGTCGCAAAAGACCCGCATTCAGTACGCCTCTAAGTATGCTTCGTGTTCGAACTATTGGAAATATTCGTTGCAGCAAAACAAGGCTCTGAAAAAACTTAATACTATGCAGCAAAAGCTCGATATAGAGGACAATTATAGCAAATGGGCTGCCCGTAGTAACAATGCAAAATACGGCAATGCCCTTAACTTGTTGAAAGAAGGCTATGCCGACCGCAGCGACGCACGTAGGGCTCAGCTGTACATATCCGAATGCGTGTTTAGAGGACCGGAACTGTTTTCGTTTGCTTACAGCGTTTATTCGAATATCGAGGGAATAGCCGCCATCAAAGACGAAGCCGAACGCAGCAAGGCAATGGAAAAACTAACGAAGTATATCAACGGTTTTTACAAAGACTTCGACCCCGCTGTCGAACAGATGCTTATAGCACAAATGTTCGACTATGCATACAAGAATATGGACCAAAAATACCGTCCTTCGTTTTTCGATGATGTTCAGGCAAAGAAGTTCAAAGGAAATGCAGGGAAATATGCAGAGTTCTTGATGAATAAATCCGTTTTTGTCTCCAAAGCCAAGGTGGAAGAGCTTCTGAAGTCTTCGAATCTCGATATTGTCAAGAAAGACCCCGCTTTGCTCGTTGCCAACAGCGCCATTGCCAAGATGCAGGAGATACGAAAAGCCACCAAGGAGGCAAATACCAATATAGAGCGTGGCAATCGTTATTTCGTCGACGGTATTCTTCAAATCAACAAAAATAAGCCGATTGCTCCCGATGCCAATTCTACTATCCGTATAACTTACGGTAATATACGAGGTTATGAGCCAAGAGACGGAGTTGAGTACGAGTATTACACTACTCTGAAAGGCGTTATACAGAAAGAAGACTCTACCAGCAGCGAGTTTATCGTCCCCAAGAAGCTCAAAGACCTGTTCTATGCCAAAGATTTTGGTATCTATGCCGATAAAAACGGCGATTTGCCCACCTGCTTCATATCTAACAACGACATCACGGGCGGCAATTCGGGTTCGCCTGTCCTCGATGCAGAGGGTAATCTTATAGGGCTTGCCTTCGACGGCAATTCTGAGGCTATGAGCGGCGACATCGATTTCGAAGAGAACCTCCAACGCTGTATCAACCTCGACGTGCGTTATATGCTCTTCATTATCGACAAATTTGCAGGAGCCCGTAATCTTATCGACGAAATGAAGATAGTACGATAACGGATTTTGGGCGTTTGATTGTTTGATAAATATAATAGGGGCGATAATTATTCGTCCCTATTTTGTGTTATTTCTGTCCGATAAAATGTTTAATTAAACAACAGAACTAAACTTCTACCAAGAAGTCAACCCTGTTGTTTTTATTGGACAACAATGAAATAATATTCCCTTTGAAGCCTCATTATCGTACATTACATTAAAAAGAACAGTCTATTTATATCGTAAAAAAATAGTAACTTTGCACAAACTTTTGTTTGTAGTACGGTGATAATTATTTAATTACAATTGATATGAGAAGATATAGTATTAGAGCTATCGTAGCTGCTTTATTTTTAATTTTTACACTTGGACTTAATGCCCAGAGCCAACAAGTGCTTATGACAATAGGCAACCACCAAATAAGTGCCGATAATTTTGTCTATTTATTTCTAAAAAACGATACTAAAAAAGTCGATAAGCACGATATAGAAAAGTATCTGACGCTATTCAAGAATTTTAAATTGAAAGTTATTGAAGCTCAATCATTAGGGTACGATACGACTGCATCGTTCAAAATGGAGTATAATTCATATCGCAATCAAGTGGCTGCTAACTATTTGATGGATCGAAATATGGAGCAAAAACTTATAGATGAAGCTTATCGTCATCTCAAAGAAGATGTCGAATTGAGCCATATTTTACTTCGTTTCCCTCCAAATGCCACTCCATCAGATACTTTGGCTACATATAAAAAAGCTCTGTCTGTAATCAAACGTCTCAAAAAAGAGAACTTTTCACAAGTAGCTTTGTCTGTATCCGACGATAGTAGTGTGAAAGAGAATAAGGGCAATATCGGTTGGTTTACGGGACAGATGGTAGCTTATCCGTTGGAAGAGGCAATGTATTCGTCACCAATAGGTAAGGTGTCGATGCCCATACGTACCGATTACGGATATCATATCATAAAAGTTACAGCACGTCGTCCTGCTGTGGGTAAGGTTCAGGTCGCTCATATATTCAAAAAATATCCCGAACAAGCTACCGATGCTCAGAAAGAATCGGTACATAAGTCGATATTGTTTATCGAAGAATTGCTCAAAGAGGGCGAGAAATTCGAAGAGCTTGCCAGTACCAATTCCGACGACCATTCGTCTGCATCTCAGGGAGGTGTATTACCTTATTTTGGTGTCGGACGTATGGTTGGCGAGTTTGAACGTGCGGCTTTTGCTCTGAGAAACAAAGGTGATATATCTGCTCCTATCGAAACTCAGTATGGTTGGCATATATTGAAACTTATTGATAAAAAGCCTATTGAGAGCTTTGAGGTGCTGAAGCCCGAGATTTTGCGATCTTTTGCTCGCGATGGTAGGTCGCAAGTGTGTCGGAATGCATTTGTAGATAAACTTAAAAAGGACTACAATTACAAACGTAATGAGGCTAATTTTCACGAGCTTATAGAATATGCTAAGAAACATACTCATCCCGATTCGAACTATTTGTCGGGTGCCGATAAATTTCGCAAGCCGCTATTTACAATAAAAGACCACAATGTAACACAAGATAACTATATAAAATACATATACTTATCGTCGAAGAGTAACGTAGATAATACAGTAAATCAGACGTATGGCTTATACGATAAGTTTGTAAACGAAGAAATATTACGATTCGAAGATAGCCAATTGGAACAGAAGTATCCCGAATTTAAGCAACTTCTGCAAGAATATCACGATGGTATATTGTTATTTAATATATCTAACGATGTGATCTGGTCGAAATCATCCAACGATACTATTGGGCTTGAGCGTTATTTTGCCCAGAATGCCCAAAAGTATAAGTGGGATATTCCTCGTTACAAAGGTAGAATCTTCTATTGTAAAGATAAAAAGATAAGTAAAGACCTGCAGAAGAGGGCGTTGAAGATGTCTGATACTGATATTGCCGCTTATATTGCTAAAATTAATAAAGACAGTATGATCGTCGATACCGAGCAAGGAATGTGGGTTAAAGGTGATAATAAAGTCGTAGATAATCTTGGATTTAAAGATAAAAATGTAGTATTTACGCCTACTTCGAAATATCCTTATGTATTCGTTGTGGGTAAGGTGATGAACGCTCCTGCAAGCTACCATGATGTGAGGGCTGCCGTCGTTTCCGATTATCAAGACTATCTGGAGTCTGAATGGGTCAAAGCTCTCGAAAAGAAATATCCCGTAGTAATCAATCGGACGGTATTGAAAGCTCTCGAAGAACGACTCGTAAAATAGAGTTCGTCCGATACAAAATCTTGATATCTTCGATATGTAATTCATATCCATCTGTATGAAATATTTATATATCTGTTTGCTATCGATATTGGTGGTACTGTCTTTGCAGAGTTGTAAGAGAGGAATGTCACCTAATGATTACAACGAACTTGTAGTGAACCTCCACGAAAGCTCGTGGCAATATTTTCAAGATAAATCGAGTGAATTGTATAATAATGAAATACATGGAGATACCTTGAAAAATATAATCGATAGTATAGGGTTTATTTTCGATACCATTATTGAGACATTGGATAGTATTAAATATCCGAGAGAGGCACACCGATTCCATCAAGCTACGATAAAACTCTTTGAATATATGAGAGATAGCGTGATGCCACTTTATACCGTTACACTCGATTACAAACCGGAGAGTTACGAGTGGTACAAGGCTTGGAACGATATCGATTCTATTTTCAGAGGTAGAGTGTTGCAGCTCGAAAATAGCCTTATCGAGGAGCAGATTAAATTTGCCGAAAAAGTGAGTATAAATTATTAATAATATTGATTATATATAATCAGCAGAATATAATATATATAGTATCTATATGAAAATATTCGAATTGAAGCGTATGGCTGATTATTGTGGCTTTGTGTCTCTGATACAGCATGTTGAGGTGCGGTCGGCTGCAGGTAGAAAACTATTGCAAAATACCGAATTTTGTGTCGACCCTTCGATAATATCGCTTGAACTTACTAATACACAAAGAGTAATATCGTTGCTTGGCGATGATGCGAATAAAAAGAGTATCAATACCTTATATCAGCTTTTCTCTGATACTAAAGATATAGAAAATACTTTACTTGGGTTGCGTAATAGCAAGATAATGAACGATATAGAGCTGTTCGAGATAAAACAATTCGCTTTTAATGCAAAAAAAATATTGGAGATTATTTCTCGAATGCTTGATAATGAGCTCTTTGACTGCAAGTATGAGATAGACTTCGCTATATCCGATTTTGACGAGGTAATAAAAATTCTCGATCCGGAGAATACTTGTGTACCAACGTTTTATATCTATAGTGCATATAGTAAAACACTACAGAGTCTACGTGAACAAGAACGACAGAACAAGAACGAACACGAACTATCTGTAATACAAGTAAGAATACTTGAGATAGAGCAGCAAATACGTGAAGAACTGAGCCGTCGTCTGAAGCGGTATTCTGCAAAGTTCTTAAACGCCTTAAAAACAGTGGCATATATTGACCTTCTCTTTGCTAAAGCCGAATTTGCATTGGAATTCGATATGTGTAAGCCCGAAATATCCACAGATACAACTGATTATAAGTCAATATTCAATCCTGAGGTGAAGCAGAGTCTCGAAAAGAGTGGGCGGCGCTATCAGTGTATCGATATTGTTTTCGGACATTTCCCGACCCTGATAACAGGGATAAATATGGGGGGGAAGACACTTATGCTCAAGACTTTGGCGATAAGCCAATTGCTGTTTCAATATGGATTTTATGTTCCTGCTACAGACGCAAATATAGCTATAGTCGACGATGTAATGTACAGTTTTACCGACGAGCAAGACCAGGTACAAGGGCTATCGTCGTTTGCCTCAGAGATGAAGCGTATCGACGAAATAATATCTACTATCGATACCAATCCGCAAGTACTCGTACTCATCGACGAACTTGCACGAACTACCAATCCCAAAGAAGGGGCTGCAATAGTATCGGCTATGCTTGATATATTGCAAGAAAGAGAGGTAAGCTCTTTTATCACAACACACTACGATATAGAAACCTCGTGTAGAAGACTTCGTGTAAAAGGACTGAAAGACGAGGTTATGGCAGGCAATAACCTGAATATTACGTATATACAAAAAGCTATCGATTATAGTTTAATCGATGATGTGTCTCAAGGTACTCCTAATGAGGCTATTAGAATCGCAGAGATACTTGGTATAAATAAAAGATTAATAGAAGGGGCTAAGTCGCTGATTTAAAGATTCGTATTACTGAGCCTAAACAACGATGAATTTAGCTACGTATTGAATATAGAATAAAAAGATGAAAAAAGGTCTACAGAAAGAAAATAAACTGACTCAGAAAGATTTACTTATGGAGTATTTCATGAAACATCCAAATAAAGATATAAGGCATCCTGAGGTTGTTGATTGGGTTACTTCTGAATGGAATAAAAGAACCGGAGAGGTTTTTCGTGACCCAGATAGAGGTATTAGATCATTGTCTCAGACGGGAATTCTTATCAAAGTTGCGAAGGGAATATATCGTTATGATCCAGATTTTATTAAGAATCGTGAATTAGAGGATTTTACTGAAAAGCAAAAGAAAGAGATATTAAAAAGAGGAAATTATTGCTGTGCCATTTGTGGTAAGGGTAAAAAAGATGGAGTAGAATTACATATAGATCATATAAAACCCAAAGAGCTTGGAGGTCGGGCAATTGTAGAGAATGGACAAATTTTGTGTGCTCAGCATAATTTTTTAAAGAAGACTTTAAATCAAACTACTACCGGAAAGAAGTTGTTCGTAAATCTTTATGAACTAGCAAAGAAGAGTAATGATGTGCAATTAATGAATTTTTGTTCGGATATATTGAATGTTTTTGAAGCATACAATATGAATGGACATATTGAATGGAAAAAATAACTTGGATAATATGTTTAGTTATAAAGATATTCGTCTACTCAACAATGATTCTATTAATGAAAAACTTTTTAGAGAAGAGTTTATTGATTTGATTGTTACCTCTCCCCCATATAATGTGGGGATAGAGTATAATTCAAATAATGACGCGTTAAATTATGATGATTATCTTTCTTTTTCAGAAAAATGGATGACTAATTGTTATAAGTGGAGTAAGACACAAGCAAGATTTTGTCTCAATATTCCGTTAGATAAAAATAAGGGAGGAAGTAGGCCTGTTGGCTCAGATTTAACAAGAATAGCCCAACAAGTGGGCTGGAAATATAAAAGTACTATTGTTTGGAATGAGGGAAATATTTCTCGTAGAACTGCTTGGGGTAGTTGGAAATCTGCTTCTGCTCCTGTGGTGATAGCTCCTGTAGAGTTGATAGTGTTGCTATATAAAAATGAGTGGAAAAAAACAAATGGGACAAAGATATCTGATATTACTGGTGATGAGTTTAAAGATTGGACGCAAGGAGTTTGGTGCTTTAATGGTGAAAGTAAAAAGCGTATTGGGCATCCTGCTCCATTCCCTAAAGACTTGCCTTATAGATGTATAAAGATGTTTAGTTATATAGGAGATACAGTCTTTGATCCATTCGCTGGTAGTGGTACTACATTGATTGTTGCACAAAACACAGATAGAAAATCGGTAGGAATTGAATTGGACAAGAAATATTTCGAGCTTGCAAAAAATAGAATTTTAAGGGAGGTAGTAGCTGTAGGTAGTTTATTGTAAGTTACGGCGTTGTTATTTTTTGCAGTTTTAACTGTTATGATACCAATATTTATTCTTAACTTTGCTCGAAGGTTAAGAATAATTTTTATAATAATAGTATATTTGTGACTATATCGATGCGGTTGGTTGTTACTCGTAGTCGGTATTTCTCATTTAGAGAAGTACCGATAGCTGGTCGTGTAGCGGTGATAATCATATTGTTGTGTGTGTGCTGTGCGTCTTTTGCTCAAGATAACTCACCTGTGATAAATGCTATAATTGAAGAAATTACAGAATATATGGCAGAAAATGAAGAGTCTGAGAACATCGATATAGACCAGATATATTATGATTTACAGTATTTGTACGAACATAAAATAAACCTCAATACAGCTACTCGCGATAAGCTCGAACGTTTGCCGTTTCTTTCAAAGGTACAGATAGAGAATATTCTTGCATACGTATATATAACTCACGGTATGAGAAGTATCTACGAAATACAATTGATAGATGGTATAGATTATTTTATTCAAAGACTACTATTACACTTTGTTTTTGTGGGAGATATGCAGGATGAAAGTATGGAGTGGAATACGAAGGAAATTTTTGGGCGTATACGGCACAAAATATTTTCTCGTATAGATGCCGGTTTAGAGCAGCGGCGTGGATATGCTGAAAATAAATATTTAGGGTCGCCTCTGTACGAACAGTTTCGATATGCGTTCGGTGCAGGAAAGAATCGTATACAAGCGGGTATAGTTGCCGAAAAAGATAAGGGAGAGCAGTTTTGGGGTAGTTATCGAAAAGGGTTCGACTCATATTCGGCTTATATGCAAGTCGATAAGCTTTGGAAGTTTAGTCGTATAGTGATAGGCGATTTTCATGCTACTTTCGGACAAGGATTGATCATGAACGGAGCTTTCTCTGCCGGCAAGTCGAGTAATGTGCTCAAGGTAAATCCTTCACAGAGTGGGCTCAATCGTAAATCCTCGTCAGATGAATATAATTTTTTCAGAGGAATAGGAGCTACCGCTCAGCTCGATAGGCTCTCATTTACAGCCCTCTATTCATTTCGTTACTATGATGCTTCGGTAGATACTCTCGGTAATACGTTTTCGTCGCTCTATACGAGTGGAATATTCCGTACGTCGAAAGATTGGAGCAAACGAGATAATCTCAGTATGCGGGTGTTTGCCCTAAATACAAACTACCGTTTCGACCGTGCAAAGATAGGTGTTACTCTCTATGCCAATCGTTTGTCGATGAGTATGTTGCCCGAAGATAAGCCGTATAAAAGATATTCGTTTCGAGGCGATAGGCAGGCTGCTGCTTCGGTAGATTATTATTGGTCGTTGGGTAGATTTGTCTTTTGGGGAGAGACGGCTCTTACCGACCGCTTGGCAGTGGCGACAATAAACGGATTGAGTATGATGCCAACATCCAATCTTAATATAGTACTTTTACATAGATATTATTCTCGTAGTTACGACCTGTTTTTCGCCAAATCGTTTGGAAAATCATCTAACGTATCGAATGAAGACGGAGTATATCTTGGATTCGAAGTAAATCCGGTAAAGAAATGGAAATTATCTGCTTATGCAGATATGTTTAAATTCCCTTATATGAAATATCGGGTATCGGCACCCTCGAAAGGATTCGATGCTTTTGCACAAGTCGATTTCTTGCCTACACGTTATTTGAATATGTACTTGCGTTACCGTTTGGGCGATAAGGAGCAAGATTTTGTCGATAGGTCGCTGCCCACAAGGCAGATATTGAACTACGAAAAACAATCTTTACGCTATAATCTCGAATATAAATGCAAAAATATCGTCTTTCGAAGTAAGGTAGAGACAAATGCAGCTAAATCGCCTATGGAGTCTTATACTTATGGCTTTGGGTTCGTACAGGATATAGCGTATAATACTCTGTGGCACAACTTGTCTGTAACTCTGCATTATGTGTTTTTCGATGCTCCAAACTATGCTAATCGTTTGTATTTCTACGAACCCGATATATTGTATTCGATGTCGACGCCAATACTATATGGTATAGGCAATCGTTATGCTATTAATCTTAAAATGAGTGTGGTACGTAATCTTTTTATATATCTGCACTTTTCGCAAACTATATACACCGATAAGAGAACTAAGATATCTTCGGGACTCGAAGAAATCAAAGGCAACATAATGAGTAATTTGAAAGTAGCTCTAAATTGGAAGTTTTAATATGTTTATAAACACATATATAGTTTTTATGTGCATAGTAGTTTCAATATCAAGATTCATTTTTTGAGATATATTATTACTTAATATATTTCTAGGATATGCCGATTGTTTGTTATGGCTAAAACTAAAATAATTATTACTTTTGCACTTGACGAATAAAAAAATAGATGATATATGAAAAAACTATTGATTTTGCCTATCTTATGCGTATTATTTGTATCGTGTGAGCGTACGGTTTATGTGGATAGAATAATAGAAAAGCCTGTACCTAAGATAATTAAAGATTTGGAGGTGCCTACCGGCTCGTGGCAATATACTAATAAACCCAACAACAATTACTATTTTGCTGAGATAGATATGCCTGAAATAACCAAAAATGTTTATTATAATGCGTTGATAGTTACATATATGGAGGTGTATAACTCCGACAATACTTCTTCGCTGATTCCTCTTCCAAGTGTACGTCACAAGGAGGCATTAGAGGGAGGGAATGTAGTAAGATACACGGAGACAATAGATTGTGAATACTCTATAGGAAAGGTTACGATATTTGTTACTTATTCCGATTTCAAAAGAGCCAATCCCGATCCGGGTACAATTCACTTTTTGATGAAAATAATGTTGTAATATATTAATTAATAGTGTGTTATGAGTAAAAAAGAAAAGAACAAATCAGAAGTATCGAGTCACAATATTATAGCTCTTGGTACCAAACTCGAAGGAACTATATCGCTGGAATCTGATATCCGTATCGAAGGCGAGATAAATGGTAATATCAATGCATCAAGTAAAGTGATAGTGGGGCAGACCGGTGTAGTAACAGGTAATATCGTTTGCGACAATATAGATATTATGGGTACTGTGGTAGGCGATATATTTGCCGATAGTCTGCTATCGCTGAAATCTACTGCTAATGTGAGAGGTAACCTCAATACATCGGTACTTGCAATAGAGCCCAATGCCATATTCGAGGGTAATTGCAAGACGATCAATAAAACCCAGCAACCATCGTAACAGACAAACTATTATGGATGTACGAATCGAGCATTCGTGGAAAGAGGTTTTGCAAGCGGAGTTCGATAAGCCATACTTCGAGCAACTGACAGACTTTGTACGGCAGGAGTATAGGACTTGTATCGTATATCCTCCTGCTTCGCTCATATTCAATGCTTTCGATTCGTGCTCGTTTTCTGAGACCAAAGTGGTAATATTGGGGCAAGACCCATACCACGGAGCAGGACAGGCTTGTGGCCTATGTTTCTCTGTAAACGACGGAATACCACTACCACCCTCATTAATAAATATATACCGAGAGATAACCGACGACTTAGGCATACGACCGTTTCCAAGCGGTAATCTGGCTCGCTGGAGTCGTCAGGGGGTATTACTGCTCAATGCTACACTTACGGTAAAGGCAGGATTGGCAGGTTCTCACCAAAATAAAGGTTGGGAGCAATTTACAGATGCCGTAATAGAGGCTATATCGGAAAATAAGAGAGATGTAGTATTCTTATTGTGGGGTAGTTATGCGAAACAAAAGGGAGCACAGATAGACCGTAGCAAACATTTGGTCTTAGAGTCGGGACACCCTTCGCCTATGAGTGCCAATAAAGGTTATTGGTTTGGCAATAAGCATTTCAGTAAAACCAATCGTTGGCTTACCGATAAGGGACTCAAGCCTATTGATTGGCATTGAAGTTTTCTATGGAAAATCCGTTTTCGTCTAAGACAGCATAAGAAAATTCCTCGTAGAAATCGCCTAATATTACTATGTGACTTCCTGAGTGTATTTGCAGATTCAATACGATATGTCGGTGTCCGAAAATAAAATAATCGATGTGAGTATCGGTATAGTTTTTGGCAAAAGTTACTAAGGGCTCATCGTTTTCTCCTTTATACTCTATGTATGAATGTTTCTTGCGGTTGTTATTGCTCATCCGACGAGCTATCGCGATACCTATATCGGGGTGTATGGCAGCGAAACATCTTTGCATCACTTTGCTATGAAATAGTCTGCGTGAGATACGAAATATGCAACTCTCGTCGTTGATTCCGTCGCCGTGTGTGATGAAAAATTTAAGCCCCATCAATTCAAATATCTGAGGTGTTTTGTACACTTGCAGTCCTATCTCTTGTTCTAAATATCCGAAAGTCCATAGGTCGTGGTTGCCGATGAAGAAATGTATTTTTATTCCGCTATCTGTGAGTTCTGCCAACTTCCCCAGCAGACGACAATAACCTTTTGGTACACACCTGCTATACTCGAACCAGAAGTCGAAAATATCGCCTACCAAGAATATTTCGGTAGCATCGTGTCTGACGGTATCGAGCCACGATACAAGTCTTTGTTCGTGCTCTCTGCTGTCGGCTACTATCCGAGTACCGATATGTGCGTCTGACAAAAAGTAATATTTAGGCATATAAGAATATTTTATTCGTAATCGCCGACAAAGGTAGCATTTAATTATGAATTAGGAATTACGATATATAGGACTGAAATAAAAAAGGGTCGAAAATTTTTTCGACCCTACAATATAACGTATATCTTCTAATCTCTAATCACCTTTTTACCATTTTTGCAATACTGCTGTCGGCTTTTACCGTGTAGACGCCTGCGGGCAGGTGAGAGACTTCTACTCGGTCGGTATCGGTGGCGTGGCCTACTTCGGTACCGTACATATTGTATATACGTATGGTACGAGCGGTAGCCGAGAGGTAGAGCATGTCTACCACGGGGTTCGGGTAGAGGTTGAGGGCCTGCTCAGTTGTAGACTCGGCTATGTCGGTAGCGAAGCAGACATAGCTGCCGGTAGTAGCTGGTATGTTTGTATAGGTATCGAAGTACTTCACCTTCCAGTTTTTGTCGGTGGCATTCTTTTTAGTAGAGGCAATTACGGTAGCATGATTTGGATCAGATGAGTCTTTTACCGGATATATTATCGCACTATCTGCCTCCTGCCTAATAGGCAAGGTACAGTAGATACTGTCTATAGCAGCGGTAGTAAATTTATTACCGTAGCAATCTAACATCGCCAACTTCGTATTCTTCGATATGTCGAGACTACTGAGCTGATTGGAGGAACAACTTAAATCCGTCAATAGTGTATTTTTCGATACATTGAGGGTGATGAATTGATTATTGCTGCAATTTAACATCGTTAACTTCGTATTCTTCGATATATCGAGTCCTGAGAGTTGATTGTTTGAACAATTTAACTCCTTTAACTCCGTATTGTTCGATATATTGAGGTTACTGAGATTATTACCATTACAATCAAACATTGTCAACTTTGTATTCTTCGATACATCGAGACTGCTAATTTGATTGTAAGTACAACTTAACGACGTCAACTTCGTATTCTTCGATACATCAAGAGTAGTAAGTTGATTATTATCACAACTTAATGACATCAACTCCGTATTATTCGACACGTCGAGTCCGGTGAGATTCATATAGTTGTAATAGCAATTTAAACCCGTTATATCACCGTAGACAGTCATAGTGGTACCATCGGTATTGTAGCCGGTAGAAGTTGACCAGACTGTATCGACGGTGATGTTCTGCGTATTGCTGCCGCTTACTATACGTATAGGAGTACTGGCTGCGGCTGCCTTGAAGACGAGATTTATCGACTGGCCATTTTTAACTGTAAGGGTGATATAGCGGCTCATATTTACTTGCGCCATTGTAGAGGCACCTACCAAAAGCCCTATTGTGAGGGCGAAAATACTGAATATTTTTCTCATAAATCTATGAATTTGTTTAATTATTAATTATTGATTTTAGTACAAAGATAATAGTTTTTTTTCGGGTGGTGCAAAAGGTGAAGAATAAATAGATATTTAATTACAGAAAACGATTAGCGAACATAGCCCTCTTTACCTTATAAGTTCAGCTAAATAACTAAAAAAATCCCGACAAATACGGAGATCAATTTGTCGGGTTTATTTTTTGTGATCTTATTAAAATCGGAGATTATTATAACACCACAATAGGTTTTATCAGGTCTTTAGGTTTGTTTCTCATAAGCATAAGAGCTTTTTCTATGTCGTCGAAAGAGTGGAACTTATGAGTAAGCATCGGGCTTACATCGAGCCTACCATACTGCATGAGACGTGCCAGAAACTCCATATTCTTACGTCCTCCGGGCATTAAGCCGCCTACGATACGTTTGTGTCCCATTCCCAGCCCCCAACTTACGCGAGGTATCTTGATATAATCGCCTTCGCCGAGATAATTTACGTTAGAGACGATGCCGCCCGGTTTCACCATATCGACAGCTTGTCCGAACGTATCGTTGTCGCCGCCTGCAATTATGACTTTATCTACAGGTTTGCCGCCCATAGCGTCTTTTATTTGAGCCACAATATCGCCGTCGTGATAATTGATGATATCGGTAGCACCATAGAATTTAGCTACATCCTGACATATAGGACGAGAGCCAACGGCAAATAGGCGTGAAGCTCCGCGTAATACCGCTCCTGCAACAGCCATCAGCCCTACAGGACCGATACCGATTACTACCACGATATCGCCATGTTCCACTTCGGCAAGGTTAGCTCCGTGGAAACCGGTCGGTACCATATCCGACAGCATTACAGCGTTTTCTATGCTTATCTCTTTCGGTAGATGAGCCAAATTGCCATCGGCTTCGTTGACGTGGAAAAACTCGGCAAAGACACCGTCTTTGATGTTCGAGAACTTCCAGCCGTTGAGCATACCGTGAGAATGCATCGAAAATCCCGACTGCGACTCTACCGCCATCCAATCGGGTGTAATAGCGGGCACTATCACCTTATCGCCCTGTTTGAAATCTTTTACCAAGTTACCCACCTCTACTACTTCGGCAGAGGCTTCGTGCCCGAGTATAAGATTTTGCCTGTCGCCCAATGCGTGTTCCCATACCGTATGTACGTCAGACGTACATGGAGATATAGCCAACGGGCGACAAATAGCATCGTACGGACCGCAAGTAGGTCTATCTTTTTCGATAAGACCTACTTTATCCAATCCTAACATTGCAAATGCTTTCATATTGGTTGATTTTTGAGGGTAATACAAAATATTATTTCTTGTTGCAGCACTCTTTTTTGCCGCCGTCTTTGGAACACTCTTTCTTTCCACCATCCTTGCAGCAGGCTTTTTCTTTGGAACACTCTTTCTTTTCGGCGTTGGCACATTCATCACCTTTCGCCTTTGTCATGAGTTCGTAGACTTTGTCGAAAAAAGCCTTCTTTTCGGCGATAGTCATTTTTTCGAACTTAGCCCATTCGGCATCTACTTCGGTCATAACTTTCTTCATAGAGGCACTCATTTCCGATTCGGCAGCAGCTTTTTTCTTGGCGAAACATTCTGCACGTTTAGCCAGTAGAGCCTCTTGCTCTTCTACCGTAAGAGAGTCGAATTTAGCCCACTTTTCGAGAATAGCGTCTTTGTCGGCACACTCTTTTTGGCACTCTTGCTTCATAGCGGCAGAGTCTTGACATTCGCCTTCGCTTTGAGTGTTTTTACCGCCACAAGACCACATGGCTATAGCAGCCACGAAACTTAAAAATACAATTGATTTTCTCATAAGATTTTTTTGATTTTAAATTGGTTGATTATTATTTTGATTATGTGATTGGCAAAGATAATTTATTTTTTTATCAATAAGCCACCGTCCGTAAAAATATATCCGAAAATTTTCTCTTTCCTCTGGCGTAATATTGCCATAACAGTGATTTATTAGATACGATATTAGGTTGTAACGCCGAAGAACCTACGATATTTTTTTCTCTATCGGCAGCGAACGAATCTTTGATTTTTGCAAAGTCTCTCCGTGCTCTCGGTATGCTTGCGGCGTTTTTTATTTTACCCGAAACAAGTAGGTGTATTGCAGCCAAATAATCGAGCCACCAACGAACGAACAAAACTTTTTTGAGTCTATCGGACGGCATATTTTTGTATATCAGAGTCAGATTGTTGCGGAAGTTTAGGTATGTCTTCAGAGGGCTATCGTTACCGAGTACTCCGCTACCGACGTGATATACGACAGACTTTGGTAGGCACATTATTCGTTTGCCTCGCAGGTGCAGCCTCCAACATAGGTCGATTTCTTCTTGATAAGCAAAAAATCTACCATCGAATCCACCTACCTCACGAAAATCTTTTGCCCGTATTACAAGGCAAGCCCCCGAAGCCCACATTACATCTATCGGTTCGTCGTATTGTCCTTCGTCTTTCTCTAAGCAATCGAATATGCGCCCGCGACAAAACGGATATCCGTAGTAATCTATAAATCCACCGCACGCTCCTGCGTATTCGAACGTATCGGGCTTGTTGTAACTCAGCACTTTGGGTTGTAGTGCGGAAATGTCGGTATTACGGTCGAGGTATTCCTCAAGGTATTGCAACCAATTGGGCGTAACTTTTATATCTGAGTTTAATATGACGAAATATTCGTGGTCGAGACGCTGCAAAGCAAGGTTGTAGCCTTGTGCATAGCCATGGTTTTTGTCGAATGTAATCAGTGTTACCCCAGGGAACGACTTTTTGATAAACTCCACAGAGTCGTCGGACGACGCATTGTCGGCAACTACTATTTCCGCTTCGCCCGATAACTCTACAACGTTGGGCAGAAACTGCTCCAGAAAGTGTTTCCCGTTGTAGTTCAATATTACTACTGCCGTTTTCATATAGGTTGGTTGATTTCTATTGTTCGTCTACATCGGAATATATACCGATACTTAATCCATATTTATACTCTCCGTCGAGGATAGTCTTTATATCGTCGTCGGAGACAGTTATTATACCTTCTTTGCTCGCCAAACTACTAACAAAATTAAAAATATCGTCTTCGGCTATCTCAGCTTCGTCGACGGTATCTTCTTCGATAAGACCGTTTTGGTCGTAATACTCGCAGATAAGGTCGAGTACGTATTGTATGGTATCGTCGTCGATACGCTGCTTTTGTTCGTCGGTAAGAGTATTGTGTATAAAGCGTATGGCTTCATTGTCGTCGAACTCTATCAAATCTTTTTCGTCGTTCATAATAATGTTTCTCAAATACTTTATAAAAAGAAAGTCCAAAGTTATGAATATTTTTCCACAATAACGATAGAAAATCGAAAATGCGATTTTTTTGTTCAATAAAATGTATTATCTTTGTGGCAAATAATATTTTTGTCTAATTCAATAAATCAATATCATTATGAAAGATAAAATAGGAACTAATGCGGGACTGGTGTGGAACGCTCTTTTGGTAGGTAATTTGGATATAAAAGCCTTGAAGAAAGCTACCAAACTCAATGATAAAGACGTATATGCCGCACTTGGGTGGTTGGCTCGAGAAGATAAAATCTACTTCGTGGAGACCGAAAACGAACTTATTGTAGGGTTAGCTTAGACTACCTCCCCAAACAAATCGAATGCTTGAGAGTCGGTGATTTTTACGTCGTAAAAGTTGCCGACTCTTAGTTTGTGGCTGTCGGCGATGAGTACTTCGCCGTCCACTTCGGGCGAGTCGTACTCGGTACGTCCGACGTAATATGGCTCTTCTTTCTTGTCGATGAGTACACGGAGCACTTGCCCCACTTTTCGGGCATTGTGCTGCTCGGCGATATGCTCCTGAATATCCATTATCTCCGAAAGACGACGATTTTTCACATCGAACGGTATTTCGTCGCGATAGTGGCGGTCGGCAAAGGTACCCTCTTCGTGTGAGTAGGCAAAGGCTCCGAGACGCTCGAAACGCATAGTCTCGACAAACTCTTTTAGTTCCTCGAAATCCTCCTCTTCTTCGTGTGGGTGCCCCAGTAGTAGAGTAGTACGCAGATGTATATCGGGTACTTGACGTCGTATGTCGGCGATAAGGTCGATGGTCTCGGCTTTTGTGATGTTTCGTCGCATTCGTCGAAGCATATTGTCCGATATGTGTTGCAGAGCCATATCGAGATAGTTGCACACGTTAGGGTGGTCGGCTATGGCATCAGGCAAATCTTTGGGGAAATGTGCGGGGTAGGCGTAGTGAAGCCTCAGCCACTCGACTCCGTCGATTTTAGCAAGTCGGTCGACAAGACGAGCTATCGACGGCTTGCGGTAAAGGTCGCGTCCGTAGTATGTAAGGTCTTGGGCTATGAGATTGAACTCTTTTACACCCCCATGCACCAAGCTCCGTATCTCGTGCTCTATGTCTTCGATGCTACGAGAGCGATGCCTGCCTGTGATGATAGGTATTGCACAGTACGAACACTTACGATTGCAACCTTCCGCTATTTTCACGTACGCCAGATGGCTCGGCGTGGTGATAAGTCGTTCGTTTTCGAGTAATTTATTATACGAACATCCGATGTCGGATATTATTTGTTTCCAATCGAATTTGCCGTAGAAACGGTCTACCTCGGGCAGCTCCCGAATGAGGTCGTCGCCATAGCGTTCCGATAGGCATCCCATCACTATGAGCTTACCTATCTTCCGTTTCTTCTTGGCTTCTATCATAGAGAGGATAGTATTGATTGACTCCTCTTTGGCACTGCCTATAAAACCGCAGGTATTGACCACGACTATCTCGCCGCCAACGCTACGAGGCTCGTGGCGGGTCAGAAAGCCGTTGTATGCAAACTGCCGCATAAGACGCTCGGAGTCGACAAGGTTTTTGCTGCACCCAAGCGTTATAACATCTATTACTCCCTTTCTCAATTTTGCCTATTTGTTTAAAAATAAATGGTCGGAAACAGGCTGCAAAGGTACTAAAAAAAGCAGCAATCGAGAGTCCGACTGTTGTCAGCTGCCATCATTATAAGCAGCTGCGATGATAACTAAGTTTGTGTAGTGGCAGATTATAGTCAAATTTCTCCCAATACGTTCATTGCCATAGAACAAGCAAAAACAATAGTCTGTAAGGTATAGAAGTAAGAATTATTCATTACCTTTGCACAAAAATAATCCATAAAAAAATGTTTACACAAAAGATTTCCGATGCTCTGTATTATGTCGGTGTCAACGACCGCAAGAACGAACTGTTCGAACGTATGATATCGCTGCCGCACGGAGTTACATACAATTCATATTTACTTGTCGACGAGAAGGTAACGCTCTTCGATTCGGTAGAGATATGCTATGCCGAAGAGTCTATCGACAAAATACACCGCGTACTTGGTGAGCGTAAGGTCGATTATATGATACTACACCATATCGAACCCGACCATTCGTCGGGTATAAGGCAATATCTTGCCGTGTATCCGGATATGCAGCTGGTTTGTACCAAAAAAGCCGCTGAGATGTTGCAGGGTTACTATGGCATTACAGCCAACATAAAGACGGTCGACGAAGGTGAGGAATTGTCGCTGGGCAGCCATAAGTTGAAGTTCATATTTGCCCCTATGGTTCATTGGCCTGAGGTGATGATGAGCTACGAGCAGACCGAGAAGATACTCTTCTCTGCCGACGGGTTCGGATGCTTCCATACGCTCGACGGTGCCGTCGTCGACAAGCAGCTCAACATAGAGCCATATATCGCCGAAATGGAGCGATATTATGTGAATATTATCGGCAAATACGGCTTACCCGTGCAGAATGTGCTTAAAAAGCTGGCCGATTACAGCATCGATACTATTTGTTCGCTCCACGGACCTGTATGGCAAGAGCACAAAGATAGGGTTATGGGTGTCTACGACCACCTTAGCAAATACGAGGGTGCCGAAGGCGTAGTCATTGTCTATGGCTCTATGTATTCGCATACGGAGGCTATGGCAGAGGCGATAGCTTGCGGTGCACACGAGATTACGAAGAACGTCGTGGTGCACGATGCATCAAAAAGTGATGTGTCGCAGATAATCAACGACATTTTCAGATACAAAGGCTTTGTCGTCGGCTCGCCCACATACAACGGAGCGATATACCCGCGTGTGCAAGAGGTGGTCGAACGCATCGAACATCGTGGGCTGAAAAACCGTGTCTTTGCGGCGTTCGGTTCGTTTACTTGGGCAGGGCAGGCTGTAAAGCTCCTCAACGAATTCGGACAGAGGATGAAGTACGATGTCGTAGACCCCATCGAGGTGAAATACACTATGCAGGGCGACGACGATTACAACCGCTTCTACAGTCTCGGACGAGAGGTTGCCCTGAAGAGTAAGAACTGAAAAAAAAACGGAGGCGATGGATTTTGCATAAAAGAGGCTAAGAATAGCTTAGTCTCTTTTTACGTATGCAGTCCGCCATTGATTGATATTACTTCGCCTGTAATATATGCTGCTTTGTCCGATACGAGAAATGCAACCAAGTCTGCTACTTCTTCCGCTTTGCCGAAGCGTCCTGTCGGGATAAGTTTCTTCAGTTCCGCCTCGTTTAGGTCTTTGGTCATATCGCTTTCGATGAAGCCCGGTGCTATTACGTTTACTGTTACGTTCCTTTTGGCAACCTCCAGTGCCAATGCTTTAGAGGCTCCTGTAAGTGCGGCTTTCGCTGCCGAGTAATTGGTCTGCCCCGGCATTCCTTTTATACCCGATAGCGACGATACATTCACTATTCGCCCCCATCGGTTTACAAGCATATCTTTCAGCAATCTCCGTGTGATGTAGAAAAATCCGTTCAATGTCGTATCCAATACCGTGTGCCACTCTTCGTCTTGCATGAATATCATCGTGTTGTCGCGGCGTATGCCTGCATTATTTATCAATACGGATATATATTCGTTTGGGTGGCTTTCTTGCCACTTCGCCAGAGCTGTCTCTATCTGCAGGCTGTCCGATACGTCAAACTGCATTGTTTCGGCAGTACCACCTTTTGATTTTATTTCATCCTGCGTCTTTTGGGCTTCTTCACTTCTGCTTTGGTAGTTTATCAATACGCCATAGCCCATCTCTGCCAGCTTTATAGATATGGCTCTGCCTATTCCGCGCGAACCTCCGGTTACAAGTGCATATTTCATTTCTCTTTCGCTTGTAGTTTGTATTATTTTACCAATGAGTAATTGTATTTGATTGCAAAATTACACAATTTTGTCCTTCTATGTCTCGCACCTACACTCAAATGGCATTTTTATTTTTCTACTATTTCTGCCTATTAGTACTCCGTTCGTACCGAGCAAATCGAAATCTTTTCTTACCTTTGTATCTCTATTAAACGTATATAATTATGAATATAAAAACTCTGCTCATCCGTTCTCTAAGCGGACTTGTATATGTTTCGCTTATTGTCAGTGCTATTATTATCGGTGGTACCTATTTTATGGTAGTTTTCGGGCTTCTGGTGGGGCTCACCCTATTCGAATTTCATCGTCTTACGGGGAAACAAGGTTCTGTCGATGCTCTTCAGATACTAAGTGCCATCTTTGGGGTAATACTCTTCGTTGTAGCCTCGCGGATAAGTATGTTTTCGCCCTTTTTTCTGCTGGTTTTCCTTTTAGGCTTCGTTGTTTGTTGTATTGTAGAGTTGTTTCGAAATACACCTGCCCGCATCGACAACATCGCTTACTTCCTTCTGGGGCAAGTCTACATCACTATGCCTATCTGCCTGATGTATGAAATTTTAAGTTACAATTATATTATTCTGCTTGCACTTTTTGTCATCATCTGGGCGAGCGATACATTTGCCTACCTTGCAGGTTCGCTATTCGGAAAACACAAGTTATCTCCGTCTATCTCGCCCAATAAGTCGTGGGAAGGTTTTGTGGGCGGTCTCATTGGAGCATTGCTTACGGCTCTGGTATTTTATCTTACAGTCTCAGAACCTATGGCTTGCGAAATAACCGTTTCGCCCATTCGTTGGCTTATCTTTGCCGTAGTCATTGTGGTTTTCGGCACTCTGGGCGACCTTCTCGAGAGTCTACTCAAACGTACGGTAGGCGTCAAGGATTCCGGACATATTATGCCCGGGCACGGCGGACTGCTCGATCGCCTCGATAGTGTCATCTTCGCCGTTACACCGGCTGCCGTCTATATTTTTATCATGAGTATCATTTGTTGATATCGCTATTTTTCGGTTTCGGCTGTCGTTACTTCGAAAAAAAACTTTTATATGTTTTGGTAGAGTTGATTATGTCTTTTGGTAAAACGGTTGTTTGCTTCGGAGCTAAAATCACACACTTGATTTTTTCATTCGTTTTCTGCTGCTCTTTATCACTCTTCTCTCAGAATTTGAGCGACGCTCGCATATCTCTCATTATCACCGATATTACTTCTGATGCCACCATTGCAGATATCGATAGTCGCACCCCTATGACACCCGCCTCCATCACCAAACTTATTACTACTGCCACTGCCCTCGAGTTGCTCGGTGAAAACTTTCGTTTTGCTACCGAGATTTTTATCGATGGCAATATCTCCGACAGCACTCTACATGGCAATCTTATCGTTCGTGCCGTTGGCGACCCCACGATAGGTTCTTCGTACTTCTCCGACCGCGATTTTTTATCGCGTTGGAGCGATGCTATATGCCGATACGCACCTGCCGGTATCTCGCGTATCGAGGGAGATATCGTTGCCGACCTCTCTTTATTCGATTCCGTTGCTATTCCTGCGGGGTGGAGTAGTCCCGATATTGGCAACTACTATGCAGCCGGTGTCTATGGACTCTCTTTCTACGACAATATTGTTGCCGTAACATTCCGTACTGCCAAATCGGGAACAAAACCGAGTATTATCGGTATATACCCACATATCAAAGACTTCACCGTCGTCAATCGACTCACTTCGAAAAGAGGAGTAGGCGACAACTCATTTTTTTCGGGCGTCCCCTACTCTTTGCAACGTACCATCACAGGCTCGCTCGAAATCAACACCTCCAATTTTATAGTCAAAGCCGATAATGGCAATCCGCCACTCGTGCTTTTGCAGGCATTTCGTGATACTTTGCAGCAAAGAGGTATCTCTCTACTCGGCAATATCCGTATCTCGTTCGATAAATACTATCCTCGACACAATCACCTCGTCCCTCTGTTTGTAGCCTTCTCACCGCCGCTTGCCGATATCATACGTATTACAAACGTCTATTCGAATAATATGTTTGCCGAGTCTCTTGCGAAATACATCGCTCTTTTTTCGACAGACCGCGCCTCTTTCGACAGAGGTCTCAACGTGATAAAAACGTTTTGGAGCAAGCGAGGTATCGATATTGCACATCTGAATATGCTCGACGGCAGCGGACTTACGGCAGCCAATACTTTTCCTGCAGCACTCCTCAATGATTTGCTCATCTATATGTACCGTCACAGCGCCAACTACGATGTTTTCTTGCACTCATTGCCTGTTGCAGGTGTCAACGGTACTGTCCGCAATTTTCTGAAAGATACTCCGCTTGCGGGTAAAGCTCATCTCAAGTCGGGCAGTATCGGCGGAGTTCAATGCTACGCCGGCTATATATGCAAGGGAGGAAAGACGTATTCCGTAGTCGTCATGGTAAACGGTTTTCGCGGCAAGCGACGAAATATAGTCGCCTCAATAGAGAAACTCATACTAAATACTATCGAAAACTATGAAAACCCATCTCCCTGATACGTTGTTTCTGCAAACGATATCCTCTACCAATAGCTATTTAAGCGACCTCCTTAGCCAAGGAGCTTTTCCTCACGGATATTGTGTCTGTAGCCGTTTCCAATCGGCCGGTAGGGGGCAAGCAGGAAATGTCTGGGAGAGTGCCGACGGCGAGAATTTACTTTTTTCGCTTCTGTTGCACACACACAAATTCCCTCTAGACCGTCAGTTTCTCTTATCTGAGGTAGTCTCCATAGCTATCTGTCGTTTCTTGAGTCGCTATCAGATATCTGCACGCATAAAATACCCAAACGATATCTTCGTCGGCAATAAAAAGATAGCAGGGATACTCATCGAAAACCGAATCGTAGGCAAAGCAATGCAATACTCCATAGTAGGTATAGGTTTAAACGTCAATCAGGAAGTTTTTCTGCAAAATCGAGCCACTGCTACTTCGATGCGTAGCATTACGGGGAGTCGGTATAGCCTTACCTCACTATTGCAAAGCCTCCGCCACGAGATACTCGACAGAGTCGATAGTTTTAGTATCGAGAACAAAGATGAGTGCAAGGACTTATATTTTAGTTTGTTGTATCGCCGCGACGGATACTATCCGTACGAAGCCGATGGCGTGCGTTTCGATGCCAAGATTGTCGATATTGCCGACGACGGTATGCTCCATCTCACAACAGATAAAGGCGAAGAGCAAAAATATTATTTCAAGCAAGTAAGATTTATCATTTAGTTTCGCCTCAGTAGCGATAGTACAAAAAAAGCCGTCCCCGAAATAAGGGCGGCTTGTTTTTTTGCACTGACGATGCCAAGTCTGTTATTTTACAGCCTTAGCAGTAGTGTCAACTGCAACAGAATCAACAGCAGGAGTAACTACTTCTTCTGTCATTGTTTCTACAGCAACTGTGTCTTTTACTTCGTTTTCAGAAGCCTTGTTGCCGCAAGCGGCGAATGTTACTGCAACAGCAGCAGCAAAGAATAATACTAATTTTTTCATTTTTAATTAATTGAAATATTAAATTTATTATTTATAATAGCGGTACAAAAGTACTACATTTTTCTTTACCGACAATGTTTTTACCGATTTTTTTTCGATAAAATATGTGTTTTGTTCTTATTGCTGATAATTAGCGGTTTATGTAATATAAATGCTATTTATTGTCGCTTGTTTGCTAATAAATATAGAAAATGATGCTTGCTGTAGCTAATAGACTGTTTATTATGTACCTATGGATTTATTTTGCCAAAAAGAGTATTCAATCAAAATCTTTTTATTACCTTTGCACTCGCTTTTCGAGAAAAAGCAATTTAGGTAAAAGAATTAATAACTTAATTATCAAAAGAATGGCAACAAAAATAAGATTGCAGCGTCATGGACGCAAGGGGTATGCCTATTACCACGTTGTAGTAGCAGATAGCAGGTCGCCGAGAGACGGTCGCTGTATTGAACGGTTAGGTACGTACAACCCAAATACTCATCCTGCTACAATAAATCTCAATTTCGAGCGAGCTTTGTATTGGGTAGGAGTAGGTGCTCAGCCTACTGATACTGCCAATATGATACTCAAAAAAGAGGGCGTATTGTATAAAAAACACCTACTCGGTGGAGTGAAAAAAGGAGCTTTCGATGAGGCTACGGCAGAACAAAAATTCGAGGCTTGGAAGAGAGAAAAAGCCGATATTCTGACCAAACAGCAGGAAAAAGCCAAATCGGATAAAGCCGGTGAAGCCAACAAACGTTTGGATGCCGAAAAGGCGAAGAATAAGGCAAGAGCCGAGGCTGTGGCTAAAAAATTGGCCGAGGCAAAACTTGCAGAGCAACAAGCAGCAGCCGAAGCAGCTGAGTCTGAAACACAACCTGAGGCTACCGAAGAATCTACCACTGAGGCAAAAGAGTAGAGAATAGAAGAAAAGTCATCATTTTGGATTGTTTTTAAGAGAGAAAAGAGACAAAATTCTTTTCTCTTTTTTACGGTATATCATTCACTTAACTCTTTTGTAATTTATTTGGATTTTTGAAATAGTGATGGAGTTTTTTTACTCTGTCTGATGATATCCATAAAAAAGCGAGACGCTCCCAGAGAGAACGTCGTCGCGAGATAAAATATGACTAAAATTTTTTCTTACTTCAATACGCCGAGTTCTTTTCCTATCTTGGTGAATGCGGCTATACATTTGTCGAGGTGTTCACGCTCGTGAGCTGCCGAAATCTGTACGCGGATACGAGCCTGTCCTTTCGGTACTACAGGATAGTAGAAGCCTGTAACGTAGATGCCCTCTTTCATCATAGCGGCAGCCATATCCTGCGACAGTTTGGCATCGTAGAGCATCACGGCACAGATAGCCGATTCTGTCGGTTTGATGTCGAATCCTGCTGCTTTCATCTTCGATACGAAGTATTCGGTGTTGGCGTGCAGCTTGTCTTGCAGGTCGTTGGAGTTCTGCATGATGTTTAGCGCTTCGATACCTGCGGCAGCTACCATAGGCGGTATAGAGTTCGAGAAGAGATACGGACGCGAACGCTGACGGAGCATATCGATAATCTCTTTTTTACCTGTGGTAAATCCGCCGATGGCTCCACCGAAGGCTTTACCCAGAGTACCCGTGATTATCTCTATTTTACCCATAAGGTCGTAACGTTCGGTAACTCCGCGACCGGTCTTGCCCACGACGCCTGCCGAGTGGCTTTCGTCGACCATTACCATTGCACCGTGTTTCTGTGCCAAATCGTATATCTTATCGAGCGGAGCCACGTTGCCGTCCATAGAGAAGACACCGTCGGTAACTATCAGTTTGAAGCGGCAACCCTTTGCAGCCACAAGTTGAGCCTCAAGATCGGCCATATCGGCGTTGGCGTAGCGGAAACGCTGTGCCTTGCACAGACGCACTCCGTCGATGATAGAGGCGTGGTTGAGGGCGTCGGAGATGATGGCGTCTTTCTCGCCGAGCAGCGGCTCGAATACACCGCCGTTGGCGTCGAAGCAAGCGGCATACAAGATGGTGTCTTCCATATTGAAAAACTTGGCGATGGCTTTTTCGAGTGCCTTGTGCAAGTCTTGCGTACCACAGATAAAACGAACGGATGCCATACCGTAACCACGTTCGTCCATAGCCTTCTTGGCGGCAGCTATGAGGCGTGGATTGTTGGCGAGGCCGAGGTAGTTGTTGGCACAGAAGTTGAGTACCTTTTCGCCTTTTACACTGATGTTTGCATTTTGAGGTGATGTGATTTCACGCTCATTCTTCCAGAGTCCGGCAGCTTTTATCTCCTGCAACTCATTGGTAAGGAATTTCTGAAAATCCTGATACATAATTTATTCTTTTTGATTTTTAATATTTACAAATCATCTTTACTGCAATAGGAAAATGCTCACAAAGTTACACTTTTTTCGTATAAGTCGATAAAAAAAATCGTTATCCGCCTCTACTTTTTCATTACCTCGAAGCCATTGCCGTATACCCCCATTACACTTGCCTCGGAGATGAAGGCATCGGGGTCGATATCTTGTATTATACGGTGAATCTGCTTGGTGTCTTTTTTACGAGCGACTACCATGAGTACCTTGCTTTCGGTCTGATAGTACCAACCGAGTGCATCGAGAGCCGTTACTCCGCGGTGTGTCTCGCTGTTTATCTTATTGGCTATCTCTTCGTATTTCTTGGAAATGATGAATATCTGTACCGATTGTTTTGCTCCCGACAATAGTAGATCGACCGAATACGAAAAGACTGCCATCGTAACGTATCCGTATACTATCGTGCGAAAGTCGAAATTGATAAAAAACGATGCGCCTATAATGAACAAGTCGGAGTATAGATATACTTTGCCAGGCGACACATTGCGGTATTTCGATATTATCATAGCCACAATATCGGTTCCTCCCGCACTACCGCCATTGCGAAAAGCGATTGCTATACCAAATCCCGATACAATGCCGCCTATTATGGCACAAATAAGTTTGTCGCCATCTTTGAACGAATTGGTGATAAAGGTAGGTTCGGGCAAGACGGTAAGCATAAAAAACGTGAAAAATATGCCGTAAATAGTCTTTATTCCGAACTTATTGCCCAGAATATAGAAACCCAATGCCAGCAGCACAGCGTTTGTGAAAAAGAAAGCGTAGTTGATAGGAATGATATTACCCGATAGGAAATGAATGTCGGTAGCGAATCCCGTAGCTCCTCCGCCCACTATTTCGTTGGGGATAAGGAACGCCACCCACGCCAATACATACAAAAACAGCCCAAATGTGATGCCGAGATACGAACGAATCTCCGAATAAATTGCTTGTTTAGTTATAGATATCCCCATAAATATTGATTTGATATGTGTTTTCGTTTAAATAAATTATCTCTTTTTGCGTGCCTCCTCCAGTATTACCGCTGCTATTGCCTGTGCCGAATCCTTGGCGGCAAGCTGCTTTATATTGCAGCTCAATTTTGCCAATAGTTTGTCGTCGGCGATGAGGCTTACTGCCTGCTCCACAAGAGTTTGCTTGGCATTATGGTCTTCTACGACGATGGCAGCGTTTTTATTTGCCAGAGACATAGCGTTGTGGTATTGGTGATTTTCCGACACATTGGGCGAAGGGACAAGTATCGAGGGTTTGCCCAGCAGACAAAGTTCCGAAATGGAACTTGCTCCTGCTCGCGATATTACGGCGTCGGCTATGGCGTAAGCATAGTCCATCTTCGAGATGAAATCGGACACGAAGATATTATTGAAATAGAGAGGATTGCCGTCGGTTACACTTGGATACAGCCCTTGGATATATTCTTTTATATTCGAAAAATAATATTTTCCTGTCTGCCAGATTACTTGTATATCGCTCTGTTGCAGCTCTTTTATATGAGTCATAATACTATCGTTGATAGTACGTGCTCCGAGCGAGCCTCCTACTATGAGCAGAGTCTTTTTCGACGGGTCGAGATGAAAATATCGGTATGCCTCGTCGATTTCGAAATCTCTACTCAATATGTTTTGGCGTACGGGGTTACCTGTAAAGACTAGCTTCGATTTGTCGAAAAAACGCTCCATCCCGTCGTATGCCACGCATATTTTTTTTGCTCGCCGAGCAAGGAATTTATTTGTAATCCCCGCGAAAGAGTTTTGCTCTTGCAGTACCACCGGTACTCCCAATGATGCAGCCGCACGCATAGCTGCTGCCGAGACATATCCGCCCACACCGATGGCTACGTCGGGTGCAAACCGACGAACTATCTTTCGAGCTTCGAGGTAGCTCTTCAAGAAACCATATAACACCTTAACGTTTTTCCATATTTTTCGGCGTTCGATGCCGTAGACATCGAGCCCCACTATATCGTAGCCCGCTTCGGGGATGCGGTCCATTTCCATACGCCGATTGGCTCCGACGAACAGTATCTCGCAGTCGGGTTCTGCCTGTCGCAGGGCATTTGCTATGCTTATAGCAGGGAAAATATGCCCACCGGTACCTCCTCCACTAATTAAGAATCTCATTTTTTCTCCTTTTTAAATAGAAAACTTACTATGCTGTACTCTTACTGCTCTCGCTGCAAAAACCACTCCACTGCAAGCCTGTAGCCATCGAGTCCAAGCCCGATAATGACTCCCTCGGCGTACGCCGAAATGAGCGAGCTGCGACGTATTTCTTCTCTTCTGAAAACATTCGATATATGTACTTCGACGCATGGCACTTTTGTCGTTTTGATGGCATCGGCTATTACTACCGATGTGTGCGAATAACCGCCGGCGTTTACGATAATGCCGTCGGAGTCGGTGCCTGCCTTCTGTATGTAATCTACCAACTCACCTTCGATATTCGACTGATAGTAGTCGAAAACGACGGTAGAAGCGTAGCGCTCTTGTAGATGCCCCAAATACTCTTCGAACGATGTATTGCCGTATATCTCGGGCTCCCGTAGTCCGAGCATATTGAGGTTTGCGCCGTTTATTACAGCCAGTCGAAGCATAATTCGGAGTGTTGCTCTTTTTTTGTTATAAGCACCAAATGTTTACTGCCATCAGAACTGAACCGAGAATCCTATAAGACCGTTGAAGCCCATTGTCCGATAGCCGTACCAAATCTGAGGATTCAGCGAAGGCGATATAGCCAGAATATTGTTGAGCTGTGCGAATATCGATACGTTTTTGCTTGCATTGTAGCCTGCGTTCAGATTGAGGTCGTAGGTAGAAGGCAAATCGATAATCGTTTGCTTTGTGTTATTCGCATTGTTCCAAGCGAACTGTTCGGCTTGCATTGTAGAGGCGAAATAGAAATTAAGTCCGCCAAAGAAGTTTTTGCCTACTTTGAAGTCTGTTCCTGCATTTATACGCCATCTGGGTGTATGCCAAGGCAAAGCCAGCGACTGTATGTTGTTTGTCGATAGGCTGCCTTTTATGTATTCCATTGAAGCAAAGATATTTGCGCGTTCTTTTATATTGTAGCTTAGTCGTGCATTGGCGTGAAAGAAACCGCCATTGTAGAACGTCGCTTCGAAAAAGCGGTTGTAGCAGGTATCTGTGCCGTAAAAGAAGGCATCGTTTTTGAAAAACATAGCATTGAACGCATATTTATAACCTACCGAAGCATCTACCATCAGTCCTTTTAGAACCTTTACCTTGAAACCCGCAAAAGCATCGAACGGCGTATATGTGTTGTATCCCACTGCCGACATGTTGTAGTAACGATTGCGTTGCGTGATGTGAGCAAGCGAATTGATAGTATAATCGCCGCCTATACCTGCATAAAGATTCAGAAAATCGTCGAGTAGATAGTCTATCTTTACATCGGGAGAAATGGCTACAGCCGGTGTCCGTCCGAAGCTATAGAACGATTTTACTCCGAGTTTTATCTTCACCTCGTCGAAGTCGAGTTTTAGAGCAGGGTTGAGAAACAATATCACATTCGGTTTCCACCGAGCCGAATCGATACCCATTACGGTCGGAAGTTCTTTCATTGCCACGCTGTCGCGATTGTTGTAAAAGAAGATTTTGGCGCCACCTTCGCCCGATAGCGAATTATCGTCGATAAGTTTATCGAAAGAGAATACGGCGTTTATGTTGTGTTCGGATAAGTGCTTGTCCGACGAAAACAATTTATAATTCAAATAGCCGTTCCAGAGCATTTCGTTGTCGTCTCTGTCGAGAGTACGTAGACCGAGTACAAAGTTCGATTTGTTGAACGATTGTTTCGGGGCAAATAGCTCGTCCCAATCTCGAGCATTATTATTTGTTTGCAAAGCCGTATCCGTTCCGTAGTAGGTGAACCATTCGTTGGCATATATAGCCGAGAGATAAAACTGCAGTCCGTCGAAGTTTTTGTTGAAATTTAGTCCTATCTTGGTATTGAATAGTTTCTTTGGAGGTACGTTTCCGACCGATAGTATCCCGTCGTGACTGGCAAAGATATCGAAGTATCCGTCGTCGGTATTCCAGACCGGATACCAGAAGTCGCCGAGCCAGCGGAATAGAGGTCCCAAGCCCAAACGAAAGAAACCAGCTTTGGGAGTCTCTCTGTTTAGAGCTCCAAGTTCTTTGGGCTGTAGAGGTATTATCGGAGCGGCCTGTATTTCATAGAGTTTTATATAGTTGCTGTATGCAGGCTTTGCCTTCTGCACACGGAGATTTTCTACTTGCAGATTGATGTTTGGACGTTCTACAGGTACTACTTCGGGAGTGTACTCTCTCTCTATCTGTACGTTACGAATGGTCTTGGCACTATCGTTCTTCTGTGCCGTCAGTACGAGCGATACGCTACAGAAAACCATTATCAAAGTCAATTTCAGGGTATTGAGTTTCATACTGTTTCGGTTTATATAAAAAAATAATCTGTCTATCAGAAAGAAATATATTAACAATACACAAATGAACTACAAAAGTAACTGTTTTTATCGGAACTGTAAAATATTTTGTTACCTTACAAAACGTAGTTTGTCCCGAAAACGTATATGTATATCAAAGAAAAAATACATTTGTGGCAACTTATGTAATCTGACTATTTTAAGAGAAATGTGTGGAAAAATCAATAATAATTTTTATTTTCACGTATTTTTAACACGAAAAAATTTGGTGACTGGAAAATAATGATTATTTTTGCCAAAAATATATTTACCAAAAAAAATATGCTTACACATATTGTATGGTTTTTGATAGACTCTATTGTAAGCTGTTTCGTAACGATCGACTTACTGAGAACTGACGGTACCAAACAAGTATCGGACGTTTCTCGTGTAGCAACCCGCGAGCTACTGTCGATTGATTTCCACCCGTTTATTCACTGTAAATACCTTCCTCGCTTCGGCATTGTCGCCCGCTCCGCTTAGTGCCGAAGAGGTGCTAAGAGACGGAGTAGCTTGTTCTCGCTTTTTGTGTATCAGGCTATAATTAATGCTTTTAATGAATTCGTCGAATGGAGCACATAGGGAAAATACACAAAAACAAGGGCTTTTGTGTGTCTGCCTTAAAAAATACACCATAAAATATGAATAATTTAAATATTATAATTATGTATAAGTTAGTTTTTAGAACACTATCCGCAGTGATATTGCTCGTAGGAGCATTTATAGTTCTAAGCGAGTGCGAGGGAAATAAGTACCCTATGACATTAGATTTCACCCTTATAGGTAAGGGGAATGTGAGTGGAAGTGAGGCTGAAAATCTAAATAAACAGAATGTCGTAATCACCGATTCGATTCAATGGCAGCGTTTGTTGTCTGAAATGGATTCGCATAGGAGTGTTTCGAGCTCATTGACAGAGACAAACATTGACTTCGACAAATTCCAATTGATAGTAATTATTGATTCTGTCAGACCCAATTTGTGCGAAATTAATATCAAAAGCATAACGGAAAACAAATCCGATATTTCTGTTTGCATAGAAAAAATTTCATACGATGCAACTGCGGTTATTCAACCGTTTTGTATCGTAAAAATAGGTAAAACAAATAAGAATATAAATTTTATAAAGTATTGATGTTATGAAAAAGTGTGTTTTTACAAAAGTAACAAGTGTTGTCGCTATCGTACTGATGGCAATATGTGGTATCTGGACTATACAGGCTTGCAAAGAGAAAGATAAGGTAGAAAACAAAACTGTTGCCTTCTATTCCGATTTTTATTCCGTTAATTGTCCTGTAGATAGTATTTCTATCTATATTGATAATAACTATGTAGGTAAATTGCTAAAATCGTATATACCAGGTTCTACTCAGGTAGGTACAAGGAACTCTGAAAACACATTGGTAACCAGAGTCTCAAAAGGTAAACACACCTATCTTGCAAAAACCAATGGTGGTTGTAATGTCTATTGGAGCGGAGAATTCGATGCTATGGTAGATTTGGAGATCAATCTAAAAATGTCGGAATCTAAAAAAACGGAAAACGAACCGATGAAACTCAGTGGTACAGCTTGGAAACTGATAAGTATTGTTGATATGGTCGGTAACAAAAGTAGAGCTCCAGAGCCTAATAAAGACGAAAATTTTATGATAAAATTTCAGGAAAAAGATCTGATGAACGGATGTTTGTCGATAAATACGATTAGTGGCAGATACTGTGTGGATTACGGCCGGCAGACAATAAAGATGTCTGTCACGTCTTCTACCTTTGCCGACGATTCTCCTGATGGATATGCTTTTTTACAATATATCAAAAATGTAAATAAGTTTACGATTACCAATGATATATTGAAGTTGTTTTATGATGATATAGTTTGTTTGGAGTTCGAAAGGAAGTGAAAAAGTGAAAAATAGAGTTTTAGAAGCATTCTCCACAGTGATATTGCTCATTGGAGCATTTATGGTTTTGGGCGGGTGCGAGGAAAAAAAGGAGCCACCTACTCCTCAAGATATTGATATCATCGATACTACAAAAGCAGTATTGTTCAAAGAGGTATTGCCTATATCGGCAGATACGGTTATAATAATCAATAGCGACGACGATTTAAAGCCGTATTGCGATAAAACGCCGTCGTTCGATTTTACAAAAGGGTCTGTATTATTTACTTCCGGGCATACGGCAAGTAGTATATTCAAGATATCGGTAAAACTTACAAAACAAGACAATACGAACTACAAGTGTTTGGTAGATGTCCAAGAGGATTACACAGCAAAGCCCGATAGTTGGAAGAGATGTTATTGGGTTTCTCAGAAAATAGACCCCAAAGCAAAAATAACCATATCAATCAATAAACATCACTAATGTGCTGAATGCTAAAGTAATCTTAAAAATAGAGAACTAAGGCTAGAGAGTTTATATAATCAATAGAAAGGCAGGTTGTCGGTTGTGAAATACGGCAGCCTGTTTTTTTGTCGCTATTCACAAGAGTAGTATAAATAGTTATGTCGTTTACCTATAATTTCGTACCTTTGCCGACCAAACGACAATCTCTATTGATAAAGTGAAAAATAGTCCGCTCCAACTCGGTAGAAAAGATGTAGGCAAGTTGCTTATGCAATACGCTATTCCTTCGATAATAGCTACTACGGCGGCAGCGTTGTACAATATTACAGACAGTATTTTCATCGGACACGGTGTAGGTGCGTTGGCTATTTCGGGACTTGCTATCACATTCCCACTGATGAATTTATCGGCCGCCTTAGGTACAATGGTCGGCGTAGGTGCCTCTGCTTTGCTCTCTATGCGTCTGGGACAGAAAGACTACGATAGTGCCAATAAAATTTTGGGTAATGTATTTGTACTCACATTTATAGTGGGAGTTGTATTCACTGTTCCCATACTGGTTTTTCTCAAACCGATTCTCTATTTTTTCGGAGCAAGCCACGAAACATTACCCTACGCATACGATTTTATGCAAATAGTAGTAGCGGGTACGGTCGTTACTCATATCTATTTCAGCCTCAACGCTATAATAAGAGCCTCTGGGCAACCGATGAAATCGATGACTGCAACGATTATGACCGTAGTTATCAACGTTATTCTCAATCCGTTGTTCATATTCGGTCTGGGCTGGGGTATACGCGGTAGTGCATTTGCTACCATAATATCGCAGATGATAGTGCTTATGTGGCAGATACATCTATTTCGGAATAAAGATAGTTTTCTCCGAGTAAGACGGCAAGACATAAGGCTTAACGGGAAAATCGTATTAGATACGATTGCAATTGGGCTTTCTCCGTTTCTGATGAATGCGGCATCGTCTGTAATAGTGATACTTATCAATCAAGGGTTGCTCAGATACGGTGGCGACCTCGCTGTGGGAGCTTTTGGCATTGTCAACCGTATAGCGATGCTTTTCGTGATGATTGTCATCGGTCTCAACCAAGGTATGCAGCCGATTGCGGGGTACAATTATGGTGCTAAGCTCTACTCGCGAGTTACTGAAGTACTTAAGAAAGCGATTGTTATCGCTACAATGATAATGAGTGTCGGTTTTCTGACCGCACAACTGATTCCACATCAGATAGTATCGGCATTTACTTCCGACCAAGACCTTATAAGCAACGCAGAGACGGGGCTAAGGATAGTATTTTTGTTTTATCCGCTTATCGGATTCCAGATGGTGGTCTCCACTTTCTTTCAGAGTATAGGCAAATCGGGCAATGCCATATTTCTATCGCTCACCCGCCAAGTAATATTTCTAATTCCATTTTTATTGATTTTACCACACTTCTACGGAAAAAACGGCGTATGGATAGCTATGCCTGCCTCCGATGCTATTTCGATAATTATGTCGTATATACTTATTCATAGGCAGATAAAAATATTCAAAAAACAGCAACAGCAGAGCGAAGCGTTTGCTGAAGTTGATGAGATACGTTAGTTTAGCGATTCGGGCGTGGCTTAAGAATCTTTTTTAGAAACCGTTTGGTATCGGTATTCCTGAATACGAAGTGTTTGTATAACTGGAAGTTCCAAGAAAATCCTATTATGATGGCTACCAAGAGCTTGACTACGATAAATACATCGTCGGCATAGTAATCGCCCAATAGCCCTTCTACCAAATGTGTATGTCTGAGCAACTCGGTGAGGATAAACGTGAAATAGGTGTTGAGAAGCACACTCCCAAGCCAAACTAATAAGAACTTTATTATCACGTGTTTAATTTTTACATCGAGGCTTTTGAATGCCCATCTGTAATTGAGCATACACGACACCGTACCGCCGATAATTTGCCCCGTTACTGTCGCTACTACATACGAGGTTATGCCTTGTGAGAAGAAATAGATGATTTTTATATGTATTATGTCGAAAAACTTCTTGAGTACGAAGGCGGAGACGTTGTCGCATATCGAGGCTACCTGCGACGATAGTTGCGACCTAAGAAATAAGAAACCACCGTCTTTATGGGATAGTTTTTGAATAAATGTACCGAGTCTACTCATTAAATAGCGATTAATTTGCAAAGGTAGTTAAAAATAAGGCAATTTGAATCGCCTTTTGAAATAAATGATTAATTTTGCGACACAAAATAACGCAGATATGTTCAAGGGGAAAACTATCGTTTATACATCGGGTACTTTCGACCTGTTTCATTACAATCATCTAAGAATGATCAATTATGCCAGAGCACTGGGCGATATACTTATCGTCGGAGTTTCGACCGATGAACTCGTCTGTTCGTACAAAGCGAAGCCGGCGATTCCTTTTGAGGAACGAATGAAGATTATAGAGGCACTAAAGACTCCCGATATAGTGATACCTCAGCACACATTAGACCATACCGAGATAGTAAAGAAGTTGAATATAGATGCTTTCGTCGTAGGCGACGATTGGTACGGCAAGTACGATTATCTGAAAGATTTAGGTGTAGAGGTCTTTTATTTTCCTTACGGAATGGGTATCTCTACCTCAAACCTCAAAAAAAGTATCCACGATTCATACCAAGATACTCTTGCCGACCAACAACAGTCGAAACCGGTATTAAAGTAGCTATTAGTCGTTTATGAGTAAAAAAGTTCTTATTACGGGAGGCACGAAAGGGATAGGAAGGGCTGTTGCCGAGATTTTTGCCGAAAACGGATATGATATCATTCTCACCTATGCTGCCGACCAAGAGGCTGCCGAACGTTGCGAACACGATATACGTCGACGTTACGGAGTGAATGTATCGTCGATAAAAGCAGACTCTACGAGCCGAACGTCTATCGATAAAATAGCAGAATATCTCGATAAAAATGCCATATCGCTTAATACTTTGGTATTCAATGCGGCAATTACGTTACGTACAAGTTTCGAGACTACTACCTTAGAAGATTGGGACAGCGTGTTTTTTGCAAACGTTCATTTCCCCGTTTTTTTACTGCAAAAGATTATCGGACATATCGAATCGGCCGGTAATGTGATTTTTACGGGCTCTCTGATGGGCATATATCCACACGGTACGAGTCTTGCTTACGGTATCACCAAAAGTGCTACTCACGCTTTGGTATCTAACCTTGTAAAGTTTCTGAAACCCTATAACGTACGGGTAAATGGCGTAGCTCCCGGCTTCGTTGATACCGATTGGCAGAAGACAAAACCTGCCGAAATACGCCACAATATAGAGAAAAAAATAGCTCTGGAACGCTTCTGTCTGCCTCAAGAGGTGGCAGAAGTATATCTTATGCTTGCTCGGAACGAGTATTTCAATGGAGAAATCATCAAGATAGACGGAGGATATTCTTATAAATAGCATATAAATGGAAGAGACAGCCAAACAATATACTTTCGAAGATTCGCTCAAATCGATAGAGACCGAAAACCTCTTAGACCGTATATTTTATCGCCCGATAGGTTACCGAATAGCCCTATTGCTTACAAAGACACCCATTACGCCCAATACTATCACCATAATATCGATTTTTATAGGTGTATTTGCAGGTATACTTTTTTTCCCTCAGAATATTTGGATAAATATTGCGGGTTTCGCTCTGCTCGTGATAGCCAATATCCTAGATTGTGTCGACGGACAGCTTGCTCGTCTTACCGGAATAAAATCACCGATAGGTCGTATTCTCGACGGACTTGCCGGAAATCTTTGGTTTATATCGATATACATCAGTATAGCTCTTCGACTATCGGCAGATTTTGGGGCTGCCGTGGCGTGGACTGCTGCCACACTGTCGGGACTTTCGAACCTAATACAGTCGAATATAGTCGATTACTACAAGACGGCTCATTTATACTTTATCTCTCCTAAAAAGGGTAGCGAATTCGAGACTGTATCGAGTATCAAAGCCAAACACAATGCTATGCCTCGCGGACTAAATAAAGCATTGTATGTATTATATGTATATTATTCTACTATACAGATAGTTACCACTCCCCAGTTACAGAGATTGCTTGCACGGCTTACTGCCGAATACGGTAAAGATTTACCCCAAGATATACGTAATAGCCTTAGAGCCAATAGCTCACATATAATGCCAATACTTGATATAATAACATTCAACGGCAGGTCTATCGCATTGCTAATCTCGGTTTTGACTCAGATATTCTGGATATATCTGGCATTCGAGATTGTTGTACTGAATATTGTGTTGGTTGTCGCCATACGACGTTACGAGCAGAGTTGTAAGATATTTCAGTAGTTTGTTTTAGTTCTATGTCCGTATTCAGAGACCGAAGCTGGACAAAGACTGGAATATGTGCCGATTGCAAGATGTATAAATACTGTGAAGGCAACGGTATGCATCTGAGGAACGACAAAAACGGGGAGTTGCTGTTCTGCCATTTAAAACGATTGGAAGAGGGAGAGCGACTCTTAAATGTTTGATAAATAGTTGTTTCGCGTCAGATAATTTGCCTTAGTATATCGAGTGATTTTATGTGCTTAAAATCAGATATATGCAATTCCAAAAACTCTAATACGATATCTAATAAGCGGTTTGTCTGTTGTTGCGAATATTCTATTTCCGACGGGTTGGAGTATCGTGCTTTCAACAGACGGATAAAATCTGCCGTGTCGTCTTCTTCGATAAAGTGCTTATGCAGAGGAGGTATCCGACAAAAGATGCCACTCTTCATATCGAAAAGAGAGTGTTCGGTGTAGGTGTCTATATTAGGGTAGAATCCCAGCAGTCGCCCGTATTCGAGTAAAAAGATGGTTATGAACTTAAAGACCTCGTCTCTCGATTCATTTAACAACGCTATACTATTTTCGAGAAAATCGTATAAGGTATCGTCCGTAAATTCTTCTTTCACAGTGTGATATACTACGTCTGCCATAAATACGGCTATCAGACGTTTCCGTATGTCGGACGAAATGTCGTTGAATATCAAGTGCCTTTGTATACTATTGATATAGTATAAAGTGCTTTTGCCTTTTTTTATTGTGAGGTCTACTACCGAAAATGGCTCCAGCAACGATAAATTACCGCGTTTACTTCCTATCTGCAACACAGCCGAAAGTCGTCCTTCTTGTCGGGTATAGAGAGCGACTATCCTTTTGCTGTCGGAGTAAGGTATTGTTTTTAAGACGATTGCCTTGGTGTTTGAGAGCATAGTCGTTACTGAAACCGCGATAGGATACCGACAAAGTATGCGTTTTCGGGCAATGGGTATTTGTGCGACAAATCGCCCGATAAGTTGTCGGTACCTTCGAAATCGGGTATCCAGCACTCATCGTACCGATTGATGATCTTTTTGTGTAAAAGGTATGCCAAATAGTTGAGTGCTTTGTTTTTAGGGCTTACTATTACACCTATCTGATGAGTAATATAAATGCTTTTTACTTTTTTGTGCCATAGTCCGAAACGATTGTCGGATATGATGGTGTCGATTCCATAAGCATTTACTATGTGTTTCAGCGTATTGTGTTCTCTGAATATTGCATACATAAATTTCGGTATCTGCCACATTATCGGTAACACTTGCGAATTTGCCTTGCTGTAATGTATATCGACCCATTTGAATTCGATGCATATCAATTGCGGAAACGTCTTTTGCAACAACAACAAAGGGTATCCGTCGGCTGCCACAATCACCTCTTTGCCCGCCTCGAGCAGTCGTTTGATGATAGGAATACAGCGAGTAGCATGTCCTATACCCCAATTTAGCGGAGCTATGAGCACACGTCTGCCTTCGATGGCATCTATTCTGTACTGTAAAGCGTTCTTAGCCATTTATCTGTGTTTTTATACCGAGAGCTTCTACCTTTGCAGCTATTTCTGCAAGTCGCTTGGGGTCTGCTTTATGGAGATTTTCGGCAGGAGTGGGGCGGTCAAGAGTATATATCATTACACTCTTGGGAGTGATCTCTTCGACCAACTTCAACCATGCCGATACCTCTTCGTCGGTGGTATTGTCTATCGTTACCCCCTTGTAATTGCCTGAGAAAAATAGAGTTTGCAGTACCAGGTTGCCTCTGAATTTTTTCAGATTTTCGACCGTATCTTTAAGACTGAAATTGCCTGTCGGCTGGTTGATAATCTTTATCGACTCTTCTATACCCGAGTCGAGTTTGAGGATATTATTATCTACTTTGTGTAGTGCTGCGAATACTTGTGGTTTATGTGCAAATGTGGCATTTGATAATACCGATATTTTCGTGGCGGGGCAAATGGCGTTCCGCAATTCGATCACATCGTCGATAATTTCGGCAAATTGCGGGTGCAATGTCGGTTCTCCGTTACCTGCGAAAGTGATAGTATTGATATGCTCGTTTTTATCTGCATATTCCTGTAACTTAGCCTTTAATGCTGTTTTCACCTCTTCCCGTTTAGGAAGATGTGAATGGGGCTTGGTAAAATTGAATCCGCATTCGCAGTATATACAATTGAAATTGCATAGTTTGCTGTCGTCGGGTAATAGATTGACTCCAAGCGATGTACCCAAACGTCTGCTTTTGACAGGACCGAATATTATCTTATTGAACAACATAATCTTTTGTAGGATACTATACCAATATATATCGGTTACAAAATTAATGTTTTTAATTCTATTGGCAAACAACATGTTTGTGATAGGTTCAATTGTGTAAGCGTATGGGGACGAAAAAAAGGGGGCAAACACACAAGGTTCGCCCCTTAATTTTTACTTCTTATTTTTTCATTCAAACGCGTCAGCGTTTTACCATCATATCATTTGATAATGAAGTAGTCGAACTTCTTATTCTTGATTGAGAGTAACTCGTTTGAAGTCTGTCGGCATAGCGTTGTGCGCTTTCGCATACTGTTCTACAGACTGTTTGCTGTCTTTGATAAACTCTTGCGAGAGAAGTGTGGCTTCTTTGAAGAATTTAGCCAAACGACCCTGTGCAATATTTTCTATAATATTTTCGGGTTTACCTTCTTGACGTGCTTTGTCGCGACCGATTTCGAGCTCTTGGTTAACGATTTTTTCGGGGATACCCTCTTTGGTAAGAGCAATCGGGTTCATAGAGGCTACCTGCATAGCTATATCGCGAGCCACTTGGCGGTCGACGCCGGCTTTCTCGAAAGCCACGATAGTAGACAGCTTATTTCCCGTATGGTTATATTCTACCACATAAGCTCCTTTTACAAACTCATAGTATCCGAGCTCCATCTTTTCGCCCGTAACACCCGAACGTTCGGTAATCAATTCGTTTACAGTACGTCCATCGATACTGATACCAAGGAGTTCGTCCAATGTAGTGGGTTGTTTATCGAGAGCTGCGTCGAGTATCTTTTGTGTCAGACCAACGAAATCGGCATTTTTTGCCACGAAGTCCGTTTCGCATTTCACTGCCACTATTGCAGCAAAATCGCCTTTGATACCTGCCAGAACACAACCTTCCGACGCTTCTCTGTCGCTACGCTTAGCGGCGATAGCCTGTCCGCGTTTGCGTATGAGTTCTATTGCTTTTTCAATATCGCCGATTGCCTCCGTAAGAGCATTCTTACAGTCCATCATACCGGCGCCTGTCATTGTGCGGAGTTTCTGTATGTCCGCCATTGTTACTGCCATAATATTTATTCCTATATTTTTAAATTGTTTGTATTTACTTTTTTTACAACAAAAAACGTTACCGTTCACACTGATTGGATGTGAGGGCAACGTTTTATTTTTTCGATAATATTCAAAATTTACTCTTCGTTACCTTCACTTTTTACTTCGTTGCTGCCTTCGGTCTCGCGACGCGTACGTCTTGCTCTGGCACGTCTCTCGCCCTTTACTTCGATTGTAGCGGGCGTATCCTCTTCTGCTCTGTTCATCTTCATCTCTTGACGTCCCTCTTTGATAGCATCTACCATGACAGACAGTATTATATCTATTGCTTTGGTAGCATCGTCGTTGCAAGGTATTACGAAGTCGATGTTGGTCGGGTCGGAGTTGGTATCTACGATACCAAACACAGGTATACCGAGCTTGTTGGCTTCGGAGACGGCAATGTGTTCTTTCATTACATCGACAACGAATATAGCAGCAGGTATTCTGGTCATATCCGATATGGAACCGAGGTTAAGCTCGAGCTTCTCGCGTTGACGGCTGATTTGCAGTCTTTCGCGTTTAGACATCGTATCCAAAGTGCCGTCGGTAGACATTTTGTCGATAGCATCCATCTTTTTTACGGCTTTGCGTATCGTCTGGAAGTTGGTAAGCATACCGCCCGCCCAACGCTCTGTGATATAAGGCATACCGGCTTCGGCAGCTCTGTCGGCAACTATCTGCTTTGCCTGCTTTTTGGTTGCTACGAATAATATTTTCTTGTCAGACATAGCTATCTGACGTATTGCCTTGGCTGCCTCTTCTATCTTAGCAACGGTTTTGTGCAAATCCATAATATGTATGCCATTACGCTCCATAAAGATGTAAGGAGCCATAGCCGGATTCCACTTTCTTTTCATGTGCCCGAAATGAGCACCTGCTTCCAATAACTCTTCGAAGTTTGTTTGACGCATTTTCTTTAAAAAATTTTTATGTTTACATTCTTTTTAGCAGTGCCAACCACTGAGTAGCCACCGCACTACGCAATGAATCTCAATGATTTAGATACTAAACATTATCTATTAAATTTGAAGTGCAAAGATAATAAAATTTATTGGATTACGAACACTTGGCTATTACGAGAAAAATTTTTTCCACAATTTTCTGACAAACATCGACGGATAGCCATACACTAAGGCAATGATACATAATGCGGTATTGAGCAACGATATTCTTACGAAGTCCCTACCCTTGCGAAAGTGCGATATGCGTTCGTCGATAGGTGGGTAGTATACGTCTATTGTAGTGGGAATGAGCTTGATATTGTGCCATGCAGCACGAACGAGAAGCTCTAATTCGGCTTCGTAGCGGCATGTGAACGGTCGCATTTTACCCATTTTTAGCAGTGGATACAAGCGGAAACCTGTCTGTGTATCGGGTAGTCCGATTCCCGTCTGTAGGCGAAACCAAAAGTTCGAAAATCGGTTGGCAAACCTATTGCCTTGTGGCATAGATGGGTTTCCGAAATGCCGAGAACCGATTATAAGTGCCTCCTCGTGTCTTGAGGCTGTTTCTACCAGTTTTGGTATGTCGCACGCCTTGTGTTGCCCGTCGGCATCGATAGTTACGGCGTGCGTAAAACCCTGTGTAAGAGCGCGGTCGAGTCCCTTGCTTATAGCGTAGCCCTTACCTCTGTTTCGTGAGTACGATACCACATCGATACCGACAAAGCGACTGACAACCTGCAGAGTAGCGTCGGTAGAACCATCGTTTACGACGATTATGTCTTGGGTATATTGCAATACGTCGTTTATTACGTCAGATACGTGTGTTTCAGAATTATATACGGGTATAACGACACAATATTTCATCTTTCGCATACGGAGAGGTTGCCGACTCTAAAAACAATTATTTATCTATGCACAAAATTGAGCTCTTTCAATAACTCTCTCAACTGCTGCATATTATCGAGCACCAAGTTGGCTCCGGCTTCTTTAAGGTCGTCGCGAGTCAATATACCTGTATTTACGCCTATCGTGAATATTCCTGCCGCTCTCCCCGAACGTATGCCAAGAGGAGCGTTTTCTATGACCAACGCCTCTTCGGCGTCGACACCGGCTATCTTGAGAGCCGTCAGATAGGGCTCGGGGTGAGGTTTGCCGTGTTTTACTTCGAAGGCAGATACGATATGATTCCTTTCGAATACGGAGGGGAAACACTCTTGCAATTTCTCGAAAAGCGATACCTGAGCCGAACCGGTAACCACAAGTAGATTAATGTTTTGCTGTTTGACCCACTGTAATACCTCCGATATGCCCTCGATAGGCTTTGGAGTGGGGTACCCGCCGAATATCGAGGATTTCAGTGCATATATTTCGTCTTTGGTCGTACGGTCGGCATCGTGTCCGTATAACTTATTGTATATGGCGTCGATAGTACTATCGGCAGTACGTCCCTCGTGCAGATAGGCTTCGTAAGGTGAAAATTCGAGCCCGAAATGTAAAAGAGCCTTGTGCCATGCCTCTGCATGATAGGGCATAGAGTTGAACAAAATACCGTCCATATCGAAGAATATGGCTTTGATGTTTTTATTCTTCAAAGTCGTTAGGGTCGGAGTATCAATGTTATACATAAATAGTTTATTCTATATATATATGTGGGAGTGAGATTGCTTACAGTCTGCCGTCGACAAACCGACGGTCTACAACCGACTTGACATCGAATACTACCGTGCCTGCCTTGTGGTAATACTCGAAGTCTATGTTTTTGAAATTGTCGTGAGCCACTGCCAATACTATTGCACTGTATTTCTTGTCTTTGTCTATCTGTGCAATAGTGCGTACTCCGTATTCATTATACAGTTCGTCGCTGTCGACCCAGTTGTCGTAGATATCTACATTAGCTCCGAACTCTCTGAATTCGCGATATATATCCACTACTTTGGTATTTCTTATATCGGGGCAATTCTCTTTGAAGCTTACTCCGAGTATCAGTATATTCGAGTCTTTGATGGGAAGTCCTTTGTTTATCATAAGTTTCATCACCTTGCTGGCAATGAACGATGCCATAGCGTTGTTTACGTGCCGTCCCGATAAGATTACTTGCGGGATATAGCCGAGCTTTTCAGCTTTTTTCACCAAATAATACGGGTCTACCGATATGCAGTGTCCGCCAACGAGTCCCGGTTGGTAACGCAGGAAATTCCATTTTGTAGCAGCCGCCTCTATGACGTCGTTGGTATCGATACCCACTTTGTCGAAGATGAACGCAAGTTCGTTGACAAACGATATATTGAGGTCGCGTTGCGAATTTTCGATGATTTTCGATGCTTCGGCTACCTTTATCGATGGGGCTTTGTGTGTACCCGCCTCTATAATGGAGCGATATAGATTGTCTACCCGGTCGGCTATCTCGGGAGTGGAGCCGGAGGTTACCTTTTTTATCTTTGTCAGAGTGTTTATCTTATCGCCGGGATTGATGCGTTCGGGCGAGTAACCCGCGAAAAAATCTCTATTGAATACCAGCCCCGATACTCTCTCTATCTCGGGAATACAATCTTCTTCGGTGCAGCCGGGGTAAGTAGTGGATTCGTAAATGACTATATCGCCTTTGGATATCACTCTACCCACTGTTTGAGAGGCTTTTATGAGCGGTTTGAGGTCGGGGGTATTGAAGCTGTCGATCGGAGTAGGTACGGTAACTATGTATATATTGCACTCTCTGATATCGTCTTCTTTGTCGGAGAAAGACAACCCTCTATCGGAGGTAGACCGATGTATATCGGTGGCATATCTGAGCCCGTCCAAATCGGCTTCCAGAGTGTGGTCTCTGCCTTTTTTGAGCTCTTCTATCCTCTCCTTGTTTATATCGAACCCTATTACTCTATATTTTTTACCGAACTCTATCGCAAGAGGTAGCCCGACGTATCCGAGTCCGATGATTGCTATTCTGTCCATAGTTGCGGCATTTTTATTTTTGTGATTAAATATGCAAGTAAACGAATCCATTGTCGTGTAGCTGTTCCCTTATTTTTTATGATTTCTGGATATTTTTATCCGATGT
>ERZ773070.24-NODE-24-length-115942-cov-14.555144_pt1 | contig 115942 bp, 124 predicted proteins | sample MGYA00580618_ERZ773070 | MGnify/ENA primary metagenome ERZ773070 (study PRJEB29015, sample SAMEA2738023) | human oral metagenome | biome: human oral; feature: human-associated habitat; material: dental | place: China | collected 2019 ...
TCAAGATTTGTGCTGGTGAGAGTTTGGCTTCCTCTCCTGTTTGAGTACTTTTTCCACTCAAACTTTCCTGTTGGATACTATCTCCATCTCCAGTCTGCGTTTTCCTCTCATTCTCAGGAATAATTTGACATCAACTCACGAGCATTACTCCAAGTGTCAAGAGGAGCGTTCCATACTTTCTCATATTTTCATCTTTATGACTCTAAAACAAACCTTGTGATAGCTATTTTTCCAAGAAAGTCAAGGATTTATTCCTTCCTAGAGGCTTTTATAGATGGATATAGGAAACGTTCCTTTCTCCATATAAGTTTGCTGAAGGGAAGTCAACTCCTCGGATTTGACTTTATAGGATTGTAAGAGAGGATAAGAAACAATGCTCTGCTCGCTATAAAGGATTTTTTAATTTCTGAGAACTAAAAGAGAAAAGCAGGATCTAGATTCAGATTTCCTGCTTTTTTTAATTACTTTTTGATCAATACCACAGCAATAAAATAGTCCGTCTTCTCCATGTACTTGGAGAGGGGAGTTCCATCAAGTCCCACTCCAGCTATAGAGTAGACTCCTTCTATTGTTTTCAATTCCATATACCAAACGGGAGGATCGAAAAATAGATCATCATAGGTTCTTCTTAGCAAAGGATCTGGATTCCGCAAAAAGCAACGTTTCCATCGTGGGAAAGATCAATATTCAGCAATCTTCTCCTTGTATCTCTTTAATGCCCAGATTATAACCTCATCGGAAAGTCCATCGTAGTCCAATGGACGAGAGAACTCAATTTTAACAGAGTAGGTTTTCATAATTTTATAGTATTTTTTGTTTATGATCGAGTGGATCATACAGATTCACGAAATGATGTCAACTAAAAAGGCTCAAAAAATTCAAGTGCCACTTTGATTATGGGAATCATTCCCTAATTTGCAAAGGTTTCCTGCTTCTAAATTGGTAGAATATGGGGAGCATTTTGTTCTTTTTTTATTGCAAATAAAAATTATTTAGCTATACTTTTTTGTGGGGCAACTCATACAGGGAAGATAGGATTCCTTGCGTTTGAGAGTCAGCCTTTTTATTTTGTTTATCACTACAAACACATGGCAATTGATGTAAGAAAGTTTGTCTATGACAACATCACTCCTTATGAAGGAGATGCATCTTTCCTTGCGGGACCTACAGAAAGAACCACTCAGCTCTGGGAAGAAGCCAAAAAATGTCTTAAAGAAGAAAGAGATGGGAATGGACTTAGATCTGCTGATCCTGAAACCATTTCTACCATTACTTCTCATAAGCCTGGATATATCAAGCAAGAACTTGAAACCATCGTTGGTCTTCAAACTGATGAACCTTTGAAAAGGGCTATCAAGCCTTTTGGAGGAGTAAGAGTCGTAGAAAATGCCCTCAAAGAAAGAGGAATTGAACTTTCACCGAGAGTAAAGGATATTTTTCATTATGCGAAAAATCATAATGATGCAGTATTTTCTGCTTATGATGCAGAATCTAGACTTTATAGATCAAAGCATATCGTAACTGGTTTACCAGACAACTATGCAAGAGGAAGAATTATCGGTGACTATAGAAGGCTTGCTTTGTATGGAACTGATGCTTTGATTAAAGAAAAGAAAGCTGACTTTGAAACCATATCAGGAGAGATGACTGATGCAAAGGTAAGACTCAGAGAAGAAGTTTCAATGCAGATTCAGGCACTCAAAGAAATCGCTGAAATGGCTCAGTCTTATGGATTTGATGTAACGAGACCTGCGGAAACTGCTCAGGAAGCGATCCAATGGGTATACTTTGCTTATCTAGCTGCAGTAAAAGAGCAGGATGGAGCTGCGATGTCGCTCGGTAATGTTTCTTCTTTCCTTGATATTTATATTGAAAGAGATCTTCAAGCAGGGAAAATTACCGAAGCTGAAGCTCAGGAGATGATTGACCATTTCGTGATGAAACTTAGACTCGTAAGACACCTTAGACCAGGAGCTTATGATGAAATCTTTGGTGGAGACCCTACTTGGGTAACTGAATCTATCGGAGGAATGTTCCACGATGGAAAGACAAAGGTAACGAAGACTTCATTCAGATTTCTTCAAACTTTGTATAATCTTGGGCCTTCTCCAGAGCCAAATCTAACAGTGCTTTGGTCAGATCATTTGCCAGAAGGATTCAAAAAATTCTGCGCTCAGGTTTCTATTGATACTTCATCTATTCAGTATGAAAACGATGACCTCATGAGGCCTATAAGAGGTGGAGATGACTATGGAATTGCCTGCTGCGTATCTTACCAAGAAATCGGAAAGAGAATCCAGCATTTCGGTGCGAGATGTAATCTTGGAAAGACTTTGCTCCTTGCGATCAATGGTGGAAAAGAAGAAGATGAAGGAGTGCAGGTAATGGACGCTTCACTCTTTGGAGCCGTAGAAAATGAAGATGGAACATTGAACTATGATAAGGTGCTAGAAAACTTCAAAAAAGCGATGGCAAATGTTGCCAGAGTGTATGCAAAGACCATGTATGTAATTCACTATATGCATGATAAATACTACTATGAAAAAGCACAGATGGCGTTTATGGATACCAATTATGGAGTAGATATTGCCTATGGTATCGCTGGAATCTCTATCGTTGCTGATTCGCTCTCTGCGATTAAATATGCGAAAGTAAAAGCTCTCAGAGACGAACAGGGAGTGGCAAAAGATTTCCAGACTGAAGGAGAATTCCCAATGTATTGAAACGATGATGATAGAGTGGACCTTATCGCAAAAGAGATTCAGGCTTTCTTTATGGATGAATTGCTCAAGCATAGAGCCTACAAAGACGCAACTCCAACCCTTTCTCTCCTTACGATTACTTCTAATGTGATGTATGGAAAGAATACTGGAGCAACTCCAGACGGAAGAAAAGCCGGAGAACCGTTTGCTCCAGGTGCAAACCCAATGCACGGAAGAGATCATTCAGGAGCGATCGCTTCGCTCAACTCTGTTGCGAAACTTGACTATAAAAAGTCTCAAGATGGAATCTCTAATACCTTCTCTATCGTTCCAATGTCTCTTGGAGCGACTGCTGAGGAACAGAATGAAAATCTGGTTGGGATGATGAACGGATACTTCAAGAAAGGAGCTCATCACCTCAATGTGAATGTTCTCAAGAGAGAAACGCTTATGGATGCCTACGAACACCCAGAAAACTATCCTCAACTCACAATCAGAGTATCAGGATATGCGGTGAACTTTGTAAGGCTTTCAAAAGCGCATCAGCTTGAAGTGATTGAAAGAACCTTCCACCAGAGTATGTAGTCATTGCGAGGCAAAAGCCGTGGCAATCTCCAGTATGAAATAAAAAAAAGACTGATTTCCTTCGTGGGAGTCAGTTTTTTATTTCTAGAAGAAGAGAAAATGCCAGCCTCTCACTCAGAAAATAGCTGATGAAAAACTGACATTTATAAAAAGTTAATCTTGTTCCTTATTTTCTTTTTTTTCTTTCCTTTTTTGGAGGAAGTTTTCTAGGCTTTCTTTGATTTTATCTTTGAAAATATAGATGAGAGAAATAATTCCGCACAGAGTACCTAGATAGCAAGAAACAAATATCAATATGCCTAGAAAAAAACACCATGCTATCCAGACCAAAGTTGTGCGATAGTCCTTATACAAATAACGTGTACCTGTGCATATCACAAGTAATAACAATGGCTGGCAACACAAGTTTAGAAAAATCCATGCGAGATCGTATTTTTTTTGAAAAAACGTGATCTTCTCTTTAAAAAGCTTATTTGTCTCATCATAATAAATATGACGAGTATAATAAACTTTTTGGAGTAATAGAACCCCAAACCGGCGAGTACAGACAGCTATTCTTGAATCTTCAACCAGGATAGTTTTCCCTGTCAAGATAGCAATAACCTTATCGTTATCACTTCCTGGGATTGTATCCCAGTTTTTTGCAAAATTTCGAGCATTTTTTATCTCCTGGAATAGAGAATCTCTACTCGTATTTTCTGCAAATCCATTTCCTACTCCTACTACCAAGAGTAGAAAGAAAAATAAAATCTTTGTTTTCATAATTTTTTTGCACTCCTATTAAAGCTTTTATAAAGCTCAGACTTTGAATGCTTCGGTCTTTATTATTATTTAATTCTTTATTTTCATCTTTACTATACCTATTTTTTATGAAAAAGTCAAGCTATTTCTCCTTAAAAATTCAAATTTAACTATACATAAAAATTTTGTATTAAAAATTATCACAAAAGCACGATAGTTTTCTCCTTGTTACCTTTGTTTTTTGTAGGATTAATTACATTTTTTGTTTGGTTCTTTCAAAAGAAAAGCACCTTTTTCAATTATATACAATAGCTTTGGTTATCCATCATGCTTTTCCTAATTCCATTAATCACAATTTATAATCTTCTAGAGTTCCTCGTTTTACTTCTTTCCGTAATAAATTCTTTTTTCCTTCATAACTTCTAAATTTCGCTATTCAAAATAATCTTCAAACATAAGGGATATCTAATATCAATAGTGTTTCTCATGATTCTATCACATATTTCTCAACTATAACCCTTATTATTCTGACATCCTTTCAATATTTTACTCATAACTGTTTATAAGTTTGTTTATGAATGCTATATTCATCCTACAATTTATAATTAATGTTACCCTCTTCCAGAGAGTTTTGAAATACTCATCCACAAAAACAACATTTGTATCTTTACCTTCACCTCATTTTCCCATCCTTTTTAGTGTGGGTCCCCCCACATTTTTTGCAATCATGGCTAAACTACTCGATATGGAAGCTCCATCTTTGAGATTCTGCGAGCTTAGGAAGAAGTTCATTTACTTGTGCGATATTGATCGCTTCATATTTCTCTAAGAGTTGATCTAAGGTAAGAATTTTTTGTTGAGCTAGCCACTGAGAAGCCAGGAAATCTGCCATCTCGTCAGAGCTTTCAATCCCCATTTGAATGCTTCCTTTGAGGTAATTTTTTGCGTTTTTAAACTCCTCCCCATCAATCCCCTGCTTTACAAATCTATCAAGCAAAAGATTGATCTCTTGCTGTCAAAACGAGAACTTTTCTTTGCCAATTCCAGATCTGATCATAAAAATTCAATATTCTTTTTTAGAAAGATGGCTTGCGGAAATATAGTAGCACAATCCTAACTCCTCCCTAATTTCTTGAAATAATCTTGAAGACATATTTCCTCCCAAAATTGTCGTTAAGATTTTGGCGGCATATTTTTCCTCTTGATCAATAGAAAATCCTGGCATGCTGAGGATGAGATGATTCTGCTCTGTACCCTTTTTGAAAAAATCAGATTTCTTTTCTGGTAATTCTCGCTGAAAATCAGGCTTCCTTCTTGTTTTTTTTGGAGGGAGCTGGGAAAAAAGTTCCCCGATCAACTCCTCCACAGCAAGCTGATTTTCGATCTTCCCTGCAATCGTAAACAGCAAATTGTCCTTCGTATAGAGTGAATTTTTATAGCTGAGTAAATCCTTCTGAGAGACAGCTCTGATTGTATCCTCATATCCGATTATTGGTCTTCCATAACTATTTTCTCACACGAAAAATAATGCTCGCTTTTCGCGCACTGTAGCCATTGGATTATCTTGATACATTTTGAGTTCTTGAATAATTACCTCTTTTTCTTTGTGTAGTTCTTCGGGATTTATTTGTGCATTTAACATCATATCAGCTAAGAGCCTTAGTGCAACTTCAGCAAATTGAGGAGCACACTTTATATAGTAAGAAGTCTGACTTCCTCCAGTGCCCGCATTAAATTCAGCACCAATTTTATCCATTTCACCAGCAACAGCCTTTGCCGTCGTTCGGATTTTTCATCCCTTAAAAAACATATGCTCCAAAATATGAGAAATACCTGCTTCTTCTCTTGTTTCATATTCTGATCCTGCTTTTACTGAGATTTGTATCGTAAGCGAATTGAGCTCTTGCATTGGAGCCAAAATACAGTCAATCCCTCAGATTTTTTTTATTTCGTAGTGCATAGCATTTTTTTATAAGATAAAGATTAGCGTCTCTTGGATAGTAATGAAAAAAAGCTCCAACGCTAATTGGGGCTTTATACAGAACTGAAGAGTTCGCTCAGTTCAGACAGAGTTTTATTAGGCGCCCATGGGATTCGAACCCATGAACCGCTGTGTTGCGGATGCTTAATAGTTCTCTGTGTCTACCCACAATATCTGTAAGTAGATTAACATAACGGTTGTATTGTATTCAATTTTTTTCAAAAATCAAGACTTTTTATTTTTTCTGTATTTTCCTTATCCTAAACTAGAATTTTATTCCCTCCATTATTTCATTATGAATCTCTTGGAGCTTGATATTGTGGGTGTGGAGGTAAATCTGAGTGGTGCTAAGATGTGCATGACCTAGAATTTCCTGAATGTATCTGATATTTACTCAATTATCTAGTAGATGCGTTGCACAAGAATGGCGGAGGGTATGACAAGAGAGATTTTTACCTCATAAATCTAGGTGTGAATTAAGATTTTTGAATTGTCTGCAAATTGTAGATTTTACGCAAGGTTTCCCGAAATTATTGGGATGATGAGAGACAATAACCCAGTCTTCATTTGCGGTATTTTTGGTTTTTCTCCCAATCCACGGAAGCGCTTCACCTCTGAGCTTCAGGTAATGATTAAGAAGCTCTTGAACCGCTAAAGAGAATCTGACTTCTTTTTGTTTGTCTCCCTTGGTTGTTATAGTGGCAGTTCAGCCTAGCACTTGATATACTTTTAGACTGAGAATTTCAGCAAGCCTAAGTCCTGTAGTGAATCCAATAAGCACTATAAGTTTAAGTCTTGTTCTATTGATCTCGTATTTTTCCGTTTTATCGATTGCTTGCACAACCTTATACAGCTCAGGAAGTGTAAAATAATCCATTCTCTTACTTTTAGCTGGAGGTGTTCTGATAATCGTTGGATCAAGTCAGATTCAGTATTTATATCTCGTAAAAATCAGAAAATTCTTGATAGTTTGGAGTTTTTCTTCGATAGTTTTTTGTGATAAACGATTTGTTTTTCAGTAATATCTGGAGGTTTTAGGAACAGGTATACGGAGATAGTAATTTTTATACTCTTCAATTAAACGTGTTGATATAAAATCTACCTCGTCTACTCCCCTCTTTTTTGCAAAATCTGCGAATTTTGTAAACTCTCTTTCAAATCTTTTTAGAGTAAGCGTTTTGTATAAGTCAGCTTCATAAAATCTAATAAACTCTTGAATCAGTGTTTGTGTGATTTTCATTTTCAGTACATAAAAAAGTAAAACCAGTATAATAGCCTTACTTTTTTTTATTGTGCATAAAGAGTATAATCCAAAATACAAAAAAGTCAAAAAAAGCTGATTTTTTAGCAAAAAAGGCTTGAAAATCAGTGTTTTTCTGTTATAATTCAAGTGCACAATAAAACCAATTCTATTGGGGGCTGTTCCGAAACTATTTTTTTAGTCTCGGAATTTTTTCGTAAATGAAAAAAACTAAAGAAAGTATCATAAAATCACGAGAACATAAATATAGCCAGTATTGCTTTACTGCCAGAACCAGGAAAGAGCAAAAAATAGAGAAGCTGAGAGAACAGAATCAGAAAAACTTAGACTACCAAATTGAGAAAATCAGGAGAAAACATCAATCAGACTTAAATAAAAAGAAATTAGAATACGAGAGAAAAGCAAAGAATGAACTCAGACTCCTAGAGGGCAAGCCTCAGAAAGAATACAAGACAAAAAAGCTGACTAAGAGCCAGAAGCTCCAGTTCGCTTTGGATATAGCCCAAGAGAACTCCAAGCTCCGTGATACCAACGAGAACTGAGAGGGTTTTTGCATATCTTGTAATCTTCGAAAAAAGCGAGAAGAACTCGCAGGAGGTCATAGATACTCAAGGCTGTATCAGAGCATCTGCCTCTACAAAGCGAATATCAACGCTCAGTGCCACTCGTGCAACTGGGCAACCTGACCAAAAGGGAACACACTAGAAGCCGAGAGAGTGAACGCTGAATATGACAAAAATATCATCAAGAAGCGAGGAGAAGATGGGCTCCTAGAGCTTCAGTTGAAGAAGCAGGAGGAATTGGAGCATCCAGTTGTATATAAGCGAACTGAGCCGAAATTAGATGAACTTATTCCTGAGTTAATCGCTGAGAACGAGAGGCTTTGGAAGACTAAGAACTTCTACAAACCAAAGAAGAATTGGAGAAAGGTTTATGAGAAAATGACCGAAAAGTAAGGTCAGATTTTTATTTTAAAAAAATAAGGATGAAAAAACGACTCCTTAAGCTCATAGAAGAACGAATAGATAACAAATATCATCAAATGCACCACATAGAAAGAGATAAACGAATGTATCAATCCAACGCAAGATACTGAAGCTATAAATCAGTCTCAGAGGAAGCTCTTAAGAGAGCTAATAGATGAATAAAAATCCTCAAAAAAGATATAGAGAGATTAGAGAAGATTGCAGAACGGTTGCAGTAATCAGATTTTTTATTTTTTTACCAAAGGAAAGAATGTGTTATATGCCAGAAAACAGACCAAACCGACCAACTCCGACTTATCCAAACATTGGGGATTTTACAGGCAATGGCTGGTTTCCAAAAAGGATCGATACTAATGAAACCAGAATTAGCAAACTTGAGAAAGAGGTCGAAGAACTCAGGAGATATAAAGAAGAGCAAGAGGAGAAAGAGAACCCAACGGTTAGACAATACAGAAAGAAACCTGTAGTGGTAGAAGCAGTAAGGTTTACAACAGAAACCAACCTGAGAAAATCATTCCCTGACATAGAGATATGGAATGGGATGCCTGATTCTGTCATAGAGGTATATATCAAAACCCTAGAAGGCAAAGTGAAAATCTCTGAAGGAGATTACATCATCAAGGGAATTAAAGGCGAGTATTATCCCTGTAAGCCAGACATCTTTGAGGACACTTATGAGAGAGTGTAATCAGGTTTTATATTTTACGAAGTAGAAAGAATGTATTGATACAAACAAGAAAAAACCTCTGAGAGAATAATCAGAGAGAATACTATATCACAGAAGATTGTAGAGAAAGTGCTAGAGGAAATTAAACCACTCTCAGATGAAGAAGCCACTCAAGTCTTAGTCAGAATAGAAAAAGAAATCTGACTTATAAAAAGTTATTATGTAAAAGTAGATTTAACAGCTAGCGAAGCTAAGAAGAAAAGTTGGGAAGCAAATGGAGATATTCTTCGCTATTAGAGTGGATTATGAGAGAGTGTAGAGTTTTAGTTTTTTATAAATAAGGAAATATGCTCGAAGAGCAAAAAAAGTTATTCAAAAAATGAAAGCTGAAACTCAAGGATGATTGAGATTTTTTTATTGTACGCTACGAAATAAAGGGAAATATAAAAATCGAAAAAATTATAAAAAAAGATGAAGAACAAAAACTCTATGATTTCCTGTTTAATACTTATTTTGACTACGAATACGAGGGAGTAACCTTATCAAGTTATCAATTATCTCTACTCCTTGGACTAAGTGATAGATATGTAAGAAAAATTCTTGTAAGAATAAAATGAAGACTCAAAAAAGTTTTATCATAAAAAAGTGGTCCGCTTTTAAAAGAACTGACTATAACACGGTCAGTTTTTTATTTTTGCGGAAAAGATGACACTGACCAAGAAGCAAGAACTCTTCTGTCTGGAGTATCTCAAGGACTTCAACGCTACGAGAGCATATAAAGAAGTCTACAGAGCAAAACAAAATACGGCAGAAGTGAATGGAGCTAAATTACTAAGGAATGCTAAGGTTAGTGCTTATCTCAGAGACAAAGCTGATGAGAAACTCAAAAAAGCAGATGTAACAGCAGAACGAGTTATTCAAAGTCTCGTGGAAGTAGCAAATAGATGTATGCAGAAAGTCCCAGTGATGATGAAGTGAGGGATTCAGGCTATAGAGATCATCAGAGATGAGAATGGGAATGAACAATTAGCGCAGGTATGGAAGTTTGATTCAGCTTGAGCAAACTCAGCACTAGAGAAACTTGGGAAATATCTGAAACTCTTTACGGACAAGGTAGAACTCAGTTGAGAAGTAATTACTTGAATAACTATAAAACTAGATGAAGGAACTTGAACTCAAAGTAAGTAAAAAGCAGATGGAAGCGCTCAAATATCTGCTTGATACAATAACTACTGACGTTGGTTACTGAGGAGCTGCTGGAGGTGGGAAATCCTATATTGGAGTATCACGGACCTGGATGATGGCAAAACAGTATCCAGGGACAAGATGGTTTTGGGGAAGAAAGGAGCTCACAAACCTTAAAAAGACAACACTTGCAACTTACTATAAGTTTTGTTCAGATTATGAGTTACCAACAGCAGAGCGCGGGAATCTGAATAGCCAAGATAATATCATAACCTTTACAAATGGAAGTCAGATTTATCTTTTGGACTTAGCATATAAGCCATCAGATCCGCTTTATACAAGATTTGGGTCAATGGAGTTCACTGGATGATTTGTAGATGAAAGTAACGAAGTAGATGCTCAATGTCTAACGATCCTCTCAACGAGAATTTGAAGACAAAAAAACAGAGAATACTGACTTAAGCCAAAACTTCTCCAAACATTCAACCCTGATAAATGACATGTATACGCCGACTTCTACAAACCACGAAAGAGCGGAACACTACCAGAGGGAAGAGTTTTTATCCCTGCTCTAGCTACTGATAATCCACATATTGATCCTAACTATATTGATCAGCTCAAAAAAGCAGATGAAATAACCAAGCAAAGACTTTTACATGGTAACTTTGACTACGATGATACCACAGGAAAGCTCTTTAGGTATGATGAGATTCTCGACCTGTTTACTTCTTATATAGCACCAAGTGAGACTACCTTTATTAGTGTGGATGTAGCAAGGCTTGGAACTGATAGTACGGTAATTGCGATATGGAAAGGACTTGAGTGCATCAGAATCATCAAAGTCAAAGGTAAAACAACTGATCAGACTGCAGAGAAGGTTAAGGAACTGGAGAGAGAATATCATGTAATGAGACAAAATATCGTGGTAGATACTGATGGATTAGGAGCTGGAGTCGCTGACCAGTTGAGAGGTTGCTACAACTTTCACAACGCAGCCAGCCCAATCAAGACTGAGCAACAAGAAAAATTCTGAAACCTCAAAACTCAATGTTACTTTAAGCTCAGAGAGAAAGCAGAGAAAAGAGAAATCAGAATAAACGCTGATGGTCAGATTAAAGATTTCCTTTGTGAAGAGCTTGAGAATACAATGCTAAAAAATCCAGAGAATGACTGAAAAGTATTGCTCGAAAGCAAAGAAGAACTCAAAAGAAGAATCTGAAGAAGTCCTGACTCTGCTGATGCAATAATGATGAGAATGGTCTTTACTATCGAGCAAATAGACGGACCGATTCAGACGTATAAAGCTATTTTTACTTCTTATGACTAGGAGAATGAACGAAGTCACACAAAAAATGATAGAGAAAATCCAAGGCTACTCCTACGAGAATATCCTAGAAAAAGTCCAAAATGAATACGATGCAGGAAAAAGAGTCGCAGAAAGGAAAAGACCCAAGCTCCTAGAATATCTCATCTCCTACAATGTTCAAGGCGATGCAATGGTCAAGGGTAAGCATGTAAAATCAAAAATGCTCTGGACATATAGGAGTTTGCTCGTCTCAGCTCTGTACAAGAATAGACCAATAATTCAGTTTGAGGGAAGAAAAGAATGAGATAGTGAATATGCCGATACCTGGAATAACCTCCTCAAGTTTGACTACGAGGAACTAGAGGAAGATATCGTAATGCACAATAAAATCTCAAATGCAGTAGACTACTGAATTTACTTAGCAGTCGAGGAAAACTGGAACAAAACGGCTGAAACTCCTTGAAAGAGACTCTACTCTCCTCTCTGCTGGATTCCAGATCCAAGCTTTACGATTACTGGAGGTTTTAACTTCCATGGGTTTGAGCTTCTCCTAGGAGAAGATGAAATCAATAGTTTATATCAAAATTCAAGCTATTTGCTCACTGATGAAGAGCTCAAAACACTCAAGGAGAAACTTGGTGATGACTACAATAATCAACTCAGAAGCTGGGCAAACGGTACTGGTATAGGAACTGACTTCACAATTACACGAAGTCCTCTAAGAAAATACTCAGTCTACAGACACTTTACCAAGTTTAATGGTTGCTGGTATCTGACTGAGTGGTGAAATGATAGGACACTCCTTCTTAGGTGTGAGAAGTGTGAGCCAGTCAGAGCCGAAGAGAAAAAAGATGAGAAACTCGTCCCTTGTCCTGTAGTCCATAACTGGATTATCCCAGACGAAACCGATCCCTATGGAAAGTGTGTTGGTGATATTATGCAAGACAATCAGCTTTCAGAAGAAAAATACCTCAATCTCCTGATAGAGAAAGCTGATGAGGATACCTTCTCAGGGCTGACCATATTTGATCCAAGCTATCTCGATGGGAAAGAGCTTGCAAGCAAGCAAATATGAAAGAGAAAGTATTTGCCTGCGAAAATGCCTCTGAATACTAAGATTATCGAGAACGTTCAGACGCAAACAAGCACCTCATCAGAGGGCTACAACATTCACAATCTCCTAGACGCTAAAAGTAAAAGAGAAATCTGATTTGATGAGCAAAGTATTGGTATCTATTCGCAGACCATCACCGCTACGCAATCACAAATCCTCCAAGCTAATCAGAATGTGAGACTCTCTACAATATTTAAGGTGTTCCTGTGGGGAGAAAAGAGGTATTGGGATGTGCTTTGGTATAGAGCTTACCAAAAAAACTTCAAAATGGATTCACAAAAAAACATTGTGCTGAATAGTGGAATCTGAGTCGTGACCTACACAGTAAAGGGTAAAGACCTGATGACTCAAAAAGACCTTCATCTTCGCTTAGTTTCAGTACTTGAGAAAGCTGAGAAAGATGAGGCGAACAAAGCAGCAATGATGGCAAGTTATCAACCACTTATGCAACAAGCAAGCGAATTTGGGAAAATCCAGCTGACAAGGAAGTTTGCAAGGATTGTTGGATTGGATAAGGAACTGGTGAATATGGTATATGACTATCCACCAGAATATCAACAAGCCATGCTCGATATTGAACTCTTGAATATCAATGAGGACCCCTGAGAAATAACCAATATCAATGAGAATCACAGCATTTATATTCAGGTTTATCAACAAGCTCTAGATACTGAAGCAAAGCGAAAGGCAATTGCAGCAAGAAAGAGGGCTTTGCTCCTCAGTGGGCAACAGCAAGCTCAACAGATGGAGCAACCAGTACAAATGGATGCAAGCACAAACCAGCTCGTGAGTAATTATATCTCTCAAGAGAGGACAAAAAACAATCAACCTATATCTTTAGGACCTAACGGACAAGAACATGCAGTTGAATAGTCAGGATAAAGAACTCATAGAGCAAGGAATACAAACAAGGTTTCGAGAACTTGTCAAAGCATATGCTGAGGAGAAGAAAGAAACCTTGAAGTCTGGCATTATCTCAAGGTTAGACCCTGAGTTAAGTAAGACCAAACGAAACGATAAGGACTTTGCTTTGGCTGAGATTATCTTATTGGATGAGCTCTTGTCAATTCCAGAGCTCCTAAAAACTAGAATCAGTAATCAAACTGAGATATCGGCGGAGGCTGAAACCGCTTAAGAACAGCTTTTTATATCCTATTATTACAACGATGGCTAAGATCGTATTTGAAGACGGAACAGAAAAAGACTTCAATGAAGAAGATTTTATCTCAAGAGAAGAACTTGAAGAAAAATACCTCTCGAAAGAAGATGTAGAGCAAAACTATGTCTCAAAAGAGAAGTATGATCACAAAAAACAGCAGGCAAAAAAAGCTTTTGCGGACCAAGACAAAGAGAAAGCGAAAGCAGTCGCTGAAGAAGCTGATAGTCTGAGAGCCTCTATCACGAGTGAGATCAGATTCAGCACAAAGCACGGCTTTGATGAAATCCCCGAGGAGATCAAAAAAGTCAAGGAAAAGCATCCTACATTGAGTTGGGATGAGGCAATGAGTATCTCAGGATATTCAGCGCCTAAAAACGATAATCCTAATCCAGGTAGAGCTAATCCAAATGTATTCAATCCTGAAAAGAAAGAATACACCCTTGAGGAGCTCGCCAATCTTCCAGATGAACAATATAACATTGTCGCTGGTAAGATTGAGAAAGGAGAAGTCAAAAAAGTGCTTTAGAACTTTATTTATTATGTATTAAAATGACCACAGAAGAGAAAATCAAGCTCTATGAAGGGCTACACCCGGAGGGAAAAGAGTTCCCTAAGACAAAAAAACCTGATGAAAAGCCTGAGGATATGCAATGGCTTGATGAAAAAATTGCAGAGTTCCAAAAGCTTAAAGAAGGGAAAGATAACCAGACTCCTACACCTGATTCAACTGCTACTAAGGTGACAGTTCAAGCAGAGAAAGAAGTTCCTGTTTATACCGTAAACCAGATTAAATGTCTACCAGAGCCTGAGCTTTCAGAAATGTTAGCAAAAGCTGATAGGGGCGAAATTAAAGTTATTAACTAAAGTTTTTTTATTCTTTATACTTATAAACACATGGCACAAGTAGATGTTATTAGCACCTTATTTGCTAAGGAGCTTAGAAGAAAAATGAGCGACAACCCAAGATTGCCGTTCTCAATGTTTGCTAACTTCGAATATGAAGGGGAACTTAAAAATGCATGAGAAAGTGTGGTGGTTCCAATTTCTCCTAAAATTACGATGACGGATTCGTCTAGTGAAAATGGTGGAGATATCAGAAAAACAACGCTTACTGATATTCCTGCAAGTGAAAGAAATGTTGGGAAATCTGAATTGAAAGTTGATAAACTTCATAGATATAGAGAAAAATTCTCTCAACTTGAAGAAATTCAAACAGCCTACCTTATTAAGGGGAATAGAATGCAGGATTTGCTTACCGCTATGAATGAGGCGGTAGAAAAAGGAATTTTGGCTACTATTGATGCAATGCTTGCGGCGAATACAGGGCAGGTAATTGATGCAGGAGAGGCTTTAACAGAGGATAACATATCAAAACATATTATGAAACTCAGAACTGCTCTCTCTAAAAAGGAAGTTCCTATGGACAATAGAATTCTTATCGTATCTCCTGATGTATCAGGATTGATTGCGATGGCTAAAATTCTTAATGGAACTGATGATGCTTCTCAGGCTGCAATTGATGGTTGGCTTGGTAAATTCGCAGGTTTTAAGGTATATGAGTCAAATCTCATTACTGGAAATAAACTTTATGCATTCCGCGAAAAGGCTTATAACTATGTAAGACAAATGATGTCTGCAGATGTAAATAAAGCTACAGATGCAAATTATTTTAATGTATTGGGAGAAATTGCGCACGGAGGAAAGGTATTTGATCAGAATATCGAACAAATCGTTCAGTTGAAATATACCTAGTCTTGCTAAGATGAGCCGTCGTAATGATGGCTCTCTTTGCTAAAAAGTCAGACTTTAGTTTTATTTTTTAGCATTGAGAATGGATATTAAAAAGATTTTTAAGGCAGCAAGGGTACAAACTAACACCTCTAAAGAGAAATATACTGATGAGCAACTGATTGTTGATCTGAATTTTTTGTATCAAAGAATCCGAAGGGAACTTGTAGCAAGAGATGAGAATTATTTTTGGACTTGGCGGAAAACGGACATAAAAAAGCACAAATCTGAATATAGACTAGAAGAGATAACAGGTACACAATCTGGAATGTATACAATCAAAGAAGTCTTGCTGAATGGAGAATCTCTACCACTCCTCTCTGATAGTGAGGCGAAAAACGGAAAGAAAGGATGGCAAATCCTTGATGATCATATTATCTTAAACTGGAGCCCTCAGGAGGACAAAGCACAAGCCCTTAAAGTTGTAGGGATCCAAACCGTAAACGATTTAACACTTTATGATACTGGAAGTGCAATCTTCCCCTGACATTCTACTCTAAGAGTACTAGATGAAGTATTGATTATGGGGCTTTGTGCAAAAATTCGAGAGGGGAAAAATGATTTTGATAAAGCAGATCGTGCAGAAGCCAAATTTGAGCAAAGATTAAATCAGGTGTTGGCTAGGCTAACACAAAGGGTACAATCAGTTTTTTACACTAATTTGGAATACTAAAAATGAGCAATAAAATCAGTATTTTTTCTCAATGATTACCTGCTGGAATGCAGACTGACCAGTATAGCTCACACCCTGGATGTGTGGAGTCTGAGAACTTAGATATTTTCAGCTCAAGCCAATCTGTGCAGGCTACAGCTCGAAGTGAGCCTGTTTTTGTGAATCCTAAGGTAGTAGATACTGATGAGAGAGGGAGATTTGAACTTCATACAAACGGTAAAGTTTACGACACCAAAGAGAAGAAGTATATCACGGATAATAGCAACTTTTCAGAGATGGCAAATAAAATCTCTGACTCTGGTGATCCATGAGCCTATGAGATGGCAACCTTTGGAGAGCCGAAAAAACTCTTTGTAAAGTATGAATGAGAGGAACGAAAGCTGATTGTCGTGATAACTGATAGACTCATGTATTCTTATTTTCCTGAGGGGAACATTGCAAAGATAGATATTATCAAAACCGTAAACTGTACTAAGACGCAACGAGGAGAACTTACGAAGCCTGAGGGAAAGAGTAAAACCTTCAAAGGAGTTTTTAGTATTGATATGAACGGTCTGAGCAAAGCAAAAATTGAGATAAGAAAGAGGAAAAATACAGTTGGAGATGTAAGAATTAAGTCAATCCATCAATACCGTCCTCGCTATCTGTATAAACCTGAAAGCGATAGATTGTGATTTAGTCTTGTAGACAGTGAAGAGATTACTGTAACGGATAATATTGATGGAGGAAGCGAAAAAGCTGTAGTCTATGAACTTCTCGCCTATCAGGATGGAACTCAGTATAAAAATGGATGCTTCCAAATCGAGTTTGAGGTTATCAATACTCAAGAAGAAGAACAGGGAAAATTTGATGGCTACCTGTATTTTCATATTGAGGAGAGAATAAAGAGCAGCTTTGCTTATCTCACCAAATATAACAAGAGGTTGATCAAAAAAGAGGGTGAGAGACTCTTTATGACTCACAGAAATTACTGCTCGTATTCGGAACTCGTACCAGAATGGAACTACAAAAACGGCATCGCTTTCCAAAACTATAAACTGCTTGAGAATACGGCTTTTGACTTGAATGCGACCTTTGAAGTGGTTGATTTTTTGGTCGTAGGAGAGATGGTATATCTCTTCGCTAACCAAGATGGAGTCTGATTTATCTTTTATTTTTCGCTCGCTGAAGGGGGCGATCCTGAGAAAAGCGTAAGGTTTCCGTGAATGACTATCAAAAAAGCAATTGCTATCAATCAGCTCATCTACTTAGTAGCTGAAAGGAGATGAATCGCTGGACTCTATGGATTCAATGGAGTGGAACTGGTGGAGATGATAAGAGGAACAGAGCAAAATGGAGAAAAAAATCTGATCTCTACTAGAGAGCAATTTAGGTTTAATGGGCTAATTTGTGAATGGAGAGAAAATATCATCTTGGGGACCTCAGAGAATAGTATTTTTTTGCGAGGGAAAACGAACTGAGGGAAAGCAGGTGCTTTTATCTTGAGACTCTCGGAAGAAGCAAAACTACTTGGTATCGAAGCAACAAAAGAGGGACTGCAGGTGGTTTATGAGCAGAACAAGAAAAAATGGAGACAAACTTTACTCTCTGATAGGGCTATAAAGACTTACGAAGCTTATTATAAAGTCGTCTATCCTATCTATGTAGGAACACACGAAATCGAGAAAGAAGAATCTGATTTGTATCTTTCTTACATTTTGCCAAGCAAAGAGTGTAGAATTGAAGTTCGAGGCATGGCAAATCATTACCACTTTTGGACTTTTGAGGTCAAGGAGGACGTGAATATAGAAGAATGAGACGAATATACCTTAGCGGGATGTCAGGGGAATTATTATCTAGAATTTATAGAAAAAAACGGCAAAAAGCTGACCTTTGTCCTTAGAGGAGATTTACCTGTACAAGTTTCCAATGAGCAAAAACTACTAAGAGCCTACGGAAACTGACCTGAAAGCTTGGAGTATTCAAGATTTCATCACTTTCGTAAGTTTGCCGACATCACGGCTGAGAAATATACTGAGGGGACGGAAAGATTTACAGGATTGGCAAACAAACTTGACCTTCCTGAGACGCACAGTCTGCAAATTATGATAGAGGGTTACGGCACCAAGCACCATACTCCACAACTCTTTGGAGTGCATTTACTTACTGACCAAAGACAAGAATGATAAGAAGAAAACTCCTAAACAACGGAAACGAACATCTGCCTATGAGTGGAATACCGCTTCAAGGAACAGGGAATCCGTATAACTCAGATGAGGATAGGTTCAGTGATGCAAACCGACCAAGGGACGCTAATGGATTTAAGATTATCCCTGGTCAGCAGATGAATCCTCTAGATTTTAGGAGGAGTATGCAAGGGTTTTATTTGAATACTTGAAGGTATAAAATTAAAATAAATTGAGTAAACATAAAACTTTGATCGGCTTATGCTTTAGGATCATTGTGATATAATGAATATAAAACTGTATTATGAGTGCTGCAAATAAAGATTGTGGATTTTGTAGATAAGCAATGAAACACGCATAAAAATTGAGCAATCCAATTTATGAGAAAGGGGACATTTATGTTCAATACCACCTTTTGGACTAAAGGAGTATGACTCGCAATGTGAGATAAGCTTCTCTTTTGATTGTTTCCAGGAGATCAATACCTTAAAGATCATTTTGACTTAGATACTTTTGTTCGAATGAAGAGCGTAGCCACAGGACAAGCCTGATATGATGTAGGGACATGAGTTTATAGTGTAAAAAAGTGACAAAAATTCGTATTTTATTTGGGAGGAAGTGATGCTGTAGACTATAAATCTGCTAGTATCTTCATGTCTACTGATATTATTGAACTTTCATCATAAGAGGTTGATTTTAGGTATTGTATGATTATATAATGAGCATTATTTTATTTTTTCATATAAAAAAATGAAAAAACTGATTGCCATTGCTGGTTTAGTTTTTTTTACGTCTTTTCTTTGATTCGCTTCAGCAGAATGTAAACTAGAGAAAAAAGACACTACTCAAGATGATTTCTACAATTACTGGATTCAAACAGAAGTCTTTGAAAAGGCTAAAAACTATTCAGGTGCTATTTCGTGTTTAGAAGAGCTCTGAAAGATAGACCCGGTCCATATTAATGTATGGTTTAAGATGTGAATCAACTATGCAAATATGTGAGAATATGAAAAAGCTCTAGGGTTTTATAAAAAATTAGATGAGTTTTGACCTCTTTCTGAAGATAAAAAATTAGCTGTGAAACATTTCGTAGAAGAAGCTGAAAAAATGCTTAAATTAGAAAATAAAGTAAAGGAAAAGAACAGGGAGCTAGAAGATCAAAAAAACGAACTAGACAAGAAACAAGCCGAACTAGAATCTAAATCCAAAGAAAGTAAAAAATCAAAAGAAATTCAAGAGGCTAAACTGGAAACAAAAGCGGAGACTAAAAATTCTAAATTACCATCTGAAATAGAACTTGTAAAAACAACTCTAGGAAGCAAAGCTTCCATCATTGAAAGCCTAATCCCAATTATCAAGTCTAAGGACTCTGACACTCAGAAAAGAATAAGTCAGATTTTGGATAGTTTTAAGGCGAGTAAGGACGAGTATACAAGAAGTGTTGGTATTTACTTGAGTTATCTATTGAAATAATTTAAGAAATTGTTTCTAGTAAATCTGAACGTATTTTTTTTATTTTTATACTTTTTAAAGATGAAAAACTTTGTAAAAAAAGGACTTTTAGTTGGAGTGTTTGCCTTCTTTGGTCTACTGATGCTTACTCCCTCTGCCGAGGCGAAGAGATGATGCTGTAGCTGGCACTGATGAGTAAACTATTGTGCAAGCAATGGTAGATATGTCTGTAATGATGGAACGTATAGCCCAACATGTACCTGTGGATGAACAACTTCGTATACCTATACTCCGAAACGTACTACCTACACCCCAAGCTATACATCTCAAAACTATTCATTTAACAATTATTCTTCCGCAAAAAGCAACGCCCAAGAAAAAGCACAATCGTATTTTAAGAAGGCATATGATGCTGTAGACCGCATGGACTTTGATGATGCATTAAGCAATATAGATCTCGCAATTAATGCGATAGGTAACTATGATAGTGACATGCTCTCTACTCTTAATTCATATAAAAATGATGTAGAAAAGGTGAAAGATACCTATTTTAAGGCTCAACTAGCAGAAGTATTTGACTTGTGATACCAAGCATTCAAGAATTGAGATTATGAGAAATCGGTGCAGTATTTTGAAAAATATATAAATACTCCATGAGCTTCTTATAAGTTACGATCAGATTATGAAGCAGCAAAAAGCAATTTAAAAGTAGCGAAAATTAATTTATTCAGAAAGAAAGTAAGGGAAACGTGTAATTGAGAATCTACAAGCACTCTTTTGGAATGCGAAAATCTACTTGTTCAAAATATAAATGACCCATACATAAATAGTGAGCCTCAAGAAATAGCTATGCTTAAGGATTTATTGAAGTCTACTAGAGATTTGATAAATTTTAAAAATAATGTTTCAACAAATAAAAATGTAGAGAAACTAGATGTTGGAAACGAGCAGCAAAATGTTTCCATTGAGAAATGTAAAGATCCAGCAGTAATTCTCTCTTGTTCGTTATGAAACTGTCCAGAAATATGTAAAAGGGCAGAAGTAGATGAAGCAAAAAGATATTTATGAAGCAAAATTAATACCATAGAATCAATAGCAAAGGAGATTAAGCTAAAAGACGTAGTAACCCAAGAAAAAATTAAGGCTATTTTAGAAAATTTCCATTCAAGCAGTGATGAATATACAAGAAGTGTGTGAGTTTATCTAGAATACCTCCTAAAATAAAGCTTGAGTATTATTTTATAAAGACGATCTAAAAAACAGATCGTCTTTTTTATTTTCTCGAAAAAAATCAGAAATCAGAGAAAGACGGCACAAAGACTAAAAAATATGGAGCTATTTTCTGCACGAAAAAATTTTTTGAGTATAAAGGGGAGAAATTTTTGCTTAAAAGTGGTCCGCTTTCCTAAAAAAAGAGTATAAGAGCGCCAAATTTTAACTCCTCAGAATGCCTATGAGCCGAAGAAAGAGAGAAGAAAATCAGTGAGGAATAAAAAAGCGGATACTTGCAAATAAGAAAAAAATTCTCCTCACCAAGAAAAAGAAAGCGCTGAGCATTAAATCAGAGGCTAGCTATGGAGATACTCAATGGAAGCCAAGAGCAGAAGAATAATTTTATTTCTAAAAAAATCTGGATGGAAACTCAAGCAATACAAGACCTCGAAGTAGTGAATCAGCTCTCTGCTGAAGATAAAGTCCTCGTAGTTACTAAAGATGGAGAAGTAGTACTGGCTAAAAAAGAGCTTTTTAAGTCTGAGGGTGGTGCAACTCCCCCATCAGGTAATGGAGTCAAAAAATACGCTACAGATGAAGAAGCAAATGCTGAGACTCATGAGGAATACGATCTCGCAGTAATCTGATGAGAGTTAAAAATCCTCAAAAATGGAAGATGGGAGGTTATCAAAACTATGACACCTCAAGAGGTAAAAAAAGCCTCTCCTACAGAAGTAGGAGTAGTAAAAATCGCTAAAAAATCAGATATGGATGCGATGAGGAATACTGATGATGATGGATGTTTTTTGCTTCCTAAAATTACTGATGTGTTCCCAAGTTTCCTTGGAACGAAAATGCTGGCTGGGAATACGCTTGCACCAAATAATACGGTCTATATTCATAATTCCCCAAAACTAGAGAAAGCGAATAAAGAGCTGATCTTTGGAAAAGATGAAGCTACAAGGTACCTAGATATTCAGAGTGTCGCAAGTGGTGAGCCACTGAAAGAATTTGCTCTCAAGCTCAAAAAATACGGACTACCAACTACAGATATTCCTGTAGAAGTTTATAGAGGACAAAAATCAGAAACCTACTTTAAGCCAGAAGGAGGGGTGCTTACGACCGCTAAACTGAGCCGGAAGCAAATCGAGAATGTTGGAAAATATGTTTTCCATACAGAAAAAACCCTTGAACTAGAGGCTTGAACTCCTCTGGTATTCAGGCTCCAAATGCAAGATGGAATTGTCAATGCTCAGAACTACTATGCAGTCTTTGCTGATGAGGAGAATTTTTCAGACGTCTATTGCTCCACATATAGAGATACCCAAAACACAAATGGCGTCTATCTAGAATCTGAGGGGTTGGAAAAACAGGTCATCAAGAGGACGCTGAATGGAACTTATAAATTTTGAGATAAATTTAAGAAGTCGTGACAACGAGTCTGAAATTTATTTGCTCAGAATCTTGCTTTCCCTGAAATTGATCCGAGCAAACCAATCATAGCAAAAGTTAAAGCTCATTTTCATACCACTTTTGATTATCAATGAAGTATTGGAGAAGGAGAAACCATACCTGGAGAAATTGAAATTTTTGGTGAATATGGAACAATCACAGACTATTGGACACATGATATTTCTTTTACAAAACAGGTTACCTTAGAACAACTCAGAAATTTCCACATTAGAAGAATAATAGAAAATCATCATAGTTCTCTCAACAACCCGGTAACAGAAGTGGAATACTCTATAGAATTAACATTTAAAGAGAAAAATAGTGCCCTAGAAGGACAGCCTCTCTATGTCAGGAATGAAGCTCAGAGATTTGGGGCGGTAACCTGTACTGTGCTCGGTCTGCATATAGACGGAAGCTTCATTTATCCTAAAGCTGATGGAGCCGCTATGGTAATGAGAGGGATTCAAGGTCCAGAGGGGAAAAGAATAGAAATCAGAGTCCAAAATAAGACCTTTCAATATCGTTATCAAGGAGAGGAGAATTGGTATGATATATGAGGAGCAATTGACTTTGTCTGACCTCCATGACCAACTGGACCAGAAGGAAAAAGGGGAAGAATGTGAGGTATCAACTACAGGGGACAAAAAGCGAGCCTCTCTGACCTACCAGCTCAAGCGAGTATTGAGTGAGAGGCTTACAGCATTGGGAACGATATTTATATTTGGGATGGAGAGAAGTTCGCAAGGGGGCTTGATGCTGTAGGGATTACTTTAGTGTCCGAAAATGAATCATTAATTAATTCCATAGAAGAGTTAAAAAATGAACTGAAGAAATACAAAGATGACATACCTCGAAAATTTATATCAGAAACCTCAATAAATCGGTGAAATAGTAAAGTCTCAATACCTAAAAATTGTAGAAGAGTTTTAATATATTTTGAAGCGGATATTTTCAATGGCGTACAATCAGCTGGTGCTCGGCTTAAGAATCTGGCAACAGATATATACCTAGACGAAAGAAAAAATATAGGAAAATTTGGATATAAAGTACCGCAAGGATTTTCTGTTTCACTTGCTTTTAATGCAGATTTTGCACAGAAAAATATAGATATCTCATATTGGGATGTCAATGGAACAGTAAGTAATCCTACAATAAAATTCTATTTTTACACTTAAATAACAAAAAGGACCATTAACTTTTTATTTTATTATGATCTTCAAATGAAATTTAAAGAACGACTAACCCAACCTCAAGCTATACGGCAGATTATTGTCTTTATTTTTGGATTAGGAGTGATTTATGGAACTCTGAGCCATAGAATAACCGCTTTGGAAAAATTCAAAGAGGAAACAAACCTTATCGAGATAAAAACTACCCTCTGAAAAGTGCAGACCGATTTAGAGCGGATCAAGAATGCTATCATTAAGAACTACTGACATTAGTTTTATTTTTCTAAAAATATATCATGCAAACAACAATTATTATCCTTATTGGGACAGCGATGGTTATTACCTCCATCGTAAACTTTGCCAAGCCAGCGTATGAGCAGTTCGCAGGGAAATGGGACGCTACGGTTAACATTGCCCTCTCCTTTATCCTCGGAGTATGTTCTGCTTTTGCTATTGCTCCTTACCTAGAGTTTCAGCTTTCAGCTGGTGCTTTGGTGCTTCTCGGACTGGCATTAGGAACAGGAGCAAATCTCTTTTATGATCTTTGGGCGTTAGTGCAGAATTTAGGAGCAAAAAATTCATCTTCTAAAAAAACAGAATAATGAGCGAAGCAATCCTTAGAGGGCTGATTTTTAAGGCTCAAGGGCTTAAAAGTAGAATAAAGCTTTCTGAAAGATGGAACGAGAGGAAGGCTATAGTTAAGCAAAATGCTGATAACTGTTGGCTCTACTCCTGCCTTAATAATCTTTGGCTCAATCTCGGCTACAAGGTTAGTCAAGATGAGATTGACCAGCTCAAAAACAGACTCACTGAGCTTGGAGTAGACGTTAACCAAGGGAACAATGAGATGTTAGCTGGAGCGGTCATCTGCGAACGATGGAACAGCAAGAATCCTGATCGTAAGATTGCTCACTTCTCAATAGACTTTGAGAAAGATACGCTACTTATGGCTGATCTACTGAAAAATGGCTACTCCTTTATCTATACCAGGTCAGCAAAAGATGAGTTCCAAGATGATATTCGTGATAATGATACCATCAATAAGATTCATAATCTCAGAGGGGCTTGGCACGCAGTCAATGTTATGCTAGAGAGCAAAGACAATGCAAAAATCGTTGAAGTCTGACAATGGGGAGATGATCATTTTGCGAATTACTTCGATTACGAAGATGTGCTGATCTTCGGAAGGAACATTCAATCGTGAACGATTGATCATGCTTTTAGTTTTTTTGACTTCATCTAATGAACAGACCGTATACTGACTTCCGTAACGAGCGACTAGGGAAGAGAATCGACTACGATGGGGCTTATGCTTATCAATGCGTAGACCTTGCAAAACTCTATCTTGATAAAGTGGCATGATTGGGGGAAATCTGACCTCTCGGGGATGCAAGGGATATTCCAAATAATCACCTTTTTGCAAAGGGATGGGAAATTCTGAAGTGAACCGATGATCTGATGCAGTGAGATATTATCATCAGAACTAGGGGTAAGTATGGGCATATCGCTATCGTAGACCATATTACCGGTGGAAAGGTCTATGTCCTGGAACAGAACTGATCAGGCAAAAACTCCTGAAGCTGAATCTGACCGAATGCAATCAGGATTCAGCCTTATAGTCTTTCTTGGTATGATACAGTTCTTCGCTGTAAAAAGATTTTTGAAAATCTGCAAGCTGAAAGGCAGTTTGTAGCAGAAAAGATTAGAAAACTAGAGGAAGAAATAAGAATTACTAACGAATACCTTGCAACTACGAGATATCATAAATAGGTAGGATGTGATTACATACCACGCCCAGTCTTAGGGCTGGGTTTTATTCTTTGTAATTAAGTAGAAATGGACTTTGAAAAAGCAAAAAAAGCATATGATAGCATGGACTGGCAACAGCAGAAGCAATTCGCTGAACAGAATAAAAATAATCCTGAATTTCAGCAATTCGCTCAGCAATATCTCGGAGGAGGAAATCAGACTGCTTCACAAGCACAGCCGAACAATACTGCACCCGTAGAAAACAATCAACAAAATCAGGATGCTCAAGACGGTCAGAATTGAGGCAATCTCACTCCACAATATGCTACAGATAAACAATTTGATCCAAATGAGAGACTGGACGAAAGCAGATTTACGGATCCAAATGCGAGAGTCAGAGTCCAAGAGGGAACAGCACAACAAACAGGAAGACCAGACTACGAAATAGATTCTGATGCTAGAGATGCAGAGATGATAAATAATCTCAATGCTTATAAGGTTTCTAATCCTGAATTTTTTGAAAGTAGGGATGCTTTCAATAAAGCATTTGAGTACCACAATAGAAAATCTGATAGACAAAGAGCTGTTTTAGATAGTGTGTGGAAGAAAAAGGAGCTTGAGGACTCAGTTAAAAACCTCAAAACTGGTGCAGATATCAGCAATGCAATGAATAGCTATAATCTAACTGCTGAACAATTAGATATGCTAAAAAAAAGTAATGAGGCAGGATATAGGGAGTATGTGCAAATTCAAGAGGACAAAATTAAACTCAATATTGTCAATAGATGAGAATATAGAGAATCTACCTTTGTCAATCCTCAAGATATTATCGAGAAAGTGATGAAAAGAATGGGGGTAGATAGTAAACTAAAAATCCAAGAGATGCCAATCTTGGATGCTTACGAGAAAAAGCTCAAGGATTCAAGATATAATGAGTATGAAACCCAAGTCGTAGAGACTAATAAAGAGCTTGAGAATGTTTACAGCCAACTAAAAAGTATTGAGTCTGAGGAATATGCAGCCAGTGGAACTGGAGCGTCCAGAGGGCTTATTGAGTCTAAAATTAGTAAGAGAACAAGAGGATTACAAGCAAAGGCACAAGCTCTAGAATATAAGCTTCAAAACAGAAAGCACCTGAGAGATCATGAACTCGCAATGGTTAATAACTATATAGAAAAAATGGGGCTCCAGGCAAAAGAACAGCAGAGGGTATTCCAAGACAAGCTCCAAGCCTATGGGCTCAGTACCGATATTCTGAGTTATGAGACACCAGAACAAAAAAGAGAAAGAGAGCTAGAATATACTCAGAGGAAGGAAGACCTTGAGCTAAAGAATAAAAAAGATCTCTTGAATCTCGAGAATGAGATGATGGATCTTTCTGTAACTGATCCTAAACAGCTCAGGAATAATCTCACAAATGTACTGAAAGATTACTATAAAGAATATAGCTCTATTATTCAAAGACCGATGAATATGGTCGTGAACGATGTACTCAAGCAAGCGAAAGCTGAGGGAATTTCGGTAGAAGAAGCCCTCAAGAAGAACTTTATTACTCCTCTCCAAGGGAAAGCTGAGTATAAAGCAATGCTCAACAAAAAACTCTGAATTGATCCTAATGAGGGAAAAAACAAGTGGGAGATTACCCAAGATGAAGATTGAAAGGTAAAAATCAAGATGACTGGAACTGGGCAAATCCCTGAGAATTTCAACAGACAACAAAGAATAAGTAGCTATGGAGACTGGTTTCAAAATGCAACAAGCCTTAATGATATTGGAAGTATTGTTGCAGATTTCCAAGATTGAGCAAAAACTGGGCAATGCGGTGCGTTTGCGAATGATGTAGCAAAAGCGATGGGAAGCAATCTTCACTTCTGAAGTGGACTCTCAGAAAAAACAAATCCAACCGGAAGCTACACCAAAAGCGACGCTCCTCAAGTGGGAAGTTTTGCAATTTTTAACAGCAAAGAATTTCCGAGCAATGGGCATGTAGGGGTAGTGACGAAAGTTAATGCTGATTGAAGCTTTGTAATGAAGTCAAGCAATAAATCTGGAGATGAAAGACTCTATACCTCTACTCATACCCAAGGATCAGCTCTGACTTTTATCGTTCCTAATGTGGATTTTTCTCAAAATGTAGACTATAACACTGATTTAGAGCCCTATTATAATAGATTTAATGATAAATCAGGAAAATCTAAACTGACAAGTGCAGACTATAAATTCATTTCAGGATACGGTATTGATCAAAGACAATTTGCCAAACAAGCGTTAGCTTACAAACAGGCAAAAGATCAAGAAATTACTCCTTTTGCACAAGAACTGATAGGGCAACTGCAAGAGCTGAAAGAGATGGATACATGGGATTTCAAAAATGTATGGTTATGAGGGCTTCCGTGAACAAAAGGTGCATACTATAAGTCGCTTTATGATCGTGTACTCTCCTCAACCGCACTTCAAAACTTAATCAACCTCAAGGATCAAGGTGCAACCTTTGGAGCACTCTCAGACAATGAACTGAAATTTATCACTGACGCCTCAACAAATCTCAATCTAAAGCTCAGTTATGGAGACTTTATGAACATAGTTGATGATATGATAAGGAAGCTCAATAAAGGAGTAAGTACTGCTGGAGGAGTAAATGGCGTGAATGTAAATCTCTCAGATGATGAGGAAAGCGTAAATAGTACTCCATTTACTGATATGATGAAGAGCTAAAGATCTGATTTTTATTTCTAATAGGTAAAAAATGACAAATCAACTCCAAGGAGTCTCAGCCGAGATGGGTAATAAAATTCTCAACTATGTCAATGCTAAGGCTAAAACTCCCGAAGAAAGACAAGCAATGATTAACGATATGCTTCCTGAAGCTGTTGCTTATGAGAAAAAGCAACAACGAAAAGCAGGGAGAGAAACTTACAAATCTCAGCTCAGAGAGAAAATTGCACAAGAGACAAAAACCGAGCCAAGTAACCAGCTAAAAATCTGATTGAGAACTGCAAATCTTGCTGATATGGTAAGAGATTATGCTGAAAAGAATTGAGGAAGCACCCAATGACTAGATGATGACAAAGAGCTTCTCAATAGATTTCTGGCGAAAAATCCAAATCAAGTAAAATCAGTCCAAAGATATATGAATGGAGAAATTAGCAATGTAGAACTTTGAAAAAGACTCTGATTTATATCCTATGAGGACAGTACCTGAGAGCAAGCAGGGATTACAGAAGAAAAAGAGCAATGACCGTGATTTTGGGCTCAACTTGGACAAGCGGGGAAAGATATGGTTTGAGGAGTTTATGATAGTGTTACAGGTCTGCCTAAACTCGCTGGGAAGTGGCTAGGAAATGGGATAGCACGGACAGCAAAAAAATTCTGAGCTGATGAACAAAAAGTAGACGAACTTAACCAGAGTTGGAAAGATAATCTCGATGGAAAGAACAATCTAGGGCTTGGGACAGATATTGGACAAGATAAGGATTCTTTTACGTATAATGCTACCAACGCCGTTGCCGATTTAGCTCAAGTCGCTACTCCTGGAGGCGTAGTAAAAGCAGGAGGGAAGGGCGTCCAGCTAGCAACTACAACCAGCAAATTAGGAGGATTTTTGGCAAAAGCTTTTCCTAAAGTAGCAAACTTTATAGGCAAAAATGAGAAAAAGGCTGATTTTGTAGTAGGTCTGCTTAATAAAGCGGGAGGAAAAGTAGATCAACTCACAGAAAAGCTTCCTATCCTCTGAAAAATATTGAAAGGTTGATTTGAAGGAGCGGGTGATACCGTGCTGTTTAACGCCGTTAACGGTGAGGGGACAGACCTCAAGGATGCATCACTAGGAGCTGGTATCTGAGGCGCATTTCCTATAGTCTGAAAAATGCTCTGATGGTTAGGTGGTAAAGCTAAAAATCTGATCTGAAAGGGGGCTAGTAAACTTGAGCTCAACGGGAACCTCAACCCAGCAAAGCTTGAGTCTGTGCAAAAACAACTGATTGAAGAAGGAGCTACTTTACCTGGGAAAGCTACGCCTGAGGATGTAGGGAAATGGATGCTTGAAAGAGGATTTAAGTGAAGTAAGGGCGATCTGATTACTCAACTGAATGCTCATGCTCAGAAATCTAAAGCTATGGTAGATGAGCTTCTCTGACTCTCTAACTCTACTCATAAAGTAGGAGAAGTTAATCAAGCTTTAGAAATGTTAGCAAAGGACTATTCAACCACACCAGGACTCACAAAAAAAGCTGACGAAATTCTAGGATTGATGAAAAATGAATATACCCTCTCTGAAATGAATCAGGTTAAGAGGTATATGGATGAAGCCTATAATATGTTTAAGCAGAATGGATGAGAAGTTGCAGGACTGAAGGCTGAGGGACTGAGAACTATCAGAAGTTCGATTAAAAAAACTATTGAGGAAGTTGCAGAGCAAGAAGGACTGGGAAATATCAGAATGCTTAATAATGAGACACAAGTCGCTAGAGGACTTGCTGAGTGAATCGCTAAAAAAGAAGATGCAGCAACAGTAAGAGAAATCCTATCTCCATTCTCTAGTGTTAGGAATGGGGCAATTCTAGGAGGGATTGGTGGTGCTTCTGATCCTCGTGATAGTTTCCCTGAAAGGTTGCTAAAAATGGCGTGAGGTGCGGTTGTTGGAGGACTTATTGGTTCTACTAAAGCAAAAACTACACTAGCAAATATGCTTAAAAAACTTTCATGAGTTGAGAGAAAAGAGTTAGAACAATGGGTAGCGACAGAGGGAAAATCTCAACTTTCTCAATGAGCATCAGATTTCTTATGAAAAATAGTAAATACTACAAGGAAAATCTGAGAGGATGCACAAAAAAGTGTTATACCTCATGAAGTAGATGAAAACTGAGTAAAATATATAGTAAACAGTAAAGGACAAAAGGCTTTTAATAAAAAGCCTGATAATTTGGCAAACAGAAAGTGGAATAAACAGCAATTCACAAATACTTATGAGTATCCTCTACAAGAAAATTCAAAGAAATACCTTTCAAATCTCGATGATTTAATCGAGCAAAAAGTAGATTCAGCTGAGTTAGCAAGAATTACCTGAAAAGCTTATAAAGACGGAAAGGAAAGACCTTTAATTCTAACTGAGGGTATCCTATGACACACTTTTGAAAGCCACTGAGCATTTTCAAAAACAAATCTCCTAGAGACGGCAAATAATCCGAATTACATTATTGTAAACTACTGAAATGTGGAAGGGCAAATAAATCTGATAAAAAAACTTCCAAATACTTCAGATTTCTTAATCATTTGAGCAAAAAGGCAAAATGGCTCATTCATGACTACTCACTTTCAAAAAATTACAGGGAATAAAAATGCTCTAGAAAATTACTTAAAAAAATGAGAAAGTGTAATAACTCTTGAAAAATAGGAAAATATAACTATAATTACACTGACGTAGAAGCAATACTGAGGTATATGCGAGCTGTCGCCGCTCTTATGGCGAACAGTGATGACCATATATCTGGGGAGATGAGCCTTCCAAATTTAACAAGCAGTACTGCTACTATCGAAATACTACCTGCTCATAGGTAGTGTTTTTTTAATCTAAAAAATCAAGAGGAAAGAGGAAGTTCTCAAAAGTAGCGGAGTAATCTGCTACTTTTTATAAAAGGAACTCTGGCTGAGGTCAGGTTTCTTTTTCTTTTGAAAAAACCCCACGATTGTGGGGGACTACAAAGCAAGCGTGAGTGTAGGGGATCATAGGGAAGGGTGCAAGAGGATTGCAAATAAATGAAAAAAGAGCCTGTTCCCAGTAGCTCTTTTTTCTATATTTGAGTTTTAATTATTATGCGTATGCCAAAACTCTTTCATGGACTGTGGAAATTCTTTCTTCCTCCTGTTCCGCTGCAACGGAAAGATCATAATGTGTTTGAAGATTCATCCACACTTCTGCAGAAGTTCAAAAAGCAGCTCCAATACGAACAGCTAAAGCTGGAGTGATGTTTCTATTGCCCTTGATAATGGCATTAAGAGCAGGACTACTGATACCAATAATATCAGCAAACTGTCTTTGAGTCCACCCCTTTGCTTCAATAGCTTCGAGGAGATCTTCTCCTGGGTGAAATGCGAATACCTTGTTTGTCATTGTGAAACCCGCTTAAGACAAATAAAATACATATATTATTTTCAACTTCCCGAACTTGGGAAGCACCACGATTACTCATAGTGCTTACTAAGTTCTAGAATGTCCAAGACTTGAACTCCTCAGTCATCCAAGAGCTCAAATATCAGTCTTCGTTGTTTGTTAAGCCTGATACTATATTGCCCCTTGCGATCCCCCTTTAGTTTCTCGAGATAAAGTCATGGGTTATTCGCGATGTCCGAGAAACTCGGAGCGAGAGCTATATACCTAATGCGACGACGGAAGATCCTGATTACTTCAGGATGGAGATTCTCCCTTTTCGTGCCTAAGTAAATGACTTCAAGTCTTAGATCATGAAATTTTCGTTTCATGATTTGACTTGTTAAAAATAAAAATTGATACTCTGGGGCATACACTCTCGTTCGTATTTAGAGGACATTCCCCTGAGTTCGTTATACATTATATATAATTCATCCTAAAAATCAAGAAATTTTATACAAAATGCATAATTTTTCTTATGAAATTTTTTTAATAGAGAAAAAGGAGCTTTATAGCTCCCCTCTCCCACGAACGAGAATATGATTGAGTATCAATAACTTATCTTACAGGGTAAATGATAACTATTTTTTCACAAAAAGCAACACTTTCTCGACTTTTTGAATTTGTCAATATCTTGTGTCTGCCATAAAGGATAAACTACTAGATATAGTTTCCTAGTTTTTTATCCCCACAAAAAATCAAGAAATTTGTGAGTATGAGAAAGCCTTACTCCAAATAAAACTCCTTCTTCACCCTAAACTTCCCTTTAGCTAGGATCATCAGCTTACTAAAGACTTCCTCCATAATATACGCTGGAATCTCCTCTGTAAACTCACACCCTATCACTACACATTGATGAGCTATAAAGTGGGTTAACTCGTGAATGAGAGTATTTAGACTGTAGCTTCTGAGCCGAATGATATTTGTGTATTTAAGTTCTTTTGAATAGAATCAATTCAGATTATACTCAACCTCACTAAGTCCTAACTCCTCAAAGAAGCTGTTGTGCTTTTCCTCTCCTATGTCTCAGACAAAAACCTGAAGATATTGCCTAAAGGTCTCTGTTCTGAGTCTGTATTCTGTGAGTCCTACCGGGTGGTGGACTATTTCAGTGTGAGGAATTATGCTATTTATCATCTCTTTTAAATAAGATTTTAAAAATAAAATTTCCCATCGGTTCAATGGTATAGATTTTCCCTCATTTGCAAAGCTCGTTCTCTTTCATTGGGAGTTTTGCAATCTTTGAGAATTTATTTCAGTTTTTATCTATATAATGACTGATAGCATCAGCCCATCAACGCACTTCTACGGCTGTGAGTTCTTTTTCGTTCATCTTCAAAAAAGTAAAAGTAAATCAGAATTAGTCTTCTATTAACTCAAAATCTTCACTCACTCAGAACTTCTCTGCAATTTCTTTGCGGGAAAGTTGCTGTTTAGCTTTACGTATTTTGTCCCACTGAGCAGTTAGAAACCTCTCTCAGTTCTTAAACTCATCTTCTGAATAAACATCTCCCCGAAGATATGAGCAATAACATCAACAGTCCAACCATTGCCCAGCATCTTGTATCTCTGAGAATTGCTGACTCATTCTGTATAGTTGTCAGGTAAAGTTTGGAGTCTTTCGCACTCAATAGGTGTGAGCCTCCTTAGGCAATAACCATCGTGCAGGAGATTATTGTATGATCGTGAGTTGCTAGAGAGCGTAGGAGTTTTTTGTTCAAAGATACCTCATTTATTCGCTCCTCTTGGGAGCTGGAGGATTTTGGGTCATTCTCACTTATTCGTAGTCAATGTAGGAGATTTGCCTTCTGAAGAGTAAACATTGCCATTCTGACCGCTTCAGCTCGGATTGATATTGCAAAGAATGTAAGACTGAGTAATGCAACTTCCTTGATTGTTAGTTGTCAGGCAAGCTCCTTTCTCCTCAGGGCTTCTAATCTTGAATCTCTCACGGAAGATTGAGGATTTATTCAGGAAGCCATTGACTAGCTTCTCGCTCAGCATGTATTTCTCCTCGACTTTGTTCTGGAGAATATCTTTTAATGTCAGTTTTTTGTCCTCAGGGAGCGGAATATAGATCATCTTATATCTCTCCCCAATTCTCTTACCTATTCGGTAGAGCCTCTCTCTATTCTGAGCTGATACCAAAGAGGAATTGATAACCATCGGCTGAATACCCCCTAAATGCTGATTGATGATTTTGATTCGCTCCTCCTTCATCGGCACATTTTCCAAGAGGAAGAATCTCGGCTTTGCCTCGTTCAGAATCCTCACGAACTCAAAGAAGAGCTTAGAACGATGATCCTCAAAATTCAGCCCCTTGCCAGCATTGCTAAATCACTGACAAGGGCTTCCGCCAATGAGGAGATCAATTTTCCCTTCTCACACGACACAATCGCACATAAAACCACCTCACAACTTTTCCCTAATTACTCCTCAGTAGTCATCAGTATAAAAGAGCTTCTCTACATCTCCAATTTCTTTTATATCAGGAAAGTTTTTAGTTGCGACCTGTATTGCATACCTATCAATTTCGCTGGCATAGTAGCTAGCAACAGGTATTCAGGCTCTCTCAAGAGCCAGTCTTCAGCAACTCATTCAATCAAAGAGGGAGAGAACTGTTATTGGTTGCATAAACTAATAATCACGAATAAAACTGATTTTTTGTGTGGGCTACATCCACCTAATCACTGGCTCTCACTGCCAACCATTCTCCCAGATATACCAAGCATAAGCCACAGCACTGCCTCAAGACTTCTTTAATCACTCAAAGTCTCAGTTCTTAGCACACATCACTCTCTCGGAATGCACATATACAACCTTCGGAGGATGCTTTTTGAAGAACTTCTTTCTTTTTTTTCCTTCAAGGAATTGAAGTTTTAGGAGCATAGCAATTTTTGCTCAAGGTGGTGTAATTTTTAGAGCATGCTCTATAAATTCTTGAGCTTGAGAATACGGAGGATTAGTGATAATATCTCCGCTCCAATCTGAATAAGAGAAGAAATCCTTGACCTGACCATATTTCCTATCGATAATATCTGAACTATTCACCTTGTGTCAATGATTGTACAACACTTCGCTTATATGTCAGACTCAGCAAGCAGGCTCTAGGATACATTTATTGAATTTTTCATGAGCTAGCAATAGCTCAACAGCCCTTGGATCTGTAGCATAGAAGTCTTGCTCAGCACGATCATCTTGTGTATGATTACTAGCCCCCATTGTCCTATAGATAACTGACTTATCCATTCTGATTTTAATTTTTTAAATTAAATCTCCAGAGGGAGAGCTTACTCGCTCTCACGGCATTCTGCCTTCCTCTGCTTAAATGAGCGGCTCTCTTTTTGCTTCTGCGAGAGGCACGAGCCACTACTGGTTTAATGGGCAATGCAAGGAGAAGGACTAACACAATATCCTATCTCCTCAATCCCACCTACTGACTTCGGGTTGTTATGTGTGTCCACAACCCTAAGGCTTCGTTCTGGTTCTCTCCGTTTCCAGCCTCGCCCCAATATGTTAACGACCTTATGGGGTTTCGTTCTTGCAGGTAAGGAATACCCCTGTCTAAGTTTAACGTCATTACAGGATTGGACGAAACTTAATATGCTTTAATTTAAATATATTTTTAAATAAGCAGAGGGCGAGGATTTGCACCTCGCAATAAGCAGCCGAAATCTCAGACAAATCTTCCACATAACACATACCATATGATATTTCATTACTTAATTTCGAACTTAAGTAATTCCATATTTTTACTCTTTGCATTACTATTCTGCTCTCTCCTCTAGCGTCTACCTATTCCGCCACCTCTGCATATCTCCCCATCAGGGGAGAAGGCTGACTAATCCTTTCGGGTTAGTGCTTTTACTGCTCGCATCTGAGCAGTTTGTGCTTCTGTAATTGCTACTGAAGCGAGTCTCTTTTGTTCAGGAGTAGCCTCTGAGTCTCTGAGATTATTCATTGTGTCGATAATCTCAGCATAGAGCTCTTTGATCCTTCTTACTTTTTGGTCTCCACTAGGATTGAAGTTGAGACCTACAGCTTTTTCGCCATAAGTTAATGTTGGCATCTCAATACAAATAAGAAATAAAAATAAAGTTTAATACCGCCCATCAGGGCGAGCAAAAAGACTAAATCTGATCAATCTCTTTGCTCTCCCCGCTGGGGAGAGAGATTTTGGCGAATCGAGCAGTTTATCCACTTACTCAGGTGGGAGCTTTACTCATCTGAAATACTAGCGTTCATCTTAGCGATAATATCTTTAACATTGGCTTTTTCTCCTTTTACAATTCAATCTACTTCTTCGGTAATCACATCGAAATCTCGTTTGATTTCAGGCTTTATATACTGTTCTTTGCCGATTCTTTGGTTGTAATCGTTGTTAATATCACTAATAGCAGAGGCAAAACAGTCTTCAATCTCTTTAGAATAAGGATTATCTGCTAAGAATTTGTCTTTAATTTCTAACACTTTCCGAGATTTAGAAGATCACTCTAAATAGAACGGATAGTTCTCAAGGCTAAAGACCATCTCTGCGATTTCCTCTTTATTCTGCACGAAATAGAGAGCTGTTTCTTTGGTTATGTCTACCTTGAAAGCCGTTGTCTCTCAGAGATTTTTAACCTCAATAACATAAACCGAAAAGATCGTAGGAGCAGGCAGATTAAGAATCCTTCTTTTCTCTTTCTCTATTGCTTCTCTGATTTCTACCTCCATTTTCTTTCCTGCTTCCTCAGTGAAGAGTCCTTTGCTGATTTGCTCTGCGTAATTAGAGCGGACAATACTCTCAATTTTGGATTTATCTAGTTTAGGTCTTTTGAGGGTTATAAAGTGTTCTGGAGAAATGGTATTGACCGCATCTGATGCAAACTCCAAAGTAAATTTACTTGTGTCTTGTGTGAGTTTTCTAAAATGTAGTTTCATCGTAAAATCTATAAAATATAAAATCCTACTTTCCCTTAATCATCTGTTCTAAAATCCCTTGGAGTCCTCCCAAGAGAACATCAAGATCAGATTTCGGGTCTTTTATCCCGAGAACTTTTGCCTTTAGCTCTCTGATGAGCGCATTAACTGTAAACTCCTTGGACTCCTTAGTTGCTCACTTAAGTTTATTAAGAATATCGGCAATAGCGTCAGAGAGTCCTTGAACGATCGCTATAGAGATGTCTGCTGAACTTCATTCAGCTTTGATTTGGAGGTCAAATTCTCTCATCTCTGGAGAGGTAATTTTTATTGTTAATTCCATTCTTCTAAAAACATAATAATATAAAATCTAAATCTTATCTCTGAATATCCGTAATAATCGAATAGAGATAATAAATCATAGAAGTGTTATCATTCAGTGCATTCTTCTAAATAAAGAATAAAAATTCTGAATTATGGCTCGTTTGGTTCAGGGATATAGAGAGAAAGTTCCATACTTGCGAAATCTCTAATCTTATTCACATACTCTGAGAACTCGTTTTTATTAAGTTCACGAGAGCTTGGAAACTCCTCATCTATAAACCTATGCTTGAAATAGTAGTGTAATTCCTCCTTTTCTATTCAGGTTTCCTCTTCTATCATTGCGAGGACAACTCCGTGATAGTAGCTGTTCTGAGCTAGTGAACGGGTGCCGTGTTTTTTGACAACCAAACTATACAGTCAGTCTTTACGGCTCTTGATATATTCCGAGAGTTTCTTCGGATTCTCTATTACTCAATTCTTTATGGAAAGGAGGAATTTCATCTTTAACTACTATTTAAAATTTATCATATTTTTTTACAGCTTCTTTAAGCACTTTCGCAGATTTGAAAGCATTGAAGAAATAATCAATGTCTACTACTTCTTGCACCTCAAACGGAGCAATGGAATTTCAGTCTTTATCAGCTTCTTCTTTGGCAAACTTCACGATGAGGATTCAGTCAAGCTTATCTCATGTTTCCTCTTCATAAGCCTTTTTATAAGCTGAAGTCTGCATTCAATACTCAAGAAGTCTGATTTTGTTTGAGGTTTTGAAATCTATCAAATATCTCTTGCCGTTCACGCTTCCGATTGCATCCGTGATTCCAACATAGTTGTCCTCTTTGGAATAGACTAGGAGCTCAGATTTCTCAAACTTTACCTCATTTTCTGTAATCCAAGATAAGAATCCATTAACCGCATTTGCTACTCTCTGATCGTCAGGAAGACTTACTGCTCAAGTCTTAATGTAATTCTCAGCTCGTGCATGGGCTTGAGTTCCAATATCAGCACTTTCTTCTTTTTTCTCCCTGTGCTTTAAGCAGGCTCTCGCTACTTCTTCGTCGGTTCTTGCCTCTGCAGGAAGTCCGAGTAGGTAATCTCTCGCAAGATTGGTTGCCCAATATACAAGCGGTCAAGATTTATCTACTACTCAGCAGATACTAGATACGGAAAGAACGAGTTCTTTTTTATCTCCTACAGCCCTCAAATAGTAGTGCTTGAGAGGGTAAAAAAAGAGGGTTTCTGTTCAGTTATACAACTGTTTTTCTATTACTTCTGCCATCTTTCTAAATCTTTAAGGAATAAATCTAATTTTTCTCTTATATCATCTGGAATTTCAAATTCTTTTTGGATTTTCAATGCTCTTTGGATTATTTCAGGTTTTCCCATCGTTTGAGCCTCCTTAATGAAGTTTGAGAGCATTCTTTGTGAGTAAACCTTTTTTTGTTTAGTAGTTTCAATAGCAACCTCATATCTGTCCTCTTCAAAATCTTCATTCAAATCTGAGCCAATCCCCATAATTTGTCCAAAGTTTTTTATTGCTTGTGATTGACAAGCTTTAAGAACAGCAAACTTGCTTGTTGCTGGATTGTGATACATCTGCCAAGATCAAAAGACATCTTTGGAGTATTCAATCCCATTGATGAAATAAGCAAATCTATAACAGACCCAAGCATGATAAATTGTTTTTCAGTGAGAATTAACTTCTTTATCAAATCAATGATCCAACATTTCAGCCTTCCACTGAAAATTGAAGATATAATTCAGAATCCTCTCCATATACCTTACAGGCACATAGTTCACACTCTGCCCTCAGACATCTCTCTTTTTTATAAGGAACTTCTTATCGGAAACTCCTTTAATGGATTGAAAGAGCTGAAGCTTACTATAAAATGCGGTATCTTGTGCAAGTGAAAGGAGATTGTCCGTCATTACTTGGTTTTTTACATAGTCCAAGACTATTGCTTTTGTTTCCATTAGTAAACATTTGTAATTGATAAAATCATTTCTCTTGCTCGTTCCTCAAACTTAATCTCCCTCATCGTTTCTTCATAGGAGTCAAATTGAGGATCGAGGTCAAACTTTTGTAAAAGTTCGTCCCTGAAGCAATCAACAAGATTATCTACTGCTTCAGTATTGATTTCTCCGTTTTTATCTCTGAGCTTTAGGAGGTTTTTTAGAATGAAGTTTTTGGTGAAGTTCATGATATTATTTATTGATATAAAGATCTGGTTCTCAGGAGAAGGTTGGCATCTTTTCCATAAACTCCTTAAATAAATTTGGTGCTTTTTCGCTATTTACCGTTATTGTTTCGGCAAATTTAGCTATATAATCCTTGTTCTGATACGGTATTCAGATTGTCATATTCTGCGATACCATTCAACTTAAATGTTCTTTGAGATTGTAGATAGAAACAATCTGATACTTTACGAATGACTGTTTTCTATCTTCAATCTTGTTATCGGTTATAAATTTAGCCTTCCCATTCTTCATTGCTCCTTTGATCCTGTTTTCTTCTTTCTCAATTTTTAATTTTTTAGCAGGTTCTGCCATAAGTTTCATATACCTTTGATGAAGTGCGGTTTTTGGCAATCTAAAGAAAGTTATAATCTTCCTTTGATACCCAATAAGACTTGGTTTAAGCTTTTCAAAAGCTTCGTAGCCCATATCACAAATTTCTTGAACGAATTTTGTGCATTCAGCCTTCTCTTCTTCTGATATTTTTAATTCAAACTTTTCCATTTAGTAGGTTTCATCTTTATTTAAAACTCAGGAATAAGTCTTTCAAGTATCATATTCGTCATCCCATCTTCAATCATTGAGCCATCATTGAGCTCGCTTGATATAACATTCCTCGGTTTTTTTATGCTTAAGTTCTAAAGCGTATTCTCAGGCTTTTTTAATGATTAGATTTGGATCATTCCCTCATTTAAGAGCTTCTGTCCAAGCTTGGAAAGCTTTTTGTTTTCCTTTTTTTAGAGGATAAGCCTTCCAAAATTCTTCAAACTTAGGAGAATATCAGATTTTTTTTGTTTTATTTTTTTTATTTATTTTATTTTTATTTACTTCTTCGTTAGAAGAAGTTATAGAATCATTATCATCTACATTAACACTATCACTTACACTATCACTATCATATACAGGGGGGCTTGAGGTTTCTTTTTCACCCTTAAGGTTTTTTTCTAAACCTCAAGGTTTTTGTGAGTTTTCCCAATCTTTATTTGGTCTTCATCACTTTTTACCTCATTCAATCCTTTTTTGCAGTGTCTCAGAATACTTTTGATCGTCTTTTGTTCGTTCTGCTACCATGATAGATAGGAGCATAGAAACCAAAGGATCAAGATTCTCTGGTAATGTTAGAGTAGACTGATAACTAAAGATAGCATCCAGCAATTGTGCTTTTTGCTCAGTATTCAAGAGTTTTATTTGCTCCTGATACTTCTTCCTGATAATAAAACTTTCCTTCATTCCCTATCTCTCAATAGGAAATAAAATCAAGTTCTTTTTTTCTTTTTGTTTACTCATAGCCAAAAACCAGACAGCAAAGCCAATCCCTGCTCATAAGCAAACCGTAGGATTGTGGATGAATCGTGCACCCATTCATACCACACCTAAAAATTTGATTACTAAGAAAATTATGCTCCTAGTCATTGGTTTTCGGCTAAAGAAATAAATCTGACTGCACTCATACAATCAGATTTATCTTATTCCCCATGTTATCTCCTTATATGGAGTTCGCCGTAGCTTCAGGTGGTTTTTTGAAAAAAATCTGAATTATATGACAGCATTGTTTTCGAGGGGCTTCACATCCTCTAATCACAACACCGTGATATAATTCAGATAGTGTTGTGTGAAGCCTGTTTGTTATATCAATCAGGTTCCACGGCTTAGGCTATTCCGAGTTGCACAATAAAAAAAGCCGAGTATCTTACAGACACTCAGCTTAATAGACTATACAATTCACAAGGATTTGTATACAGAACTGAAGAGTTCGCTCAGTTCAGACAGAGTTTTATTAGGCGCCCATGGGATTCGAACCCATGAACCGAGGTTTTGCAGACCTGTACAATAGACCACTCTGTCAGGGCGCCATAGTCACATATCCTTTGAAGCCGTAAAGCCTTCTTTCCGTCTCTTGTCTAGAGAGACACCTTGAGTTGTAAGGATATGATCTATTATTTCAAGCTTTTTTTACCTTATTTTATGGAGAACGGGCTACAGACACTCTCTAACTTTTTATTTCTCACGAAATACCGATAAAGAGATCCTATGTTTTCTAACTCTAGAAGAGACGCCATCCATCTTATTTTCTCATCATTTTTCTCATTTTACCTCTCGTCCATCCTGATGCCGGTGCTGAAACCATTTCTGAACCCCCTGCTGGCGTCCTTATATATCTGTATCCATCAGGATCTGTTCTCAACCTCGTCTCCCAACAGACTTTCCTCCCTCTAAGGAATCGGTTGTAGGTTGCACCTTTAGGATTGGTATAAATCCCAACAATTCCGAGCTCTTTTGCTTCTTCAAGCTCTAGTTTTCTTTTTGGATAGTCAAATCTCCTACTCCCACGCACTCTACTAGCTTGCTTTGCCTGCTGGGCTTTCTTCTTTGCAATTCCCTGTTTATTTGTCCTACTCGCCATTTTCTCACTATGTATGATAAAGTTGTTCTACGATTAGCATTTATATTCAGATTTTTTCTAATTTTTAGTCTTGTGCTCTAATTGATCACTACGGGCTTATTCTTGTGCAAAAGCATATCCAATTTTGCTTTGAGAAGAACACGATACTGTATCGTATACTGCAGCACACTGAAAAGTGAGGTCGTAGCTAGATAAAGTCCAACACCTGCTTGGAAAGACCAAACAAAAGAAGCCATCATCACTGTCATCATGATATTCATTGGAATCATCATTTTTGACATATCTGGCATTGGGACACCACCAGGCATTGCAGCAGGTTTGTTGGTTTTTTGGACCAAACTTGTAAGCCAGAACTGCAGCGCATTTAGACAAGCAACGAGAATAGTCAGAATTAAACTATTTTTTTCAAAAAGGTCAATCCCCAAAAACACTGAATGAATATTTTGTGTATCTAGATACTGATTACCAAAGCCGAAGAAGAAACTATAAAGCCATTCATTTGGAACTTCTCCCGTAGCAAATTTTCTAATTACAGAATAAAGCCCAATGAATACTGGAAGCTGGATAAGCATAGATAAGCATCCTTTCATCGGCCCAGCACCTTCTTTTTTGAGTAGTTTCATGGTCTCTTCAGAAAGCTTTTTAGGATCATCTTTGTATTTCTCTTGAAGTTCCTGCATTTTTGGTTGGATATTGGACATCCCTTTGCTCATATTTGCTCCAGCTATAGCATTTCTCAAGAGGAGAAGTCTAATAACTAGTGTCAAAAGGACAATTGCAATCCCAAGATTCCCTCAAAAAATTGCAAGGAATATGATCAAGAGATTGAAAACTGGACGATAAAGCAATTCTGCCCATAGGATACTTAGCCAATTCATTAGTTTTTAAGCTTAATAGAGAATAAAAATCAGAATTTTATTTTTTTATTTTTCAACGAAAAACTACACCTTCATCACTTCATTTACTTTCGCTTTTACCAAGTTATCAACATTCGCAGATTGGATTTTGGTAAGTTCATCAATATTTTTTTCATTTGCCTTGTGGACATCTTCTGAGATTTCCTTGGCAGTAAACTGCTTTTTAGTCTCAGTCATCGCATCCTGCCTGATACCTCTGATTTGCGTTTTAGTATCCTCTCCCATTGCCTTTACCTGCTTAGCGATATGATCTCTTCTTTCTTGAGTCAAAGCAGGAATTTTTACCAAAATATGAGAACCCTGATTATCTAATCCTACTCCCAAATCTGCCTCGTAAATTGCATTAGCAATATGTTTTGAGCTTGCTTTATCTCGAGGCTCAATCTTCAATGTTGTAGTATCCATTACGGTAATATGAGCTAAGGTATTAAGCTTCATTATCCCATATTCCGTCTCCACATTTAAATTATCAACAAGCCCTGTTGTCGCTCTTCCAACCTGCAAACCTGCAAATTCTTGCTCAAGGTAGGCGATTGACTTTTTCATTTGTTGATCATAAACCGAAAGCTCCATATTTTGTCTTCTTTTACTTGATAAAAAATCTGAATTTAGTATATAAAGAAAAAATCCCTTTTTGCAAGGAAAAGTTTTTTGTTCTAGGCATTTTGAAGCGTGCCTTCCTTGTGTTGTTTGTGCTCTGTTTAGTATCTTTAGCTCTCAAGTGTATACTATGATCAAAGGTGGCTTGGTAAAAAATAGCTGAAAATTTGTCTTTATGATTTTAGGCGCGCTAGTACTCTTTTCTCAGCCAAGTTTTGCTCAGCAAAAAACTTCTACCTGTGGGGATTCCCCCGCTGTCTGCTCTGCGACACCGGAAAGAATGGCACTTTATCTCGATTTTCAGGAAGAAATATCGGAACTTATCGAAACAAATCCTTTTGAGACCGTAGTTGGAGCGATTAGTAAGGGGGAAGGAGGAATTTTTACGAATGAGCTTTTACAACTGAGTGGGATTCAGAATTTTGATGATAGTTTAGCTGGTCAAAGCCTTAAATTAGCTTATATTGCCAATACAAGATCAGCGCTCTCCCTTCTTACCAGCATCTACCTCTTTGAACTTTCTGCGATTACGACCGTTCAAGATGTGACGCTGGGGCCTTGAATCCTCCTCCATGATAGACCTATTGTAAGAGACTGGATGAAATTGCTAGATATTGAGCGAAATCTTAGCAAGACCCTTTATTATCTTGGGAAAACTGAGAACATCATGAGGACTATTTCTCAGACTGAGAAACTCAGAAATCTCTTAAAAACCTATGAAGAAAAAGGTCTTTTTGTGCAGACTGCGAATTTTCCTAGTCAAATCAAATATCTCGATCTCCTAAAAATGTTGATTAGCCTTAATATAGCGATGAAGGATTTTCTAGCCTATAATAACGTAGATCCACTCAGGAAGTTTTCTACTCATCAAATAAAGTTTAACGAAAAATGGATTAACCAGCTTGATGATGACTATCATTGTGTTAGATGGGATCTTTGATTTAAATGTAATGTAAAGTTTAAAAATCTGACTAAAGAACTGAAAGGACTCGTCACTAGCACCAAAAATCAATGAGAGTGAAGCTGGGAACTCATCAAACAATCCCGACACGAATTGAAACAGGCGCTTTGAAACCTTCCAAAAGGGATCAAAGAAAATATCAGGTGAAAATCTAGTGATTCCTATTTGACAGAGAGAGAAAAGGAACTCCTTAGAAATGTATATGGATTAGATACTACTAGAATGACTAAGGATGAAGCTTATTCTATCATTTCACTTTGAGAGAAAACCAAATCACAACGAAAAGAATTAGCAAAGACATCAAAAAACACCTGGAAAAACGGAATCAAATCCGCATCTTCTGCCATTCAGAGTCTCAAAGATAAGTCTGTTCGCTGAAAACGCAAATCTGCCAGCAAAGAGAAGCAAACTCCTGCTGCAAAATATTTTAATGACCTCATTGCTGCTCCTATTTATTATAATAATAAAACACTTGTTTGGGTTAAAAGGCAATTTGGTCGTAGCCCAGAATCAATTGAAGAAGAACTGGAAGTAAGCAATAAAATTCCTGAACCAATCAACAGAGACTTTAATATGCTTATGATTAAAAATCTCCAAGACTTAAGCAATTCTAGACAAGAAGCTGAGCAGCTTTCTGATATTGCGAATAATTTTGCACTTACGTATCAGTTTTGAGAGCTTTCTAACTTGATAAAAATCCTGATGAACACTATCGGAAATAAAGAAAAGAATTTGAGAAAAACTATTAATACACTTTGTACCTATCAATGTAAAAATAAATGATCGGTAGGCTGCTACGTTCAATAGTATAAAATCAGACTTTTTATTTAGTATGCTATCACTATTTATGAACTCTCCTCTTTGGAAGCAGATATTATTTGGGATAATGGGGCTACTTGTGGTTTTTGCTCCAGCTTCGGCTCAGCAAATTAATAGAGACGAGAATGACGTAGTTCCAGAGCTGGGGACCTCACTTATCTCTGCTGCCGTCACCAACCTCAATACAAAACTCTGAAGTCTGAATATCAACGTTGAGAATAAGGAGCAAATTATTCAGTCCTTTTGTATGGCGGCGAATCCCCAGTTTGCTACAGGATTTTCTTCTAGTATTGAAAGTTATGATAGCAGTCAATCACTCTTTTTGAGCATTCTTTGTAATACCAACGGACTGGAAAACAAGTATTTTAACCAGCAGACTCAAAAGTACCTCAAAGAGCTCTCTTACAAGAAATTAAAGTTTGATAAGGCCTGCCAAAGAAGCTATACTGAAAAATGTAATGTTGCAGAGCTAGCTGATGACCTCCTTACTCAGCTATTTTCTGAGCTATTTACTTTTAAACAGGCGGAAATTTTTTGAATCAGTCAGGATACACTCGTTGATAGCAATCTTTTGAATAAAAAAATTGATGCCTATGCTGAAGAGAAATATAAGATTCCCCACTTCTGTACTGATAGAATCCATAATTATAGCCAGACTTGCTCTATTATGAGCAGACAAATGAAAGCTTTTGTTCCTGTGATTAAAGGATTTAAGATTCTCAACTCCGATGAACTCTATAAAAACGTAAAGGATAAAGAGTTAACTTTCCCTCCCTGTGAGATTGGACCTCACTATGATCTTGTCCTTTGTGGAACTCTAGGAGAGACGGATAAATGACTGAAGCCTTTTATCAATATGCTCTATAACGAACTTGCACGATATACGATGTTTTCGACATATTATGCACAAGCACTTATGCAAAGAAGCAGAATAGAGCTTCCTACTCAAGATGAAATTAGTCTTTTGAAAGAAAATCGAGGAAAATTCTTTTTCTTGACTAATCAAACGCTAAACGATCTCACAAACCTTGCTACAACCTACCCTATTCATATTGGATTTTTGGCATATCAAGAGGATCTTCTTCGCTTGAGAGACTCCTCTCTTAGCAAGCTAGTTACCCCATTTTATACTCTCTATCATAAACTCAGAAATGTCCAGTCCGAAACTTAAATCTCATTCTTCCATTCGCTATTTTTTCTCTGGTTTGAGCCTGTTTTTATTGTTTTTTGCTATTATTTGGAATGCTAGTGCTTCTGCGACAACCTGGAAGATTGAAGGAGCTGGTCGTGCACAGCTTTTTTGACAGTGGAAAGAAGCGGTAACAAGCTATCAAAACACTAAATATCAGCAGGTTAAGGATATTCCTACGAATCTTTTTGGAACTAATGCTGAAAATTATGCTATTAGAAGCTTGTCTTCTGTCATTAATGGGCTCGAATCTACAAAAAAGATTCTGAATAGTCAATATGCTAATTGTGATCTCTCTGATGACAACATTTCCTCGATTTTATTTTTTTCTAATACAGGATTTTCGAAAGAGCTTAGGCGCGCTCTCCCAGAATCAAAATACCCTACAAGGAAAGAATATGAAAAAACCTGTGAAAAGCTTACTTCTTGCATAGAAGGGAAAGCTGACACGAATCTTAATAAAGCCTGTGATGATCTCATCAATACTACGTATGCTTTTTGACAGTTGACGGAAGGAAATCAACTTACCATTGAGGAAAGTAATCTCGGGAAAGATAGGTATCAAAATGGGAATTCTGAAGACTCTGCTTATGACTTATTGGAAGATATCCGCCAGATTGGAACTATTTTTTTTCAAGAGACCAAGGAAGCTCCTGAAACAGTTTTTTATAGGCTTCCTGATTTTAAGGTATGACTTCCACAAAAATCCAAGGCTTGATCATCTTCCAAAAAAGGGAACGATACAACACTTTCTCAGTGAGCGAATTGATCTCCTCAAAATCAGCATTCTTCTCCTGTTTCTTCTAATAATGCCGCGTCTACCAATTCTGCTCGCTCTCTGAGTCGTCTTAGACAAGGATCGGACGAAGAAAGTCCTTCAGATGAGATTCTCCCTCTCAGTGAAGATTCTATTATTAATGCCTTCATTAAAACGAACGATCCTATTAAGACAGTTTCTGAGCAGGGGAATGTGGCTTTTGTAAATCACTGTACAATCTCTGGAAGTCCACTTATTAAGCAGGCAGAGCAAGCGGCTCATCAGCTCGAAAATAATACAAAAAGTACACCATCCTCAAAACAGCAATCTTCCTCTGCAGCGAGTTCTCCCACTCAAGTTCTTCCGAGTGCTAATGCACTTATGCTTTCTCCGCAAGAGATCAATAGTTATATCACAGATATCCTGAGAAATAGTAATAGCATCAAATCTGCTGTTTCTCCTACTCTTCGTAGAGGAGAGGCAGAAAACAACACCACTTCTTTGGTTGCATCTTCGGATTCTGCTATTATTGCTGATGTCAAGAAACAGCTGGAATCTTGTAGTAATAAATGTGATGAGCTGTGATGGGATGAAAAAGCTGTCTGCAAGCTGAAATGTCTCTGCTCAGACTACTCTTCTAAAAACACCCCTGAAAATACTAAATTTCACTTCTTGGAAGAGGGAGCCTTTAAACTAAGGTTCTGTACCGTTCCAAGCAAGATAACTCTTGCAAATAGTAATGTCAAAATCGTTTATAGCATTGAAGAAATCTTGGGAGAAATCCAGAAAGCTATTAATGGTCTGTATGATAGCGGAGAACTGACCACGAAGACGAGAAATAAAGAATTTCTTAATACTTCTCAATCAAAATTCAAATTCTGAGAACACATCAGTTTTGTGGCTGGTGTTGGAAGGAAGGCTCCGACTACAACTACCTATCAAAAACAGCTCCAAAAGACAGAACAAGAGCTTAATAAATCCACTAAAGATAGTATGGTTCCAGATAGCGATGAGAGGAATCGCTACCTTCTTTTGGAGGATTATACTATCACCAAGAGAGAAAGAAGCATTGAGAAACCGGAAGTTGGGCTTCCAAAACCAGCAGATCAAGCGCTTTCTACTGAGGCTCTTGAATCACAGAAAAAATATGCGTCTGTCAACTTTCTTGTAAGCAATTTCCTTGATCAGAATGCAATTCTTTTGATCAATCTCAATCAAACTCTCTTGGAGATGAATGAGGCACTTAATTATCTTTTACAGAAGAAGTAGGTTATTTTATTACTTGTTTGCTGAGGCAGGTTTATCAAAGTATTTTTCCACAAGTGCTGCATTAAGTTCCCTTAGGAAGGCTAGCGGATCGAGAAGAAAACTGTTGAGTGTTTCCGCTTTATCATCTCTAAATACTAGTTCAAAATCCTGAACCACGACTGGGCGACGCTTTGTTCCAAAGTCAATTGCTATTGGACGAAGAACATTTTTAACCAGATCATAGGTTCCAATAAAATGAAGCTCCCCAACTGCAAAATATACCTTTACTGTTCATCACTCAGATATTACCTTTTCTGGGATAATATCAAGGTATTTTGAGAACTTATCCGCGACCAAAAGATGCTCCTTCATTCAGAAACCAGAATTTTTTTCTTTTGGAACATAACCAATGAGAGCATTTATGATATAGAATGTCGATGAAGCATCAACAAGTGAAAAATCTATTTCTTCTAATATCTTAGTCTCAAGGACTTTATCTGAGATTTCTAGCTTGTGTAGTGCGCCATTTTTTAGCCCTAAGGTATATCCTAATGGGCTCGCGGTAACTGTCCCATCAGAAAGCCTTGTTCCTGTAGCAAGAGAGATTTTTGCTTGCGTATTAGAACAAGAAAGAAGTTCTCTTCCATATTTTCCCTGGAGCTGAGAACAAAGTCTCAAGTCTAAAGGCTGTGTTTGCTCTGCGATTTGTTTGTTTTCCTGCATCAAATTTAACACCTTATTGAGTGAGAGTCTATCATTTTTAATCAATGCGTTGAGATATTCAGTCAGCTTTGGATTCTTTGCAACTTTAATCTCAGTAACGGACAAGAGAATGTTCTCATACTTAAGCTTTGCCTCTACTGTAAGATTTGTCCTTCTATCTACCCCTTGAACGAGGAGGGTTGAAGCCTTTTTGCCTTTCTTCACTGAAATTAGCGTAAATTGAGCAGGAAGATAACTACTTCTAAATAATCTTTCTAAATCCTGTTCTTCTTTTTCTGAGTTAATCGACTGTTGATGAGGAGCCCCTGTTGATGAAGAGATTTCGTAACGGATCTGGTCTTGTAAACCAGCAAAATTAGCAATCTTATCTCCATAATTAAGAGAGAGAAGCTGACTGGTTAATGCCGTTCTGTCTTCTTTCGTCATTTTTGAGTTTTCATCCTTGAGATAAGGAGCGATAATATTCATATTGTATCGATACGTGAAAGTCTTTGGGAATGCTCCGATGAGATCAGCATTTTTTGATTTTTCCTTAATAAGAATTTCACGAAGGAAGTTAAAGTATGACTGCATCAAGGATTTTACATCGGAAGTATTTGAAAGTTGCTTATAAATTGCTTGTTGTAAGGAAATTAGTTTGTATTCATTGAGAATCTGACTTGAATAGATTTTTGCATCGGCATACCCTAATTCTAAGGTTCTTGATAATGCAGAAAAATCCCTCAATGTAGTGAATTGGTTGTAATATTCGCTTCCACAATCATGGAAAATCTCGGAGAAACGATCATCAAGAATACCGCCATATTGTCCGTAACGCACCAATCCTTGACAGAATTTTCAGCGATAATTTTTATTTTTTCTTAGAAGCTTATAAAGGTTTGTTAACTCTTCTGAAATTTTCATCCCTCCTTTTGTATTTGGATCTTCGCTGCCTTCTTCAGAATTTTCTTCTGTTTTTAGATGCATATCATCTAGATTATACAAAAAAAACTGATCAAGGAAATTTTTGATATAGGATTTACAAACGAAAGAATACTTGGTCGCTCCTTCTACGCAATTAAGCCCAAAGGACTCGTGAATACTTCAGCTTAAGGGAAGAAGTTTGGCAGTTTCTTTAAATGAAAACTGCTGCTTTAAGGGAGCTTCTATTACTGATGCAAAAAACTTCTTTAGATAAGCATCGTTGAAAGCTTCGTCATTTTGGTGCTCAACGAAGGTATCAAGGTTTTCAAATGAAAGAGAAGTCAACTCTGGGAGAACCAACCCTTCCATTTCGAGGAGGTTATTTTCTGAGTTAAATCCTTCAGTACTTGATTCTATTTTCCCGTTTAAAATCTTTGCCGTTAACCCGGAGATAGCAAAAACGGTCTGCTGCTTATCCACATAGAAGTCTTGACTCTCTGTCGAAGAGGGAAGCGCTTCCTCTGCTATAAACTTTGGAGAAAAACAGGAAGAACATACAAAATATCCAAGTGCGACAAAAGAGAGAATAAGGCTTATAGTGGTTACTCAATACCTAAAAACTCCTTTGTATACTATGCCATACCAATGAATTATTTTTAGCTGTTCTTTATTGAAAAATATCGATTCCTTCATCAAGTCTTTTTGATAACTAAATCAGATTAAGTATAGTCAGAAATCCTGATAAGGCAAATTTTGGGGCAGAAAATGATCTTCAGAAGAAAATCGTTTCTCCTAGGGAAGAAAAGAGGAATCTAATTTTAAGTGGCTCTGTAGCCTTTAGATTAGATTTTTTTTGCCCTCTTGGATGTTGGAGAGGGATGTTTTATAGCTTCCCAATCGGCTCTAAATTCAGAAAGAAACTGTTCAATCAGCTTCGGATCAATGAGAAGGATTCAGATTTCTCTATTATTATCTAAACTATTCGCAGAGAGATTCATACTTCCAAGCAGAAGAATTTTCTTGTCAATTAGGATCATTTTCGTATGCACATAGGGCTTTTTCATCAGCCTCACTTGATGCGTTCAAAAGTAGTCGGGAAGCGACTGATTGGTCTCCGTATCGGAGAAAATCGCTTTGAAATTCAGCGTTTCTGACTTTTTTGCAATGAGATCAAAAAGGGCTGGATCATTGAGATATTGGGTCTGCATGATAATGCTCTCCTTCGCTCAGGAAATCAGCTCCGTAATCACCGCACGGCAATTGAGATTGCAAACGACAAGATTAGGATGCAGGTCGGAAGGGAGAAGTTGTTCACCTTTTCGGTCCTTTTCAAACAGCGTATGCAGACTTTTTAGCACTTCTTGGTTTTCACTTCGGAAAAGGTGTTCACGGTTCTTTGCGAAAGTGGAATGGGTAAGATTAGAACTCTGAATCCAAAATCCGCTCTGCATCAGGGTAATCTTGCTATGAAGATATTGAGTCGGCAGATGCTCATCAGATTTCACTTCAATATTTTGCAGTCCTGAAAAGTAATTTTGGAGTTCTTTATAAGTATTTTTGAATTGCTGATATTTCTTGTTTTCAATCATAATCTGGATCTTCACTCCGTTTTCTGCCAGCTTTTTGAGTTTTAATTTAAGATGTTTCTCGGTAAATTCGTAGGTTTGAAGCTGGATCCTTGGGCTGTTTTGAAGGGAGCTTTCGTAGTTTTTGAGATAGTCAGGATTCGGCATCTGAACGATCGTTCCTGTGACATTTTCTACATGCTCAAACCAATCTGAAGATAATGAAAAATCTGATTTTTCCGCTCATTTTTCCTCTCCTCCAAAACGAAACTCCACTCCTGGAGAAAGTAGCAAGGCAAGAAGTGCGGCAATCAGAGCGATGAGAAGCTTTTTCATGGAATGAGAAGGAAGATAAAAGAGTGTATAATTCCTGTTATTCAAATAGATTGCCACGGCTCATTACATTCGCCTCGCAATGACCAACTACCCGATGACTAACTACCCGTCATTGCGGACGAAGTGAAGCAATCCAGTTTCTCTCACTCGTCATTGCGAACGAAGTGAAGCAATCTAGCTACTAAACCAAATCTGATTACCAGTGGATTGCCACGGCTCATTGCATTCGCCTCGCAATGACTAACTGTATAGTTCAATTATTTTATTCTAAGTATTTTGATAAATCTTTCCAGTCAGGATTTATACTTTCTATTAAACTTAGTTTTTTCTTTCTATTCCCGGCTTTAAGTTGTTTCTCCCTTTGAATTGCCTCTTCAATATTTCACCATTCCTCATAATATACGAGTAAATCAAGATTATACTTAGCAGAAAAGCCGTTTACAACCTTTTCTTTGTGTTCAAAGATTCTTTTCACAAGATTACTGGTTACTCCCACATAAAGAGTCCCATTCCTTTTATTACTCAGAATATAGACATAGGCTCTTTTCATTCACATAAAATAAATAAAATTCATGTATCATGCCTCATTACGAAGCATAGCGAAACAATCCAACTCCGCTCCGTCATTGCGAGCAAAGCGAAGCAATCCAGCTACTAAACTAATCTGATTACCAGTGGATTGCTATGGCTCATTGCATTCGCCTCGTAATGACAAGTAACCTGTTCGTTTCACTCCTTCGCAAAGGCAGCTAACCGTTCATTCATACTGTACGATCAATTTGCTTATACAGTTCCTCTAAACTGCCATTATTATCAAGCTGAATATCAGCCAAAGCCTGGCAGGCGAGAATATTCCCTTTATTAGGGTCAGTATTATTCGCTTCCAGAGCTTCTTGCTCCTGAAAATGTTCCCAAGTAATCTGATCTTTCGCGGAATTTCTTTTTATCGCTCTTTCGTATCTGAGTCTCTGATCCGCATCTACCGAAAGAAGAAGGAAATCAGACTTCTTTTTTAATGCTTCCACTTCTCCAACAGTGCGGATTGATTCAATGATGGCATCTTGCCCATTTTTCTCAGCCTGCAAATAGAGCTGTTCAATACTATAAGCAGGTCAAAATTTCGCTCTTAAGCTATCAGCGAACACTCTCATTGTGTCCCTGTTAATTTCTTGCCCTTGGGTTTGTAACTGCTCCGTGAGATAGCCACTAACCGAATAATGCACAAAACCGAGCTTCTTAACCAAATATTCTACAACGGTCCCTTTTCAAGCTGCCTGTGGTCAGGTGATTCCGATAATTTTCATGTGATAAATATAAGAAAATAAAGCTGATATATTTACTTTTTGTATTCAAAAGAAATGTTTTTTAGCTCTGACTTAAAAGCTTTTGAAGGCAGGAAAACAACCTTTTTCTTGATGGTCCTTGGATTAAAATGCTTGGTATCATCCACTCCTTCACTTGAAAGACTCAGGCGGAGCGTCCCGATCTCACCAAGCTGCACCGAATATCCGTGAGCAATCCGCTTGGGGATCTCTTCCATAAGATTCTCTAGCACATTGAGGACATCTCAAGGTGTCAGTGAAGACTTATCAGCAAGAGTCTTTGCAATCTGCCTAGTAGCAATCTTACCCGTATTGACCGAAGTCGCATACCATTTCTTATGACTTTGATCAAGCGGATTTGCCTTTGCGACGAAACGATAGTGCATTTTAAGAGAATAAAGAAATAAAATCAGCATCTTCTTTAGTAGTTTTCTTAGTTTACAAGGTCAAAAAATCTGAATGCCTTTCTAGGAGTCTACGCTTTCTCCAAGGAAAGTCAAGAAAAGAGAGGAGGAAAAGAAAAAATCATAGTTATGATTTTAAAAAATTGAAACTATGATTTTATAAAATTGAAGTTATGATTTTTTATATCTCTCTTGAAAGAAGTTTGATTCTTACTAGTGAGATGTTTTTTTATGGAGGCAAACAAAAGGATTCTTTATTAATCAAAAGAAGTTTAAGTTTTTACTTCGTGATTGAAATTAAGATAATAAAAAGAAAAAAGCATAGCCAGAGATTCTCCAGCTATGCTATACAATGAAGTGATCTTTTTAGTCACCAATTACACCCTGAAAGACTTGAATATTCATCCATCTTGGTGAGTGTTTTAGAATAATCATCGTCTCGTTCTCCACTAGGGCGATAAACGTAAGCGGGCTTTATTGAGTATACTACGCTTGGACGTGGATACCCCGCACAGCTAGACTTCATCTTACTGATCCAAGTATTAATACCCACAGGAGCATCAAATAATGAGGGATCTATAACCATCAACTCTGTTGAGTTTCCTTTTTCAACACCAACGAGAGGGGCAACATGCCACATCCATGCTTGACAACAGCCAGCCTTAGTCTCTGCCTGCAATGCCCCAAAAGTTGCATAGACAAATATCTTTTGAGAATCATATCCAGCATCTGCCATTAATTTTCTCATATAATGAGCTCGTGCATAACAACCATCTGCTGCGTACTGAAAAGGAATACAAGGACATTGCAAGTTAACAGCACAACTCAGATTCTTGAACTGAGCAAAGAATTGCCTTGCTCGAGCAAGCGTCATCGTCACCGCAGACCTTGTTCTAGCTGCCGAGGTTTGTATCGGTTCATATGACCTCTCAAACCATTCGCGGTCTGCCGGCTTTGGTAACTCTACCCTAATGATAGGATAGGCTCCAACTTCAGGATTATAGGTTCCTATAACATACCTTAGTATATTATATTTGGATTTCCCATCCCCTTCAAGCAATTTACGATACTGTACGTAATTTTTGATATTATAGGGCAAATAGTATCTATTAGTTCCCCCAAAGGAAACAGGATCACCCTGCCCTTTTGTATCAAACCAAGGTTCCCATGGGATGTTACTCCCCTCCTTAATGAGGTGAATATTATCTATGGAAAACACGGCACCCTCAGGAATAGGATATTCTACCCCATGATCTTGCTGAGAATCCAAAACTTCCACATTAGCTTCCTTTTGACAAGCGATAAAGATACCGCCTCCGACAAGAAGCACTACACCTAGAGCGAAAACAAGTGTTCTCCAGCTCTTTCTTTTAGCTATTCTTTCCATGTCTTTATACGTTTTAATTCATACTCATGTTAATGATCACTTCATTGCGATTGCCAGTATAATAAAACTAAAAGAGAAATCAAGGCTATTCTTCATCGCATTTTAGGAGGACCCTCAGTTTTTTGAAAGCTCTTGAAATCCTCTGTCTGATCACTTCCTGAGAAAGCATTAACTGTTCTTCTATTTCTGTATTTGACTTGTGTTCTATATATTTGAGAAAAATAATTTCTCTACTCAAAGCGTCAAGTTCCTGCATCGCTTTCTTGATCTGCTCGAGTTCAAAGTCTTGCTGTAAAAACTCATCAATTACGCCCTCGTCCACAAGCGTATCTTCAAACTTTTCTCCCTCTTCATCATCACCATCTAGGAGAGAAAAGGGGAGTTCTCTATTCTTTTTGAAGGCATCTTTGACAGTATTCTTGAAAATCACCCATACATAAGCAGAAAAAGACTGATTGATATCGTATTTCGTCACTGCGTTTCGGAATTTTACATAGAAATCTGCGATAATATCTTCTGAATCCTCTTGAGAGAGAAAGAAGTTGCTCTGGAGATAACGGAAAAAAATATCAACCGTCTGGAGATAGAAAGTATTGTAGGCTCCAGCATCCTGTTGGATCAGAAGAAGAAGAAATGCTTGTTCAAACTTAATAACAGTCATAAGGTAATTAAGAATGTAGAGTATAAGAGTAAATCTGATATTAGAAGGTGATTGCTATCCGAATACAGAACGAAAGGGTTCCTATACCACATAGTCCTCCAAACCATGCAAGGAAAGCTTCAGCTTTTTCCTTTTTTCTGCATATTCGGATAAGAACTTTAAAGAGGACTATTCCTACCCCGGCTCCTAAAGTATTGGTGACGACATCGGTCGTATCACAAGCTCCGATTGCCAAGATATACTGGCTAGCTTCAAAGATTAAACTTACGATGCAGGCATAGAGGAGCCCTTTTCGCTCTTTTCATGGTTTGGAAAGCGAAGCAGTCAGTAATCCAAAGGGAATAAAGACAAGGAAGTTTAAGATAACATCCCACAACATACCCGCCTTCATTATCTCCGAGAAAGGAATCAGATTCAATCTGCGCTCCTGGAAGAATACTACTTTTGAAGGGAGATCGAGTTTAAAGACGATTCACCAAATCAGCACGAGAAGATAAATGACGAGGTACCCTCTCAAGATATGCTTGGAACGAACTGTAATCATCTCTTTCTGCAGAAGTAAAAGCGATGCTTAATAGAGCTTTTTGATCACAATGGTATGATCTTTTTCATCGGAGAAATATTCAGACTTAACCCCACTCACACAGGCAAGAAGCTGCTTTGGATGATTTTCTTCGTCCATTGCCACCTCAAAAACGTGTTCGCCCGTCTTATTAAGCTCGACTGCTTCTCCTCCTTCTACGACATCACACAGGCAAACTCCACAAAATCCTGTTCCACAAGACTGAAGGATTTCCACTCCGTGCATTGCTGCGAGTTCACCTAAGGATTTTTGATCTTCGGCTTCAAAGGATCAGATTTCATTTCCTGTTGGATCTTGGACTTTTACGATTACGGTCATAGCTTTAAATGAAATAAAGTGCTTTGAGTGTAGCAATATGCTCATCATTATCAAGAGAAAGGAAATCTGATTCTGACTTGTATCTTTTTTTGATTTCCTTAGACTAGGTTCGGATTTTAGTTTGAGAGGAATTAAGAGTTATGGACTTTTCTATGATTTTAGGAGAAGCAAAAGATACGATAGATCGCTTTAAGCAAGGACATCCTGATGGTGTCGTGGTTATTCGATGAGCAACTGCAACAGGGAAAAGCAGGCTTTCTGTCGAGCTTTCGAAGTTTTTTGATATTGAGGTGATTTCCAGCGATAGCAGGCAAATCTTTAGGAAGATGGATATTGGGACGGATAAAATTAGTGCAGAAATCAGAGCTAAGATTCCTCACCATCAGATAGATATTGTAAATCCTGATGAACAATATACGGCTGGACAGTGGAAACAAGCTGTAGATCAACAAATGGATACTATTCTCAAAAAAGGGAAAACACCTTTTATCGTCGGTGGGACTGGACTTTATATTGATTCAGTTTATAAGAACTTTTCTATGCCTGAATGTCCTCCAGATCCTGTATTGAGAAGAGAATTAGAAGAGAAGGAAATAGCAAATCCTGGCTTTCTTCATCGCGAACTTTCACGTATTGATCCTCAAGAAGCTCAAAAGCTTCATCCCCATTCGCTCAGGTATCTTATTAGAGCTTTGGAAATTTATTACAGTACTTGAATCACAAAAACGGAAAGTTTTAGAGAGCAAGCTCCTCGCCATCCTCTTTTGATGATTGGACTACGAAGAGATAAGGAATCCACCAATCAACTCATCAACGCAAGAATCAAAGAAATGTTTCAAAATGGGCTTGTCAATGAGGTTAAAATGCTTTTAAGCGAGGGTTATGCTCCGAGTCTTCAATCTATGCAGGGGATTGGCTACAAAGAAGCAGTTGGCTATCTTTTGAACGAATATACCTATGAAACAATGGAAGAATTACTCAAAAGAAATACACATCACCTTGCCAAGAAGCAAAGGACTTGGTTTAGAAGATATCTTGCAGAGGGGATTCAATCTCCAAAACCAGGCGTAAGCTACAAAGTTTTTGAACTCTAAATATATAAAAAACTGAAACCTGAACTCTCTTTTGAGTCAGGCTTTCTTTTTTTGTGTAGATTCCTTGAATCTTTCCTAGCTGACAACGAGGATTTTTGTCGAGAAGAAAAAAACTGACGTCCCCGTAATTGAGTGTCAGCTTTTTCTTTTTTACTATTCGTAAGCTTCATATTTTTGCATTACAAGATCTCCCTGGATCTTATTCATAATCTCCTGCACTACACCAACAATAATAATCACTCCTGAACCAGTAACTACCACCGGCAAAGAACCAACGGACTCTACCAGAGATTGAATAAATGGGATCCACTGAAGAATATAGGTATAGATACCGATAACTGCTAGCCCAAGCCCTCCCCAAAGACAGAGATGCATTAAGATACCATTGATATATTTAGCAGTTGCTTTTCCTGGTCTAATCCCTGGAATAAATCCTCATCTTTTCTGAATGTTATCTGAAATCCTATCAGGACTAAAGGTAATCATTGCATAAAAGAAAGTGAACAGGATGATGAAAAGCACATATACAGCAATCGCCAATACTCCTGGATTCTGAGCATAGATATTGAAATGCGACTCTATTCGATTGGCTACTGCTACAAGCTTTAAGTTTGCTGGCTGAAATTGAGTAATCAACTTTGCTATCAGCTGAGGAAAAGAAACGAAAGCCATTGCAAAGATGATAGGCACCATTCCCACAGGATTGAGAGGGATAGGAAGTGCAGATGACTGCTGAGCCTTACCCTGCTTTGCGTAGATAATTGGGATTTCCTTAATTGACTTGAGAATGAAGATAGAAAGCACTACAAGAACAAGCACAATTACGAGCATAAAAACAAGTAGTCACCAGATATTACTAGATGAGGAGAAATCTCTTGAAATCTGCTGAGTAATTCCTGCCACAATAGAAGCAAAGATAAGCATTGAGATTCCATTTGAGATTCCTTTTTCTGTAATTAACTCTCCAATCCACATAAGAAGAATTGATCCAACTGCCATAGCAAATCCAGACAAAAGAACTGTTGTAATATCTGTTGAGATTACGGCTCCTCCAAGCATATTATTCACAAGATATACGGATCCGATACCCTGTAAAAAAGCCAATGGCAAGGTTAGATATCTTGTATATTGGTTGATCTTTGCTTGTCCCACTTCTCCTTGCTCTGAAAGCTCTTCAACAGCAGGAACAATCACCCCAAGAAGCTGCATAATAATAGATGCCGTAATATATGGAGAGATTCCAATCGCAATAAAGGCAAACTTATCTAAAGCACCTCCAAGGAGCATCACAAAGTATCAAAATTCAGAACCAGCATTGAGAGTTTGGCTCATCAAAGCGGTAATATCAGCAAATGGAATAGGAATAAAGACTAATAGTCTGTATATCGCCAACATTCCAATGGTAAACAGAATTTTATTTCTAATTTTTCTGTTTCCAAAAACTTCACGAACTTTCTTATTAAAGGTTTTTAATGCTTTCATTGCATTTCATAAATAAAGGTAAATATAACTGATTAATAAAGATTCTTTGGTCCTTTTCAATAGCAATCTTTATTAACGTCAATAAAGAATAAAACGCGAGGTCGGTCGCGTTTTATCAAGAAAAAAAGTTCTTATTTTATGCTTCCTCCTGCTTTTTCAATCTTTGACTTAGCAGTAGCTGAATACTGTTCAATTCCTTCAAAAGACAAAGCTTTTTCAAGGTCTCCAGTTCCAAGCACCTTTACTGCAACCTCAGCAGAACGAATATATCCAAGCTCCCAGAGGAGTTCTTTAGTCACAACTGCTGTAATTCTTTCATCCTTCTGAAGAGAGCCAAGATTTACATTTTGAATTGGAGTAATAAGCTTGTAATATCTCTTGAATCCTCTATGCTTAGGCATTCTCTGAACAATAGATGTCTGACCTCCTTCAAAGAATGGTTTCATAGAGTGTCCACTTCTTGATTTTTGACCATTAGCACCTCTTCCTGAAGTATTTCCTCTTCCTGAAGCATTTCCTCTTCCTCTTCTTCTGAGTTTATCGGTAAGTCATTTACTTCTCACTAAGCTGTGAAGTTTCATTATTATAACACATTTATACAGTTAAAAGCTATTAGTCTTCTTTTTTCTCTGTCTTTTTTGGAGCAGCCTTCTTTGCTGGAGCCTTTTTTACTGCCGCCTTCTTTGCTGGAGCTTCTCCAGCTTCAGCAATCTCTTCTTTTTTTGAGGCAGTTGCTTTAGGAGCTGACTCAACAGTAGGTTCAGATTTTTCTTCTTTTGTAGAAGATTCTTCCTCTACTTTTGCAACTTTAAGGGAAGAAAAGTAATCCGCATGCTTATATGCTGATAAGGCTCTAATAGTAGCTAAAGCATTATTAAGCTTGTTGTTTGACCCAACCATCTTAGAAAGGATATTTGAATATCCAGCAAGTTCCAAGACAGATCTGATAGATGAACCTGCCTTAAGTCCAGTACCCTCTGATGCTGGCAAAAGCTTAACTACACATGCCTTATATTTCAAAGCGATTGGATAAGGAACGGTATCATTTTTTGTCAAAGGCACTTCAAAGAGATTTTTATATGCCTCGTGAGAAGCTTTTTGAACTGCACTCGCTACATCATTACCCTTTGAAATTCCAAGTCAGATTTTTCCTTTTTTGTTTCCAACTAAGATTGTTGCTCTGAAAGAAAGCCTTCTCCCTCCAGTAGTAACTCTTGTTACTCTTCTTACCTCCAAAAGAAGCTCTTCAAACTCCTTCTTTGGCTTTTCTCTCCTTACATCTCTCTTATTGTCCTTTTCTGATCTCATAGACATCATACATTATACAGATAAATACAATATAGTCACTTAAAACTGAATACCTCCTTTTCTAAGTCCATCAGCAAAAGCTTTAATCCTTCCATGATAGAGGAATCCATTCCTATCAAAAGTCAGCTTTTCAACCTTTTTTTCTTTAAGTACTGCAGCAAATGCTTCACCTGCGGCAGCAGCTCTTTCAGTTTTAGTAGCTCCAGAAGCAGCTTTGTCTGTAGTTGTTGCAATAACAACTCCGTCAGCTCCTAATACCTGAGCTTTTACATAAAGATTAGATCTCTGAATCAAAAGTCTGAATTCAGGATTCAATGCTTTGATTTTAGCATTTACCTTATTCTTCCTTCTCAAGTATTTGCTAATCTTTTCTTGGAGTTTATTCTTCAAATAACTCATTTGTATACCGAAATAACAATCTAAAACTGAACACTATTATTTTTTCGCAGATTTACCTGGTTTAATCTTCACAAACTCATCAAAGTATCTAATCCCCTTTCCTTTATAAGGTTCAGGCTTTTTCATACTTCTAACCTTTGCAGCTACCTCACCAACTAATTCTTTACTAATTCCTGAGATAAAAACTACGGTATTACCTTTTGGATCTTGTTCTGTTCTTATTTCAATTCCCTCTGGAATTGGAAAGTTTACCTTGTGAGCATATCCAAGAGAAAGCACGAGTGTTTTTCCCTCAACTTTTGCTGAGTATCCTACTCCAATGATAAGCAGTTTCTTTTCATACCCGTTAGAAACTCATTCAACCATATTAGCAACAAGTGTCCTTGCCAATCCCCAAAGATTCTTATACTGGTCATCAAGAATAGAAAAAACTAATTCTGATTCATTTTTTTCAATTTTCACTCCGTATGGCAAATTAAGATCCAATGTTCCTTTCGGTCCTTTTACCTTCACCGCTGTTTCCTTCAAGTCTACTTCTACTCCCTGAGGGATTACAAGAGGCTTCTTACCAATTTTTGACATTTAGATAGCAACTTAAATAGTAAAGCACAATATAGCACAAAGACTAATAGATTTCTGCAATCAACTCTCCACCAAGCTTTTTTGCTTTAGCAACATGCACCGGCAAAAGCCCCTGATTTGTTGAAATAATTCCAAGTCCCTTTCCTCCAGCAACAGTTTTTAAATCCTTGTATCCAACATACCAAGGCCTAGATGGCTTAGAGAAAAACTTTACAGAAGGAATATCATTTACAGGATCTACTACTTTTTTTAACTGAAGAGTAATAAATTTCTTTCCATTCACTTCCTGCACTTCAAAATCCTTCACAAACCCATATTGTTTCAAGAGCTCAAGCACATTTACCTTAAACTTTGAGAAAACCACTCCATCTACGGTTGTTTTTCTCGCCATATATGCATTTTTGATCCTGATTAACAAATCGTGAACTGGTGCATTAACATAACTCATCTTAGTGATACGATTCATAAAATAAAATTAAACAATTACCAACTTGCTTTTCTAAGTCCCATAATTAAACCTTCTCTCGCATATCTTCTAAGGCATACTCTACAAATTCCGAAATCTCTAATATATGCCTTGGACCTTCCACAAAGTCTGCATCTGTTATAATATTTTGTAGGCTGTTCAAGATTTTCCCCTTTCACGAACCTCTTTTCAAACATTTTTCATTGTTTAGCTTTTAATGCTGTTCTTGCCATTGGTTATTTCACAATAAAGATAAATACCATATTATTTGAAGATAAATCCTAGCTCCTGAAGTAATGCTTGAGTTCCTTCTGGATTTCCTGCCGTACTTACAACCGTAAGCTGAATTCCCATAGGAAGTGTTACATCATCAACACCAAGTTCAGGAAAGATATTATAATTCTGAAGTCCAAGATTAAGATTTCCCTTTGGATCAAAGTTCTTCTTAGATATTCCAGAAAAGTCTCTCACTCTAGGAAGCACCAGCTTACAGAATCTATCTAAGAAATCATAAGCTCTTTCTCCTCTTAAGGTTACCTTTAACATTACTGGCATTCCTTCCCTGAGTTTGAAGTTTGAAATAGCCTTTCTCGATTTTATCAATACTGGCTTTTGACCTGTAATTCTAATCAGATTTCTTTCAAATTCTTCAAAATCTTTGTGTCCTTTTCTTGTCACCAAAGATCCAATTCCCATAGCAACAATAACTTTATCTACTTTTGGAGCCTGATTGATGTTTTTAAGGTTCAAATGATCCTTAAGCTTTGCAAACAACTCAGATTTTTTCATAGCTAAACCATCAAAAATATTTAAAATGACTAATCAATAACTTTTCCAGTAACTTTCGCCTTTCTCACCTTCTTACCATCTTTTGTAAGTTCAATTCCAATTTTTGTAGCTTTCTTCTGATCAGCAAGATAATATGCGACATTAGAAACATGGAGTGGCAAGGTCTTTTTTATAAACCCCTGTCCCTTTACTGCTTTTTTTACAACATTTACATCCTTTACGGTTACCATATCTCCATCTAGAGCTTCTATTACAGAAACACTACCTTTTGCCTTTCCTGCAATCACGATAACTGGATCACCTTTTCTCAATTTTTTCATCAGAATATCTCGTTACAAATAAAGTTTATACCCTAATTACAATACTTCTTCTGCCATATTTGTAATTGGTCTATATTTTTCTCTCAGCTCTCTTGCTACAGGTCCAAAAACCCTCTTACCAATAGGATTCATATTTCCTTTCGCATCTTTAGTCAAAAGAACTACTGCATTATCAGCAAATCTAATATAAGTACCATCTTTTCTAGCAATCTCTTTCTTTGTTCTTACTACCACTGCCTGAACTACTTGCCCCTTTTTCACTGATGCAGTAGGTGCAGCATCTTTGATAGCAACAACAACTCTATCTCCAACATGTGCTATTTTTCCGTAAGAACCCTTCAATACTCTGATAATTTTTGCCTTTTTTGCTTGGGTGTTATCAGCTACCACAACCAACGATTCTTGTTGCAACATCGTTCAAAACCAAAACTAATTAAAACTATAAGATCTCAATAATATTCCATCTCTTGAGTCTAGAAATTGGTTTTACCAATCTCAATTTTACAGTATCTCCAAGAACTGCTTTATTCCCTGAGTTGTGAGCATAGTACTTTTTTCTCACTACAAATCTCTTCTTGTAGATAGGATGCATTTTTACAGACTTCACCAAAACAACACAAGTCTGATCCATTTTATCACTTACTACCTCACCAACGAGTTCTTTAATATTTTTTTCACCGATAATTGTCATTATGCATTCACTTTAGAGTGTAAAACGGTATTGATCCTAGCAATTTTAACTCTAAGATCTCCTATTTTATGAGTTTCCTTAAGAGCCCTTACACTATTTTTCATTCTGAGTTCAAAAAGTTCGTGTCTAGCCTGTTTTCTCATAGCTATAAGTTCCTTAATATCCTTTCCAGCAAGCTCTTTCATCAATAAACCAGTTCCTTTCATTACAATAACTTCTTTAGAAGTATAAAAATGTTACTTAATTTCACCCTTAGCTACAAATCTTGCTTTAATTGGCAATTTTTTCGCAGCACTTACAATGACTTTTTCTGCCAATTCTCTTGAAAGTCCAGAAAGTTCAAAGAGAACCTTTCCTTTCCTCACTGGAGCAGCATAGATATCTACATCTCCTTTTCCAGATCCCATCGGCATCTCAAGTCCTTTCTTAGTAATTGGAACATCAGGAAACACCCTCATCCAAAGCTGACCAACCTTTCTTGTTTCTCTTACAAGAACCTTTCTCGCTGCTTCCAACTGCTTATTGGTCACATATCCACTGGTTGTTGCTTTGAGTCCATACTCTCAGAAAGAGATACCAGTTCCTCTCGAACTTTTTCCCTTGAGAGAAGGAACAATCTGCTTTCTATATTTCCATTTCTTTGGAGTCAATAACATGATAATAACAACTGATCAATTAAAACCGAAATCTTGAGCATACTCTTAATCTAGATTCAGAGTTTTCTTCCCTTTTTTCTTTGCTGAAGGAATAACACCTTTTTCAATCCAAACCTTAATTCCAAGCACTCCATACTTTGTCATAGCCTGGAGATAATGATAGTCAATATCTGACCTGAAAGTCTGAAGAGATACTCTACCGTCAATGAACTTTTCACTTCTTGCAATATCTGCACCTCCAAGTCTTCATCCAATCTGAATTTTAATTCCATTTGCACCCTTTTCCATCACCTTTGCAAGCACATTTTTTACTACTTTTCTATAAGGCATTCTCGCCTCAAGCTGAGAAGCAACATATTCAGCCATAATCTTTGCAGAAAGTTCAGGAGTTCTTACTTCTTTTACATTAATCTTGAATGGCTTTCCAAATTTTTTACTAAGATCTTCTTCTAACTTCTTAATTCTTTCTCCATTTTTCCCCATAAGAACACCAACTTTTGAAGCGAAAATAATAATCTCTCCTTCTTTAAGTGTCTTTCTAATCACAATCTTAGCCACTCCAGATCTTGCGAGTTGTTTTTCAACGAAATCTCTGATTTGGATATCCTCAACAAAAAAGTCAGCATTCATTTTTCTTGTCTTAGCAAACCATTCTGATGGTCGTGATTTCATAATCCCAACTCTCATTCCAACTGGATTCACCTTTTGTCACATCCTCACAAACTACTTAGTATTTAAAACAACTTTCACATATGCCCTATATTTTTCATAATGGCTAATCCTAGACCTAGAAACAAACCTTACCCTTTTAATCTTAGGTCCTCTTCCTACCTCAATCCTTTCAATAAAGAGCTGATCAAGTGGAAGTTTATTATTATTCACAGCATTAGCCGCTGCTGATTTAATAAGCTTATGAAGCACTCTTGCACCTTTTTTTGGCATAAATTCAAGCATATCCAATGCAGCAGTCACTCTTTTTCCTCTCACAAGATCCGCAATGAGATTAAGCTTCCTATCGGAAAGAAGTGCATATTTTAATGTTGCTGTAACCTGATTACTCATAACAATATAATTTTACACAAGTAAAGTAAATAGTTTCAAAATCTGAAGCTTTACCTCAGATAGAGAGCTTAGAACGGATGTCCTCTAAAAGTTCTTGTAGGAACAAACTCTCCCAATCTATGTCCTAACATATCTTCAGTCACATACACACTTACAAATTGTTTTCCATTATGCACAGCAAAGGTATATCCAATAAATTCAGGAACAATATGACAAGCCCTATCCCAAACTTTAATCACTTTCTTATCTCAGGTTTCATTCATTTTCAAAACCTTATTCATAAGTTTTTCATTCACATAGAAACCTTTTTTCAGAGATCTAGCCATTTAACAAAACATATCTAAATAAAATGGAATTGAAGATTATTTTCTCTTTGAAACGATAAATTTATCTGACCACTTCTTTCCCTTTCTTGTTCTCATTCCAGCAGAAACAAGCTTTCCACTAAATGACTTAGGCCCTCTCTTAGAACCAATAGGGGAGTGGGCTTCTCAACCTCCAAGCGGATGGTCTACAGGGTTCATATTCTTTCCAAGCACTCTTGGTTTTCTACCAAGCCACCTTTGCCTTCCAGCTTTACCGATTTCAACATTCTTATGATCAGCATTAGAAACCTCACCAAGTGTTGCCCAGCAGTTTTCGTTGAACTTTCTCACTTCTCCTGAAGGCATCTTCACGAATACAACCTTTAAGGCCTCATCTCTACCTGCTAAAGTAGCAAATCCTCCAGCAGACTTAATCAACTTCCCCTCAGAGAAAGGAGTCACCTCAAGATTGAAGATTGCCATTCCTTCTGGGATATCCTTCAGCTGCTTTCTATTTCCAGGAGCGATTTCTCCTTTTACACCATTCATTACTACCTGACCAACTTTTGCACCTTTCCAAGCCAAAACATATCTCTTTTCCCCATCAACATAATGCAAAAGAACAATTCTAGCTGTCCTATAAGGATCATACTCTACAGCAGCAACTTTTGCAGGAATATCTATTTTATTATAGCCCTTAAAATCTATGATTCTATATAATCTCTTATGTCACCCTGCCATAAACCTAGAAGTTATCCTTCCTTGGTTATTTCTTCCTCATGTCCTTCCAATCATCATAGTTAATGATTTTTCAGGTCTTTTCTTAGTAAGCTCTGAAAAATCATACCCAATCATAAATCTTCTGGAAGGCGTATATGGTTTATACTTCTTTACAGCCATCTGAACAAAACATTATAATTACTAAAGAAAACAATTACACAGCAAAATCAATCTTTTCCTTTTCTCCCAAAGTCACTATCGCTTTTTTAAAAGCCCTCTTTACAAGCTTTCTTCTTTCTCTTCCTTTAAATGCTGTATTTACAACATTAATCTTTAGAGGAGTCACCTTATAAAGATATTGAATAGCAACATCAATATCATTTTTATTAGCATCACTATGTACCTTGAAAACATATTTATTAGCAACCTCTTGCTGTTTATAGGTCTTCTCAGTTAATACAGGAGCAAGGATAATATCGTAGGGACTAAATTTTACGAGAGCTTTTTGTGCAACACTCTTTCTCGCCCTTCTCTGCAATTTCTCTTTAAATGTCATACTGTTGTAAACAAAAACATAAATAATAAACTAATTCTGATTTACAAATTCAAGTGCCGGTTTCAGAAACACAATAGCCTCAGCATTCATTAGATCATAAGGATTAAGATAATCCACCAAAAGATATTTCACCCCCTCAATATTTCTAAAAGACTTTACAACCCCATCTTCTTTTTTATCTAGAACGAAGAGCACTTTTTTACCCCCATTCCCCATTTTAGAAAGAAGCACTATAGCAGCCTTTGTATTCGGCTCCATAGTATCAAGATCCAATCCTGAAACCACTCACTCTTTCACCTTCAAGGTCAAAAGACCATTAAGAGCCAGCTTTCTTGCCTTTTTAGTCATTGTCTTTTCAAAATTTCTCTCTGCTGTTGGACCAAAAGCAACTCCACCATGCCTTCTTATTGGAGAATTTTTATCCCCCACTCTTGCATTTCCAGTCCCTTTCTGTTTGTAAAGTTTTCTTCCAGATCCAGCAACTTCAGCTCTTGTTTTTGTAGAGGCAATTACATTACGAGCATTCGCCTGCTGAAGGAGAAGATATTCATGAATAAGAGAAGGGTTTACAATCTCATCAGAAAAGAGCTCGGGATTCAAATCAACTTTTGAAGCAAGCTTCCCATTTTTATCATATACATCAACTGCATACACCATCTTTTAGCTATCTATAAGGTCATAAAAATTATTCTACAAAACATTTCAACTTTCCGTTTCTTGCACCAGGCAAAGATCCTTTAACAATCAAAAACTTCACTCCATCCTTTTCTACGATATTCAAAAGAGGAATTCTTTTTAGAGTAAGCTGCTCTGAACCCATATGTCCTGCATGAGGATGCCCCTTCATAGTTCTTCTTGGCTTTCTATTACCCTTAGAACCACCTGCTCTAGAAAACTTGTGCCCATGGGTAGCAGGACCTCCTTTAACATTACACCTCTTCACTAGTCCCTGATACCCCTTTCCTTTAGTCATCCCAGTCACAGCAAGAGAAGATACACCTTCCAACAAAGAAGCATCAAGAATCTTTCCAGCCTCGTTCGCAGAAACAAAAGCCTCATCTACAGGGAACTCTGTCACCATACCATATACCAGCTTCTGCCCCTTTTCTTTATTGAGTTCTTTTTTTTCAACCCCAACAACTACAGCAGAATACCCATCTTTTTCCTGAGTTTTATATCTAATAATTTCTTGTGGAAGAACCTTAGCAAGAGTAACCGCCACAAATTTATCACCAATCCACATCTTGGTCATCTCTTGTTTTGCAACCACAACTCCTCCTTTATTTGCCATACTAACACATTCTGATCAATTAAAACAAAGCACAAATTACCAATTACGAATAGATTTTATATCCACAATCCGTAATTCGTATTTTATAATCCTCTAAGCCTAGAAAACCTTCACATCTACAAGCACTCCTACAGGAATTGAAAGATTCTGAAGATACTCCATTGTCTTCCCTCCAGTCTCTACAACATCCAAGACTCTTGTATAAGAGATTCTTTCAAATTGCTCTCTTGCTTTTTTAAACTTAAAGTTTGATCTTAACACGGTATACACCTTCCTTTTCTTTGGCAAAGGAATTGGTCCTTTAATCTGAGCACCTGATTTTACCAAAAGTCCTACAACCTTAGAAACAGAAGCTTCCAACATTCTTACATCATAACTCTTTAACTTAATTCTCAACTTTGGAGTCTGATCTTTTTTTACAGCCGACATATAATCCTTTTGATAGTAAAAATAAATATAAGAAAACAGACCCCAGAATTCAGTCTTAAACCTTTTCCAAGGTCTGCATCTCTATAGTAAATTATTCAAGCACTTTAGTAACAACTCCAGCACCAACAGTTCTACCCCCTTCTCTAATTGCAAATCTCAAACCTTCTTCCATAGCTACAGGATAGATAAGTTCAACAATAATCTTAGCATTATCACCAGGCATAATCATTTCTACACCAGGAGCAAGTTCAATATTTCCGGTAACATCCGTTGTTCTCATGAAGAATTGAGGCCTATATCCACTCATAAATGGAGTATGTCTTCCACCTTCTTCCTTTTTAAGTACATACACTTCAGCTTCAAACTTTTTGAAAGTCTTCACAGTACCTGGCTTACAGAGCACCTGTCCTCTTTCAATAGCATCCTTGTCTACACCTCTAAGCAAAAGCCCAACATTCATACCAGACTCTGCTTGATCCCACGCTTTGTGGAACATTTCAATACCTGTAACAACAGTTTTCAAAGGATCAGCACCAAGACCAAGAAGTTCAAGCTCATCATTCATTTTTACAATACCTCTTTCAATTCTTCCTGTTGCCACAGTACCTCTACCCTTAATAGAGAACACATCTTCAACTGGCATCAAGAAAGGTTTATCATTATCCCTTTCAGGAACTGGAATATAAGTATCTAACGCCTCAAAAAGCTCCCAAATAGGCTTTGCAGCAGCCTCATCAGTAGGATTTTCAACAGCCTTAAGGGCTGATCCTCTAATAATAGGACAATTGTCATCAAAACCATTCTTCTTAAGAATCTCTCTGATTTCTTCTTCTACAAGATCAATCATATCAGGATCATCTACCATATCACACTTATTCAAAAAAACAACAATCTTTGGCACATTAACTTGCTTAGCCAAAAGAATATGTTCCCTCGTCTGAGGCATAGGTCCATCAACTGCAGAACAAAGCAAAATAGCCCCATCCATCTGAGCAGCACCTACGATCATATTCTTTACATAGTCAGCATGCCCCGGACAGTCGATATGAGCATAATGTCTGTTGTCAGTTTCATACTCTACATGCCTAGAGGCAATAGTAATACCTCTTGCCTTCTCTTCTGGAGCGTTATCAATCTGATCATACGCTGTAAATTGAGCATACCCTTTTGTAGCAGCAACAGCTGTAAGAGCAGCAGTTAATGTTGTCTTACCGTGATCAACGTGACCAATAGTTCCAACATTTACGTGTGGTTTAGTAGCCATAGTAATACTGTTTAATAAACTAAAAGTTAAACATAACTAAACTATATAACAATTTCCTCCATAATTGCAAGTAATTCTTCAAAAAAAAAGTTGATCTTGATCATTTGGCAGACCCCACTAAAAGATAGTAAGCTACCAACCCTATTTCAAAACCACTCTCCAAATATTTAACCAAATCAAGTAAGGCAATATATCCAGAGAACCTTTTTATTTTGTAAGATATTAACTTTTTAACCTCGGGAATGCGGGACTCGAACTCGCGACCTCTTGGTCCCAAACCAAGCGCTCTAGCCATCTGAGCTAATTCCCGAGAAAGAATGGTGGGCGTGGGTGGACTCGAACCACCGACCTCACCCTTATCAGAGGTGCGCTCTAACCGCCTGAGCTACACGCCCATTCTTTTCTCTATAATTTTTAGTGGTGCCAAGAGGCAGAATCGAACTGCCGACACAAGGCTTTTCAGGCCTCTGCTCTACCACTGAGCTACCTTGGCTTCTCCGCTTTATGTGTATCAGAGTTATTTCTCCTCTACCTGTCCATATTCCTCTTTTTATGCTTCAATAGAAATAGAACAGGTGTCTTTATAGTAATTTACTTATTAATTTCAAGAGTATTTTTTATGACAAAAAAGTAATGGAATAACCGTAGGAATAACAGCACAAAATGGAAATCAACCTTTATGTTCTAGTGTTTTATCTTTCTGAAGATAAACCTATCACTGCTAAAAGCAAAAAGATTCAAGCAATTCATGAGACTATTTTTAGCCATTTTGGTGCTGAATTTCGACCAAAACAAATTGCAATAGCCGTCCCCTGAAATCCCATTATAGCTAGTCATAAGATTGTAAACAAAACATTAGAATCCATCACCCAAAATTATAATATCGTAAAATAACTATCTCAGGAAAAATAACAATCTTCTCTTATTTTTCAAGGGTAAATTTATTTCTCTTCACTTATAGCGAAAAGAAACTCTAAAATAATCTCAACCTAGCTAAATTCTTAAAAAAAGAAAAAACTGACCTGGGAGTCAGCTTTCTTTAATTCAATAGTACTGAAAAGAGATAAAGTAATGGACAAAGTGTATAATTTTAAGTGTTTGATTAGAATGGTGGTCTATCCCCACCTTCCGGTAGGGATGCCTTGTTACGACTTAACCCCAGTCACTGATTTCCTCCTTAACCCATATAATGAGTCTTCAAAGAACCTCAGCTCCCATGGTTTGACGGGCGGTGAGTGCAAGGAACAGGGACATATTCACGGCAGCATGGCTGATCTGCCATTACTAGCAATTCCAACTTCATGTAGTCGAGTTCCAGACTACAATCCGAACTAGGGGTAGTTTTAAAGATTTGCTCCACCTCGCGGTCTTGCTTCTCGCTGTACCTACCCATTGTATTATCTATGAGGCCCTAGGTGTAAGAGGCATGAGGATCTGACGTCATCCTCTCCTTCCTCTCGGTTACCCGAGCAGTCTGCTTAGACATACTAACTAAGCATGAGGGTTGCGCTCGTTTCCAGACTTAACTAGACACCTTGCGGCACGAGCTGACGACGACCATGCACCATCTGTGTAAAGCTCCGTATTGCTACGGATATGCGACTTTCACCGCAGACACAATACATGTCAATCCTAGGTAAGATTCTTGGCTTATTATCCAATTAATCTAGATAATCCACTGCTTGTGTGTTCCCCCGCCTATCCCTTTGAGTTTCATTCTTGCGAATATACTACCCAGGCGACTTGCTTAACTCGTTAGATTACGACACTCCTGCCAATAAATTGACAAAAACATCTAGCAAGCATAATTTACGGTTCGGACTACCAGGGTATCTAATCCTGTTTGCTACCCGAACTGTCGTCCCTCATCGTCAAGTATTCTGTAGTTAGCTGCTTTCGCTTTCGGCGTTCCTTCCGATATCAACGCATTTCACCGCTCCACCGGAAATTCCACTAACCCCCAGATACTTCCAGAATTGCAGTATCCACTCCCTTTCTACGATTGAGTCGTAGGATTTGAAAACAGACTTACAATTCAGACTACGGACACTTTACGCCCAGTAAATCCGGACAACGCTTGAGACCTACGTATTACCGCGGCTGCTGGCACGTAGTTAGCCGTCTCTTATTCTTGACATACCGTCATTCGTCTTCTGCCAAAAAAGAAGTTTACACACCGTAATGCTTCATCCTTCACGCGAAATTGCTGCATCAGACTTTCGTCCATTGTGCAAGATTCCCCACTGCTGCCTCCCGTAGGAGTATGGGCCGTATCTCAGTCCCATCGCGACCGGACATCATCTCAGACCGGTTACCCGTCATAGGCTTGGTAAGCCATTACCTTACCAACTACCTGATAGGACGCACCACTCTCCCGAAGCGATAAATCTTTCCTCACATTGGAATTTCACCATCGTGAGCATATTGGGAATTAGCTACATCTCTGTAGTTATACCCATCTTCGGGGCAAGTTAAGCACGCGTTACTCGCTCGTTTGCCACTAATCTTACTACGTATTGCTACGACGCAAGATCCGTTCGACTTGCATGTGTTAGGCATTTCGCTAGCGTTCATCCTGAGCCAGGGTCAAACTCTTCAAAAAGTTCCACACTTTATCTCTTTTTAGTACTATTAAAGATCTCTTCAACTAAGGTATTTCCATCCTTAGTAATGGTAGCACTAACCTACTTTCCCAGCCCTGATAGAACCAGTATCATCGACCAGTATATGCTTAACTTCTGTATTCGGAATGGGAACAGGTGTTTCCATATACCGCATCAGCACTACCGTTAGTAAAGATGAATCAGACTAATAATGATTTTTATACAAAAATCAAGCAAAAATCTGATTTTTTATCCTTTTAGTATCCTTACAATACCATAATATATTACCTATTTCTTAGAAAAAAGATAAACCCGCTCGACCAATTAGTACATCTTAGCTCAATCCCTTACAGGACTTACACCTAATGCCTATTAAACTGGTAGTCTACCAGCGGTCTTACCTTCATAAAGAAGAGGGATATCTAATCTTGAGACAAGTTTCCCACTTAGATGCTTTCAGCGGTTACCTTTTCCGAGCTTAACTATCCAGCGGTGCTCCTGGCGGAACAACTGGTACTATCAGAGGCTCGTCCAACCCGGTCCTCTCGTACTAGGGTCAGCATCTCTCAAATATCCTACGGTCACAGTAGATAGGGACCGAACTGTCTCACGACGTTCTGAACCCAACTCGCGTCCCGCTTTAATGGGTGAACAACCCAACCCTTGGGACCTTCTACAGCCCCAGGATGCGACGAGTCGACATCGAGGTGCCAAACGGAATCGTCGCTGTGAACGCTTAGATTCCATTAGCCTGTTATCCCCGGAGTAACTTTTATCCGTTGAGCGGATCCCCTTCCACTTGGAAGATCCGGATCACTTTCGCCTACTTTCGTATCTGCTCGACCTGTCAGTCTCACAGTCAAGCTTGCTTATGCGAATACACATTCACCACGGTTTCCATCCGTAGTAAGCAAACCTTTGCACGCCTCCGCTACTTTTTAGGAGGCACCCGCCCCAGGTAAACTGTCCAACTGAAACTGTCTCCCAACCTAGGGATTAGAATTGCTACATATCTTGGGTGGTATCTCACTATTGGCTCCGCCCCAACCGAAGTTGAAACATCAAAGCCTCCCACCTATACTGAGCAAGACATGCTACAATCCAATATCAATCTACAGTAAAGCTTCACAGGGTCTTTCCGTCTAACTGTGACTACCCGGCATTTTTACCGGGAATGTAATTTCACCGAGTTTAAGGGTAAGACAGCATGGGGATGATTATGCCATTCATGCGCGTCAGAACTTACCTGACAAGGAATTTCGCTACCTTAGGACCGTCATAGTTACGGCCGTCATTCACCAGTGCTTAACCCTCGAGCTTGCACAAGAGAGCATAACATTCTGGCATTGGACAGGCATCACCCGTTATACATCCTCTTACGAGTTAGCAACGAGCTGTGTTTGTGATAAACAGTTCCCCCCATCTCTTTCGCTGCGATCCCGATTGCTCGGGACAGGACTTATTTCGAAAGTACGTCCGCTAATTTGCCAAGTTCCTTACCCATTAATTATCTCGATTATCTTAGTATTCTCTACCACCCCACAAGTGTCTGATCTGAGTACGGGTTACATAAAGATTAAGTTTAGAAGTTTTTCTCGGCACCAAAACGATGAGAATTTCTAATTCCGAGGAATCAAATTCCGATCAAGCTCAGTATCAATAGCTGTGGATTTTCCTGCAACTACCTTTATAACCTAGGGTTATAAAAACCTCACTCTTTCGACTCAAATCCTTAATGAGCTCTCACAAATCTCAATGCGTTACTCCATCACTCTTTATATAAGTACTGGAATATTAACCAGTTATCCATCGACTCTCCACTTCTGGATAAGCCTTAGGTCCCGACTAACCCTACGACGATGAACGTTGCGTAGGAATCCTTAGGGTTTCGATATATTGAATTTTCATCAATAAGCGTTACTCATGTCAGCATTTTTACTTCTTACTAGTCGACCACATCTCGCGATGTAGCTTCATCCTGTAAGAACACTCTCCTACCACACAGTGTATTACTACACTGGTCTTCGATTTCGGTATAATGCTTAGCCCCGTTACATCTTCAGCGCATCTTCGCTAGTCCAGTGAGCTGTTACGCTTTCTTTAAAGGATTGCTGCTTCTAGGCAAACCTCCTGGATGTATAAGTAAAGACACCTCTTTTTCCACTTAGCATTACTTTAGGGACCTTAATCAGAAGTCTGGACTGTTATCCTTTTGACTACGAAACTTGCTCCCGTAGTCCCACTCTGCAATATTCCTTGAAGCATTCGAAGTTTAGTAAGGTTTGGTAATGTCTCTCGACACCCCTAGCCTTTCCAGAGCTCTACCTCTTCAAGATCTCAAAATGCAGGCTGCACCTAAATGCATTTCGGAGAGAACCAGCTATCACGGTATTCGATGAGCTTTTCACTCCTAAACACAGGTCATCGGAAGGTTTTGCAGCACCAACCCGTTCGGTCCTCCAGCATAGTTTCCTATGCCTTCAACCTGCCCATGTCTAGCTCATACCGCTTCGGGTCTATTAATAATAACTAAAGCGCCCTATTCAGACTCGGTTTCCCTTCGGCTCCGCCTATAACTGGCTTAACCTCGCTACTACTAATAACTCGCTGACCCATTCGTCAATAGGTACGTGGTCACCTTGCGGCTCCCACTCAATTGTAAGCAATAAATTTCAGGTTCTATTTCACTCCCCTACCAGGGGTTCTTTTCACCGTTCCCTCACGGTACTGTTCGCTGTCGGTGTAAAAAAGTATTTAGCCTTACCCAGTGGTCTGGGCAGATTCATACCAGATTTCTCGTGTCTGATATTACTCAGGTGTCGTCACGATGTGGTGTCATATTTTCAGATACGGGACTTTAACCTTCTATGGTGCATCATCCAAATGCTTCTCCTAATACAACATCTCTCCATCCAAAGAGTTCTAGCTCTTCCCGGACGATCCTACAACCCTCTTATTAGCAACGCCTAGAAGCTTACACTAATAGAGTTTGGGCTCTTCCCTGTTCGCTCGTCACTACTAAGGGAATCTCATTACGATTTCTTTTCCTTCGGTTACTGAGATATTTCACTTCACCGAGTATTGTCAACTTTGTATTCTCCTATAGAGAATAGGTTGCCCCATTCGGAAATTCTTGACTCCAAGCGATTGTTGGCATCTCATCAAGACTTATCGCAGCCAGCTACGTCCTTCTTCCTCTTTTTTACCCAAGGCATCCTTTTATTGCTTTTAAATAGATTTATCTACTAAGAAATAGTGTAATATATTATGCTATTGTTAAGGATCACTTCAGCAACCTCTTCACTTTTGGTTGCGAGCATTATATTAAATATCTTCTATCTAAATGCAAGAGATTTTAAAGATTTTTTTTAACAAGGTAATATTTGGCATTTTTCTCCTTTTTGGGTCATTTCGTTTTTTAATTTCTGAACATTGATTAAAAAAATCGACCAAAAATTCAAAAATCTGATTTTGTCTCTTATTTTAATTTTTCTTCCGGTCTTATGCGGACTTTCCTACATTCAAAACACTTCCCGCGGAAGACTACAAAAAAAACAACCTTTTATACTCTAAAGGTTTGATCATTTTTTGATACCCCAGCACCATCTCTTCATCAAGAATCTGAATTTATTGCTGATTTACTATGGTATAGCTTTGGATAAATAAGTGAAACTACCACAATACGACAGTTTTCTATATTTCTGAGTTGATTTTCGGAAGGGAAAGTATATCTAAGAAATAAACAATTTTACTTTTTATTGAAGTTATGGAAGCTACTTTAATCTTCTTTGGATTTATTAATATTGTCTCCTTTACTATCCGATGAATTGACAAATGGAAGGCAAAAAATAAAAAATGGAGAATTAGCGAAAAAACACTTCTTATCTTAAGCATCTGCTGAGGATGGCTAGGAGCGATTCTTGCGATTGACGTCTTTAGACATAAGACTGTAAAGTCAAGCTTTCTTTGGAAATTTTATCTTATTGGCGGATTTTGGATTGCGATCCTTTTTGGAGTCCTTTATTTTTGGTAAAATTTCACATCCCATTTTACCACGATTTTGACAGAAGAAAAAGAATCTGATCTAGTTATAAAGAACGTTTTAGAGGCTGCTTTGAGGCAGGATATTTCATTCTCACTTGTAAATCGCTGGTAATTCCCTACACTTGAAGTATTAATTCAGATTTATTTTTTTTGGAAGAACAGAGATGAAAATTGGAATTGTTGGATTACCAAATGTTGGGAAGTCTACCTTGTTTAATGCTTTAACAAAATCCTATGCTGCTCCCGCTGAGAATTTTCCCTTCTGCACTATAGAACCGAATATTGGGATTGTAGACGTTAAAGACCCTAGAGTTGAAGCTCTGGCAGAGATGTCTAAAAGTCAAAAAATTGTCTACGCTAATACCGAATTTGTGGACATTGCCTGACTTGTAAAAGGAGCAAGTAAAGGTGAGTGACTAGGAAACAAGTTTCTTTCCCATATTAGAGAAGTTGACACAATTGTGCAAGTGCTAAGATATTTTAAGGACAGTGATGTCGTCCATGTGGAAGGAGGAGTTGACCCTCTAAGAGATAGAGAGATCATTAATACTGAACTTATTTTTTCTGATCTTGAACAAATAGAAAAAACACTTCCGAATCTTCAAAAGAAAGCAAAGCTGGCTCAAAATAAGGACGATAAAAGGTCCGCAGAAATCCTCGAAAAAATACAAAAAGTCCTCTTGGAAGGAAGACTGGCAAACACCTTGAGGGAAGAACTTGCAGAGGAGGAGCTCAAATTGATTAGGTCCTATAATTTTCTGACCCTAAAACCTTTTGTCTATGCGCTGAATATTTCTCAGGAGGATATTCAAAATGCTGAAGCTCTGAAGAAGGAATTTGAAGAAAAACTCCAAGCTCCTGTTGCGATCGTCTGTGTCAAGATTGAATCAGAGATGATGGAACTTTCCAATGAAGAAAAATCTGAATTTCTGACTGAGCTTTTGGAACTCCAACAGGGAGCCAAGATTCCCACTCTGGATGATTTAATTTCCCTCGCCTTCAAACAGCTCGGACTTATGTACTATTTCACGACAGGAGAGAAAGAAACTAAAGCTTGGACCATCCCACTTAATTCTACTGCACCGCAGGCAGCCTGAGCAATTCATTCAGATTTTGAAAGGGGATTTATTAAGGCAGAAGTAATCAACACTGAAAAACTCTTGGAATCAGGTTCGTGGGCTAAGGCAAGAGAAAAAGGACTCCTACGTTTAGAGGGGAAAGATTATATTGTGCAGGATGGAGATGTCATGATTTTCAAGTTTAATGTCTAGAGAAGCTATGGATCGGACTCCTCTTAGAAGAGGACGACTCTATTTGATGAGTTCTTAGAGCACTTCTTCTACTTCTTCAAGTTTTTTCTCTATAGAATAGTGGCCGAATAGTCTTATTGCGAGGAATACAATATAAGCAATAATAGTAAGAATCCACACCACCAATCTTACCACTCCATAGAAGAGCAAATACATTGCAAAAACAGCCCCAACCTGGAATATTGGCTTTTGATAAACGCGTTGTAGCTGCCCGAGTGTTGCCTTACAGATTTCAAAACTAATGCTTTGCTGAGTTTTTACCAACCCTTCTCGAATAGCGCTCTTGATTTGTCCTCACATCTCTTTTATAGGAGAAGATGTTTCTTGATCTACAAGACTTTCGGCTTCATTTTCTGGAATGTTAAAAATATTCAGCTCAAAAGGATTTGTGGACTTTTGTATGATTTTTTTGGATCGTCAAGAAATCTGTTCACATTGGAAGGGGAACTGACTATTCATTCCAAGCACCGCAAATCAGAAGAGGATACTGGTTATTGTGGCAAAAATGTAACCACTACTGGTAAAATACACAATCCAATTAATCTTCCTTACTTTGGAGAAATAGCCCCCTAAAGAAAAAAGTAAAAATCAGATTGCAAACAGCGAAAGCCACATAGCTATCATTAACTGTCGTGGGGCATTTCGTATTATCAGCTGAAGAACGGCTCCTAAAATAAGTATTGGAAGCCAGATTTTTACCTTTTTTACCCTCCTAAGATCTATAGCAAGGAATATTAAGCCAATAAAGAGGACACAAAAGGCTGCTACCGCCCAAAGAACCTGTCTTTCCCGCAAAAGCTTTCGAAGGAAAAACCCGTAGGTCATGAGCGAAAAAACTAAGAAAAAGCAGAGCCTTTGAAGGTGATAGCTTTTTTTGTGAGATGAAGATAGAGAAGAAGATATTGTTTCCATTATTTAGAATGAAAAAAGGGAAGATAAAGCATTTTGAAAGAGAAGGATGAGTACTACAGCTAAGATCATCGCAGGAAGGAAAGGGACCGACTGCTCGGTCATTTTTGGACTCAAAAAATCTGCTTTCTTTCTAAAGATTTTATTCTGAAGGATAAATCGAAAGATTCCAATACTTCCACTTAGGACGAAAAAGATCAGTATTATACCCACTCCCTGTAAAGCATCTCCACGATTTCCTATCCCTGCAAAAAGAAGGGTTCCTAGGTAAGGCGCGATCAATACATCTCCCATTCCGATTCCTTCTTCATTATTGTGATATTTAGCCTTTACTCGCCGCTTGGCTAGCCGATATAATAACAGAAAAACAAGTAGAAAGCTTACCCCACCTCGAAGAGCTTGCCGAGGGAACAATCAACATCATAATGCTGAAATTAAAACTCCACTTATAATAATAAGAAGGGGAAGATGCACTTCGTATCGTAATACATCGTAAATTAGAAGGAGCCAAAGCATTCGCCCGGTGATTGTCCAGAACACTACAGGTCCCATACCTGCATCAGAAAGATAATACCATACGCCTCAGAAAATCAAAGCAGATCCAAGCTCTAGAATTGGATAAAGTCGTGAGATTTTCTTTTTGCAGTAGCGACATCTTCATTTTTGGAGGAGGAAACTGATAACGGGAATAAGATCGCAGGGCTGCAATCTTTTTTTACACTGAGGACACTCACTTCTTCCTCGTAAAATCGAACTAGCCTGCTCAAGACTCTCACTATCTCCTCGCCTAGAAAGAATTACTGAACCAAAAGATCCAAAAACCAGACCAAGACAGATTGCTATAATTAATCCAAAAGCCATTTCGCTTGTAGGTAAGTAAAAGTTCAAAGTGAAGTATAGTTTTTTCTCCTACCTTTGCAACGGATTCAGGCTTTTTGAGCTTTTTTGAATATGGCTTTGGAAGAATTATATTATATGAGAAGAGATGAAATTAGCAAGCTTTTTGAGGGCTATAACTATTATGAGAATTATTCTTGTTTTTTTGGGGAAAATGTTTAGACTCTTTATGTTTTTATATTCTTATAGCAATAGTAAAATGACTAAACCAGAACATTATTCTGCATGCGACTGTAACTGCAGTGCCTGCGAAGACAATCATTGTGAAGAATGCAGCTGTTGCGACTGCGGAGAAAGCTATGACTGCAACAACTGTGCAAGGATCGAAAGGATCGTTCCAAACTTTAAACTTACGATGTATAATCCTCATAGCCAAGAGATTGAAAACAAAACTGTAAAGGATTACAGAAACAAATGGCTTGTTTTGTTTTTCTATCCAGCTGATTTTACCTTCGTCTGCCCAACAGAACTTAAAGATCTCAACCAAAAAGCTGAGGAAATCCGTGCAATGGGAGATGTTGAAGTCTTTGGTGTGAGTGTAGATTCTGTTTTCTCTCACAAGTCTTGGCTTGAATCCGAAGAAATGTTAAAAGGCTTCCAGTTTAATATGATCAGCGATAGAAATACTGTCCTCTCAAGGTACTTTGGTATTCTCAATACTGCAACTGGAAACGCAGAAAGAGGAACCTTTATCATCTCTCCAGACGGTGTTCTTAAGACGATAGAAATCCACACTGATGCTGTTGGAAGAAGTGCAAAAGAACTTGTAAGGAAGCTCTATGGATTAAAGTTTGTAACGGAAAACAAGGGACATGCGTGTCCAGCGAGCTGGGAGAACAATATGAAGACTATGCAACCAAACATTAAAAATGCTGGTCATGCAGGAGCAACCTTATCTTAACCATTAGACGATTAGGGAAAATCAGATTTTATCTTTTTGAATTTATTAGGATCATGAAAGGATATCACGCAAATATCGAAGAACTTACACTAAAAAATGACTATTTTAGGCAAGTGCTTTATACTGCAAAAGGACTTCAACTTGTATTGATGAGCCTTCTTCCTGGAGAAGAGATCGGATTAGAAGTTCATCATGATAATGTGCAGTTTTTCAGATTTGAAGCAGGGGAGGGGAAAGTAATCATTGATGATAATGAGTATTTGGTACAGGACTGAAGCTCGATCATTGTCCCAGCAGGTGCACAGCATAATGTGATCAATATTTCTAGCACTGAACCACTAAAGATGTATACTATTTATTCTCCAGCGCACCACAAAGACGGCGTAGTTCACACAACCAAGGAAATCGCTGAGCAAGCTGAACATGATGGAACCGATGAATTTGACGGTATAACTACCGAGTAAAGACAACTATCCAGTAAAAGAGTAGTATATAACAGTGAAAAAGACTGATCCTCTATTTTGGATCAGCTTTTTTTCTGTTGAAAGAAGTTGCTATGAAATGAGCGGAATCAAAAGTCCGTTGCTGAGGCAACCTTTAGGATCGATCATTTCTAAAAGCGTAGCTAGAAAAACACTTGCATAACTCCCTGTTGGAAGAGAAAAATCTAAGAGGAGGTCTTTAGCTTCCCGTTTTCGGCTGAGGGAGTGAGGATATGCCCGTAGCGGTCTCCTAAAGCCATAGAGGTGATAGGTTTGAGAAATAGCATTTCCGCAGGTATCAAATCCGCTGACCTTCCTCTGTCGCTCATCATAACATCTTGCCGGACTGCCTTGGCTGCAAGTGAGCTGCTCTGTCCCCAACACTGCTCCTGTAGGAAATCGCAAATCTTGGTCAAAATCGCTCGATTGAGTAATGACTCCTGGCTCGAGTATTGCAGCCCCTTGATTGACTCTTTTTAGTGTCCAATAGTCAAAATGCTGAAGCATTCCTGCGGAATAACTCGCTACTGCAGTTCAAAATGCGTTTCGTCCGTTGACCATAATATCTCAGTCTAAGATAAACGCTCATTCCTTTCGTCTTTTCATCACAAGTTCGTTAAACCACATACTCCCAAAGGCTTGAAGCATGAATTTTACTTGATAGCCGTAATCTTGGAGACGGCCCTCGGAAAAGATTTTTTTTGCTTTTTTAAAATTTTTGTTTCCTTTTCCAAATCTCTGGATTCAAAATGCATTTGGAAATCAGATTTTTTTACTTTTTTGAAGGTGGTGCTCTAGCTGTTCTCTTGCTTCTGGTGGAAGAGCTTCTCTCCCCCTTAGCCTAATAGTGAAGTGATTCCCGTCGTTCTTGCCGATCGCGAGAGGAGCGTGATGCCGTCAGGTCGCTAGGATTGCAACTTTTTGCTTTAAGCTATCAAAAAAAGTGGAGCGTCCTCCACAAGCATTTAGAGCCTTTTGGGAGATGCTGAGTCGTTGTCTTGTGATTCAGGCTTTATCTTTTAGTCCTGCAATCCCAATATCCCCCCTTTTGAGCCCCAACATCTGGCATAGTGAGAGGAGAACCTCCATCGTATTTACTAGTTTTTTCTCGAAGAAAACATAAAGGAACTCTCCCTTTCCGCTTAACTGGAAAGGTAAAAGCTCCTCTACAATAAAATCCTCTGGCTGAGTCTTGAAAGCAAAATACATACAGTCTTTTTTTAATTCGCTCAATATAAATGCCCAAGTTGGTTGAAAGAGAGCATTTCTCGTCTATCCTCTACAAAGCGACAACGACTAAGTGAACAAGGAGATGTAAGAAAACGCTCTTCTTGTCCTTCCTTTTTGAGTAAGGTTGCGATGATAGCACTATTTATGATAGGATTTCCCACAATGAGGATACGAGAAGAGCTTGGATACGTTTTGGTAAGCTCGCGAAGAAAGAGTTTGCAACGCTCACGCACCTGATCCCATGTTTCTTCTATTGTCTGACTATGCTCTACGGTATCACTCTTGATGAAAAGGCGGCTCAAAAGCTTTACTTGCTCTGGATTATTTCATGTCGTGTTTTCAAACGTTTCTCTGGTGAGCTTGGTGCAGATTTCTGCTCATTTTTCTCTAATTCTTGGATCAACGATGATCTGAAATCTATCATTTTCTAAGGTCTCAAAGACTAAATCCGTAGTTGTCCTACGAAATCCGATATCACTACAAAAGATAAAGTCAATTTTTTCCTTTTTGAGTGCTTGTGCAAGTCTCAGCGAATCTAGTACGCCTTTATCTGAGAGCCTATCATTGCAGTGTCCCAAGGTAGAACAATGCGTGTTAACATGTTCTCCATTACAAGTGATGATGAGTTCCATGGGTATATAGGATAGCTTGGTAAAAAGAGGTTTAGGAAACCTATAGATGCGATTGGGAATACTACCACGTAGATCAGTTTTATAGGTAGTTTTTTTTGTTTTTATTATGTTCTTCAAGTGTAGTGCCGTAGTGAATCTTTCCACTGGCATCATGGAGATAGTAAAGTGCTCCAGTTTTTTTGAAGCCTAAGGTTGCCGAGATTGTCTCTACGCTCGGTGAGGAAATTGGCGTAGGGGGAAGCCCGTAGTTTTGTCTTGTATTGTAGAGGTTGCTTGCATCTGAGAGATTTGCAAGAATTTGATTTCTACATTGGTCGTAGGTAATCTTTAGTCCATAACAAAGAGTTACATCTGCATCCAATCTCATCCCCTTCTCCAATCTATTGAGGAAAATCCCGGCAATGATAGGCTTATTCCCTGCCAACTTCTCCTCATTTTCTATTACAGAAGCAAGAGTTAGAAGTTGATAACTATCAAATCCATAACCAAAGGATTGGAGCTGATCTCCAAGAGGAATCCAGACTTTTTGATTGAAGTTTTTAAGCTGAGATTTAATAAGTTGCTCTGGGATGGAACTATTAGGATCTAAGAAGTAGGTATCCGGATAAAGATAGCCTTCAAGTGATTTTCCACTAGGAAGTGCCGAAAGAAAAGGAAAATCTGACTTCATCTCTTGAATAAACTGCTGATCTTCTGCCTTCTGAATGAACTGACCTGCAGAAATCTGTCACAGCTCTGTTAAATAAGCATCTATATCATAGATTGATCGTCATTCAAGCAGAGTCACACGTTTTACATCTCTCTGTGGTCACTCCTTAATGAGATTCATCAACTCAGCTTTGGTATATTTCCCGCTTAGAATGTAGTTTCCCTCTTGAAGCATTGGAATTGATTCACGATGATTTCTCAATCGGAACTTCAGCATTATTCTTTTTAAGAATCCCTGTTCTGGAAAGAATTTATTGATAGTATCTCCTTTTTCTATCTGAACTGTTGTATTCTCTGGATAGTATACGGGAGCATTATAAGCACCACGTCCTAAGATCCGGAGTCGAGCAAAAAGAATGATAATTCCTCACATAAAAATTCGTCTGTTTTTCCTTTTTTTTGGGCGTCTCATGGTATAAGTATAAATTGATAAATAAAGTATTCTGATTTAGAGTCGTTTCTTTTTCTTGAAGATAAGTACTGTGAAAACTGCCATTATCACCATAAATCCCATAAGGACAATAAATGCCCCTGGATAGTTCTGGAATGGCAGTCAGATATTCATCCCATAGATTCCACTAATCATCGTCATTATTCAGATAATCACGGTCAAAACTGTCAATATCCCAATATTTTTGTTGGTCATCATATTTGTAAGGGTATTGAATATCTCTCCGATGGAATCAATATTCTCATGAATGATTGAAATATGCCCTAGTATCTTACTCGTCTTGTATTCAAGATCCTCAAAGTAAACGTCCAAATCTCCTTCATAGAAATTTGCGGTTACTTTTTGGAGTTCTACGAGAATTTCTTCTTGTGGAGAAATAACAGTTTTTAACAATACCGTATTTCTCTTTTTGATAAGGACTTTCTTGAGAAGATCTGTATCAACAAAACTTTTATCAAAAACTTGTTTTTCCATTTCCATGAGATCAAGATTGAATTTATTGAGCCCAAGGAGTATCTTATCATACATCACATCAATAATCTTATAGAGAATATAGTAAGGAGAAATCTTGTACTCTTCTGCCTCTTCTCACTCTTCTTTGATTTCTTGTTCGTATTCCTGTCTAATCTTTTCGATATTATTGGTCGGATACTTGGTGATCGTAATAATAAAATCTCTCCCTAAAATGATATTCATTTCATTTGAAAGATATTTTCAGAGCTTTTCGTTGTATTTTGGGAAATGGATTACAAGAAAAATACAATCATCATACACATCAATCTTATCATGTGCACTTGGTTCAATCAAATCCTGCTCAACCATCTCATGAAGATCTAGGTTCTTGATTGCCTCTTCAAGTTCGTGATGGGTTGGCTTTGAAAGATGAATCCACTTTATTTTTCAGATTTTTAGAACATTTTTTAGCATTCTATTGATTTTGTAAGGCATTAAAACGCTCCACGAATTGGAGTATAAAGTTTTCTCTCTCTTTTGCAAAAGAAAAATCTGACTCTTTTCTACCTACGAAAGAAGCGGGATTATTTTATTTACATTTTATCTTGACTTTCCTAAGTAAAATGGTATCTTATCGGTATTGTCGATCCAAATATAGACAATATTTTTATCCTCTTTTGATTATAACATGAAAGGAAAACTCTTCTTTAGTCTCTTGGCCATTGCCGGGCTTATCGGTGTATCTTTTGCACAGGATAACGGTGCCAAGGTTGGACTCTCAATGACTAATCTCCCTGCTTCATTTTCTGGAGAATTTACTCTTGAACTTACGACGACAGCAGGAGCTCTTTCTGGAGCAGAATCTTTTAGTCTCTCTTTTTCTGAGTGTGGAAGTGGACAGACTGAACTCTGGTATGGAAACCAGAAAAAATCTGATCAGATTTCATCTTTTTCTCTCGCTTCATGAGAGAAGAAATCTTTTCCGCTAAAAATAAAGGCAAGAAATATTCATGGCTGTCAACTCAACTTTAAACTCACAGATACTGCAGGAGTTAAGGTTGCAGAAACAAGTATGGTACTTAATTCAAACTGTGATCTTCCAATTGACTTTGATCAGGAGTATGTTTTGTCTCAACAAGCAGGCAAGTCTCAGCGAGGTCAAGCTTGAGTAAATAAGACTACATCAGTAAATAAGACTGCAAGGGGAAGCCTGGATAAAGAACTTGAAAATGCTCTTGATTGGGCCGTTCGTCAAGGGATCATTTCTCAGGCAGATAAAGCTCGCTTCAATAATCCAATGACAAGAATGGAACTTGCACAGATGATTCTTCCTGTAGGTGACAAACTTGGACGCGCAGCTAACGAAGGGAAAGCATGTAGCTTTAAAGATCTTGTTGGAACCCCAGAAGCCAGCATTGCTACAGCAAAAAGAGTTTGCCAACTCAATGTAATGGGAATCTATCCAAATGAAGAAGCACTTGAGAACTTTATGCCAGATCAAATTGTAGACAGAGCTCAAATGTTGACGACGATCTCTAGGATGCTCTGGGGAAATAGCTATAACCAAGGAGGAAAAACCTTCTATGAAAAGCACTTTGACAAAGTAAAGGAAGAGAATGTTGTCAGGAAGCCTTTTGCCAATCTTGTGGAACTTAGAAGCTATTTCTATCTTGTACTCCAGAGAGCAGAAGAAAAGGGACTTCTAAAACGGCAAAAGTAGTACAAGAATCCATAGAGGGAGAGAAAAATCGGAATATTTCCCTATCTGATATCCTCTCTCGTGACTAAAAATCGGAAAGAGAGCAGTGAAGAGATAGGAAGAATATAAAAAGTAAAGGCAGGATATTTGATTCTTGCCTTTTTTCTCTTAATTAATAGAATGGTTTCATTTATTTTTTGGATATAGCAGATGAAAATTTACATCAAAACTCCATTGCTAAATAATTCACAAACAGTTCCCCATATGGTAGAGCACTGCATCAGAAAGAATAAAAAGCCTGATGTAAGGCGGTTCTTTGAGTCACATCTTCCTTGTGAGCATTGGATTAATTGAGAACGAACTCATATTTTTGTAGATTATTGAAAAGAGCTTGAGAGCGTCGTGAGAGAAATAAAAATCTGATTAAATAGGGAAATTTACGAATTTGAAAAAAGACCATTCAAGGAAGAATGTAATAATAAGACTGAATGAAATATAATTTTTGAGGCTATGTTGCAGCAACTTATCAGTCCGGAGATTCGCCTAAACACCCGGAAGGGCAAAACCTGGAAAAAAGTCAATCAATACCACAAAACCTATTATCAAGATCAGAATTTTCTGATTTTTGAGGATCAAGTATCCGCTAATCAGGAGTATGAGTTGAAATTTATATGATCATGAGTTCGTCCGGGAGTTAAAGTTGAAAATCACTTTTTTATTGAAGATTTTCCCTTTAATAAGAGTGTAATTTTTTGATATAGAAATTATGATGCCAGTCATTATCGAAAATTAATTTTTGCATGGATAATTTGTGAGACTTATTGTTGGTATTTTCAAAGGTATGAACTCTGAAAATATTTTTATGATATCACTGTTTTTGATAGCTTTAGAGAATATATTTGGATCACTACACCAAAAATAGATTATTCTTGTCTAGATAAAGATTTTTTTGAACAGGCAAAAAACTATATTTGTCAAATTCTTAATGACTTTTACCTTAAGGAAAAGATATTCTTCGGGAATTATTTATATTGAGTTCCAGCTGAAAGAAGACAAATCATAGAACGATGTCGTGCATTTCCTTGGGACACTTTTCAGGGAGAATTTTTGCAAAGCCTTCTTTTGAACACCAACGAAAGTAAGAAAAAATAACCAGTAATGTAAAGCTATTTCTTCTAGTGCTCTTTTTTCTTTTGAAAAAGGAAACCAGAATACTACAATCAGTCAGATTTTTGGATCTTTTTTATTTTGAGAAAAGCTATGAAGCCTGATCAGATCGCAGCATTGCAAAGGGAAATTCTCTGACGGTATGCATTGCATGGGAGGAAACTTCCGTGGAGGGCGACCCAAGATCCCTATGCTATTCATATTTCTGAGGTAATGAGTCAGCAGACACAAGTAGACCGTGTCATTCCTTATCGAAAGCAATGGATAGCTGAGATTCCTGATTATAAAAGTTTGGCTCAGCTCCCTAAACCTGAATTGCTGAGCCATCGATCAGGACTTGGTTTTAATAGTAGGGCATTAAGGCTTCAACAGTGTGCACAGGAAGTCGTCGATCGTTATCAGGGGGACCTCCCCCAGAGTAAAGATCAGCTTTTATTACTTCCTTGAATTTGACCGTATACTGCAAGTGCTATTTGTGCTTTTGCATGGAATCTTCCAGAGCCTGTGATTGACACAAACATTAGGAGGGTGCTTATTTTTCTTTTGAAGCTGGACGAAAGCATTTCTCTTCCTGCCTTGGAGCAAGTTGCCAAAGAACTTATCCCAGAAGGAAGAAGCAGAGATCGGCACAATGCACTAATGGACTACGGAGCGACTCATCTCACTGCGAAGAAGACAAAAATTAAATCACTGGGGAAACAGAGTAAATTTGAGGGGTCGGATAGGGAGGTAAGAGGACGAATCCTGAAACAACTCACTGGAAATACTTCCGTTCTAGGAAAGCAGTATAGTAGCTGGGATGAAAAAAGGCAAAGGAGAGTCCTTTTATTGTCTGATATTGTGCAGGAATTTCCTCATAAAGAGATACAGAAAATCCTCCAAACTATGGAGACTGATCATCTCATTAGATATCAAGATCATGAAATCCGGATTGAATAAACATTCGGGCTTTTTGGGAGAGGGCTTTTAGAGTAGCTTGAAACTCGAAAGCTTTTGTCAAAGTGTCCGCAGAGATATTTTGAGGGGAATCAGCTCTTAGCATTTGGAATAGCTTGAGGTTTGGAAAGGAAGGATGCCTTAGGAAAACTAGCAAAGAGCAGAGTTGAGCGTATGGTGGAGCTATTTTTTGTTTTTTGTCCTTCTTCGTCGAGCCACGAGGGGAGAAAGACCAGCTTTTTTCTCGTAAAACAGGGGAATACTTCAACCCCTTGCAGAACACGAGGGATTATAAATTGTGTTGGAGCTTTTGGCTTTGGTGGAGGGTATGAAAAGGTAACTCAAATACCTTGAAACAATAGAGGAAGTGAAGCCTTGATCAGATTCAGACTTTACTTTTTCTGATAAAGGAGAGAATCTCTGGAAGAGACTTCGTTGTCCAATCATATGCCGTAAGTGGCAAAATTTTGCTCAGGGAATGGAAAAAAGGAACATCAAATTTAGCGTCTGAGGCGAAATATCGTCGCTTAAGTGTCGAATCAAGCTGATTTTTGAGGCGGTCGGGTGCCGTGCTCGTCAAGGGGGAGTAATTTAGGAGTCCGTAAGGAGCAGATTCTGGATAAGCAGGAGCATGCTCGAGAAAGTAATCTAAAATTCCCTTACTAAAGTCTGCTCTTTTGTGGGAGTTTGGGTTTGCTTTTTTTGCCAAGTGATAGGAATGTTCATCTCTTGCTAGAATCCTTTTTGCATAGTGGAAGAGAAAGGAAGAAAGGAGTTTCGTTGTCCATTTTGTCTGGGGTCCAAAACCGCCCCATAGTTCAAAGCGTCTCTGCAGGACGGATCTCAAGTAGAGGAATGGGATATTTCGTCCATTGTGAGGGAAGGGTCTGGTTTCCTCGATCACTTCTCCACCTCAAAAGACTTTGAAAAACGAGCGGTAGGGGCTTTTGCCGAGGATCAATGCTAGATAGGTTAGCCATTTCGCAGGGAGAAGTGCTTTAATTCGCTGGGGGAGGATGGTTTGACTTCGTTGATGAGGCTGAAAAAACTGAATCTTTTCTCGGTTGACCTCGACTCCACGAAAGCGATAATACTCCGTGATGAAATTCAGATTTCTTTCTTTTCGTTGCTTGATCCATTCTAAATCTCCTACCTCTATTACGAGCTGCTCCACCTGATAATCAGAAAAGATCTTTTCAATTACCCCGAAAAGCAGCATTTCATCTCAGAAATTCTGATAACCATAATATCCTTTGAGATAAATCTGCATCGGTATCTCGTATTATAAAAGCGCTCTCTGCTCCCAAAGCACGAACACATTGGAAAAGAGCGAGGCAATCGTCAGCGGTCCAACCCCTCAAGGAACCGGAGAAATATGAAGAGCCTTCTCCTGCACTGCATTGAAATTTACATCGCCAACCGCTTTCCCAGCTTTGTGCCCGTAGCCAATATCGATGATCGTTTGGGTTTTGGTCGGGGACAGGTAGGTTTCATCAATAAGATCAATCTGACCCGTTCATGAAAAGATGTATTCCGCAGATTGACAATACGCCTTGATCTCTGCTGGGTCATCATAGATATCAAAAGATCAAACCTGAGCTCCTCTCTTGAGCAACTCAAGTGCTAGCGGTTTCCCAACGATGATACTCTTTCAAAGCACGGCTACTCTCTTTCCGCGGAGGTTTCCAAGCTTGTAATAATCGAGAAGGCTGATTACTGCCTTGGGAGTCGCTGGCAAAAAATTGATCATCTCAAGGAAATTTTTACCGATGAGTGTGCCATTGAGACCGTCGAGGTCTTTTGCTGGGGTGATCGCCGAAAGCAATTCGTTTTTGTAGGGCTGAAATTCTGGAGGCAAAGGAAGCTGAATAATAATTCCCACACATCTTTCTTCACGATTAAGCCGATGAATGAGGGCTAAGATCAGTTTTTTGTCTCGTTGTGTTTGCTGAAGAAGAGCTGTCAACTCTGGATCTGAAGAACTCCCCTTCCCTTGCCCAAACACCAATGCCGGCAATCCAATCTTTTCTCCGTAAAGCTGTTTGTATTTGACATACACCTGGGAGGAGGCATCATTTCCAAAAAAAAGAATAGCAACGAACCTCTCCTGATCTCAAAAAGTGGAATGCACCTGTTGTCTCAGGTCAGCTTCCATCTTTTCTGCAAGAGGTTTTCCATAGAGCAGCATAGTTCTTGATCGTAAGGAATAAATTTTCACTCCTACCTTACGAATATTCTTATCAAAAGCAAGTGTAGTCCCGTTTTTCTCTTCTAAGCCTGCCTGCTTGTAGCTCTCTCTATGAAGGAAAGCGTTTTTTATAGATTAATTTCGCAGGTTTTTATCTTGAATTTCCCTACTACTTTTCATGGAGGACCAATGGGGTCTAAGAGTCAAGGATCACTCCTATACGGCTCATAGAGTTCTCCTTCGGTATATTTATTGACAATAAGTTTATTTCATTTAAATTTTACGACATTTCGTATTCCCTCCTCAACCAATCACGAAGGATACTCCTCTTCTGCCAATCGCTTTATATCACCTCATGAAAACAACTTATCATCGATGAGGATATATTCCTGATCGTTATCAGACCCTCTAGAGCCGTAGAGAAAATAGTGATCTCCAGAAGCTCATCGAGAAGTTCGTCTAAGTTGCTCACATAGAGTGGGCTCTTCACATCTATAAAAGAATTGAGCCTCTTTATCGACATCTTTATCATCTACAACGAGAGAAAGGAGTCCCTTCTCCTTAATAGCATACTTCTCCAAAAAAGCCATAAAACTTGAATACTCATCTCAAGGAGCATACACAAATCAACCTTCAGGAAGTGCACATACTTTTTGCTGTGTTTTATAATCTATATTATATTTAGGTCAATTGATATAATCCTTATAGAGTTCAAACGCCTTCCAAGGTCTAGATCCTCTACCAATTGTAAGATACCTGAGATGTCCTTCTTCATAATGGCAATTAACTACTTGGTCTTCCAGCAAAAGAACTTCAGTATCCTTTAAGTCTAAAGGTTTACAATGGGGTAAGCTGTCTTCTACAACTCCTGTAGCTGAGGAATCCTTAGCGCTATTTGTCAGCATAGGTCCAGAAGATGAAGAACACATCAATAATCACCCATCAGAAGGGAAAGAAATCGTTGGAATCTGCTTTACATCTTTTTTACAGGAAGTAAAGAACAATGAAAAGATTAAAAAAATCAGAAGTATATTACCCTTTGACATAGAACTCTTCATATTAAGGAATAAATCTTCTCATTTTTTATAGATAAAAGACAATACTAATCAAGGATTTTTCTCTTTTTATCATTTAAGTAAACACTAGCACATCCTACTATGAAAAAGCATAAAATACCTTACCATCTCTAAAGATTTCCCCGTTTGCCTGTATTGCGGGAAGCCTTCTCGACCCTCGGAAACCTCCATTCTGTCCAGCGGGGTGGTTTCTGAACCCTCAGCGACCTCCAATCTACTCAGCGGGGAGCTTTCTGAACCCTCAGCGACCTCCATTCTGTCCAGCGGAGTGGTTTCTGAACCCTCAGCGACCTCCAATCTACTCAGCGGGGTGGTTTCTGAACCCTCGGAAATCTCCAATCTACTCAGCGGGGTGGTTTCTGAACCCTCGGAAACCTCCAATTTGCTCAGCGGGGTGGTTTCTCGACCTTCAGAGACCCCCAATCTGCTCAGCGGGGAGCTTTCTCGACCCTCAGCGAGTCCCCTGCGACCCAAAAGGAATAGCAATCAATCGTATCTGTATAGGTTTTCTTCTTGCAATAAGGAGGAAAAATTTGCAGGATTTCATCTTTTTCGTATAATTAGGGTGCATTTTTATTTTTGATTACTTTTTTATGCAAGACCTCAGCACTATTCAAAAAATTGTAGATGATATTAAGTCAATCACTATCCAATGAGCAACCAACATTGCCAAGGCTGCCTTTGAGATTCTTATCTCAGAATCAAAAGAAAAAAGCTTTGAATCCTGATCAGCTTTTTTGGATTTTATTCAACAGGGGATGGAACTTCTTATCTCAGCGAGACCTACAGAACCTATGCTTTTTAATGGAATGGACTATATTAAGGCTGAGATTAGCAAATTAGCTCCTAGCGCCTCCGCTGATGAATGTCAGCAAAAGGTAGCAGAAGCAGCACAGTTTTATCTCAACCTCATCAATGAAACTGCCGAAAGAGCGGTTTTGAATGGGCTGGGAATTATTAATGATGGGGACAATGTCCTTACCCACTGTCACAGTTCCTCCGCCGTGAAAACATTGAAGCTCCATAAAGTAAAAGGTTTGAAGTTTAAAGTGTACAACACTGAAACAAGACCGCTTTTTCAATGAAGGAAAACAGCAAAGGATTTGATTGAAGCGGGGATCGATACCACGATGGTAGTAGATTGAGTAGCGCCGTTCCTTATGGATGAAGAAAGTGGAACAGATTTGATGATGGATTGTGTGATTATTGGTTGCGATGCGATCAAGCTTGATGGAGGAGTGATCAATAAGGTAGGGAGTTATAGCGTTGGGCTTTCTGCGCTGTTTGCCAATGTTCCGGTGTATATCGCCGGGAATCTCCTCAAGGTCGATATTCATGACAAAATTCATATCGAGAAGAGGCAGGATCATGAGGTTTGGGAGGATTCTCCAGAAGGATTACAGTTTTTAAATCTGGCTTTTGATAAAATTCCGCCAAAGTTCATCAGGGGGATTATTACAGAATTTGGGATCATCAAACCAAGGGATATTAGAGCAGTCGTGGAAAGAGAGTATCCATGGATGAAGATAGCATAGCATTTTTGATAGCAAAAAAGCTGACCTTTGGAAGGAGATCAGCTTTTTTTGGGGTTTTGTAGCGTTTAGCGAACTTTTTTGGTAAGATTGATAAGAAGGTAGGCCGTTGAAGCTGCCACAAAGATACTACTCAGGAAGGATACTACCACACCCACTCCTACGGTGAATGAGAATCTCTGGATCACGCCCGTTCCGAAGACAAACATTGCAATAAGCACTAACAATGTAGAAATAGATGTTCCTAAGGATCTCTTGAAGGTTTGTCGGATACTTTCATCAAAGACATTTGCGTAAGCGATCTTTTCATTTGAACGAATCATATTTTCCCTGATCCTATCGAAGATAATAATCACATCATTGATACCATATCCAATGATTGTGAGTATTGCGATGATGAACACCGTATCTATCTGTGTTGTTGGATCTAGTGCCATCCAGATTCCATACGCACCCGCTGGAATACTAATACTCAGCACGGAAGTAAACAAAACTACTGTTGCCAAGATTCCAGGAGCGATATTTTTTCTGATCGTTCAGAAGGAAAAAATCATATAGATCATCATAGCTAACAATCATAAGCCAAGCGCTCGTGAAGCAGTATTTGTCATATACTTACCAACACTCGGTCCTATTACTACCTGTTCAACAATATCACTTTCAGAACTAATCGTCTGACTTTCGACAAGATAGTTGGAGATCGCTAAAGAGAGTTTATTTACCTCTTCGTTATCTTTGAGTCTATTATTGATTTTTATTTTGGTCTGTCCCACATTATTATCAAGGTGGACTTTAAGATTTGGGAAACCTTTTTCTGCGAGTCCCTGTGCCAACTGTTCTTTAAATTCAGCATCTTTCACCTTTCCATTGAAAACGACGCTGATTCCTCCTGTAAATTCTTCTGAGAACTGTGCACTGAAGATGAACAACACCCATGACACTACCGTAGCAGTAATAGCAATCAAAATCCAGAGATAAGCTCTTTTTACAATACTAAAATACTTTCTCATCATCAAAAAAATAAAATAAAACCGCTCTAAAGAGTAGTTTTTTCCCTCCATTTTTCAAGCAGAAGTCAAGTTTTATTGTTTCGAAGTTATTCCCTAGCTGCCGCAAAGTCGATTTGCTATTTTGGATAGTGTGATGAACATTTCTTTGGGTTCTAGGCAAGAAAAAGGGGAGGATTCAGATTTCTCCCTATTTAAAACCCTATCCTCTGACGAGATCAAGAAGAAAATAGCAATCTCTCATGAGCTAGACTAGTCGGCATATTTTCTCATGAGCGTTAGAATCTTGTTGATATATTCGTGTTTATATTTCTGCCTATAAACAGCGATATAAGAGGGGTGCTCTATAGGGAGAAGCTTCGTAGCTCAATAGCTATACAGCCCGTTATCAATTTTTACCACTTTTGGCTGCTTTAGAATGCAATCAGCAACTTCTTTACCACAAAGGAAAATCAGCTGAGGAGCATAGTTTTTGATCTCTTCTTTTAGTATTTCTCGACCTTCCTCCTTTTCTCTGGAGCTAGGGTATCTCAATTTACCGTTTGTATCTTTGGGGACCGCTCTCACCAAATTCAGCAGAGCGATTTCTTTGGTGGAGGACTGCAAGAGGGAATGGATGAGTTTCCCTGAAGAAGTCGTTTCGTCGAAAGCAGTCAGGATTTTTCCTTTTTTATCTTCCTTGTGAGAGAGTCCTAGGAAAGCGACTCCATGATACGGGGGAGTAGAAGCGATTTCCGAGGGGAAGGACTGATGAGAAGCTGTAAACTTGGGCATTGTTTGTGAGGAGCTTGTAAATTGAATGTGAAAAAAAACGACCACAGTATCAATGCTGTGATCGTATGTTGGAATTATTCAATTGCCACCTTCGCACTCACGATTTCGCTGATCTCCTGAGTAATTTTTGCCTGACGGGTCTTGTTGTAAAGAAGGTTAAGCTGATTGAGGACAGCAAGTGAATTGTCTTTTGCATTCTTCATCGCCAACATTCTCGCTGCGTGCTCTGAAGTTTTATTGTTCAGCACTGCTGAGTAGATAATATTCCTAATTAATACTTGGAGGAAGTCAAACTTAAAGGTTTCTATATCAGGTTCTACCATCAAATACTTTTTCTCGATACTTTCTAACAAATCGACCTCAAGCCCTGTATTTTGGAGGAAGGTCTCAAAGCTTTCCTCGTCTAAAGGATAGAGTTTAAACCTTGTAGACATCTGTATCATCGTATTTTTGAAGAAGTTGAAGTAGATCTTGATCTTCGCGTATTTCTTCTCTTCTAACGCTTGTCTAATAAAAACTGAGATCGGTTTTACTTCCCGGAGAAAGACTTTATCCGAAATCATCGCAGACCCCACAACGTTTCGTCCATTCCTCACGAAATATTCTAGTCCTCTCTTTCCTACAACGAAAATATCAACATTATCTTTCGCATTTCCGTAGTTTTTCTCCATTCTCTTGAAGATTCTTGAATTGATTGCTCAGCAGAGCCCTCTATCACTTGTCACCACAATCAAGAGTCTTCTTCCGTTTGGGTTCCAGGTCTTTTCATCGAAGTCAAAGATATTTACTTCCTTTCTCACCTCTTTTAGCACCTCCAAAAAGCTTTCCATAAAAGCTCTATATGAACCGATCACGCCTTTCAGCTTTTGAAGTTTTACGGTAGAAACAATCTCCAATGCTTTGATAATCTTTTGGAGATTTTTTACGGATTTAATTTTGGTTCTGATCTGCTTGGTATTTGCCATACAACACAATAAGCTAATAAAGCGTTATTTTCCTTCTGATTTTCTTTTTTTGATTCTCAAAAGCTGGATATCTGCGGTCAATTTTTGGAGGTTGAGATATGCTCTTTCAATCTCCTCTTGATCCCCTGTCGCTTTGATTTCGGCGATCTTTTTTTCAAGATCAATTTTCATTTCTTGGAGCACCTGATCATCAGACTTTGGATTGGTCGTTGCAGAAGCGACAAAAAGCACGACTACGTTCCCGTCTGTATACATAAATCCTTCTCCGACCGCCATTGCCACCTTTTCATCTTCGAAAAGGAAATCCGTATCAGAAAGAAACTCACTTCCTTTTTTTTCTATCGGTGTAAATCTCACAATTCACGGGATTGTGGTCGTCGTAATTGGATTATGATGCGGTAAAATACAGAGCACTCAGACTTTACTTGGCAATTCAACTTTTTCTACCTGTCCATCGAAAATTACTCCATGAACGGTATGCATCTTTAGCCTCATTCCCCTCTCTTTGATAAATAAAAGCAATCTGATCTTTGTCGCAAGGAAGACTTACTTCACTTGGAGAAAATTATTCCTGACTCGTGAATCCTCCTTCCTTTAATATCTCTGAGATAAGCTTTTTAATCTCAGCCTCAATCTCTGGAGTAAGCTCCTTGATTTCCTCGATTTTCTTTGCCAACTCTAAATAACTCGTGTCCAATTTCTGATAAACTTTTTTCTCAAATTCAGCAATTGCCTCAACCGGCACTTTTTCAAAGTAGCCATTAATTCCTGCATAAAGGAGCACCACTTGCTTGAAAAAAGGGATTGGGTGATCGTTGCTTTGCTTGAGCATTTCCATAAGTTTTTTTCCATTGTCGAGCTTTTTCCTTGTAGCAGGATCCAAATCTGAAGCGAACTGTGAGAAGCTCGCTAATTCACGGAAAGTCGCAAGTTCAAGTCTGAGTTTTCCAGCTACTTTCTTCATGATTTTGGTCTGAGCAGAACCTCCTACTCTAGAAACTGAGAATCCCACATCAATCGCTGGTTTGAAGCCAGAATTGAAAAGCTCTGTCTCCAAAAAGATCTGTCCATCAGTAATAGAAATCACATTGGTTGGAATATAGGCTGAAATATCTGAATCCAAAGTCTCAATAATCGGCAAAGCAGTCAAACTTCCTCCACCTCGTGGCTGATCCACTCTCGCAGCTCTCTCAAGGAGTTTTGAATGAAGATAAAAGACATCTCCAGGATAGGCTTCTCTTCCAGGAGGCCTTCTGAGGAGCAAACTCACCTCACGATACGCTACCGCATGCTTAGAAAGATCATCATAGATAATCAAAGCATCTTTCCCATGCTCCATAAAGTATTCTCCCATTGCACATCCTACATAAGGAGCAATATACTGAATCACAGAAGGAGAAGAAATCGGAGCATTGATCACAGTCGTATATTCCATCGCCCCCTTCTCCCTGAGCATTTCAACGGTTCTTCTGATTTTTGAATCTTTTTGTCAAATCGCTACATAGATACAGTAGACATTCTTTCCTTTCTGATTGAGGATCGTATCGGTCGCAATCGTCGTCTTTCCGGTTTGTCTATTTCCAATAATCAATTCTCTCTGCCCTCTTCCGATTGGCACCATCGCATCAATAGACTTAATTCCCGTTTCCAAAGGAACATTTACTGATTTTCTGGTAATTACTCCAGGAGCTACTTTTTCCACAAGCCCAAAATGTTTTGGAGTGACAGCCTTTCCTCCGTCGATCGGTTCCCCGATTCCGTTGAGCACTCTTCACAAGTATTCTTCTCCTACTCCAACACTGAAGACCTGGCCAGAAGAACTCACACTGTCTCCCTGCTTAAGAGAACTATAATCTCCGAGCACGAGGACTCCAACTCCATCGGCAGAAAGATCCAAAACTAAACCTTTCAATCCATTTTCAAAAAGAACAATTTCTGAAAACATCACCGTATCTAACCCAATCACGGTAGCCACCCCGTCTTTGAGTTCCAGAATTTCTCCCTTTTTAGTAAAATCTTCATTGAGCTGGGCATGGTTAATCCCTTTTTCAATCTGCTGTAATAAGTCTTGCACTACTGACATGATAAGTGATAATAAAAATAAATCTGATACTTGCTTTGATGAATATTTCCCTCTGTGAGGCTAAAGAAGATCAAAGAAAGCAACCTCCTTCTTCCTTCGTCCTCACAAGAGAAATGAAATAAAAGCTTTTTTATTCAAGTAATACTTCTAAGTCTTTTTCAAGTGACCTCTTGAAGATATAGCCTTGCCCTTTCATCTTTACACTCAAATTCTCTGAGGCAAGTGGATGAAACGCCACTTCAACCTTTCCAAACTTTTCTTCAAGATAGGCTGTCAGAGGAGCAATAATATCCTCATCATTCGATTCCAAACGAAACTGGAGATGCTCTCTGGGTAGCTTTTCCTGAAACTCACGAATAAATGCGGATAACTTTGGTAAGTGAAGTAACTTTGCTTGTTCGAGGAGATGAATCATACTCGCTGTATCAGCATCCCCATTTTTTATCCCCTCTAAGAAGCGAGGGAGTGTCAATTTCTTACCATATTTGAGAAGTAAGGCTCTAATGACTACCAACTTTTCCAGAAGTTTCTGAGGATGCTTCATCTGGAGCAGCTGTTCAAGGAGTTGTTTCTTGTTTAGCATCAATAGGATTGAAATATAAATCTTAGTAATATTAGGTTGTTTTTAGACGGATCGAGATCGCAAGGACACCAAATGTTTTTTCTTCTTCTGGAGTATAAAACTGGTAATATACCTCTCTCCCAGGATCAATCTCAGCAATTCCCGGGAGCGTATGCTTGAGTCCTTCATTTTCCAGCATTGCCTTGAAACTAGGGTAGTGTGTCAAAGCAATAATCTCTAAACATTCTCCTGTATCTTGAAACTGGAGAACATCACCGACTTGAAGTTGGGAAAACTTTCCTTTGCAAAGTCTCCCTTCTACCGTTTTCTTTCCTTGAAGGATCAAGGTTTCGTAAGGCCCCCCGACCGTAAAATAGATCGTCTTCATTATTTTCACCGATTCGTGTCTAAAATCAGGTTGCTTTCTTTTTTTTGAGAGGAAGCCTCCTTCTCACAGGCGAGAAAAGGCGCGTTGTCCTCACACGATGGGAGTTATACCCATTCTCCGTAAGAAATCAAGCCCTCCTCTCCAGAAACCTCTCAAGCGCTTCTCTTCTGCTGATATTAACAAAGAAAAAAATCTGAGATTGGAGAAACAAAAAAACCTCGCTGCTAAAGACACCACTCCAAGGTAATACAATAATTTTTTATTGTTCTGCTACTTTAGTGATTTTTTCAGCAAGTATTTCTTGTGCTTTTTGAAGCTGATTGTCGACTCCCTTTTCTACATAACCAGTAAAGTCAAAAGGAAGTTCTACGTCTGGCTGTATTCCTTTTTTGTCAATCGTAGTACCTTTTGGTCAGAACCGCTTCCCGATTGTATATTTTAGTGATGTTCCATCGTCAAAATCATAGAGGGTCTGAATTGAACCTTTTCAGAAGCTTTCAGTCCCGACAAGTTGAGCATTAAGCTGCTCTTTGAGTGCAAGAGATAGAATTTCACTCGAACTTGCACTTAATTTGTCAATCAATACTACTAGCGGGAATTTTTCAAGCTCTCAAAAACCTTTTGATTGATAATCTATCGGCTTAAAATTGGAATATTTTGTCTTCGTAATAAGAGTCCCTTTTGGTAAGAAGTGTCCAGCAAGCTCCACCGCACTGGTTAGTAGTCCGCCACCATTTCCTCTTAGATCAAGGATGATCCCTTTTACTTTAGCTTCAAGAAGCTCTGAAATTGCTCTAGTAAAGAGCCTATTGGTTTGATCTCCGAAAATAGACACTTCGAGATATCCAAGCAAAACTCAGCTTTGATTCAGAATTTTTGATCTCACAGAAGGAACATCAATAATACCTCTTTCTACAACCTTTTCGAGATAGGATTTCTCACCGGTTTTCTCAACTCTCTCAAGAAAAAGCTGAACCTTAGTTCCTTTTGGTCCCCTGATTTTTTGAACCGCCTCTATAGTGCTAAGATCCTTTGTCTCTCCCGTCCCTATCATAATAATTCTGTCTAATGGCAGAACACCCGCTTTGAAAGCAGGAGAATCTTTGACCACCTCTTCTACCTGAATGTAATAATCTTTTTTTCCAACTACGGCTCAGATTCCCTCTATTTGTCCTTCTCCTTCAAGTTCTGTTTGGAGTCCTGAAAATTGTTCTGCGTCAAGATAGGAAGTATAAGGATCTCCCAATCCATCAACGAATGCCTTGGTCGCATTTTCGATCATATTTTTCTGACCACTGAGGAATTCTTCCTTGTCATAATACTCTCCCGATAAAAGCTGAGAAATTTGTTCCATACGAAGATATTTATAACCAATTTCTGAGAGTAATGTATTTGTCGCTGCCGAAATGCCATATCCCCTCCAAAAAATGAGAGCCCCTCAAACAAACATCCCCAAAGTAAAGATAAGCATCATCTTTTCTCGTTCTCTGCCTTTTTTCCACATTGTGCTTGTAGTTATGGTAAAAATCACTAGAACGAAGTGTAGCTATTTACTTAGAATTTGCAATGAAGAAACAAAAAAAAGCTGACCTCCCAATCTCAGGAAGACCAAACCTCTATGATTACTTAAAGATTCTCGCTCTTATTACCATGCTTATTGACCATATTGGGTATTATCTTTTCCCAGAAATATTGGTCTTGAGATTGATTGGAAGAATTGCGTTTCCGACCTTCCTCTTTTTGGTTGGATTTAATGGTTCGTTTCGCTGGAGGCGGGAGCTTTTTTGGCGAGGGATAGGGATTCGAGCATTCACTAGCTTTGTCGCTTGGCATTTTAGCTTTTGATCCTTTGGAGCAAACATCCTGATTGCAATCCTCCTTGCAAGAGGACTTATGCATTTTTTACTAGAAACGAAAAACAAAACTCTTTGGTATGTTTCTTTTCTCTTACTACTCTTTAGCCATTCTCTGATGCTGAATTTTCTCGACTACGGAGCCTTATCTTTTTTCTTTGTCCTTCGATGACGGAAAGCATCTAAAGATAATCAGTGATTTTTTCTATGAATTCCTGTAATGATTTGTCTCTTCCTTCAAAATATTCAGGTTTTTGGATTCTGAAGAGTAAACGGAAACTGGACTCAATACTACATCCTCATAACATGCTTTCTTATACTTATCTTACTCTTTCGGATTTTGATTAAGAAAAATTATACACTCTCTTGGAAATGATGGTGGGATAAAATCATTCTACGGCTTTCCCAGCATGCACTTTTATTTTATGGAGTGCATATTGTGTTGTTAGTCATCCTAGGATTATCGAAGTTTGGGCGTTTGTAGTTTTGAATCGGTTTTTATTTTTTTACTCTCTGTACTTCATAATAATCTCATTCGATATGATAAATAAGCTGACACCACCGATCTTTATCTGAAAGTCTATTGTAAATTATAATCATTATGTTCATATCTTCCATCAATAATATCTCAAATATTTAGTAAATTATAGCTACCAATATCAAAATAAATAATTAAAAAGACTGAAAAATCTGAGTCATTAGGGAAGATTGATCTTTATCCTCAGATTTTTTTTTGTCTTCTACAGAAAAATGAACATCTTCCTGAACTTTATTTTTGTCCAGCATATCCACCTCATAGGATACCCCTGAAAATCAATGATCATTATTTGATTCTAGAGAAAGATTTGGAAACGTTTTTAAGGCTTCTTGATAATCGTAATCAACCTGTTTGAGTATCCAAAATTTTTCCGGAGTTCTGAGTGCCCTAGATATTAAAATATCCCGAGAAATAGTAATATTTCTTTTCCCCTTTATGAGTTCATTAATTTCACTTACCCTTTTCCCAATATGGAGAGCAAAAGTTTTTTGTTTTCGTCATTGCTCTTTTAGGAATTTTTCGAGCAACTTTCATGGATGCTCAATCATATGATACGTATTTCAGAAATAAATTTTTCACATATTTAGTGAATTTTATTTTTTTCACTATTTCTATGAATTTTTCCCAATTAAAAATCATAAACCAATTATAAACCCTTATTATTTTTTTGCAAATATTTTCATACTTTCTATGAAACAGTGAATTTTACTGTTCAAACCTTTTAAATATTCAAAAAATTCACTAATTAATAGAAATAGTGAATTTTTAGAAGAAAGATATATCTACCCCTTTACAGAAAGTCCGACACTAAAAAGCTGAAGATTTCACCTTTTTGGATCTTTTTTCTTTCCATATAACTCATCTCCCACAATTGGATAGCCTATTACGGAAAGATGGCTTCTTATTTGATGGCGGATTCATTTCTCGATTTTTACGATTAGAGTTGTAGTTTTACTCAGCTCATTCCATTGAAACTCTACAATTTCTGTTTGCACACGATGATACCTCATATCAGCTTTATTTTTTTTATCTTCATTATCAATTACTACCATTTTTTCAGGAGCAAATTTATGATGAGCAATTGGAAAATCAATCACTAACCCATTCTTTCCTACCCAATACTTAATATCTCCATAAACCTCAAGCAAATAATACTTATGAACCATTCCCGCTTGTTGAAGAGTTTTATAATTCGCTTTAATTTCAGGAGTTTTCGCAAAATAGAGAAGTCATGATGTCGCATTATCTAATCTATTAAGAAGCCCTCGTTCTTCATCTTTGGTGAAAGTCTTGGAAAGTAGACTCATAAATGGGTAACTTCAGCTTTTTTCCGATCACTCAAAGAGATATTCAAGAAAGGATTTTTCTTTTCCAAAAGTTGTCGGAATACCTCATGGTTTTCGAACATAGTAGCAAAATTCATCTTCGTATCGAGTTACTTTCATAGCTCTCTTAAAATAAAACTCTTGGATATCTTAATTACAACAAATTAAAACAAGAAAAAAACCTGAATAAAATTCAGATTTTCCTCTTTTTATTCTTCTTTTTTTTGATCTTTATCAAACGCTTCAATTACCTCTTGCAAAGTTCCTTTATACATAAAGTATTCTTCAGGGATTTCATCCACATCACCGTTGATGATTTTCTCAAATCCTGCAATAGTATCCTCTAGTTTTACATAAGTTCCTGGCATTCCCGTGAACTGCTCAGCAACTGAGAAGGACTGAGAGAGGAACTTTTCAATTTTTCTGGCTCTATAGACTGTTACCTTGTCTTCCACTCCAAGCTCTTCCATACCAAGAATCGCGATAATGTCTTGGAGCTCCTTATATTTTTGGAGGATTCTTTGGATTTCTTTGGCTACTTTATAGTGTCTTTCCCCTACTGCATCAGGATTCAAAATCAGAGAATAACTCTCAAGCGGATCTACTGCTGGGTAAATCCCCTTTTCAGCGATAGACCTGTTCAACACGATCGTAGAATCAAGATGCGTAAAAGTAGTCGCAGGAGCAGGATCCGTAAGATCATCCGCAGGAACATACACCGCCTGCACAGAAGTAATAGATCCCTTATCCGTAGAAGTAATTCTCTCTTGCAAAGTTCCCATCTCACTTGCCAAGGTTGGCTGGTATCCTACAGCAGAAGGGATTCTTCCAAGCAAAGCCGAAACCTCAGATCCTGCCTGAGTAAATCTGAAGATATTATCAATAAAGAGCAACACATCTTTTCCCTCTTTATCTCTAAAGTATTCTGCCATTGTCAATCCTGTCAAAGCGACTCTCGCTCTTGGTCCAGGAGTTTCGTTCATCTGTCCATAAACCATCGCCGTTTTATCGAGCACCCCAGATTCCTTCATCTCATGATAAAGATCGTTTCCTTCTCTAGTTCTCTCTCCAACTCCAGCTACTACAGATACTCAGCTATGTTCCGTTCCAATATTGTGAATCAGCTCCATCATTACGACCGTTTTTCCTACACCAGCCCCACCAAAAAGTCAGACTTTCCCTCCTTTCAAAATTGGAGCAAGTAGATCAACGACCTTAATTCCCGTTTCTAGAATTTCAGCTTTTGTCGCCAAATCAGCGAAAACAGGAGGCTTTCTGTGAATTGGCCATTGTTCAGTTCAAGCAATCTGGTCGCTTCCATCAATCGTCTTTCCAAGCACATTGAAAATATGCCCCAAAACCTGAGGTCCAACAGGGACTTGAATCGGATTTTTTGTATTTTCAACTTCATCACCTCTTTTGAGTCCATCAGTAGACTCCATTGCAATTCCCCTCACGATTCCATTCTCTAGAATCTGTAGAACTTCAATCACAACCTCATTTCCATTCGCATTTTTTGGTTTTACCTTGAGAGCATCATACACCTTTGGTGATTCCTCTTCAAAAAGCACTTCAACCACCACACCTTTTACTGAAACAATTTTTCCGTTCATTTTATATCTAAACTAAAGTAAAATATTTTATTCTTAAGGATTACCAATCTTCTAGATGGATTTCTTGTTTTAAAACATTTCCATAAAAATCCTCAACCTCTGCTCTCAAATTTGCAGAAGACGTTACAAAGCTTGTAGCTTGGAAAGAAAAGGTATTAACTGGCTTACCTCAGCTAATCTCTACAATTTTTCCTCACTTTACTCCTGATATTTCATCATCAAAAAGCAAACTAACATCGTATTTTCAGTCTTCAGTTTTTTCTACTCTACTTTGCTCTTTTCTAAAAACTGGCGGGGTCTTGTCTTCAGAAACGAGATTAATTTGCGTACTTACTGTTTTTGTAGCTCCACCCTCATCAATTGCTGTAATTGCCAAGCTATGATTACCGTTTGGATAATTAGAAAGATCTATTTCTTTCGAGGCAAAAATTTCAGTACTATTATCAATAAAAGATTTCACCGTAGTTCAATCTAAAGTTATATTCACTTTTTTAATTGGTAGTGGCGATCTAATACTGTAAATCACTGCATTTTTCTTTGCGAAGCTTCACTGTCATTGAGGCTTAATAATACTGATTTGAATATTTTCATTGACACTTGGTTGCCTATTTTCACAGAAATTCTCTGGCTCTTCTGCAAAAAGATTCAATCCTCATGCAGCTCCTGTTCCTGCTTTTCCTTTTAAATAATTTTTGATATCTTCTAAGTCCATTTTATTTGGCATAAAAGTTGAAAGCTGAATCAAATATCCTTTTTTCAACTGATCAGCAGGTGTGAGAGGACTCGCTTTACCATAGCATGAAGTATCTATCTCTATTTCTGTAATTGGTCATTCTGCTTCTTTTGGGAGATTTCCATTCCATCCAAGCGTCTGTCCAACAAGACTAGGAGGAGTAGTGTCTCCAGGAATTTTTCCAGAAACAAGAGAAATACTCAAGCTTGTTGTATCTTTATTTGCCATTTCCTCGTTGGTAAGATAGTTATGTTCTAACAAGCTTGAGAGAAATGACTTTATGCTGTTTGCATGAATCGTTCCTCCATAAGCATTTCTGTTCATAGGAGTGGCATTTGCATTTCCAGCCCACATTAAAATGACTTTACTTGGGGTATAAGCTGCAAGCCATCAATCTCTTGGACGTCCTCATTTATCTGTTTTTACGTCAGAAGTTCAGGTTTTTAGAGCATATGTCAATCCTTTAACATTAAACTTTGTCACCCAACCTCCTAGTCTGTTATTTGGATCAGAAAGAATCTTCCACATCAGCGTTACAATTCATGGTTTTATGACATTTTGTTTTGTCTTTACCTCTTTTTTATAGAGAATCTTGCCATCACTTGCCTTAATCTCAAGAATTGGATTTATTTCGGCAGGCGTCGGAGTAGAAAGGTGTTCGTAGGCACCTGCAAGCTCCAACATACTTACTTCTCCGGCTCATAAAGCAAGAGGATATCCGTAAGAAATATTGTTCTTGATCCCAGAAAGTCCTAAACTCTGGAGAAATGGTTTTACTACATCCTCTCCTCCAACAGCAAAGAACATCTTTACTGCTGGGATATTTCTACTGAATCCAAGAGCCTTTTTGAGAGGAAGCATTCCATCAAACTTTCCATCAGCATTATTAGGAGTATCCTTTCCTGCCCTGAATAAAATATCATAAATTGGAGTATCTATCGTAAGAGGCAGCTTATCAAAACCTAGTGCATACACCAGAGGTTTTATTGAAGATCCAGACTGCCTAGGATTTCTTACCATATCGTTCTGTCCCTGGATTTCTTTATTAAAATAATCAAGAGATCCAACGTATGCAAGTACATCTCCATTATGAGAATCTAAGTAAAGCATAGATCCATTTGTTGCACCATTCTCAAAGAAAGATGACTTATTATTCGTAAGTGCTGCTTCTGCTAGCTTCTGAACTTCATAATCTAATGTCGTTTTGACTATTAGTCAACCTTCCTTTGTGATTCAGGTTCCATATTCTTTTTCAATAAGATCCTTAATCCAGAAAATAAAATGAGGAGCCTTAATATCAAACTCACTTTTCTCAAAATTTTTGGTAAAAGACTCTATAATAGCTGCTTTTACTTCATCTTCTGTAATCTTTCCATCATCGAACATTCTTCAAATTACAAATTCGGCTCTTCCATTTTCATAACTGATACGATAAGTTTTCCCATCCAAGCTTATCTCTGAAGGACAAAGTCCTATAATAAACTTCACAAGAACTTCCGCATTTTTCTTCGATGCAAGATTAGCCTGTAGTAAATTTTCTCTATATTTTGTCAAGACTGCAGATTTAATATTTCCTTCAAATGGATACTCTTGACCACTCGTATCAACAACCTTGAAAGATCCTAACAATAGGTGAGATTTATAGGGGTCGTATCTTGTAGGAGCTTTGGGAATTGAAGCAAGAATTGCTGATTCTAGAACTGTCAAATTTTTTGCTGATTTGCTGAAATAGGTCTTACTTGCAGCTTCAACTCCATAAGCATTATTTCCTAAGAAAACATAATTGAGATAAAGCTCAAGAACCTTATTTTTCATTTCATGCTTAACCTGCTCACTATTCAGACTTTTATTTTCTAGTTTTATCTGTTTTTGTAGAACATTATTAAGCCTTTTAGCGAGGACAATCTGCTTTAATTTATAATCTACCTTATCAAGAAAACTACCTCCAAACGGTCTTTCTAGCTTCATTACATTCGTAATCAACTGCTGAGTAATTGTTGATCCTCACCCTCCATTCTGTCCTAGCATAGTCCTAAATCCGGCTCTGAAAATCCCCATTGGATCTAATCCTTCATGCTCCCAAAATCTTTGGTCCTCTACAGAAACAATAGCATCAATCATATGTTGACTAATGTTTTTTAAATCAACATATTCTCTATTTTCGTCAAAAATCTTGTAGAGCTCGTGACCATTTCTGTCGGTGATAATTGTCGACTGCACCATTGTCATATTTTTTATTTGGCTTACATCAGGAAGGTTATTTAGTATTCTTAACTGCAAATAAGCAAATCCTGAAAAAATTCCAAGAACTACCAGCCCTGCCACCATCCGTAAAATCTTCTTTACTCGCCTTTTCTCCTTCCAAGAGGTAATTTCCTTTCATGAGTTGAAAGGTTTTTTAACGAAACTTTTTGGAGTGTAGGCATACATTGGATTTCTCTGCATTAAATTAGCGATTAAATAAAACTAGAATAAAATGCTGTTTACTTATACGTATTCTATCTCTGAAAACAAGGATAAAATCTGATTTTTTTTGTAAGAAAAAACACCTCGCATCAAGGTGTTTCTTCATATAATAAGTGACTTGTAACTTATGGATAAATATACCCCACAATACCATCACGATTTGCATTTTCCCATCTCTGGGTAACAATATATTTTCCTGCATAGTTCATATCTTCAATAATCATTTCTCAGGAATCTGGATGATATTCCTTCACAATTCCAACATGTCCTGCATAACTTCTAAGCTGTCTATAAACAATAATTGCTCACGCTCTCGGAGTCGATCCAACATTATATCATGCAGCTTTTGCGTTAGCATACCAATCCCTTGCATTTCCTCCAAATGGTCTCTCCTGCTTGGTATCACTCGTATAGCTAAAGATTCCCGGAGCCTTCATCGCTGCATACCAAGTACAATATCCTACAGCAAATCCATTCGAAATCTTAGGATTATAATACCATTGTCTGATAATAGCAGATTTCGCATTACCTGGATTAACCGCTGAAGCACTTCCACCATTGGTATAAACAACTGCTCCCTTTGTGTAAGTTGCTGTTTTCTTCGCTGTTTTTGGTTTAGCAACTTCATCTTTTGGCAATATTGGCTGAGCTTTTTCTAGTAGACCTATATCATAAGCCCTCTGTTCTGTCACATTAATAAACAACTCTTGACCTGGGTACAAGATTTCACTGTCATCGGAAAAGTAGTTGAAGGTCATCAAGTCGTCGATGTTGAGCCTATAAAACTCAGCAAAAAGTTTCAGACTTCGTTCTTTTTCTACAACATAAAGAATACCTTCTTCATTGTCACTTACAACTAATTTTTGACCAACCTTTGGCTGATCCTTTATCTTATTTAATCTCTGAAGATCCTTTACAGGAACTCAAAATTCTTTTGATATCTTTTCTAAACTATCACCTTCTTGCACGATATAAGAAACCACAGGAGATTCCTCACCATTATCAGAAAGAGTTATATTGTCTGGATTTATTCCAACATCCGATTCCTCCATTCAAAGGAAATCAGCATTAACAGGGACAGTAGCATCTTCTCCAGAAGATCAGAATGCATCAACATTCACTAGTACCACTGTAAAGAAGACAATCGAAAGGATTGTAAATAAAAGCTTTGTTTTACTTACCTTGGTTTTCCTTGTCATACAATAAATACAAGATAAATGGCGGAGGGAGTGGGATTTGAACCCACGAACCGAATAATCGGTTAACAGTTTTCAAGACTGCCGCGTTCAACCACTCTGCCATCCCTCCATAAACACATCAATTTACCGCACATAACCTACTGGTTGAACAATTCGCAGTAGACAGTATATGTAAATGCTCTTGATTTTCAAGACAAAAATGCTACATTAGATTCACTAGTTCTTTAGTGAATTTATTCAGGTTTTTAATCAATAATTTATTTTTAATTTAAAAAATAATGTCTACTTCCGACAAACTAAAGATATTTTTTCCTCTTCAGCTCTGAGAAAACAACTCTATTCTTAGAAAAAAATCTCAGAAAATAGAGAAAATCACTCCGGAAATCAGGGAATTCTGAGAAATACTCCTTGAACTTATGCGAGAATATGATGGAGTCGGGCTTGCCGCTCCCCAAATTTGAGAAAACATTGCCATGATTGCCACTACCCAGTGGAAAAAGGTCCCACAGGGAAAAAATGCAGACAAAGATTATTTGGGAGAAACCTTACTCATTAATCCTGAAATTGTAGACAAATCAAAGGAAATGCAAATTTCTGAAGAAGCCTGTCTTTCTCTTCCATGAAAAAGAGGAAATGTGAGGAGGTATGAACGAGTTATTGTAAAATTCCAAGACCTCAAGGGCAGAACAAAAAAAATAAAATATTCTGGATTCAACGCCTGTATCATACAACATGAAATAGATCACCTTGAGTGAGTTCTTTTTACCGATAAACTTATTTCTGAATAAATGTCTAAAATAAACAGATTAGGCTAAGAAGGGAATATTGTAGCACTTTTATTTGTCATTAATAGAAGAATTGAAGCCTTTGGCAAAGAAACTCTCATTTTATGTCTCTTAAAGATCATTTTTCTTCCTGTTCTTTCTTTACCTACATAGCACCAATAAAACTATTCAAGAGCCCTTAGTTGATGGCAAACTTTTCTAAAGGTGCAGGTTTCACACTTCCAGCTTTCTGCTGTTGGAGAAAATGAAGAAGAAGGAAGTGGTTTATTTTTTACAGGATCTTGATCTACTAGAAAGGTACTTTGAAAGCGCGTATCTTGTTTGATTTTTTCAATCACCATATCAATATCTTTTTGTTCGATATTTCCTCCATAACTATGCATACTTGGCAAAAAGATTTCGTATCCCTCGATCATTATGTCTCGCAATACGGGCATTTTTTTCTTTTTCAGGAGAAGCTTGAGTGCATAAACTTTAATCTGATCCGCAACATCAATAGGATACTGAGGTTCTTTTCCTGATTTTCGGTCTAAAATAAGATAACGATTTCCTCAAAAAATGATTCAAAAATCCGGACTCGCCATAATCGAAATGTCTTTGAGATCTTGAATTTTATCAATCTCTACTTTCATAGCCTCAAAGTCAGGATTTTTTGGATTTTCAATGTATATTGCATTAGAATTTCTCATTCATTCCTGGATTCTCTCAATCCATGGAGAGGAAATCAAAGCATCTAAGTTAGCAAATACTCTCTGAATCGTCGGATCCAATCTCTCATCAATATTTTCGTGGTAAAAATGCTCACTCAATCCTCCCCAAGATTCAAAATTCAGTGTTTCATAATCTTTTTCTTTTGAAAGTTCAAACTCATACCTCATCTCCTCAGCAATTCCTTCCTTAATTTTTTGGATATTTTCTGCAGTAGCCTCTCCTGCTTGTAAGAGTTTTAAATAATCGGAAATCAAAAGATGTGTCTTCTCCCCCATCCACATTTCCAGAGATTTGAGTTTTTTTGAAATGAGGGTATTTCTTCGGAGTTCTTCGTTAAAGTTTTTGAGCGCAAAAGTGTAATAGTTGAGATAATATTTCTTTTCACAGTATTCTAAGAGTGTAATCCTCGTGTTTGACCAACTAAGCTTATTCATCTTTGATTTTTTGTGAGAAGAGTAGATCATCTTTTTTTAGAAAAGCATTTAAAATCAGATGCTTTGGTTTTATCATTGTAAGAATAAAAAACAAGGGAAAAACATCTCTAATGTAAAATATCTTGCATTCTCTTCTTAAATCACTAATTTGGGAGGTGAAATTTTATCACAGTTGATTGAAAAGGTAAACGATGTGAGGATATCTGGACACGCTACTTCAAAATATCTCTGAATGGCGAAATCAGTCAGGAGCACGACTTTCTGCATTTCCGCTTTCATTACTAAGGTGAGAATTAATCCTCCTTTTTTTGATTATTGTTTTTGTCGTTATCTATCACAGGTTTAAGTCTGGGAAACAGGTTTTTACGAAGTTTTGAAATAGTTTCATCCTCTTGTTTGAGATGATGTTTGAAAAGATCTATGATTTCTTTATAGAAATTATAGGAGAACATCAGAAATATTGGGTAAAATCTTTTGTAATCTGAATGTTTTTTGTGATTCTGTTTTCAAATCTTATGGGAACACTCCTTGACTTCGTAGGGATTGCGTTTCCTGGTTTGGAAGAATGGATTATTGCTCCTACAACCGATGCTAACTTTAATATTGCGATGGCGGTGGTGTCAGTTCTTCTGATTCTTTATCTTCAGATGAAACACTTGTGAGTTGGGAAGTTTTTTTATGAATATGTTCCTCTTTTCTGAAAAAATATTATTACCATAGAAAGGGGGACGATGCCAAAACTCGTATATTATCCGCTGCGGCTGTTTGCTAAACTCTTTGATATTCTGATTTCCCTTTTTGTAGGGGCGCTCGATATTATTGGAAACTTTGCTAAAGTAATTTCGCTTTCCTTCAGATTAACAGGTAATATGATGTCGGGAACGATTTTGCTGGGGATGCTTGTGATGGGACTCAAAGCTTTGACGAGTTCGATGACGGGATTCGAGTTTCCAATCCTCTTCCCTTTGATCATCGTATTGCAAGGGGTCTTGGTTGCGATTATCCAGGCTTTTGTATTTGCACTTTTGACGGCAATCTTTATAAAGGTTGCTACTGAATAGTGTGGATCGGACTGCTAAGCTAGTATCCCCCTTTTGAAAAGAGGATTGATTGCTAGGGAGGGGCGCTTACTGGTGATGGGATTCAGAATTATTCTTGTTTTTTATCTTTTATTCTTATAGAAATTATGGGTACATTAGGATTTGTATGAGCAGGGCTTGCTGTTGGATTGGCAGGTATTGGTGCTGGACTTGGAGAAGCGATGATCGTTGCTGCAGCACTTAATGCGATTTTAAGAAATCCAGAAATGAAAGGAAAACTGATGACTTTCATGATTCTCTTTATTGCGCTGGATGAATCAGTAGCGATCTATGGATTGATCGTGGCGTTTAAGATTTTGGCGGTAGATCCTACTGCGATGACGAATCCTTATATGTATGTTGCAGCGGGACTTGCTATTGGGCTTCCTGGACTTGCGGTTGGAATTGGTGAAGGATATTTGGCGAAGGTTTCTATTGATAATATGGGAAAGAATCCTGAACTCAGTTCAACTTTTATGGTGCTTACCATTCTTGGACTTGCACTTGTGGAATCAGCTGCGATTTATGGATTGATTGTAGCATTTAGATTGATTGGATAAGTCAGGATTTATTTTTGATACTAAGGCAAGATGGATATTCATTGAGATTTAGTGATTGCGGGGATTATCAACTTTCTTGTGCTGGTGTTCCTTTTTAGGAAGCTTCTAGGAGACAAGATCGTCCAAGAAGTAGAAAAGAGGAGGACCATGCTTGAAAAACTAAAGAAAGCTGATGATGAATACAAGAAGATGATTGAATTTGCTCGTAAAGAGTCAGATTTGATTCTTGAAAAAGCAGAAAAGACAAAAAAAGATATGATTCATGAAGCACACTTAGTAGCCGAAGAGGAGAAGTCTAAGATTATAAAAGAAGCATATCACAAAGCGGACTTGATCGTCAATGGAGCGAAGCAAGACACCGATAAATTGGAGAGAGAACTGAAAGAAAGTTGGGTTGCTTCGGTAAAAGAAACCTCCAAAAAGGTCGTAAAAAGACTCCTCAAGCATGATAAGGTGCTGGAAGATGAATACTTTGGAGTTTTGGTAGAAGATTTGAAAGATTAGTAAAAAAAAGAGAGTCCTGCCTGTAGGATCTCTTTTTTTTGAATACAATTTCCCTTCAGGAGAACGATACGGGACTCGAAGCCTAAAGAGGTATGGAGCGAGAAAGCCAAGTGAACAATTCCCTACAGCCTTCATTCACGTGCAAACAAGAAGGAATTAATACTTCATCTTGATTTTTGAACTCCCTAGAGTATATCTTTGGGGAGTTCCTTTCTTTTGAGTTTTATTTGATGCGTCTCGTCCTGATGTCAATTAAAAGGTATCGTAATCTTTTTCTCCTCTCTCTGATCGTGTGTTGAGGTCTGTTTTTTTCTGATTTCTTTGGTAAACCTTGAGCCCCATCAGCCCTGCCTCAGTATGAAGAACCCTTTACCTGAGGGATATCGACCGGCTTTCTCGAGGAACCTCGTGCACCGCTAGGAACACCAGAAGATTATGCACGTAGAATCTTTGTAGATGCTCCTGTGGCAATGGATAGTCTGCAACTTCTTCCGAAGTTCCCTCAGACGGGTGCTTTTCTGAAATTTTATGCAAATAAAGATTGGAATTTTTCCCTCTTAGCACCAAAAAACGTTGCTCCACATCAGGAAAGCTTGAGGAAAATCCCCTTTCCCTATGATCGATTTGACCTTTGGGAAGATGAAGAGTATTACTATCTGTATTCAAACAATTCTCAGGAGTATAGATGGTTTGCCAACAAAAAATCTGCATTGCCGAACTTCAAACTTCTCGGTTTCCTCGGGGAGCACGCTATTGATGCGTTTTTTGGCTATAGTGATGGGTATATCGTCATCCCTCCTTACCTCTTGCCTGTGGATCACAGCACGTATATCCCTCCCCAGACGCCTGGCAGTGGAGGAATCCAGGATCGACAGTTCTTTAGAAACGGGGGAAAGCAATACACCAACTATTTATGATCCGACAAGGACTGGGTGTATCGATGGAATAAAGATAATTCATTTGAAAACTATTTACTTCTCAGAGAAAAGAGAAAGTCTGACTTTAAACTGTTGACTGGAGAGGAAATCCAAGAATTTTTCAACCTTTCTCACATCCCGTGAGTGCAACTTCATCCGAAAAACCAAGAAAAACGTTGAATAAGTATTGATGAAGGCTTCGGACGTCTTCCTGAACTGTGGCATTTTGAGAATAGAATGTATGTTTTCTGAGTGCACGGGAACTGGAGCTTTCCGATCGATGGGGCAAGTATGCAGCGAACAGAAAAAGAAATTCCTAATAATGAAAATCATACTACTTACTTTACATTGTCTGATAATAACTATTTTTATCAGCTCGTGTATCATAATGAGGGAGATTTCTATGAGCTTCAGAGGATTAAAAGGTAGAGAAAGTGTGATTATCCTATCCAAGGTTGGCTTCCTCGTAATGGAAATGCACTTACCGCTTTCTCTGGATATCAAGTCCAGGGATGGATGAGGTGCTCTCCAGATTAAACTAAGGAGTTATTCTTAACCAAAATCCCCTAGAGGTTCGTCTAGGGGATTTTTTCCTGAAATTATTCTTGAATTGAAAAGGTTCAAATTGCTTGGTATACGCTATCCACAAAGTCTCAACTTTCTCTCTTTACCTTTGAGTAACGTTTGGTATAATAATTATTCATACCTGGATCCTTACCTCCCAAAAAACAATATTTATTATTACACCCAATAAAATCATAATAACTTCGATCGCTATATTTTTCATATTCAGACTTTGACTTAATAAAAAGTCTAAAAATAGTATAGGCTCTCGGGTTCATGGTCGCTAATGGTCAATTGAAACTTCAAATTCCATCATCTGGAAGAGTAAAATATACCGTAACATGTTGTTTTTGAACTCCTATCCCTATCTGACCGTCTACCCACTCAAATCATAGCAAAACCTGAAACCCATACACTTCATTCCTATACAAAAGTTGGTCGCCAGTTTGGGTGATAACATCCCCGCTATTCGCTTCGGTAATCAAGGCTATCGCTCCGGTGTAGCCTTTCGGTATCCAAGCATCTGCCAAATCTTCTTTCAGGGTTCCCGCCTCTTGCACGGTTCAGCTTTCCGTTGCTTGATGAGATCAAGAGAACGGGGTTTCTTCTTCTCAGGGAGCAAGTTGACTACCAGTAAAAGATCAGTTTTCTGCCTGTTGCCCCGAATGAGAGCGCACTTCTTCCTGGGGAACGGGCTGAGAAACTAATCAACAACCCGCCAGCAGCGAAGCCACGAAAAACACAGCAAGGGAAAGGAGATAGTTCTTCATCGAATAGTCTTTGACTAAGGTAAAAATTCTCAATGAATATACCAAATCCCTGATTAAAAACAAGCGTTTGATGGAAATCAGTGTTTTTTCACTTTTCTCTTGAATTCCTAGAGGAGATAGGTAAAGTGAGTGTCGCTTTAATAAAGACAAAAGAATTGAAGTGCCTTTCTCTAAAGAGAGGACTTCTGGAGTCGGAAGAGGACTCTATAACTCACACTCTTCAACGAAGTGAACGGACTTCTTTTGCTAAAACAAAAACAAAATCGGACAAAACACCGTTTCTGTGGCGTCCATAAAAATAAAATCATATGAAAAAATTCAATAAAAGAATCTTTTTCTTCTTGGTAAGTATGGTTGCGGTTGTAGCTCTCTTGAGCTCCTGCGACAAGAGTGATGAACAGATCTCTAGAGATGAGAGGCAAATAGTCTCCTATGAAAATAGGAATGATGAACGCTCTGAATTGAGAAGTGATGGGTGGATTATCGTTGAGAATCCAACGATCAGTGCTAATTATACTGTAAAACCTCCAAAAAAAATTAGCGACGATCTTTATGAGTTCGTGGTTGAAAGTTTTACTGGTAAGTTCTCTGAGACGATCTACGTAAAGTTCTACAATGAATCTACAGGGGGGATTATTTATCAAAAGATGAATAAAGTGAATGGAGGCTACCCCACTAGGTATAGTATATCAAGAACATTTTCCAACACAGGAAGGTTCTATTATCGGCACTTTTTACGGGGATTATCTCCAGCTGTACTGACACCACTAGAACCACAAGGGAAGAGTATCTTCTATGTCAAGATACCTCGTTCTGGGAATGATTATGAGCGACTTGCTAAAATTAGGAATGGTGAAGATCAGTGGAATTTCTACAAAGGGCAATGTACTAGTTGGGTTGCTGCTAAAGTTAACCAGATGTGGGGAACAGAAACAGCATTTCACAATAAAATGTTTGGAGATAACCAACGCCTTGGTAATGCATCCGAATGGAAACGGAGATTCCTAGATAATGGCTATGCGGTAGATAGGAATCCTCAGGCAGGTGACATTATTTGGTTTCCTGCAAACGCAAGGAGAAATGGTCGACGCTTTTCTAAAGATGAAGGTCATGTTGGTTTCGTTCACCTTGTGGTCGGAAATAATATCCACTATTCAGATTACAACTGGCGCATTCCACTTTCTTATACTTATCAAGTATATTCACTTAGTGGCTTGCCTGCCTCTACTGAATTTATTCATGTTCAGTATAGGAAATGATTGCTTAAAAGTATTCTAGTTTTCAAAAAATCCTCTAGTATATCTAGAGGATTTTTCTCTACAGTTGGATTTCACAAGTCTCTAGGTCAAAGGTCCCTATAATCAGATGTTTGCCATCAACCGCAGCATTGTAATTCTCCTCGGTATCAATAAGTCAAGTATTACTTCTGT
>ERZ773070.25-NODE-25-length-115626-cov-6.635194_pt1 | contig 115626 bp, 91 predicted proteins | sample MGYA00580618_ERZ773070 | MGnify/ENA primary metagenome ERZ773070 (study PRJEB29015, sample SAMEA2738023) | human oral metagenome | biome: human oral; feature: human-associated habitat; material: dental | place: China | collected 2019 ...
TTAAATATATTACTAATATGCCCTAAATCACTTTATGAGCTTGTAGTATTTATCTTCTTTTCTTATGGTTAATTAAAATTTGACCTTTAGGGAGAATTTTCTGTTCACCGGAACAGAGCAAGTTGTGTTTTGAGGCACGCATTAGGCGTGTAGGCACCTCAAAACCACTTGCCCTTGCAGGGAGCTTAAAACACACTCCGAAGTCGTGGTTTTTTACTTTTATATTTTTATTGTATTTCTAATGTAATAAAATTTTAATAATATATCCGATACATTACCAATTCTAATCACTATCTTTTCCAGCATTTACTAAGGTTGCGTTGATAAAGAATGCTCCTTTGGTGGCAATAGTCTGTTCGGGGGCTATAGGTTTTACAGGGGCAATGGCAGTATACCCACTTTCGGAAGCTCCTTTTACTACCTCCACTTTCTCAAAAGAGGTTTCTTTATCCGAAGTTTGGGTTACCAGAAAAATGTAGGATTTACCAGCATCCTCTACGATAGCCTCGTTAGGTACAGCAGGGGTCGTTTGTTTGTCAAGACTGATAACCCCTGTTACATTCATTCCATTGATGAGCCCTTGTTTGTCACCCTCTACGTGGCAATGTACAATGATGCTTTTGCTTTCGTTTTCAAACGAAGCCGCAATGTTATACACTTGGGCATCATATTCGCGAGAGGTGTTATTGGTAGGGTTGAAGTGCACTTGTTGTCCTACCTTAATGTAAGGCAAGTCACGCTCATACACTTGCAAGTGCAGGTGTAGCGAACTGTTGTCGATGATTTCCACAATAGGGGTGGAGGCATCTATATAAGCCCCTTTGTTAGTATATACCGCACTGATATTCCCACTAATAGGAGCCACTATCGCCAAAGTAGATTGCATTCCCTTATCGGTGAGTGTTTGAGGGTTTAAGCCCATTAGGCGTATTTGTTCTTCAAGCGAAGCTTTTTCGGTACGGAGAGTGCGTAGCTGAGTAGTAGCGGCTTGTAGGTTCTTACCAGTACCAGCATTCCCTTCATAGAGGGTTTGCTGACGGTCAAGTTCTTGTTTAGCAAGTTCTATCTGACCATTAACGGTGAGCAAGCGCTGTTGTTGTTGCAAGAATTCTGGGTTAGAAACAGTAGCGATTACTTGCCCTTTTTGCACATAACTGCCTATCTCTACCTTTACGCTCTTGATAATCCCCGCATATACAGTCGATACCTTCGCCTGATGGTCGGCAGGCACGCTCAGTATTCCATTGGCTTTGAGGGTAGCGGCAAGAGCTTTTTCTTCTATATGTCCCAAACGAATATCTACAGTTTGGATTTGAGCTTGGGTAAGGGTGGTGAGGTTGCCTCCTTCTTCGTGGTGTTCTTCGCGCTCTTCGAGCTTTTGATTATTGGTAGTTGTAGGAGTGCCATTGCAGGCTGATAGACTAATTCCTATAAGGATAAAAGCGATTTTTATACCATATTTTTTCATTTGTTTTACTGGTTTAAAAGGGATTGTATTTCTATTACTTTTTGATTAAGCGCCTCGATACTCTCAAGGTATGCCAAGCGGGTATCTACGGCTGTCTGTAGGGTGTAAAGGTACTCCACATAGCTTATTTCACCTGCGCTATACCCTAACTGATTGGCTCGGATAATGCGCTCGGCTTCAGGTAGCGCTTCTTGTTTGTAAAACTGATATTTTTGCAAATTCAGTTGGTATTCCTCTTGCAGATTTATCCATTGAGTTTTAAGCTGTTTTTCTGTTTGTTGAGCTGCTTCTATAGCTGCTTCTTTCTGATATTTATAAGCTTTCACCTTGGCACGGGTAGCGGTAAAAATAGGAACTGAAAGCCCTATGGTGGCAAAGTGAAAACGTTTACTTCTATCAGTATAGGTCTCTACCCCTCCAATGGTTTGCATTCCTATAAGAGACTGATTGGTATAGCCCAATGTAAGGTCGGGCAGGGCTTGGGCACGCTCTAGACGTTTGTTGTGCTCAGCTATGTTTGCTTCTTGATAGCTGAGTTGTACCAAAGGGTGCTGAGAGAGTTGTACATCCGAAGGCTCACTGAGTAACAAAGGCTCATACACGGGCGACTTGGTAATGGTAAATGCTTCTTCTGTTTGCATTAACGTACGCAAGTTGCGATAGGTAGCTTGTTGTATAGTTTTGTTCTGTTGAAGTAACAAACTTATTTCTCCTTTCTTCACTTGGGCAGTGTTAATATCTATCTTCTTGGTATCCCCTGCTTTATAGCGTACTTCAGCAATGCGAATAAAATTATTGTAGAGACTATCAAGCTGCAAGAGCTGTTCCTCTTTAAAAGTCAAATATTGCAATTGCTGATATGCGTTGCGCACTTGCCGCTTCAGTTCATTCTGCTGAAGGGCTAATTGCCCTTGTTGTAATTGTGTCTCTGCTTGATAGAGCTTTTTGCGAGCAGCAAATACTGTAGGCAAAGGAATAGATTGTGATACACCTACTGAAAGGTCTTTTTCAGCACTGCTGTACTGCCCGTATTGCCCTGTAAAGTCTGTTTTAGCCAATTCAAAAGAGGTTCGCTCTTTAGCACTTGCTCCTTGTAGCTTGAGTTGTGCTGCCTTAATCACTCCATTGTTCTTAAGGGCTATTTGCTCTATTTCTTGTAGCGAGTAAGACTGCTGAGCGTGTAGCGCTATAGGACTGATAAGCAATAGGGCTATCGTGAGTACTTTAGCTGAAGGACGGCGCCAAGAAAAGGTACTATTGAAAGCGATGTAAAGCAACGGAAGCACGAAGAGGGTGAGGAAGGTAGCCGATACTAACCCCCCAATAACCACTGTAGCTAAGGGGCGTTGTACTTCTGCTCCTGCTCCTTGACTGAGTGCCATAGGTAGGAAACCTAAGCTCGCCACCATAGCCGTCATTAGCACAGGGCGTAAACGCATTTCGGTACCCGTAATCACGCGATGCAAAAGGTTGGTCATTCCTTCTTTTTTCAGCTGGTTGAAAGTGCCAATAAGCACTATACCGTTGAGCACTGCTACCCCAAAGAGCGCGATAAAACCAATACCCGCACTAATACTAAAAGGCATTCCCCGAAGAAGCAAGGCAAATACGCCCCCAATGGCACTCATCGGGATAGCGCTAAAGATGAGCAATGATTGTTTTATAGAGTGGAAAGCAAGGTATAACAAGAAAAATATTAAAAGTAGGGCTACAGGCACGGCTATGAGCAGTCGGTCGGTGGCTTGTTGTAGGTTCTCAAACTGACCGCCATAGGTAAAGTAATAGCCCGTAGGGAGCTTTACGCCCTTTAATTTTTGTTCTATATCACTCACCACACTCTGCACATCGCGCCCTTGCACGTTGAAGCCAATGACGATACGGCGCTTGCCTGCTTCACGGCTTACTTGTGCGGGGCCTAATTCATATTTGATAGTGGCCAATTGGCTCATCGGCACCTGCCCATTTTCGGTAGCTACCATCATATGCTGTACATCGTCAATTCCGGTACGATGGAGGCTATCGAGGCGTACCACAAGGTCGAACCTTCGTTCGTTCTCGAAGACAACCCCAGCCTTCTTACCAGCAAAGGCGGTACTGAGTACCTCATTGACCTCTTGCACCGAAAGTCCGTAGTTGGCCAAGCGTACCCGATCGTAAGTAACATTGATTTGCGGAAGTCCGCTTACTTTTTCGACCTGTGGGGCGGTAGCACCTTCTGTTTTCTGGATAAGTTGGCTTACTCTTTGGGCGTAGTGGGCGAGGGTATCCATGTTTTCTCCAAAGATTTTTATCGTTACATCCTGTCTGACACCTGTCATCAATTCGTTGAAATGCATTTGTATAGGCTGGCTTTTCTCAAAGAAGACCCCAGGAATATCCTTGAGCCGCTCAATGATGGCATCTCCTAATTCCTCATAGGAGCGACCACTTTTCCATTGGTCTTGGCTCTTGAGTACGATCACAATATCGGAGGCTTCCAGCGGCATAGGGTCGGTAGGTATTTCGGCAGAACCTGTTTTGCCTATCACCATTTTCACCTCGTCGAACTCACGAATCAGGCGAGAGGCCTGCATGGAAGTCTCCAAGCTCTGCTTCAGGGAAGTGCCCGGTGGCAGAATACATTCAAAAACAAAATCGCCTTCTTGTAGTTGTGGAATAAACTCACCTCCCATACGGCTGAAAATGCCTACCGCAAGAACGAACAGTACCACGGTACTGCCTATTATCCATCCCCTAAGGCGGATAGAACGGACAAAGAGCGGTTGGTAGTGACGGTAGAGCCAGCTTATCATTCGCTCGGCAAAACTGCGCTTGTCACTTACTGTTTTAGGTAGGAGCAAAGCGCTCATGGCAGGGATATAAGTCAGGGAAAGGATCAGGGCACCCAAAATAGCAAAGACGACGGTTTGTGCCATAGGGCGGAACATCTTGCCCTCTACTCCTACCAAGGTAAGAATGGGAATATACACCATCAGGATGATAATCTCTCCGAAGGCGGCACTACTGCGTATTTTGGAAGCGGAATGGAATACCTCCTCATCCATTTGTGCTTGGGTAAGTCGTTGGTGGTTCTTTCGGATCGCCAAGTGGTGCATCACTGCTTCTACCACGATAACCGATCCATCTACGATAATTCCGAAATCTATCGCTCCCAAGCTCATCAGGTTGGCACTTACTCCAAAGAGGTTCATCATTCCTAAGGCAAAGAGCAAGGAGAGCGGAATGGCCGTGGCAACAATCAGTCCGGCACGCAGGTTCCCTAAGAAAAGTACTAAGATGAAGATGACAATCAGCGCCCCCTCTAAGAGGTTTTTCTCTACTGTATGGATGGCGCGTTGTACCAAGTCCGTGCGGTCTAAGAATGGCTCTATCACTACATCTTCAGGTAGGGATTGCTGTATGGTGGGCAGTTTTTCTTTGATACGACTGACTACCTCGTGGCTGTTTTCGCCCTTGAGCATCATCACTACCCCACCTACGGCATCCACCTCGCCATTATAGGTAAGGGCACCATAGCGGATGGCACTGCCCAAGCGTACCTCGGCTACATGCTTGATAAAGAGGGGAGGGGTGTGCTTGCCTACGGCTATATTGCCTATGTCTTCAAGGGAGCGAGCCATGCCTATTCCTCGGATAAAGTAGGCATTGGGGCGCTTGTCGATATAGGCACCTCCTGTATTTTGGTTGTTCTGCTCCAAAGCAGTGAAAATATCACTGACACTCACCCCCATGGCACGGAGGCGATCGGGGTCTATAACCACCTCATACTGCTTGAGTTCGCCTCCAAAGCTGTTGATTTCGGCTATTCCTTTGGTACCATAGAGTTGGCGAGCCACGATCCAGTCCTGCATGGTGCGGAGGTCTTTGGCGGAATATTTGTTTTTGCTCTGTTCCGTAGGGCGAATGATATACTGATATACCTCCCCCAGTCCGGTACTCACGGGTGAGAGTTCGGGCGAGCCTATGCCTTGAGGGATTTGCTCCTGTGCCTCCTTGAGCTTTTCATTGACTAGCTGGCGGGCAAAGTAGATGTCCATATCCTCGCTAAAGACGGCTGTGATGACCGAGAGGCCAAAGCGGGAAATACTGCGTGTTTCCTCCAGCCCAGGAATATTGGCGATGGCTTGCTCAATAGGAAAAGTAACCAGTTGCTCTACCTCTTGTGAGGCCAAAGTAGGGGTAGAGGTGATGATTTGTACTTGGTTGTTAGTAATATCTGGAACGGCATCAATGGGGAGCCTTGTAGCACTCCATACGCCCCAAAAAATAAGCATAAGGGTCATGAATCCTACAAATAGCTTATTTTTGATGCTAAATAGTATGATTTTGTCTAACATTTCTAATAAGAATTAATGATTAGTTAATGACTAATGATGGGTGAGATGACTAATGAACAATCACTTGAGATGAAGAAAGAAAAGACTATATCTTGGGAGGAGTCCAGATATTCCCATAGTAGTTCGAAGACCATACGGTCAGGGGATAGCTATAGGAGGGAATGGTTGCGGTGGCTTGAGCAATGGTTAAGGCCTCATAAGTAGTGGGCGTGCTGATTACCATTTGGCAGCAAGTGCAAATGCAGAAAGGTGAACAGCTATCCAAATGAAAATGAGAGTGTTCCCCAGTTGGGGCTGTTACAAATTCATAAGAAGCTGAAGACTCCTCACCTTCAAGCATATCCGTACAAGGCAGCCCAGTGAGTGCCAACAGATATAAGCTAAGTATGAAGGTGAAAAATCTCATATTGGGAGCAAAGATACATTTTTTTTCAATCTGACAAAATTTTTTGATTTTGTCGCATTCTACTACATAATTAAAAATAACACATCTGACACATTACCAGCTCCACGCAGACGTGCAGCAACGCACGTCTGCGGGTGCAAAGGTAAATTTTTTTGGTTATATTGTCAAGATGTTGTACCTTTGCACCTAGAAGTTACTGAGAAAATAGGTATAATCAAATGAAATAAGAACTATTACTAAATCATTACCTAATCTTCTTGTAATTCCTGTATCTTCTTTATTTAAAATAGATTATATAAGTAGTTTCAATTTTAGAACAAAAAACAAAAAAAATAATTTTTAGACATTGGGGGCTGGGTGGGCAGGTCAATTACAAGAGATTATTCCTACATTCATTCATTTTTAATTCTTAACTTTATTCACCCTAGCCCCCCAATAAATGTTTACTTACCCAAGAAAGGGTAACGATAGTCGACGGGTGGCGTAAGTGTCTCTTTGATAGTACGAGGCGATACCCAACGGACGAGGTTGAGGTACGAGCCTGCCTTGTCGTTGGTACCCGAAGCCCTCGCTCCACCAAACGGCTGCTGACCGACAACGGCTCCCGTAGGTTTGTCGTTGATATAGAAGTTGCCGGCAGAGAACCTCAATGCACGCTCGGCAACGAGTGTGGCATAGCGGTCGCGTGAGAATATCGAGCCCGTAAGTGCGTATGGCGAAGTACGATCGCAAATATCGAGTGTCTTCTCGAAGTCTTTGTCGTCGTAGACATATACAGTAATGACAGGTCCGAATATCTCGTCGTGCATAGTGCGAAAGTCGGGTTTCTTCACTTGTATTACGGTAGGTTCTATGAAATAACCTACACTATTGTCGTACTCACCGCCAAAGACGATTTCGACGTCTTTCGCCTTGCGAGCTCGCTCTATATAAGATACTATATTGTCGAAAGCCTGCTGGTCGATGACGGCATTGACAAAGTTGGTGAAGTTGCGAACGTCGCCCATCTTTATACCTCTTAGCATATCGCCGATACTCTCTTTGACCTCGCCCCACAACGACTTCGGTATATAAGCACGCGAGGCAGCCGAACACTTTTGTCCCTGATACTCGAACGCTCCTCTGACGATAGCCACAGCCAGCTCTTGCGGGTCGGCACTCTTATGAGCGAAAATGAAGTCTTTACCGCCTGTTTCGCCCACGAGTTTCGGGTAGGTGCGGTAGGTGGCGATGTTTTCTCCGACCATCTTCCAGAACGATTGGAATACGGCGGTAGAGCCCGTGAAATGTATCCCTGCCAGCTCAGGATGATACATTACTATCTTGCTTATGGTGCTGCCTTTGCCGGGCAAAAAGTTGATAACACCGTCGGGAACACCTGCTTCTTGAAGTATTTTCATAGCGTAATAGTTCGATAGTAATGCCGTGGTAGCAGGTTTCCATACCGTTACGTTACCCATAAGCACGGGGCTGATATTGAGATTGACGGCAATAGCCGTGAAGTTGAACGGAGTAATAGTATACACGAAGCCTTCGAGCGGGCGATACTCTACTCTATTGATACAGTCTGTCGTCGGCGAAAATGGTTGGTCGGCATATATCTGTGCGGCATAGAAGGGGTTGAATCGCATAAAGTCTATCGCCTCACAAGCAGAGTCTATCTCTGCTTGGAAAGCATTCTTGCCCTGTCCGAGCATACAGGCGGCATTCATCACGTAGCGATATTTATGAGCAAAAAGTTCCGCCGCACGCAGAATGATACTTGCGCGGTCTTCCCAAGGGGTAGCTGCCCACTCTTTACGAGCATCCAGAGCGGCATCGATAGCGGCTTTGACCTCTTTCGAGGTACATTGGTGGTAAGTAGCAAGTACGTGTCCGTGTTCGGTAGGCATCACTACCTCTCCTATCTTACCTGTCTTCACCTCTTTGCCTCCTATTATCAGAGGTATCTCTATCGTACTTTCGTACTGACGTTTCAACTCTCGTTCGAGTTCTCTACGTTCGTTGCTCCCCGGGGCATAACCCAATACGGGTTCGTTCTTGGGTTGCTGAAATCTAAAAATAGCGTTGTTCATATTGATTATATTATTAATTATTAGAATAATAGTTTGTAAATATAGGTTTTGTTGGTACAAAGTTAATATAAACTTTTCGAACCGACAATAACCCTATTTATCTTGTATTACTAAAAAATGTATTACATTTGCCATTCAAAAATCAAAAAAATCGATAGACAATATGTTTAAAGAAGTATTAGCAATAGGCGGCAAGCCGGGACTTTTCAAATTGGTATCATATGCCAAAAACTATGTAATAGTAGAATCGCTCATCGACGGCAAACGACAGCCGGCTTATCAGAGCGAGAAAATATCTCTACTGCGAGATATAGTGATGTTTGGCAACGGCGGCGAGAAGAAACTGAACCAACTCTTCAAGGCGACATTCGACCTCGAGGGCGGTGCTAAAGTCGATATCGATACTAAAAATAGCAATGCCCTGCAGGATTTCTTCGCTAAGATATTCCCCGACTTCGACCGAGAACGCATCTATCCGAACGATATAAAGAAGTTCGTAAGTTGGTATAATATACTTATAGACTCGAAGATAACCGATTTCGACGAAGTCGAAGAAAAACAAGACAATAACGAAACGGGCAAAGAGAAGAAGCCTCAGGCAGAAAGAGCCGACAAACCCAAGACGGCTGCCCCAAAGAATACGGCTAAAAAGGTATCGACCAAATCGACAGCACCCAAGCAAGCTACTCGCGTATCGATGAAAAAGGGTTCGTAAACCCGACGATTCGCCGTAGTAGCAGCGAGCTATGCGCTCTCAATCGTTGCCGTAAATAGTTTTTGGTTAGGAAATAATAGATAGACAGGACCCGACCGCTTCGTAGCAGTTGAGTCCTGTCTGTTTTTTTAAGGCTCACACCTTTCTCGATATTCGAAGTGAAGTAAGCTACCTGTCGTCGAAGAGGTCTAAAAATTGCTCGGCACACCATAATTGCCACTTCTGATTGCCTGTAAGCGACTGCATATTGATATCTCTCCTAAACTCTGCTCTTGTTGGTCCTTTCCAATCTCCAAAAATGACATCAACAGGGCGTGGCATCGGTATCTTTTCGGGTACTTCGAAATCCGGATACTTCTTAGAATATAGTTCTCTAATAAGATATTTGGACTCTCCTCCCCTAACCCTATGCAAATCAATTTTATCTGCCATTTCGAATACGGCATATAGGTCGGAATATGGCATACCGGCAGCGACAAAAGCATTATGGTAAGAGCTTAAACTTTCGTAAAGGCATTCGTGTGTAATTATCCCCCAGAAATCTATCATATCATCTGCAAGCCTATATTTCTCGAAAAAGTCCGAGATATCCACAGGATTGTTTAAGACAAAAGTTGGATTTAGATATGTATAACGTTCTACAAAATCGCCATACCGCCAATCTTTCGATAATAACTTATCTACTCCTCCAAATATATAATCTGCCCCGTCGCCTTCGATTATCAGTTCGTCGCCCTGTTTCCTTGCCTCTATAGCTGCTTTATATAGTTGGGGTTCTATCGAATGCACAGGGGCAGATTTCGATTGCATCACTATAGGAGTATATTTTTTATAGTCGTCAAAATCAATATCGATATAGATATGATTCAATCCAAGCATTCGACAGTATTTTTCGGAGCGTTCGATATCGGCATCAAAAGTATTCGACAGATTAGTTCTAAAGGTATATGCATTACTGCCTGGCTTCAGATATGTGGCAAGAACCGCACTGTCCATTCCTCCCGAAAGCAGTATGCCTATTTTCGTGTGTTTCTGATACAAATCGTCTATTTGCTTCTTTATGAAAAAATCTATTTCATTGGCAGTACGTACTTTTACGCGTCCTTCTTTAGGAACTCCCTTAAAAGTTTGGTGTTGCATTCTACCAAAAAAGTCATAATTGTCCTTATAAATGTATCTGAAAGCCATATAAGAACTTAGGCAGAAATCTTTGTCTATTATTCTATTCATTTTATTTTAAATCCATTAAATCTGCTCCACGTACCTTTCTGAGAGCCTCTCTTATTTTTGTCGACGAAACACTCTTAGTATAAGGGAAATATACTATTTTTATGCCTTCCTTGGCGAATTCTTCTTCGTACTTATTCCACTTTTCAGTACCATACCAATCGTCGCCAACAAAAAGAATGGAGGCTCCAAGTTTTTTGCACATTGCCAATTTATCCATATCGTACTGTGGTATTGCTGAGTCGACATATCTGCAAGCCCTAACGATTTCTACTCGTTCGTCGAAAGGAATCATCGCTTGCTTGCCTTTGTAGGCAACCAACTCATCGACGGTAACTCCTACAATAAGTTTATCGCACATTCCTTTCGCGTTTTTCAATAAATTCAGATGTCCCATGTGGAAGAGGTCATATACCCCTGTAGTGTAGCCAATAGTCATATTTGACGGTCTCCTGTTATTTCGTTGATTTTATTTTTATAATCGAATAAAAAATACTTCTTTTCCTCCATCATTATTTATCTTCACCAATAACTTGTATTATTTTGTCTGCCACGAGTTTACCTGCACGCCCAGTCTCTTTTAGTCCTACTCTCTTCTCGAATGCGGCATATCGGTCGCGAAACCCACAGTAGTTATTTTCCGTAATTATACGTATAATATCACTGTGGCTATATGCTATATCGAAAGGCAACTCATCGAAACCGAAATAATAATCTCTCTCCTCGGCATAGTCCTTATAATCGGCAATATACAAAACGACAGGTTTCCCTACTATCATAGCGTCGAACATTACCGACGAGTAGTCGGTAATCAATAAGTCGCACGACATTATTAGCTCCTGCATATCGGGGTAGTTGTTGGCATTCTCCGTGGAGTCGAGGTTTTTTATTAGCTCTTCGGGGTTCTTTATGTTTGGGTGTAGCCGCACCAAGACCTTCCACTTCTGTCCGGTCGAAGCCTCCAACTGCTCTTTTATCTCTCTCGGATTCAGATCGTAGGGATTGTTCCGATAACTCTTTCGGAATGTCGGCGCATAGAGACATATTTTCTCTTCGCTGCTTATATTTCCAAAATAATCGAGAACCTTTTGTCGTATCTTAGGGTCGGGGCAGAAAAGAATATCGTTTCGAGGCGAACCGACCTCCATAACCTCTCCGTCGAACCGAAACGCCCTGCGACAAATCGTCGTAAAGTGCTCGCTGTTAGAAATCATCAAATCGGTCATACGAGTATCGTTTTTCATACATTTCTTGTAATATTCCACCATCTTATCGATAGCGTCGTACTCGATTTTCTTCAATTGCAGGTCGCCGTGCCAAGTCTGAATATAATACTGTCTCTTTCTTTTCTTTACGTACTGGTCGAACCTCATATTGTTGACCCAAATTTTTGCGGTCGCAAGGTGATAAAAATATGCTATACTACCGATTTTCACCTGTCGTATTTCGTGTGGAATATTGGTATATCTCTTCGTAACCAACCAACATACATCCACTTTGGCGGCTGGTAGGTGTTGGTATATATATTTTGCATTATCGCCGAATCCTTGCCCCGAATAGTTCGAAAAAACGATTTTGTTTCGCTTTATACCGCAAAGTCTGAATATCAATAGCGGAAGGCTCAATAGATTGACGAGATTCAGTCTTATGATGATCTTTTTTATTGGAGCAACGACGTGTAGACGCATAATTTTTATCTTGATTTTATTAAGAGTGCGGAAAACAACCGTTTTTCGAAAACACAGCTACTTTTCCGACTGCAAAGATACAAATTTTTGAAAACAAGGCTATCGAGTAGCATTGAGGTCGGATATAAACGATTACTTCGATGGCAATCTTTAGTTCTTTTCTTATCAAGTACCTTATTCCGACAACTACCGATTACTGATATGGAATTAGTATAAAATGAGTATATGACGAAACCCAAAGATATATTATCGTAGATATGATATTTCTTACTCGCAAAATTTGTAATTGAATATTACCTTTGCATTCCGAAACCCCTAAGCCGCATAATATTTGTGAATGAACCACGTAAGATAGAACTGCTTGCTCCCGCCAAAAACGCCGACTACGGCATAGAGGCGATACTGCACGGAGCCGACGCCGTATACATCGGTGCACCGATGTTCGGAGCCAGAGCCTCGGCAGGCAATACCGTAAGCGATATCGAGAGACTCTCGGAGTTTGCCCATCGATACCACGCACGTGTATACGTGGCAATGAACACCATACTCGAAGACAAAGACTTAGCCGATGCCGAACGCCTATTGCACGAACTATACAACGCAGGTACCGACGCCGTCATCATTCAGGATATGGGCATATTGCAGCTGCAGCTACCACCTATCGCTCTACACGCAAGTACACAGATGGACAACCGCACGGTAGCAAAAGCCGTCTTTCTGGAGCAGGCGGGGTTCTCGCAGATAGTATTGGCGCGTGAGTTGTCGCTCGACGAAATAGCTGCCATAGCTCGTTCCGTTACGGTGCCGATAGAGGTATTCGTACACGGGGCATTGTGCGTATCGTATAGCGGACAGTGCTATCTGAGCAACGCTCTGACGGGGCGTAGTGCCAACCGTGGCACCTGCTCTCAGCCGTGCCGCTTGCCGTACGATATTACAGATAGCCGAGGACGGGTGATAGCCACAAAATGCCATGCCCTCTCGATGAAAGACCTCAACCGTACAAACGACCTCGAAGCCCTACTCGATGCAGGTGTAAGCTCGTTGAAGATAGAAGGACGGCTAAAAGACTTGACCTACATCAAAAACACCGTATCGCTGTACCGCCGTCGGCTCGACGAGATACTCGCCCGTCGTCACGAGTTCGAGCGTGCCTCCGACGGCGAGAGCCGTATCACATTCGAGCCGAATATGAATAAGACGTTCAATCGCGGCTTTACCGACTATTTCCTGTATGGGCGTAAAGAAACCGTATGGTCTGCCGATACTCCCAAGTCCATCGGCGAGGAGGTGGGCTCGGTCGTAGACGTCGCTCAGCGATATATTACGCTCAACCTCAAAACAAAGCTAAGCAACGGCGACGGACTGTGTTTCTTCAACCACCGTCGAGAACTCGAAGGCATTCAGGTAAATCGTGTAGACGACAATAGAGTCTTTCCGCTCTCTATGCCTGTAATAAAAAAAGGTACAAAGGTGTTTCGCAACAACGACCGCGAGTTCGATAAGTTGCTTTCGGGCAAAACGGCAGAGCGTAAAATAGCTGCCACCATAGACCTATACGAACTCACCGACGGTTTTCGGCTTGTAATGACCGACGAAAAGGGATATAGCTACCAAATGTTTTGCCAAGCCACGAAAGAACCCGCACAAAAAGACCAAACCGATAACATACGTACCAACCTCAGCAAGACGGGGCAAACCATATTCACCGTTACCGACGTGCGCCTGCATCTGACGAGCAATGTCTTTATCCCTGCCTCCGTACTATCGCAATGGCGGCGCGAACTGACCGACGGACTGCTCTGCGTAAGGCTTGAAAATCACCCTCGCCGCACGGTAGACCACAAACCGACACATCACGCCTTCCCCGAACCGACCATAACGTACCTCGGTAATGTTGCCAACGGCAAAGCACGTTCGTTTTACGAACAGCACGGCTCCGAAGTGCTACAACCGGCATTCGAGATAAAACGGCAAAAAGACGTACCGCTGATGTTTACCCGCCACTGTATAAAATATTCTCTCGGGTGGTGTCCCAAATACAACAAAGCCGTATCGCCCTACACCGAACCGTTCTATCTGACACACTCATCCACCCGCCTCCGCCTTGAGTTCGACTGCCAAGCCTGCGAGATGAAAGTGTACAAGGTCTAATGGTAGCCACCCCGCACGGCACTAATACCGTATCTCGAAGAGCAGGTGCACTGCCTTGCTTGCTGCCATAGCATTGGGATTGATGCCCAACTCTCCTTCGGGGATAGTGCTCCCGTGTCGGTCGAAATACTCTACCCACGTAGGGTCAAACACTCCTGTCGAAGCGTTTTTGAATGTCATTACATTCGGTCCAAAAGCGTCACGCTGACCTGCTGCCACAAACATCTTGTAAACCAACTCGGAGCAATACATCGCCGAGTCGTTCCAATCGAAGGCATAGTCGTAAGGTTTGTTTAGCTGCTGTCGTCCGTACGCTTTCAGACGCTTCACGTCGAACTTATACCTCTTGTCGAGCCGCCCGAGCACCACTCTCACCGTTTCCCCTTTGGCCGGTAGTCCAAACAACTCTATGGGCGTCAGGCACACACCCTTTCCGTGCGTTGCCTCTACGACCATCCACCGCCTGCCCTCTTTTATCAACACTCCCACGTGCGAAAAACGGAGATTACCCGTCGAGTCCGTTACGTCGCTGATAGCATCGGACAAAGCGTTGTTACGTGTTTCGCGAAACAGTATATCGCCCTCACGAAGCTTACGGGCACTATTGGCGTTACAGGTATTGAGCAGTATTACGATAATAACGGCAAGGTATTTCATCTTACATTCTGAGGTATTTGGAATATTCTAAAAATCGTATCTATTCACACAACCGATACACGCAGAGACCGATAGCAGACGCAAGCGTGTTCTTAAAACTCGCTCGAGAAGTGGAATTTGATATTTTTGAACTCCTCCTGTGCCATTTGCAGTATATATCCGCTCTCGGCGAGGAATACGTCGCGGTCGTGGATGTCTTTTGCCATATACTGAAACTTACGGCGGCGGAATTGTTCGAGCTCCTTCGGGTCGTCGCACTCTATCCAGCAAGCCTTGTAGAGCGACAGCGGCTCCCAACGACACTGTGCTCCGTATTCGTGCAGCAGGCGGTACTCGATGACCTCAAACTGCAGCTGTCCGACGGTGCCGATGATCTTACGACCGTTGTTTTGATGAACGAAGAGCTGTGCCACGCCTTCGCCCATCAGTTGCTCTATTCCTTTATTCAGCTGCTTGCTCTTCATCGGGTCTGAGTTTTCGATATACTTGAACATCTCGGGCGAGAACGACGGCAACCCCTTGAAGTGCAGGTTTTCGCCCTCGGTGAGCGTATCGCCTATCTTGAAATTGCCCGAATCGGGCAGACCCACTATGTCGCCTGCGAAGGCTTCGTCGACGGTCTCTTTTTTCTGTGCCATAAAAGCCGTGGGCGACGAGAATTTAAGCTGTTTGCCGAGCCTTACGTGGAGGTACGGAGCGTTGCGTTCGAACCGCCCCGAACATATCTTGACGAAAGCTATACTCGACCTGTGGTTCGGGTCCATATTGGCGTGTATCTTGAAGACAAAGCCGCTAAAACCCTCATCTGTCGGTACTACCGTGCGTTCGACGGCAACCGTAGGCAACGGACTGGGGGCTATCTGCACGAAACAGTCGAGCAGTTCGCGGATACCGAAGTTGTTCAGTGCCGAGCCGAAGAAGACGGGTGCAACCTTGGCGTCGAGATACCGGCGGCGGTCGAAGTCGTCGTACACTCCGCCGATGAGTTCCAAGTCTTGCCTGAGCTGTGCCGCCTGCCCGCCGATGTGCTCTTCGAGGTCGGGCGAAGCGATGTCGGTGAACTTTATCGACTCTCCGACGGTCTGCTTAGCAGGCTTGTATAGGTTGAGATTTTTTTCGTAAATATTATAAACGCCTTTGAACGTCTGCCCGATACCGATGGGGAAGCTCAGCGGACAAACGCCTATCTGCAACTCGCGTTCGAGTTCGTCGAGTAGGTCGAAAGGGTTTTTGCCCTCACGGTCCATCTTATTGACGAAAATCATTATCGGCGTCTTACGCATACGGCACACCTGCATCAGTCGGCGGGTCTGCATCTCCACACCCTTGGCGCAATCGACCACTATTATGACGCTATCGACAGCCGTCAGCGTACGAAACGTATCTTCGGCAAAGTCTTGGTGTCCGGGGGTGTCGAGGATATTTATCTTGTAACCGGCGTAGTCGAAACCCATCACCGAGGTAGCCACCGATATACCGCGTTGCTTCTCTATCTCCATCCAGTCGGAAGTGGCGGTCTTTTTTATCTTGTTCGACTTGACGGCTCCCGCCACGTGTATGGCTCCGCCGAACAGCAACATCTTTTCGGTGAGCGTAGTTTTCCCTGCGTCGGGGTGCGATATTATCGCAAAAGTCCGCCTTTTGTGTATCTCTTCTTCGTACATTCTCTGTTTTTTATATTTATAAAAGATAAAATCCAAACGGGGTGGCAAAGGTAATAATTAATTACTGTCCGATAAAAGTTTATGCTTCTCCTACCAAAGGAGAAAAAACCAACACTCCAAAAGAAAAAACCACCTCCGATAATAAGCCTGATAATCAAGAGGTAAGTCAAATGAATAGTACCCTCGCAGGGAATCGAACCCTGATTTGAAGTTTAGGAAACTTCCGTTCTATCCATTGAACTACAAGGGCAAATGCCGTTTCCTTTTTTATCGGGATGCAAAAGTAATCATTTTAGTCCGATTATTCGCACTCAAACGGATAATGTACCTGAGCATAAGGCATAGCACCGCTATCGAACCATACATCTATGAGGTCGGCTTCTCGCCTCATCGGCTTGCCCGAAGGCGACACCAGAATTATATTGTCTACATACGGACGATGCAGGTCGATATTTTTCTCGCTATAATTATCGGCAGTATATACACCCACCTCGAAGTTCTTATACGGGTTTTCGGTCATTATACCTGCCTCGATAGACTTATCTATCTCCTCGATGAGCTCTGCCACAGAGCCGATACATATCTCTTCCTGCCCGTCGTCGGTACGCCATATCGGCAGCGGAGTACCCCAATAGCGACTACGCGATAAGTTCCAGTCTTGTAGGTTTTCGAGCCATTTGCCGAAACGCCCCGACCCTGTCGATTGAGGCTTCCAGTTGATAGTATCGTTGAGGGCAATCATCTCGTCTTTTACCGCAGTAGTACGGATAAACCACGAGTCGAGCGGATAATATAATACGGGTTTGTCCGTACGCCAGCAGTGCGGGTAGTTGTGGGTGTGTTTCTCTATCTTGAATACCTGTCCACGCTGCTTGAGCTCCATACAGATGTCTACGTCGAGAGTAACGTCGGCATCGCTCAGATGTTGGTCGTAAGCATTTTTTACAAAACGCCCTGCCCACTGTTGGTATGACTGCGTATTGATATTTGTTTTTACAAAATTATCGTCCAAATCGCTTATGTTGAAATACTTTCCCGTCAGGTCTACCATCGGACGAGTGTCGCCTTTCTTATCTACCACAAACAGCGGAGCGATGCCGTTCTGTTTTGCGACCTTGTCGTCGTCGGCACCAAAGGTAGGAGCGATGTGTACGATACCGGTACCGTCTTCGGTAGTTACGAAGTCGCCGCAGATGACCCTGAAAGCCGATAGCTTGCTGCCAGCAAGTATGGGATTTACCCAGTCGAAGAGCTGTTCGTACTCGATACCTTCCATATCTTTACCGCTAAACTTAGCCAAGAGCTCATATTCGTTTTTGCCGACTACACTTGCCAAAAGCGATTCGGCAAGTACCACCGTTACACTCTGTTTGGTGTATTGATTTTGCGTTCTTATCAATACGTAATCGATATTTGCACCTACTGCCAGAGCAGTGTTAGAGGGCAACGTCCAAGGTGTCGTAGTCCAAGCTACGAAAAACACGGGTTCGCTGCCTGCTTTTTGTATAAGAGTCTGTGCCTGCAGAGTACTGTTTTTTACTTTGAATTGAGCAATGCAGGTAGTGTCTTTTACATCGCGATATGCTCCGGGCTGATTGAGTTCGTGCGTACTCAACCCCGTGCCGGCAGCAGGCGAATAGGGCTGTATGGTATATCCCTTGTACAGCAACCCTTTATCGTACAACTGTTTGAGCAAATACCAGAGCGTCTCTATATAACGATTATCGTAGGTTATATACGGGTCTGTCATATCTACCCAATAGCCCATCTTCTTGGTGAGGTCTTCCCACTCGCGTGTATATTTCATCACTTCACGCCTACAAGCATCGTTGTACTGCTCCACAGAGATGTTTTTGCCGATATCTTCTTTGGTGATTCCCAGCATTTTCTCTACACCAAGCTCCACGGGCAACCCGTGTGTATCCCAGCCGGCTTTGCGTTTTACCTGATAGCCCTGCATAGTCTTGAAGCGGCAAAAGACATCTTTTATGGTACGAGCCATCACGTGATGTATACCCGGCATACCGTTTGCAGACGGCGGTCCCTCGTAGAATACGAACGAGCGATGTCCTTGGCGTTCTTCCACAGAGCGATGGAAGACATTGTTTTCTTCCCAATACTGCAATATATCTTTATTTATATCGGAGAGGTTAAGTCCTTTGTGTTCACGAAAATACTTCATTTTATCGATTTCTTTTTACGGAGTCGCAAAGTTACAACTTTTTTGGAGAATTACCTGCAGAAAAACCTTCTCTGTTTGTCGCTCTACATTGATATATAAAAAACTACCTCTCGTAAAATGATACGGGCGGTAGTTTGTGTTATTGGCTAAAACAAATCCGTATGTGTTTTTTTATTTCTTAAGCCTTGAGTTCAGATATTCGAGTACTTCGTTGGTAACTATCAAAGCGTCGTCGGCATACAATACATTGCCGTTCTGGGAGTTCGTCGATATTATCATTGCGAAACGTTTCGGGTTATTTATAGCTTTGATAGCCATCGAGAGGCTGTCTTCGATTTGTTTGGAGAGTTTCTGTTGGTTTTCTATGAGCTTATCTTCGAGCGACTCTTTGTATTTGGCAAGTTCTTCGCCTTTGCGTTGCAGACGGGCTTCCTCTTCTTCTTTTCTTTTGACACTCATAAAGCCATTGTTGGCTTGTTTCGTCTGGAAGTCTACCACTTCACGTTGGAACGCCTCTGTCCGTGTGCGGAGTATACGTTGACTCTCTTCCATCTTCTTTATCATCGACTCTCGGGCTTCAACAGCAAAAGTATATTTTGCCAAAACCGAATCCGTATTTACCACTCCCAATACGAAAGCGGCAGTGTCGTTTTTTATTGTCGGAAGAGCCTCGTTTGTGTTTATCTCTTTCGACGATTTGCCTTTACAGGCTACCAATAGCGATAATGCTACTAAAAACAATAGTGATTTTCTCATTGTCTAATGATTTATACGTTCGTGCAAAGGTAATATATTATTTCTATCTCACACATACAATAATAGTTAAATCATACTATTTGTGTATACCGTACATCTGTTTTTTGATAAATATTCCTCTTTTACGGCGATATTGTTTGTTAAAATAGGAGCATTCACTCCCGTACCGACTCTCTGTGGCGATACTTCGACCAGAGCCTCGTCCCACGCCCCCATATCTATGAACGATTGCAAGAGCTGCCTCCCTCCCTCCACTATTACCGATACTACTACTCCTTGTCGGTACAAGAAGTCGAGCATTTTGGGGATGATATTTTGCCCGAAATCGAGCTTTACGAAAACGATATTTAGGTGCGTTTCGTCTTGTATATCGTTAAAAACGATGGTCTGTGCCGTGCCATCGAATACACGATAATTACGGGGCATTCGCAGATTTCTATCTATAATGATTCTTATCGGATTTCTTCCTGTCCACTTACTTACGGTCAGATGAGGATTGTCGAGAAATACAGTGCGCGTGCCTACCATTATTGCGGCTTCGTGGGTACGGATTTGGTGGTTGAGGGTTTTGGTGATAGTGTTAGAGATTTTGAGCGGAGGTAGCTCGGGGCTGTCTCTGATGATATCGATAAAACCGTCGGCGGTCTGTGCCCATTTCAGTATAATATATGGGCGATGCCACCTGACAAATGTGATAAATTGCCTATTGAGAAGGTGGCATTCTTCCGCCAATACTCCTTCCGTAACATCGATACCTGCCTGCCGAAGCTGACCGATGCCTTTTCCGTTTGTCTTGGTATCGACATTGCGCATACCTACGACGACGCGAGGAATACCACTTTTTACAATCGACTGTGAGTCGGAGGGTTCGAAGTTCATGTATAGAGTAGAGTGTCGGAGCAGAGACTTGTCCATTACCGCAGCAATAGCATTATCCTCTGAGTGAGGTTCACCGCAACGACCATAACCCTCGCCGATGATTTTACCGTTGTGTACGACGACCGCACCTACCAAAGGACTTGGCGAAGTCTGTCTTTCGGCGTAGCGGGCAAGTGTAAGGCATCTATTGATATGAATTTCGTCGTTGTTCATTGGTAACGTCCTCTTATTACGCCACAAAATTATATATAAATAGCTTTACGGAGGTATTATCTTAGTAAGTTGTTTTTCGTACGGAAAAATAGATGTAAAAACTAAAACTACAAATTTTAATCATAGTTTGCCTCTATATACCCGACTTAATGCGGTTGTCGTGTTTGCAAAGCATTTGGCAGTTTTCGGCAATAGTTTTACCCCCCTCGTGCCAAGGAGTTATATGGTCGGCTTCCATATCCGCTATATCGAACGACTTATTACATTTAGGGCAAACACCGCCTTGCCGCTCGTAAGCTTCACGCTTTTGATTGTCGGTAAATGTTCTGATACTTAAATGTCTTTCGTCATTAGTCAAAACATAGGTATATATACCGCTTTTTTTGGTTACGTCTTCGTCTTGCATCAGGCGGCTTATTGTCGCTTCCAACTGTTCGTGGTCGAAGTGGCGGTCTTTGAATTCGTTATACAATAGCCCCCATTCTACGCCCTTCATCTCTTTACGGTATTTCGGGAAGACGGCTTTCACCCAATTTACCACCGACTGAAAGTAGAGCCAAATTTCGGTTGCATTTGGAGCATGCTGATTTTGCGACATATAGGCTTCGATATTTCCTCTCGAAATCCAATCTATAGCAGTCTCCAGATACTCTTGTCTGATAGGACTTCCTTTCATATAATTACTCGCTATAGCATAGGCGGGGCAACCGTTTTTGGAGAAATATCGTTTGGCATCACTTACCCAACTGCCTGCATAGACTGCATTGCGTAACTCTTGGTCGGTAAGTTTTTCGCCTGCTATATTAATGGTTTTGAACCACTCCAACCGTTCGCTATCCGTTCCCGAACACAGATAGACCATAAGTTTGTAATTAAGAATTTGTTCTTGCTCATCGTTTTGCAAATTATGAAAATATCTGTTTTTAACAGAAAAATCGCCTACTACAAACTGACAAATGGAAATCGTACGCTGCTGTCCGTCAATGACTTCAAAATTGCCATCTTCGCGCACTGCCCAATACATCACGTTAAGAGGAAAATCTTTGGTAACGGTATCTATCACAGCTTCACGCTGTTTGTCTTTATAGATAAACTCACGCTGATAGGGTGGACGAATATCCAACTTACCACCATAACCCACTACTCCGTTTTCGTTGTTGTCTTGGTAACCTTCGGTCAACTCTCTGACTGTAATCTCTTTTAATTCTATATTCATCGTTCTTTGTGTTTAATTACTATTCTTGCGTATTTTCTTACTCCATTTATAAATGGATAACCTGCACTAGACTCATCAATAGTTGTACTTGCCATACTTTTAATTATCTCAAACTGTTCGGGATTATATTTATCCAAAAATGTAATGGGCACTCCCATTGCACCTTTGTAATCAATCGGAATATCGGAGGTTTTATCCACATTGATAGCATCGTAATTATCGTATTTGGGGTACTCTGCCTCGTTGTATGTTTTGTAAAGTATCAGGTCTTCATGGCGTTTATCGTGGTCGAGGTTAGTAAACCAAACTATACTTCCTTTACTAAAATACTGAATCCCATTCTCTGTTTTTTTTCGAGACTCTGTTTTTATATTATAATGATTTGGAACTTGAAACCATTTTGTTCCTCCATTATTTACTCCCAACCAGATTTTGTTTTCTTTGATCAGTTTAAAAATTTCTTTATAAGCAATTGCATTTTGATCACCAATTATCAAAAACTTTTTATTATACTCCACAAGTTGAGCAACGTACTCACGGAACAACGAAAAAGGCGGATTGGTTACAACTATGTCGGCTTGCTTTAGCAGCTCTATACTTTCGGGGCTACGAAAATCGCCATCGCCTTTTAGCAACTTAATACCTATCTCAGTGGGATTGGGTATCTTATCGCCATTTTTATCACCATTATATTCCAAATATATAGCTCGCTCACTATTATTTTTGCTAAACAACTCCATATTTTGGTTTTTGTAGCAAGTAGTAATGAGCTTTTTAAGCCCTAAGTTTTCGAAATTATATGAGAAATAGTGGAAGAAATTGCTCACTCGCGGGTCGTCGCAATTGCAATAGACAGTTTTGTCTTTGAAATGATTTTTGTAGTGTTTTAATTCGTTTTCAATATCAACAAGTTGGGTATAAAACTCATCGTTTTTGTTTTTCTTGGCTTTTGCCAGATTGTTGTTTAGTGATTTTCTTGCCATAAGTTTGAGAGTTTTTGCTTTAAACTCTTAAACCATAAGCAATAAAAAAAGGGGCAGTCCTGTTCGTTATGCTTATTCGTAACTCAAGGGTCTGCATTCCTTTACAAGTAAATAAGCAGGAACAGTCCACACCCCAAAGGATGTGAACCTTCGCTGTCTTATTCTCACTTGTAAATTGAAATTTTGCAGACTTCGAGTTACGGAGAATAAGAGCTAAAAGCTCAATTATATTCTATTTTAATCTATTTTCTATCTCTGTTTTTATTAGTACTTAAATATTTGTGTTTTACTAATTTATATGTTTATTATATGTCGATTCCCGAAGGATTAAAGTTTCAGATTTTTTCTATCGAAACTCTTACTACGTAGTCGTCGAAGTCGAGCTCTTCGGCTTTATCGAGCCTGTCGACCACCTCGAGGCTGCTTGCCAATACCTGCGTAGAGATGTACGAGGCAAACTCTCCGACTGCCGAAGCTATATTTTCGTTACGCTCTATGCGTATCGATATTTTGTCGGTTATCTCGTAATTGTTAGCCTTCCTGATATTCTGTATACGGTTTACCAGCTCGCGAGCAATACCTTCGCGCTCCAGCTCGGGCGTAACGGTAATATCGAGTGCCACGGTGAGTTTGCCCTCGCTTGCCATAAGCCAGCCGGGCATATCTTCGGTGGTGATTTCTACGTCAGCCTCGAGGATGTCTACCTCCTCTCCGCTCGGCAACGAGAAGGTGTATCGTCCGCTCTTCTCTATCTCGTTTATCTCTCTATTGCCGAAGGCGGCGAAAGCGGCGGCTATCTCTTTCATCAGCTTGCCGTAACGCTTGCCGAGCGTCTTGAAGTTGGGTTTTATCTTCTTGACGATATTGTCCATCTCCGCATCGGGCGATAGCACTTCGAGGTTTTTGATGTTTACCTCCGTCTTTATGAGCTCTGCCACGTACTTTATCTGCTCGAAGGTCTCCGCATCGTTCGTAGGCACAACGGCTTTGAGCAGCGGCTGCCTTACCTTTTTGTCTGCCTTGCGACGCAGTGCAAGTATCATCGACGATATCTGCTGAGCGTACTGCATACAGGCTTCGAGGTTTCGGTCTATCAGACCTTCGTCGGCTCGTGGGAAGTCTTGCAAATGTACAGACTCGCCTTTTTTCGGCGAACCGTTGAGGTCGAGCCAGAGACGCTCTGCATAGAACGGAGCTATCGGAGCCATAAGTTTCGCCACCGTCAGCAGACAGGTATAAAGTGTCTGATAAGCGGCTATCTTGTCGCTGTCGTACTCACCGCCCCAGAACCGCTTGCGGTTGAGACGCACATACCAGTTCGACAGATTGTCGTTGACGAAGTCCTGAATGGCACGCCCCGCACGAGTCGGCTCGTAGTGTTCGTAGTGCTCGGCGACCTCTTTTACCAAAGAGTTGAGCAACGACACTATCCAACGGTCTATCTCGGGACGCTCCGAGAGCGGTATCTCCTTTTCGGCGGGCGTGAATCCGTCGACATTTGCGTAGAGAGCAAAAAACGAATAGGTGTTGTACAGCGTACCGAAAAACTTACGGCGAACCTCTTCGACACCTTCGACATCGAATTTCAGGTTATCCCAAGGCGACGAATTGGTCATCATATACCAGCGTAGCGGGTCGGAACCGAAGGTCTCTATCGTAGAGAAAGGGTCGACGGCATTACCGAGACGTTTCGACATCTTATTGCCGTTTTTATCGAGCACCAGACCGTTGGAAATAACGTTCTTGAACGCCACGCTGCCTTTTATCATCGTGCTTATGGCGTGGAGCGTAAAAAACCAACCGCGTGTCTGGTCTACCCCCTCCGATATGAAGTCGGCAGGGAATACTTCTTTGAAATCGGGTTTATTGTTCATTTTACAATGAAATATATTCTAAATGAATTGTTTATTTATAGTACAATATTATTTTCTTTCGTCTGCAAAAGGCTATAAATCAATAAAAATCACTTACCTTCGACCAACTCTTCGGTATCGATAGCGATTGCCAGCTCTTCGTTCGTAGGAATGACTGCAACGCGTACTTTGGAGTTCGGGAAAGTCAGCTCCGTCTCACGCCCTTTTATACGGTCGTTAAGCTCATTGTTGAAATCCACGCCCAAGAACGCAAGGCTGTCGCAGACGTATTTACGCATAATAGGCTGATTTTCGCCCACACCGCCGGTAAATATTATGGCGTCTACACCGCCGAGTACGGCTATATAACCGCTAACATATTTCAGTATGTAGTAGAAATACATATCCATAGCGAGTCGGGCACGTTCGTTGCCCTGCTCTATGGCGTTCTCTATATCGCGCATATCGGACGATACGCCAGAGACGCCCACAAGTCCGCTCTTTTTGTTGATAATATCGTTTATCTGCCGTGTGCTGAGGTTCTCTTTCTCCATAAGATAGGTGAGCACACCCGGGTCGACACTACCGCTTCGAGAGCCCATCATAAGCCCTTCGACAGGCGTCATACCCATCGACGTATCGATAGACTTGCCGTTTTTGATAGCGGTGATGGAGCCGCCGTTGCCGATGTGTGCGGTGATAATACGCGAGTTTTCGAGGTCGAGACCCAGAAATTCGCAACCGCGTTTTGCCACATAGCGATGCGACGTACCGTGGAAGCCATAGCGACGGACACCGTATTTTTCGTAGTAATCGTACGGAAGTGCATATATATATGCATACGGCGGCATAGTCTGGTGGAACGACGTATCGAATACAGCCACCTGAGGCACTTTGGGCAATATCTTTTGTATGGCGAATATACCTTTCAGGTTGGCAGGATTGTGTAGCGGAGCGAGGTCTACGCACTCCTCTATCTTGTCTATCACCTCTTGGTTGATGACAACCGACGAACAGAATTTGTCGCCTCCGTGAACCACTCTGTGTCCGACGGCATCTATCTGGTCGAGCGACTTTATGGCTCCATATTTGGCATCGGTCAATGTTTTTAGTATTAGCTCTATACCTGCGGTATGTTCTTTTATCTCTTGTGTGATGACCTGCTTGCTGCCATCGCTAAGGGTAAATTTGAGGAACGAGTCGGGCAAACCGATTTTTTCTATTCCGCCCGAGGCGAGCTCTTTTTGTCCGTTCATATCGTACAGTTTGTACTTGATAGACGAACTTCCACAGTTCAAAACTAAAACTTTCATTGCATTTACTTTTTTATTTATTTAAACTTCAATATATTACATCAATAGAAATAACTTTGCAAAAGTACAAATATTTTGGCGAATACAAATAGGTATTGTGTTTGAGACGACTACGATACGTTATATCCGTATAGTTATCAATCAGAAAAGGCTGCCCCACGATAGACAGCCCCTTCTTCCAAAACAAATTAATTTAGTATTATATTTATGAAAAAGTTTTATTTTTATTTCTTTTTTTAATTGAGGTCTACTACGTAGTGTTTTATTATGCCGGCTCTATTGATACCTGTTACAAGTAGTACTTTATCGGTAGCTTCGCTGTTTAGAGCCTCTGTGTATATATCTTTTACCTCTTTTACCGACGATACGGTTTTGTTGTTTATCTTCAATATGATAAATCCTTTATAGATACCCGCTTTTGCGAATAGTCCGCCACGTTGTACTTCGTCGACAAGTAAACCGCCGTTGTAGTTGAGGTGCTGTTTTGTCTGTATCGATAGCGGTTCGAGCGTAGCTCCGAGCCTATCCATATCCACAGCTTTCACTATGTTGGTGTTTTTACTGCTGTTTTTCAGTGTAACGCGCAGAGTTATCTCTTTATTGCTGCGATTTACGGTTACATTTATATTATCGCCCGGACGATATGCCGCTACCTGCTCCTGAAGTTCGGCTACCGACTTTATCCTTACGTCATTGATAGCCACTATTATATCGCCTTGCTTTATTCCTGCGTCTTTTGCCGACGAATTGCTGACAACATCGTCTACATAAGCACCGTCCATTGTTTTCAGATTTTTGTCTTTTGCCAGTTTATCGTTGATATTGGCTATCTTCACTCCGAGTACGGCGCGTTGCACTATGCCATAATCTTTGAGGTCTCTGACCACTTTACTTACTATAGTGGTAGGTATTGCAAATCCGTATCCTATGTAAGAGCCTGTTTGCGAGGCGATAGCAGTATTTATCCCAACGAGTTCTCCGGCAGTATTGACGAGTGCTCCGCCGCTATTTCCCGGATTTATAGCGGCATCGGTCTGTATAAAACTTTCTATCTTGCGTTCGGAAGGAACTATGTCCATTTCTCTTGCTTTTGCCGATATTATACCTGCCGTTACCGTCGAGGTAAGATTGAACGGATTGCCGATAGCAAGTACCCATTCGCCTACTTTGAGGTTGTCGGAGTTGCCTATGGTTATGGGTTGCAGGTCGGTAGCCTCTATCTTTATCAGAGCCACGTCGGTCGAAGGGTCGGTACCTATTACTTTGGCTTTGAAAGTACGCTTGTCGTTGAGAGTTACCTCTATCTCTGTCGCATTGTCTATGACGTGATTGTTTGTGACGATATATCCGTCGGTCGAAATTATTACGCCCGATCCTGCTCCGGTAGTAGCTTCGGGCTGCTGAAAACTACGAGGCTGTCCGAAGAAAAAATCGAAAAACGGGTCGCCAAATTCTTGAATCGAATTTTTCATCTCTTGCTTCACTTTTACGTGTACTACCGAGTGTACGGTTCGTTCGGCAGCATACGTAAGGTCGGTAGAGCCTATTTTCGTATCCGACATCGAGGCGAATTTCACAGGAACTTTGTCTTTTGCCGTCGGTGAAAAATAGTCGGCGTTATACTGTCGCTTTTCGTAGACTTTTATAGTAGCAATAGAGGTCGTAGCCGATAGCAATATTGCTACTAATACTAACATTAAATTCTTTCTATTCATAGTTGTTTCTAAGTGGTTTAAGTGTAATTGAAAATATTGTTTACACCACTAATAACGATATTTAGTTCCGTTTATTGTGTTAAACCGACGGCAAAAGTAATACTTTTTCTTGTTAATACGACATTTTGCGACTAAAAAAGGTAATAAATTAACCTATTTAACTTTTTTACTATCCGTATAAAAAAGCGTATTAACAATTAAGAGATATAGACATCGTTGCTGTTTTTTACCTTATCCGCTATGCTATTAGAGGCAAAAAGATTAAATTTGCGACATTATTTTATTATATTTGAAGCTATGTTATTCATAAACGGTACAATAAATTCGGGCTCTGGTTTCCGCAGAGCCGACCTCCGCATAAAAGATGGTAAAATACAACAGATAGGCATATTACAGCCCGATGATAGCGAAGAGGTGATAGATATCGCGGGTAAGATATTACTCCCCGGCTTCGTCGATGTGCACGTGCATTTCAGAGAACCTGGCTTCGGCTATAAAGAGACTATCGAGAGTGGTAGTAAGGCAGCAGCAGCAGGCGGATACACTGCCGTATGCACTATGCCCAACCTCGCACCGCCCCCCGACAGTGTCGCTAATATAAATATCCAAAAGGAGATAATCGCAAAGAGTGCTGTGGTGAAGGTATATCCGCTTGCTACTATCACCGTAGGTCAGAAAGGCGGCGGTAGTCTTATAGACTTCGATAGTATGAAGCACGAAGTAGCTTTCTCCGACGACGGAAGAGGCGTACAGAGCCGCGAGATGATGGCAGAGGCGATGAAAGAGGTAGCCAAGTTCGATGGTATGATAGTAGCTCACTGCGAAGTAGACGGACTCGTGAAAGGAGGCTATATCCACGACGGAGAGTATTGCAGTCGGCACGGTCACAAAGGAATATGTTCTCGTAGCGAGTGGGAACAGGTAGCTCGCGACGTAGAGCTCGCAAAGGCTACCGGCTGCCGATATCACGTATGCCATGTATCTACGAAAGAGAGTGTCGACATCATACGCAAGGCTAAAGCCGAAGGCGTACGAGTAACCTGCGAGACGGCACCGCATTATCTTATATTGTCGGACTTAGACCTCGAGGAAGATGGGCGTTTCAAGATGAATCCTCCTTTACGAAGTGCCGACGATAGAGAGGCTCTAAGAGCAGGGCTCATAGATGGCACTATCGACGTCATAGCCACAGACCACGCTCCGCACTCTGCCGAAGAGAAGGCGCGGGGGCTGGCTCGAAGTGCTTTTGGCATCGTAGGGCTCGAGACTGCCTTTTCGCTTATTTACACCCATTTGGTCGAGAAGGGAATCATCTCTTGGGAGCTACTTATAAAGGCTATGTCTATCAACCCGAGGCAGATATTCCGACTTGGCGGAGGACTTGCAGAAGGTGCTCCTGCCGATATTACCGTCATAGACCCTGCCGCGAAATGGACTATATGCCCCGACAAATTCGTTTCGAAAGGCAAAGCCACTCCCTTTGCCGACTGGGAGGTCGACGGCAAGGTAGAGATGACTTTTGTCGACGGCAAAAGGGTGTTTTGAGGTATTGCAATTAACTTAATCGTAAGTATCAAGACAGCTATTTCCCCTTCTCCAAAAACACATTCTACAAAACAAATAAAAAAAGCGTCCGACAAGGTTACCATTTAGTCTGGTAAATTTATTAATTTTGCAGCCTAAAAAATAAAACGAAATATAGAGATGAAAAGAGTATTGGTTTTGGGAGCCGGCGGGCAAATCGGCTCCGAGCTTACGATGAGACTTAGAGAGGTATATGGCAATAGCAACGTTGTAGCTACCGACCTGCAGCCCGACCGTCTGACACAAGCTATAAAAGAGAGCGGAGTATGCCTCCCTTGCGACGCTACCGACGGAAAACAGATAGCCGACATTGTCGACAAGTATAAGATAGACGGTATCTTCAACCTCGTTGCAATACTCTCGGCTACCGCCGAGAAGAATCCGATGATGGGCTGGAATATCGGCATGGGAGCGCTGCTCAACTGTCTCGAGGTGGCTCGCCAATACAAAGCGGCTCTATTCACGCCGTCGTCTATCGGGGCATTCGGACCCAACACGCCTCTCGACAACACGCCGCAAGACACGATTCAACGTCCTCGTACCATCTACGGCGTTACTAAGGTCTCGGGAGAACTGCTATCGGACTACTACTTCGAACGTTTCGGCGTCGATACCCGTTCGGTACGCTTTCCGGGGCTTATATCGAATGTCTGCCCTCCGGGCGGAGGCACTACCGACTATGCCGTCGATATCTATTACGCTGCCGTCAGGGGCGAACGTTTCGAGTGTCCGCTACGGAAAGGTACTCTGCTCGATATGATGTATATGCCCGATGCTATCGATGCGGCTATTCATCTTATGGAGGCAGACCCTACGAAGCTCATTCACCGCAATTCGTTCAACGTAACGGCTATGCACTTCGACCCCGAGGCAATATACGCCGAGATTCGCCGACACAAGCCCGACTTCGTAATGGAGTACCGACACGACCCGCTAAAGCAGAAGATTGCCGACTCGTGGCCTAACTATATGGACGACTCTTGTGCAAGAGCCGAATGGGGTTTCTCGCCCAAGTTCGACCTGCCGAAGATGACCGTCGATATGCTCGATAAACTATCGAAACGCCTATTGAAATAGTAAACGACTTTTTTATTAAATGAGTATATTATATTATGTATGGGGGCAATCGCATAACGGTTGCCCTTTTTTGTTTAAACTCCCCACCCTTCAACATCCCTACACCCCTTCATTTTTAATTTTTCATTCTTAATTCTACTCGCCCCTACATTTTCCCATTTTGTGCTTGCACAAAACAGATAGGCCTACGCGCCGAGACGGTAACCCCGCTTGTGCGAAAGTGAGCGAAGAAAAACGTCGAACTGTTTGAGCCGTAGGCGAGTTTTCGACGTTCAGCGAACGAGCACACGTAGCGGGTCGGCTTGGTGCGTCGAGCCTTGACCTTTTTTGCTTACTTTTTTGTGTTAAGACAAAAAAGTATGTGGGTTTGGGCAACGCCCAAGAGAAACATTCAATACACGATATAGGAGCGAAAGATTTTTCGTCCCTTTTTTGTTTCCGCCCTGCCTCGCTTCAACAGTTAAACGCTTACACGCTTCAACGATTGAACAGTTAAACGTTTAAACATAAATCGTAATTTATAATTCCTAATTCGTAATTGATTAGTATCTTTGCATTTTGTTTTAAATAGTACAGCGATTATATATGTTTGAAAATCTAAGCGAAAGACTCGAAAGGTCGTTCAAAATACTCAAAGGACAGGGCAAGATAACGGAAATTAACGTAGCCGAAACCCTCAAAGACGTACGCAAAGCACTACTCGACGCCGACGTAAACTACAAGACTGCAAAGACATTCACCGACGAGGTAAAAAACAAAGCCTTGGGAATGAACGTACTTACGGCTATCAAGCCCAACGAACTGATGGTAAAGATAGTCCACGACGAGCTGGCGGCTCTGATGGGCAACGAGCACACGGAGCTGAATCTGAAAGGTTCGCCCGCCGTAGTATTGATGTCGGGGCTGCAAGGTAGCGGTAAGACGACGTTTTCGGGCAAATTGGCAAATATGCTCAAGTCGAAACGCGGCAGACATCCGCTATTGGTTGCCTGCGACGTATATCGCCCTGCAGCAATAGAGCAACTCAAGACACTCGGCAGCCAGATAAATGTCCCCGTATACACCGAAGAGGGCAACAACAACCCCGTCGGCATAGCCGAAAACGCCATAAAGCACGCAAAGAAAAACGGTAACGATATAGTGATAATCGACACCGCAGGACGCTTGGCAGTAGACGAGCAGATGATGACCGAGATAGCAAACATCAAAGCAGCGGTAAGCCCGCAGGAGATACTATTCGTCGTAGACGCTATGACAGGGCAAGATGCAGTAAACACCGCCAAGGCATTCAACGACCGCCTGAATTTCGACGGCGTAGTGCTCACCAAACTCGACGGCGACACCCGCGGCGGTGCGGCTATATCGATACGCAGCGTAGTAGACAAGCCCATCAAATTCGTAGGGATAGGCGAAAAGCTCGATGCTATCGACGTATTCTACCCCAAACGTATGGCAGACCGCATACTCGGTATGGGCGATATAGTATCGCTCGTAGAGAAAGCACAGGAGCAGTACGACGAAGAAGAAGCCCGCAAGTTGTCGAAAAAGATAGCCAAAAACCAATTCGGTTTCGACGACTTCTACAAGCAGATACAACAGATAAAAAAGATGGGTAACCTCAAAGACCTCGCCTCTATGATACCGGGCGTAGGCAAGGCTATCAAAGACGTAGACATAGACGACAAGGCATTCGTCGGTATCGAAGCTATCATACAGTCGATGACTCCGTACGAACGAGCCAATCCACAGGTACTCAACGGCAGCCGTAAGGCTCGAATCGTCAAAGGTTCGGGACGCGACATTCAGGAAATCAACCGCCTTGTAAAGCAGTTCGAAAGTATGCAGAAGATGATGAGAACGGTTCAGAGTCAGGGCTTACGTAAAGCGATGAAGTCGAAACGACGCTAAGGAGCAATCGGTCTTTTACAGATGAAAAAATACAGGCTTTATTTATCGGTACTTTTGGCAGTCTTCGCGGCAGCGTTGTCCGACATATCGGCACAATATCGTATCATAGGCTTCGAGGGAACGGATACCGTAGACCTCGGTATTGCCGAGCAACGAGGAGGTAAATTCGTTTTACCCAAAAACATAGCTAAGTACACCAAAATAGAACTTGTCGCCGTCTCACAGACATACGCCGACACCGAACGCCACTTGCGGCAGCTGCAAAAGGCTTACCTCGACAAATCGCGAGAGCTGATATCCACAGAGATAACCTATATCAAAGACCACCTCGACTTCGCCACACTCTACTACTCGCCTATCTATACCGACTATCTGGTGAGTTGGCTGAGCGGCTACAACTTCGTGGCTACATCAGTAGCCGACTTCGAGCAGCGTCTGTCGGCAGATGCCGTCGGCACAATATCGAGGCTTATGATGAGCAACCAAACTAAGATAGCCGAGAATGTAGCAAAAGACCTCGCTATTTTCGCCTACCGATACGGTTTTGCAGCCACCACACGTCACATAGTCGATTATATGAGGCGTATCGACAAGAAGTTTGTAAGCCGACACACCGACCTTAAATACATCGTCGACAAAGACCTTGCCAATACCCCAAAACAAGCAGCACACAAAATAGTGGGGCTCGATTCGAAACTACTCGCCAACTGCCTTATAATCTTTTTCGACTCGGGCAGCCGACGCAGCACCAATGAAGTAGATAAGATTATCGATAAATACAGTTCTCTGCAACAAAGAGGGTTGCGTGTCATATCTATCGCCTCCGATACCGACTTGGAGCAATACAATGAGTTTGCCAAACGGTTGCCGTGGGCGGATAAATTATGCGACAAATACGGCATCAAAGGCGAAAACTTCGAGAACTACGGTGTATTCGACACTCCGGCAATATTCCTGACCGACAAGGAGGGAAATATCATCCGAGCCGGCTCGGATTTGGACAAAGTCATTCAATAAACAAAAGACAAACAGGTGTTTATGCGTGCCGTTCAACTCATACTGATACTGATAGTCTTTTTCGGAGCCAATGTCTATGTATTCTATCGGCTCTTTATGATGACACCGACCGTCTTGCCGCTGCAAATATTGCTAATACTTGCAGCAGTGATATTGCAGTTGCCGTTTTTCGTATCGCTGCTTTTGGGCAATAGCCTGCCTACAAAGCTTGTATCGGTGCTTTATCAGATAGGTACATCGTGGATAATTATTTTCCTTTATCTGTTTATTATCTTTGCTTTATTGGATATAATCAGTATTACACACCTCATAAACATACGACCGTTGATCACTCACTCGTGGCTCGCTTGGGGCGTACTTATAGGCTTCGTCAGCATATTGCTAATTGTGGGCAATATCGTGTATTACAACAAAAAACGCGTAGAAATAGACATCAAAATCGACAAACCTCTCGCTCGTCCGCTCCGAATAGTGGCTATCAGCGACCTACATCTGGGATATGGGATAAAAAAAGACGAGCTCGAAGGCTGGATAGGACTCATCAACGCCGAAAATCCCGATATTGTACTAATTGCAGGCGATGTGGTCGATAATTTTGCCAAACCGCTATTCGAAGACAAAGTTTACAAGACATTACGTCGGATAAAGGCTCGCTATGGCGTCTATATGGCTCTGGGCAATCACGAGTATATCGGCGGAGAGATAGACCGTAATCTCAACTTTCTGAGCCAAGCAAATGTACAGGTGCTACGCGATAGTGCCACATTGATAGACAATACATTCTACATCATCGGACGCGACGACGCTTCGAGGAAATACCGCAATTCGCTCGCCAATATCACCGACCGCCTCGACCACACCAAACCTATGATAGTGCTCGACCACCAACCGAGCGGTTTCGAGGAGGCTCAGAAATGCGGCATTGACCTCCTACTGAGCGGACATACTCACGGCGGACAGGTATTTCCTATAAGTCTGGTAGTGAAAGCTGTTTTTAAGCACTCGTACGGCTATCACACGGCAAACGGCACACACTTCTACATCACGTCCGGACTTGGCATCTGGGGCGGTAAGTTCCGCATAGGTTCTCGCAGCGAATATGTGGTAATCAACCTACAAGGACGGTAAAGATATTATTCTTTCAGAAAAAACATTATGACATTTCACGACAAAATGCAAAGAAGTGAATGTTTTTATTACTATTGAAAAAAAATAACTATCTTTGCACCCACAAGACAAATAAAAAATAGTGTTTCATTAGGTAGGGAGTGTCTTGCTCTGCTTATGTATTAATTTTTTAAACCAAATTTATTTATGAAGAAATTTTTATGTTGTCTATTAGCTCTGTTTGTGGGGCTTGTAGCCGGTGCCGACATTATGGCACAAGACATGTCGAAGTCTATCAAACTCGGAGTCGTTGCAGGACAGACGATAAGTCTCAATATGATAGCCTCTGCTCCTAATACGACAGTGAAAATCAAAAGTGGTACGTTAGATACCAACATTACGGTGGGTAACAATTGGATAGGGTTTCACAACTACCGGGCAGGAGCCGATACTATGGTGGTATACGGCGACCTTACGGGATTCAGTTGCGAGAGCAACAATACTAACGTTACATCTCTGGATGTAAGCAAAAACAGCGGACTCATCGAGCTGATATGCAACCAAAACAGCATCATAAGTCTCGACCTGAGCCAAAACACCGCTCTGGTGAAGCTCGATTGCGGCGAAAATAACCTAACAAGTCTCGACGTTACACACAACACAGCCCTCGAAGAGCTACACTGCAGGAAGAATCACATCACCACACTCAACGTATCTGCCTGTACTTCTCTGAAAATGCTCGTGTGCAACGACACTCGGATAGAAGGTCTCGACCTAAGCTCGCACCCGTTGCTCTTGAAGCTATTTTGCTTCAACACCAAGTTAAAGAGTCTCAATATCGCAGGAGCAAACAGTATCAAAGAAATTCGTATGTGGAATACCAATCTTACCGACTGTCAGCTCGATACTCTGTTCGGTACGTTGCCTATGCGTACGAGTACCGACCCCGATACTATCTATCTGAAAAACGGTGGAGCCCCCGACTTCAACGCCGACGGCTGCCGCGACACTATCGCTACTAATCGTAATTGGAAGGTACTCAATATGGCAGGAGGAGGAACCACTCCTATTGTCAATACCATCTACACATGTGGAGTAGACCATAATAGTATTATCACTATCGGGGCAAAAAAAGGTCAGAAAATATGGTTCGACCTTGCAGCTACCGCTCCAAACACTAAGATACGAGTAAAAAGCGGAATGCGAGATACGATTATGACCGTAGGTACGGCGGCTATGGGTAGAAAAGAATTTTTCGCCAAAGCAAAACTGGTATCGATATACGGCAAAGTATCGAAGTTCGACTGCCACGACAATGCCGACAACATCTATGCTATCTCTACAATAGCCCATCAGAATATTACCGAAATCAACTGTTCGGGCAATAGCAACCTTAGTATTATCAGAGTAGAGGGCAACCCTCGACTCGTAAGGCTCGATGCCTACGGCAATGCTCTATCTGCTTGCGGACTCGACTCCGTATTTAGCGCTCTACCGACCCGTCTGGTATCGGACGACGCTAAGATATTCATCAAAAACGATAACGCTACCAATCCCGGCGTCGACGGTTGCCGCGATACCATAGCCACACACAAACAATGGAAAGTATTGGACGCTAACGGTAATACTGCAATACAGAACGACCAGAATGCTTATAGCTGTCCTACCAGTTCGGGGTATGGGCTCAATACAGACCTGTATATGAAATTTACAGTAGCAAAGGGTTCAACTATCAATCTTAAAGTTAAGGGAGATACTGTTCCGTCGCTTAGTAAGATTGTTTATGGCAGCAAAATACCACAATATGTTATAATCGATACTGTTCAGAGAGCTATCTCCGTACAAGTACCGACCGACGCTACAGAAATTACAATGTATGGCAACATTACCACCCTCGACTGCTCCGGTAACGGGAATAACCTCACAAATGTATCGATAAGCAACAACCCCGGACTACTTACTCTCGACTGTTCGGCAAATGCTATCGGCAACCTCTATTTGGAAAACAATAGAGATTTGGTATCGCTAATATGCGGAAGCACCAAAATCGGATACCTCGACGTAAGCCTGAATACGAAACTTTTCGCACTCTCGTGCGATAGCACCGAGATAAGTAGCCTCGACCTAAGGTACAACAATGACATCGAGATGTTGAATCTCTCGGTAAATCCTAAATTGACTCGTCTCAATATCGGAGGTGCCGACTTTCTGCGAATGATATCTATCGACGGATGCCGATTCTCAGACTGCGGACTCGACTCCATATTCAAAGCTCTACCCGCTCGTACGGCGATGGATATGGCTATGATATTTATAAAGAACTCCTCTGCGTCGAACAACCCCGGCGTCGACGGTTGCCGCGATACTATCGCCACGAATAAGCATTGGATTGTTTTCAACAAAAACGGCAGTAGAATACATAATACTACCTATACTTGCGGCACTGGCACAGATATATCTACCGTAGTTGTCGAAGGCTTCACTATATCGCCCAATCCGTCGAAAGACTTCGTTACCATCGAGTCGTCTGCTACCGACGAAGAAATCGTTGTCGCCGACCTCTCGGGACGTAAGCTACTGACCGCACGTATCGCCGACGGCAAAGCTGTACTCGATATAAGCAGTCTGGCCGAAGGAATATACCTCGTACGTATAGGCAATAGAGTAGAGCGATTGATAAAAGAATAAGTGTTCTTCTTAAATATTTGTTGATTGAGGAGTTTCTCGTAGTAGGCGAGGAACTCCCTTTTTTGCCATATTCACAAAAACTATTTAGCAATCTCCGAATTACTACTTAGCTATTTTAGAATAGCTCTTTACATAAATAAAAAAGGGCTGCAACGTGAGTTACGCCACAGCCCCTCTCTGGCAATATTTTATAATAATGTTTATAGCTTTTCGAAACGTGCTTGGAAGAAGCGGAGAGCTTTCGGTTCGTAAACCATCTTCAAACCGCGTGCCTTGCTGCGTTCTTTGTAAAGTTCGACAACTCCGTCTGCTACGATATCGAAGTGCGACTGAGTGTAGACACGACGCGGGATAGTAAGACGTATGGTTTCGAGCTTCGGTTCGTGTTCGTGTCCCGTTACTTTGTCGCGACCGGCAGAGACGATACCGCGTTCCATCGAACGAACACCACTCTGAACATAGAGGTCGGCAGCCAAAGCCTGTGCTACGTAATGTTTTTGCGGAACATTCGGATAGAAAGCCTTAGCATCGATAAATACACCGTGTCCGCCGATAGGATGGATTACAGGTATACCTGCTTCGATTAGTTTATTACCCAGATATTCGCTTTGTGCGATACGATGACGCATTGTGTCGTCGTCGCAGGCTTCGAGCATACCGCGAGCCATTGCTTCCATATCGCGTCCTGCCATACCGCCGTAGGTCTGCAAGCCTTCGTATACCACTACGTATGCACGCATCTGTGTGGCAGCGTCGTCGTCGTTGCAAGCGGCGAAACCGCCGATATTGGTGTGGAAGTCTTTTTTACCCGAGCAGGTAGCGGCGTCGGTATACGAACACATTTCGCGTAGGATTTCCTTTACCGATTTGTCGGCGTAGCCCTTTTCACGTATTTTGATGAAATAGGCGTTTTCCATAGCACGAGTGGCGTCGAGCACCACTTTGATACCGTTCTCGTGAGCCATCTTGCCTACTGCACGCAAGTTTTCCATAGATACGGGTTGTCCGCCTGCAAGGTTTACGGTAACACCTACCGTGATGTAAGCGATATTTTTGGCACCCTTCTCTTTGATGAGTTTTTCGAACTTGTTGAGGTCTACGTTACCTTTGAAGGGCGATTTGTCGTTCGGGTCGTGAGCTTCGTCGCAGATAACGTCTACGAAGATACCTCCTGCAAGCTCTTGGTGCTCTCTGGTAGTAGTGAAGTACATATTGCCCGGTACGTACTGCCCCGGCTTGATGAATGTTTTCGAGACGAGTTGTTCGGCACCGCGTCCTTGGTGTGCGGGGATAAGGTGTTTGTAGCCGAAACATTCGTGCATAGCGTCTTCGAGGTGATAGTAGTTTTTAGAGCCTGCATATGCTTCGTCGCCAAGCATCAGCCCTGCCCACTGGTTTTCGCTCATAGCGTTGGTGCCCGAGTCGGTCAGTAGGTCGATATAAACGTCTTCACTTCTGAGCAGGAATGTATTGTAACCTGCTTCTTTCATTGCTTTTTCGCGGTACTCGCGAGTTGTTACTTTCAAAGGCTCTACCATCTTTATTTTGTATGGTTCTGCCATCGGATACTTTTTGAAATCCATAACTTCGATATTTTTTATGTTTTTATTAAATATGTTATCGGTTTGCTATCGGCTACTCTCAGAGAGGCAACTGAGAGATAGAATCGTGGGGGCAAAGATACTATTTTTTCCCCGAACAACCTTATAGTTTTTATAAATTAAATGTTTTCTCCGAAGATTCGAAAAGTTGATGTACTTTTGCATCGTCGTTCCGTAACATTTACCGATGAATACCGAGCAATTTATACATACAGTATCGGAATATGCCTCCTCGGGTGAGCAATTTCTATTCGTAATCGACTTCGAAAAGGAGAATCCTTTCGTGTGCCGACTATCGGAGGCTGCCGACTACAATATCTTTTACAATGTCAAAGGCAATACCAATGCCCGACCATATCGTTACCTTCGCAAAGAGGTCTCTCTCGAAGCCCATCCAATAAGCCGAGAGGCGTTTGCCGAGCGGTTCGAATATGTGGTGCATCAGCAGAATATAGGTAATTCGTACCTGCTTAACCTCACTTGCCGTACTCCTATAGAGATAAATATGAGCCTCGAAGAGATATTCCACGCCTCACGGGCTATGTACAAACTGCTATTCGGAGACCAATTCGTGGTATTTTCTCCCGAATGTTTCGTAAAAACCGATGGCAATACCATCTGTACCTTCCCTATGAAAGGCACTATAAACGCAGATACCGAAGATGCCGCCGCCACTCTTATCGGCAGCCTCAAGGAGGAGAGCGAACACAATACGATAGTAGACCTTATGCGTAACGATATATCTATGGTAGCCTCATCTACCGAAGTGAAACGATACCGCTATATCGAACGTATCGACACACACAAAAGCCGTATCTTGCAGACAAGTTCCGAGATAACTGCATCGTTGCCTGCCGATTGGCGACGACACTTGGGCGAGATTCTTTGGCGGCTGCTACCGGCGGGGTCTGTGAGCGGTGCTCCAAAAGAAAAGACATTGGAAATAATCCGCAAGGCAGAGGGCGAACCTCGCGGTTACTACACGGGAGTATTCGGCATATTCGACGGAGAAAACCTCGACTCTGCCGTAATGATACGCTTCGTCGGACAACGCGACGGCAAGCTGTTCTTCCAAAGCGGTGGGGGCATTACCGCTCAAAGCAGCTTAGACGACGAGTACAACGAACTTATAGAGAAAATATATGTACCCGTTGTTTGAGACATTGTGCATAGACAATGGGCGTATATGCAACGCCGAATGGCACTGTCGGCGTTTCGAAACGTCGTATAGCTCTCTCTATCGCCACTGCCCCACTTACAGCCTCTTCGACAATACCCATATCTCATCCGAGTACAATACGGGGATATTCCGTCTACGAATAAGCTACAACGAATCGTCTACAAAGACAGAGATAGAGCCGTACATTACGAAAGACATTACAAGGCTCAAGGTGTGGGCGGTAGCTTCGTCGTTCGACTACTCGCTTAAATATACCGATAGAAGCGTTCTAAACAATTTATTCTCACAGAGAGGCGACTGCGACGATGTTTTGATAATAAAAAACGGTATGGTAACCGACACCTCGGTATGCAACATTGTCTTTTTCGACGGACAAAAATGGATTACCCCCTCTACCCCTTTGCTCTGCGGCACTGCTCGGGCACGACTTCTGGCAGACGGCACTATCGAAGAGCGGCCGGTTGCAGTGCGCGATATACACAAATTCGAGGCATTTCGCCTTATCAACGCCCTCCGACACTTCGACACCGTAGCGACTACAACGACAGATAATATTATTGATTTTTAAAAATCGATATTCCGACAAAAAACATTACCTTTGCTCACAGATAATTTTTCGATAGCGTACGAAACGCTAAGTTCTTTTTTAAGTAAAAAATATGTCATTGAGAAGGGTTGTTATCGTCGTTCTTATATTGTCGGCATTGGCTATACTGATTTTCAGTATACGGTTCAATGGCAAGCTACGCGATGCCCTCTGTTCGGAGATAGTAATCGAAATACGAAACGAGAAACCCTATTCGTTCGTCTCGAAGCGGGCTGTAAAGGAGGCAATCGAAAAAGCGGGGCTGCAAGTGGTAGGGCAACGAATCGAAGATATAAAGCTCGATAAGATACGGTCGGTAATAGAGAAAAACCCATATATACTCTCGGCGCGGTGTTACGTCTCGAAGGCAAATAAATTGTATATCGATATCGAAGAGCGGCAACCGATGTTTCGGGTAGTCAACTTCGAAAACTACTTTGTCGACAACCGACGAGTAATGCTCGAGAATCCTATCGCGATACCGACCTATCTGCCTGTCGTAAGCGGTGCTGTCACAAAGACTTTCGCACAGAACGAGCTATTCGATTTCGTGGCATACATACAAGCCGACGAGTTTCTGTCGAAGCTTATACAGCAGATATATGTCTCGCAGAATCTGAATATCGAGCTTATTACTGCTCTCGGAAACCAGGTGATAAAGGTAGGACGTATCGACAAAGACAGTGGTTTCGAAGCGCGCTTGAGGCGGCTAAAAAGCTTCTATCTATCGAAAACACTCAACCACATTGGTTGGGACAAATACACTGCTATCGACCTGCGATTCGACAAGCAGATAGTATGCAAGAGATAAAAAAAACTAAATATTACGTTGTTCAATAACACATATAAATGGATAAGAAACTAATAGTAGCAGTCGATGTAAGCAACAATACTTTATCTGTGGCAGCAGCATATAAGTACCCCGACAAACGTATCGACATAGTCGATTATCGGCGACAACCCATAGATATAGACACCTCCAACGGTATCATACACAATCCGAATAATATTTTGAGTCGGCTCAACGATTGTATGCAAGACATCGAACGCCATCTCAACCTAAAGATAGGGCGGTATTATCTCGGCATAGAGCCACATACGCTCCGCAGCGAGACGAAACAACTTTCGATTACCGCTACCGCAGGAAACAATATATCGCAGACCCTTAGTCGCCTTGCAGAAGAAGCGAAAAACACATACTCACACGACGAACGTTCGTTTCTTTGCTCGTATCCTTTAGAGACCTATTTGGGAGCCACAGTAAAAGGCGACTTCCTGATACTCTCACTCGCCGACGAGGTAAAGGCACAAATCGACAAAATATTTGCCAATCTATCTACCGAACGCAAAGCAATATTGTGCATAGCTCCTACTATAGAGGCCGATACATTTGTTACAGATAGTCAGAAGAGCGAAGGCGTATTGTTCATAGATTTCGGCGGCGAGGTAACTTCGTTTGCTCTGTACAAAGACAAGTTTCCACGTATGGTAGGGGTACTTCCTCTCGGTGGCCGACATATAACGAACGATATTTCGACTCGATTCGACTTCGACTTCGATATCGCCGAAAAAGCCAAGATTCAATTAGGATTTTCATCAACCGCTTTCGTCAAAGAGGAACAAAAGTTTAAATTAAACCCCAAATCGGCAGTAAGTACAGAGTATTCGAAGACCGAACTTGCCGAAACCATCGAAGCAAGGCAATGCGAAATTATAGACTTTATCCTAAAAGAGATAGATTTTAGAGACTTGAAGCCATCTTATGAGTCGATAGTTGCAGTGGGCAATGCCACAAAACTCCGTAACTTCAAAGAATTGCTCGAAAAGCAGACAGGCAAGCAAGTAGATATCGTTGGTGGTACTCTCAGATACGATGATAAAGAGATAAACAATCCTTTACTTACTGCTATGCTTGAGCGTGCCGAAGACGATTGTACGGCAGCCGAGAAACCTGCTACACCAATGGATACGAAGAAGAAACCCGATATAAAATCGATAAAAGAGAAGAAAACTAAGAGTGGAAAATCCCTTGGTGGATGGATGAGAAATATGTTCGACGACGACAATGAAAGTAAGATATAGCGAATAGTTTATACTGCAGCTTTATCAATATGATATTTAGATAAAAAGTAATGACTGCTCAAGACTTATTGAAAGATATAAATTTCGAAAATCTCAATTACACTATGACTGCCAAACACAATATAATAAAGGTAATAGGTGTAGGTGGCGGTGGATGCAATGCCGTAGCCAATATGTACAACGACAATGTAGAAGGAGTAACTTTCGTAGTATGTAATACCGACGACCAAGCCCTGCAAAACTCACCTATCCCGAATCAGATACTACTCGGCGACGCCGGACTCGGTGCCGGCAACGACCCTGAAAAAGCTCGCGAAGCTGCCCAAGCATCGCTGACGGAAATAAGAGATATGCTCATAGACAATGCCGAAGGCGTTACGGGCAAAGACGGGAATCTCAAGATAAATACCAAAATGGCATTCATCACCGCAGGAATGGGGGGCGGTACAGGTACGGGAGCGGCTCCGGTCATTGCCGAAGTGTGCCACCAACTCGGTATACTTACCGTGGGAATAGTAACTATACCATTCGACTTCGAGCCGCCTAAAAAGATGCGTCAGGCTCTCGACGGCATAGCACGAATGAGCCCTTTCCTCGACTCGCTGCTTGTAATACGCAACGACCAGATACCGAAGATATTTCCCGAACATAAATTTTCGTCGTTCATGCGGCTTGCCGACGGCATACTCGCAAATGCAGCCAAAAGCATTGTGGAGATAATCACCAAAAACGGATACATCAACGTCGACTTTGCCGATGTGTGTACCACGCTCAAAAATGGTGGACGCACCATAATGAACTTCGGGCAAGCATCGGGCGAACACCGCGTTACGAATGCCATAAAAGAGGCAATGAATACTCCATTGCTATTCGAGTATGAGGTAGAAAAGACTAAAAAGATGCTCATAGCCGTCTATACATCGCCGAGCAATGAGATAACGTCTACCGAAATGTCTGAAATAAAGTTGCTTATGGAGACTCTCGACAAAGATATCGAATTTATCTGGGGAGCCTTCTTCGACGACTCGCTCGGCGACGAGGTGAAAATCACATTGATAGCCACCTGCTCCGACGACAATGTCGTACCAAAGCCTATCGACGTAATGATAAAAAACAACGAATATACCAAGATAAAAGACCGCTCGACCTTATACATCGAAGACCTCGATTCCCAAGAACTACTGAAGCAGATTCAAGAGATACCCGCATACAAGCGTGTAGAAGGTTTATAGAGTGGTAGGCAACTACATATCGCAGAGAAAAACATCTATTAGAAACATATATATTTAATATTAATTGTTATACAAAAAAGTAATCAAAAAAATGAAAGTAAAAATCAGTTTAATTGCTATCGTTATAGCAGGTCTTATCGTCGCAGGAGCTTGCGGCAGTTCTACAGGTAGTATCGGTGGTTCGTCTTCTCCGGCATATAGTGCGGGTCAGTCGTTCGGAGGCTCTATACTCAACCTGTATTCTATTTACAAACAAAACGGACGTATCGATCTTTCGAACGCCAATACATTGCTGCAGATATCTCAGTTGGCAATGACTACCAATACGGTAAAAGACAATCTTAAGAACAAAGATTTCTATCCGAGCTTCGTGCAAGGAGCGGTATTCGGTTCACAGCAGAAGGTCAATGAGGGCAATATCGGCACTATTATCGATACCCTTACCGGACTCAACCTTGGAGGTATAGTAGAATCGGCTACAAACGGTACTATCGATTCGTCTACGGCATCGAGCGTTACGTCTGCTCTGTCGTCGATATTTAACGTTATAGGTAAGTAATTAGCTTATCGTCAATCGTAACGTATTATCCTTCAAGCAAGAAAAGCTCTCGATTTCTTTTGCAAAGAATATCTTGAGCTTTTTTTGAAGGGATGTTATCTTTGGAGTATCTCTCCTGCAAAAGAGATAAATATTACAACAAAAAAATAGTTCACAAACAGTTGCAGCTGTAAAATATAATATTATGATAGAATACAATTATCCCCTATTGCGACACAATAGTTTCGGTCTCGACGTCGTAGCCGAACGTTTTTTCGGTTACTCCACCGACAGCGAGCTCAAAGACTTTCTCCGCTACGAATACGATCCTTCTACTCGTATGCTACACATAGGCGGCGGCAATAATCTTCTCTTTACGGGCGATTTCCGCGGCACCATCCTTCACTCTTCGATAAAATATATCTCTATCGAGAGCGAGACCGACGACAACGTATTTGTTCGGGTAGGGGCAGGTGTTGTCTTCGACAACTTTTGCCGACAGGCAGTCGAATGCAATTGGGGAGGAGTCGAAAACCTATCGCTTATTCCGAGCCAAGTAGGTGCCGCTGCGATACAGAATATAGGAGCATACGGGGCTGAGGCAAAAGATACTATCGTAGAGGTAGACGCTATAGAGATTGCCACAGGCAAGAGACGTACATTCGGCGTAGAAGAGTGCAAGTATGGCTATCGAAGCAGTATATTCAAGACCGCTCTCGAGGGGCAGTTTGTAGTAGTATCGGTACTCTTCCGCCTCGATAAACACCCGAAACCGAATATCGAATATGCAGCACTCAGAGATTTCTTCGACCACGATTATACTCCGAACATAGAGGAGGTACGAGATGCTGTCGTATCTATACGCCAATCGAAGTTGCCCGACCTCAAGCGGCTTGGCAATGCAGGCAGTTTCTTCAAAAACCCTTATTGTAACAGAGCCGATTTCGAACGCCTACGCCGGCAGTACGACGATATGCCACACTACGACGTTTCCGACGACTTAGTAAAAATCCCTGCCGCATACCTTATCGAAAAGTGCGGGCTTAAAGGCAAACGAATCGGCAACGTCGGCATATACGATCGGCAGCCGTTGGTAATAGTAAACTACGGAGGAGCCAAACCAAGAGAGATAATAGCTCTTGCCGACGAGATTCGACAGAGTGTTCGCCGAAAATTCGATATCGACCTTATGCCCGAGGTTATTTATGTTTAGGGCTATAATGCTTATATATTGTTTTTTGCTAACCGAAACTTCCATAATTGGAATAAAAATAGTACCTTTGCAAAAAAGTAAATTTTTCGAACAATGAGCAACGACCCTCAGCAGATACTCGAGTTGGCAATGCGGAAAATTGAGTCGCTTAAGGCAGACAATGAGCTGCTCAGAAGAGATATTGCCCGCTTATCGGAGGTCGAAGCTCAATACAAAGATTTGCTTGGTAATTATGAACGGTTGAAGTTGGCACGAGCTTTCGGACAATCGGAAGACGACAAAAAGAGGGCATATCGCCGACTGACCAATATGATTACGGAGATTGATAAGTGTTTGGAAATGCTCAACGATTAAAATCACTATTCCGATGGACGAGTCAGAACGTCAGAATATAACGGTAAAAGTAGCAGGTAATATCTTTCCGCTCGAGATAATAAGCGAGCAAGAAGAGTTTTACCGCAAAGCGGAAAGTATTTTCAAGCATAAAATGGAATATTACGAAAAGAAATATACGGAAAGCCCCCGAAATGCTATCGTTGCAATGGCTGGTTACGATATTACGGTATGTTTTCTAAGGTATATAGACTCTATCGACAATACGCAAGCTCTCAGAGAACTCGAAAAGCTCATTGTCGGCAAGGACGACGGATAAGGAGACTCTCGTACCCGTTTTAATCGGCTCTGCAGAGCGACGAAGCAAGCAGTAATATCTTAAACGACATTCGATCTCCGACAAAACAGACGGTAGCAATACGGTTTGTTTTTGAAGCGTGCTGTATATCTTCGAGGTATGCAGTAGATAAAGTATTGTATAATAAGATGTAAAAGTAACAAAGAATCTAATAGAAAGATGAGTATATTATTTATTACGATTGCGCTCATTGGAGGCATAGGCATAGGTGTTTTGGTAAACTACCTTATAGCCCGAAGCAAAGGCAATGCCATACTGAGAAAAGCAAAAGACGAGGCAGAAAGTCTCAAAAAAGCCAAGATGCTCGAGGCTAAAGAAAAATTTATAAACCTCAAAGCCGATTACGAAAAAGAGGTTGCCGAACGAGAACAGAAGTTGAGGCAGATAGAAAACCAGCACAACCAGAAAGAGCAAGCCATAAAGCAGAAATACCAAGAGATAAACCACAGGAATCAGGAACTGCAAAACGAGAATAAGAAACTCGATGCCGTACGCGAAAACCTCAACAACCAAATCGTATTGGTCGACAACAAACGCAAGGAACTCGACAAGCTCAAAGCCCAAGAGATAGAGAAACTATCGCACATATCGGGTCTGTCGGCAGAGCAGGCAAAGGCACAACTCGTAGAGTCTATCAGAGACGAGGCTAAGACAGAGGCTATGGCTTATGTATCCGAGATGATGGAGGAGGCTAAGATGACGGCAAACAAAGAAGCGAAGCGTATTGTCATACAGACTATACAGCGTGTTGCCACCGAGACGGCGATAGAAAACTCCATCACCGTCTTCCACATCGACTCCGACGAGTTGAAGGGACGCATCATCGGACGAGAAGGTAGGAATATACGTGCTTTGGAAGCAGCCACAGGCGTAGAGTTCATCGTAGACGATACACCTGAGGCAATTGTACTTTCGGGATTCGACCCCGTAAGGCGCGAAGTAGCACGCCTGTCGCTTCATCAGCTCGTTACCGACGGTAGGATACACCCCGCACGTATCGAGGAGGTAGTAGCCAAGACACGCAAGCAGATAGAAGAAGAGATAGCCGAAGTGGGCAAACGTACCACTATCGACCTCGGCATACACGGACTGCACCCCGACCTTATCCGCCTGGTAGGTAAGATGAAATATCGTTCGTCGTACGGACAGAACCTGCTGCAACACTCTCGTGAGGTAGCAAACCTATGTGCAATAATGGCTGCCGAGCTCGGTCTGAACCCGCAGAAAGCAAAGCGTGCCGGCTTGCTGCACGATATAGGCAAAGTACCCGACGACCAGCCCGAACTGCCGCACGCAGTATTCGGTATGAACCTCGCCGAGAAGTACAAAGAGAAACCCGATGTATGCAATGCTATCGGTGCTCACCACGACGAAGTGGAGATGACCTCGTTACTTGCCCCGATAGTACAGGTTTGCGATGCTATCTCGGGAGCTCGCCCGGGGGCTCGTCGCGAAATCATAGAGGCTTATGTAAAACGTCTCAACGACTTGGAAAATCTGGCTATGAGCTACGAAGGCGTGGTGAAGACCTATGCCATACAGGCAGGTCGAGAGCTACGGGTGATAGTAGGGGCAGACAAGATAGACGATACGGCTATCGAAAAACTCTCGTACGATATTGCAAAGAAGATACAGGATACGATGACCTATCCGGGACAGGTGAAAATCACCGTTATCCGCGAGACACGCTCGGTGAGCTACGCCAAGTAGGGCAGAATGACAAACTTTTTTCAATATGACGAAGTTTAGTGTCAGGCTCGGGATAGTCTCTAAAATAATCACAGTCGCCTGCTTTATCATTATGTCTTTTGCTTTGATAAAATTGACGCAGATATTGCTCGAAGGCGGTTTTAATATCGTCTACTTATCTGTGATTATCTTATTACTTATCTCTATCGTAAGTCCTGTATTCACAATGCCTGTATCGATATATGCGTTGGACGACAGGCTTCTACTGAAGAAATTATTGGGCAGCAAGACCATCTTTTACAGCGATATAATCGTTGCCGAGCGGTTCTATCCGAAAAGCGACATCAGAATCTTCGGCAGCGGAGGGTACGGAGGTTTTTTCGGGATATTCTCCAACCCAAGGATAGGACGCTACACTGCACTCGTAGGTGATTACAAAGAAGCAGTCCTGATACAGGTAGCAATCGTAGGCGGTTATAAAAGTTATGTGGTAAGTTGTCGCAATTACGACGAGTTTATAATGCTGGCAAACAACAATCGTGATATACGAACGATACTTTCGGCAACCTATCCACAGGTGTTTACACAGTCAAAGCTGACCTTACGGTAGCCAAGGTGAACGCTGACTCTTCAATTAGAAATTACGATAAAGGCGAAACGTACGTGTTTCGCCTTTATTTATTCTCCTTATACGATTGAATTACTTAAACGATTAAAGAAACTCTTAATTTTTATCGTCTCCAAAAGAGTAACTATCTCTACCGTCTGCGTCTGTATATGCAATGAGCTAATACTATGCCGACAGCCAATCCGACGATTAGAAATATTGCCAATAGCTTTATTCGTGAGAAAGAATAAACCATCATATCGGGGGACATAAAGTTTATTACGTGGTCTTTGTTCGATGCGTAATTCGACAAGAAATCTCTCTCTTTTATGAGTTTCTTTATATCTTCATAATAAAGCCTTTTAGACGACGACTCGATAGTAATACCCTGTTTTTTACTGTAATCCAGACTCAATCCACCCTTATCGGCTTGGAAGTAATCGTATTCCGACAGGCGTTCCAAGCGTTCTATTTCTTTATCGTAAAAAGCTATTTTACTCATAGTCGTCGCTTTGGCTATCGAATCGGTCTTACGAAGACTCTCTACATGGTCGAGATAAGATACAAGTCCCTCCATATATGGCTTATAATCCATATTACCTCTGAATATGAAGCAGACAGAAACCATATAAGGTACTACCCTATTGACCGTATCCGACATTATGTAAGCGTTGTTTTCCATCGCTATAACGTCGGGGACTGAGTCGTTCAAGAAATCGATAACAGGCAGTAACCTTATCTCTTTAAGGTATTTATTTTGTTGTTGAGTGATATTGAATTTCTTATTAAAAAGGTCACTATTGGTCTCTTTCAGCGAATTGAGTACCCTTATTTCGTTTTCTAATGCTAACCTATTTTCGGTAAAAAAAGTAGCCACCCCTTCGACTCTATACTTAGTAAACATAGGCAGACTAACGACATATCCAAGTCCCAAAAACACTATTATAGATGCAATCAGCACCCAAAAATACTTGACGGATGCACATACTGTTAGTTTTATAAAGCGAAAAAGTTCGCAAAGGCATTTTTTCAACTTTTGCCATATTATTATCAGCAATTCCAATAGGGTGATTTCTCGTATATCGGTCATAAAGAAGTTGTTTATAAATATATAAAATTCTATTTGGTGCAAAAGTACAATTTTTTTATCTGATAATAGCAAAAGCAGTAACTTTGTAGAAAAATAAATTTTATGAACAGACTAATATTTGCCACCAACAATAGCCATAAACTACAAGAAGTTAGCAGTATGCTTTCGGGTCTTTTCGATATCACGGGTCTGAGCCAGACCGATTTCTCGGGTGATATACCCGAGACAGCCGAGACTCTGCAAGGCAATGCCTTGATGAAAGCCAAATACATATATAATATCTTAGGAGAAGATTGTTTTGCAGACGATACGGGGCTCGAGGTAGAGGCTCTCGGCGGAGAACCCGGTGTATATTCGGCTCGATATGCCGGCACTCCCGTCAACTCACAGAAAAATATCGATAAACTACTGAAAAAGCTAAAAAACGTCGATAATCGCAATGCATCATTTAGGACGGTAATAGCCCTTATCCTCGATGGGCAAACTCATTTCTTCGAAGGGACGGTAAAAGGAACTATCACCACCGAACAGCATGGCGACAAGGGATTCGGCTACGACTCGGTATTTGTCCCCGAAGGCTACGACCGCACTTTCGCTCAAATGACAGACGACGAGAAAAACAGTATAAGCCACCGAAGCCGTGCGGTAGCGAAGTTGGTCGATTTCTTGAAATCAAAGACTCAGCAGCAACCGACGCACATATAATACTGTCTATTAAAAGGGTGGAAAAACGATAGTTAAACCTTTTTAGACCGATGTATTCTAAGAAGATAAACACTAATAACAATTAATTTTTTTATGCTATGAAACCTCGTATTTTATTATTTGCATTGGCATCTGTGCTTTCGCTATCGATGTTTGCGCAGCAGACCGTTACCGTAGAGGCTACTACCGACGATATCAGCGATAATCTCGACCTCAAAGCGGTAGGGATAATATTCGGTAAGGCAAGAAACCTCGAAGAGTTCGAACAAATGATAAACGATTGGAAAAATCCTATCTCTAACCTCGACCTCAACTACGACGGCGAAGTAGACTATCTCCGCGTATTGGAGTCGAGAGATCGTAAAAATAACATTATAGTCATTCAGGCTGTTTTAGCGGAAGATATATACCAAGATGTAGCTACTATCATCGTGTCGAAAAAACGCAATAAGCCTGTAATACAGATAGTAGGCGACCCATATATTTACGGAAGAAGTTATATTGTCGAGCCTGTATATATTTACACTCCGGTCATTTACAGTTGGTTTTGGAGCCCTTCGTACGTAAGGTGGTATTCTCCATACTATTGGGGATATTATCCTGTGTATTACAGACATTATTACTGTGTGCCCTACTACGACTATTTCTACTATATGAGAGACTATTACTCCCAATATCATTACGTAAGCTACCGATACGTAGACCGCCCGCGTTACGATTATGTCGAATCGCAAGTGTATAGAGATATGTCGCGTAGAGACTACGATACACGGTATCCGAATAGAAGTTTTTCGAGTCGTAACGCCTCTTATTCAAACGTATACAGCCGCCGAGATATAGAGAGAAGTCGTGGAGTGAATTATACTCCGTCATATACGGAAGGGCATAGTGGGGTTAATCTTCGCGACCGCTCAAACGATGTTCGTACCCCCGACATAAATCGTTCGAGAACTGCCACTCCCGATAGCCGCACAATCGACCGCAGCCGTAACGATGTTCGTACTCCGTCCAATAATGGCGAAAATCGTACAAACACACAGAATACCATCGGCAGAGACGATGTGCGCGTACCCGACCGCAGCATCCGTACAGATGCCGATTCGCGTGAAAGACGTGTGGTAATAGAAGACAACGACAATAACTCTCGCTCAGCCGATCGTTCACGACGCACGACGGACGAATCATCGGACAGACGGCGGGTTGTAATAGAAAATAGAGATAACAATACAAATACTCGCTCAAACGATAATTCGTCGGAAAGGAGACGTGTGGTAATAGAAGACCGTAACAATGATAATCGCTCAAACGAACGGAGCAGACGGCTCGACGGAGGCACGACAGACAGACGCACAACAGTCGAAAGCAATAGTAATAGTCGTGGAAGCGACAGAGGACGTACCGTCGACAACGATACTCGCCGCAGTTCGTCGTATTCATCTTCACGTGAGTCTACAAACAGTACGCAGAGTACTTCCGCACCAATATCACGCTCGAGAAGTATTGGCAGTTCAGGCTCGGAAAGTATCAGAAGCAGTACTCCATCGTCGAGCAGTTCGAGTAGTTCGTCGTCGAGAGACGATAGTTCGAGAGGTGGCGACAGAAGTAGGAGATAAACATGTCTTTTTATAAAGTAATTTACATGTGATATTAATTAAGCAAAGATAATCTTTGCTTAATTAATTATCGGACAATGCGTAACAAATATTCTTTCATAGTAAAATTTTGGAGTTACAATCTCTAAGCAAAACCATTTTTTTATTTATTACCGCTCGGTATATAGTCATAAAAACGAAAATAAATCCCACACAAAATGCGAATAGAACAACTGACTTTTACGAGATTTCTGGCTGCCATACCGATAGTATTGTTTCATTATAGCAGAGAGATTTTCCCGTTCAACACTCCGGCACTTAACTTCTTGGTAGTAAATGCCAATATGGGTGTCAGTTATTTTTTCATTCTTTCGGGGTTTGTTATGGCTATTGCCTACGGCAACCGACAGAGTATCTACCTTGACGACTTTGTAAAACGGCGTTTTGCAAGGATTTATCCCGTACATTTTCTGGCAATAATATTGCTATTGGTATGCTTTGTTGCAAGAAATTCGCCTTGCTCCGACTATCGGGGATTACTACTAAATCTTACCCTGCTGCAAAGTTGGGTGCCGGGGTTCGCTCTGTCATTCAATGTACCTGCTTGGTCGCTATCGACAGAGATGTTTTTCTATCTGTCGTTCCCATTTATTTTCAACCGCCTGTATCGTATCGAAGGCAACCGTAAATACCTGATATACATTACAATATTTTTCTTCATCATTGCTCAGATATTACTGCATATTGCCATCAAGCCAACTCCTCTTGGCGAGGCTTCGACGCAATTCTTAGGTTTTGCTATGTATTCGCCAATAACGCATATAAACGAATTTCTCATAGGCAATATAGCAGGTTTCTTTTTCATCGAAAAAAAAATAAAAACACGCAACTACGATTTACCGATAATAGGACTTCTCGTTTTGTTGATATTGACATTCAAATACAACACCTTCTTTATACTTCACAACGGTCTGTTGGCTTTTATATTCGTTCCATTCATACTATTATTATCTGCAAACAACGGATTTATCACCAAGTTTGCCAATATGAAAATCCCCGTGTTTCTGGGCGAAATAAGTTACAGTATCTATATCTTACAGTTTGCTATCGTTACACTGTGGGGCGAAAACTCGGTCAGAACCAATGCTACGTTTTTTTATCCGTACCTAATATCGCTAATCATTGTGGCAGCTCTTAGCTTCAAATATATAGAGACACCGCTGAGAACCATCATTACCAATATGGATATAAAGCAACTATTTTCTCGAAAAAAGATAAAGTAAATTTCGTATATTCAAAGTTCCGATAATGTACGGCATAGTTATGATAATTTGTACAATGCCTGCATCGTGGGAAATTGATACGCTTTCATCAGTTTTTCGCGAACTGTCTCAAAGCCCTTTTTTGCCGCCTCGTAACCGAGATGAAATATTTCGTCCATTCGGTCTTTGGAAGTCTCGAAAGTACTATAGTCTGTTGATTTTAACGGTAATATACACCAATCACACAGGTTGTCTTGTGTTGCCACATTTTGCCTCATCATAATTTCAATAGCTCTGAGAACCACCGATTTGATAGAGCCAAACTCTTTACTCTCTTTGGCTGTCGTCTCTTGCGTATCCAAATTTACACCAATGAGAAAATCGCATCGCCCCTGTGTGTGCCAACCCCTTGTGTCCACCACCCGAAAGAGCCAAACCTATTGATATATTCATTATTGTTTGTGTTATTATTTTTTTGTCATTTGGTGAACTTTATTTTTTTTCGATGTTGTGATATTTTTTTCGTTACAATACAAAGGTAGTGTGAATTTTGAGGATAAAATTGTCTGTAAGGCTAATTTATTTAGGTTCAAGATAATTCTTTCGTAAAGTTATCTTGAACCTTTTGATAATATGAATAAGATAGAACACAAAGAACAAATCCCAACTAAATAAGCCAGAATCTGTAGATATATTTTACCGGACTTTCAGGACTTCCTAAAAACACTCATCGCCATTTTTTTCCATTGATAATTAGGATAAAAAATTTTTAGTATAAATGGAACCAAAAATTCTCCAGCAATTATAATTAATAAAATAAGATCAAAAATTTTTATATTATTCGTTTTTCCTCATAAAACATTCAATACATCTAAATACTAGCGCCAACAAGCGTCAATCTAACTTCTCGCTTAACGTCAGGTTGAAGCGGGTGTTAGCTTTATTATACTAATTATTAATCCGATTATTGTTCCAAAAACACCAATTATTCCAATTATTTGTACAATTGGACTTTGGTATATTTCATTTACTCTATATCTAAATTGATTTGTTTTTGTTCGAAGTTTATTATTACATGCTTTATTAAACACATCCCTAAAAAAATATACTTTACACATTGTTGAGTTATGGAGTTTTACAAATTCATTTGCTTTATATGCTGTTACTTCTTCCTCCCCTGAGAGAAAATTTCTATCCTTCCCCCCGTTAAGAATCATTAAGTTTACTAATTTTGGATCATCAGCATATTTAGTACCATACTTTTTCTTTAGAAGATTAGAAAGATTAAATCTATTTAATTCTGGAATATATGGCATTTCGCTTTTTGCAAGTATCTTATATCTATGTTTTATAGCTTCAAATCCATAATTAATATTTGTCATATTCCAATGCACCCAATACGTATTTTCTATGTTTTTGTTTAAGAATTCAACGAACTTACTTAACATATTAGCCTCAATTGTATCATAATTATCTCCAATATCACTTCGTTGAATTTTCAGCTCTTCAGCTGACAAATGCATAGAAAAACTATACATTTGAGAGCTTTCGAGATGTAATACTGCTATTGATGTTATTCGAGGAGAATATCCCTCATTATCATCACTTAAGCTTTGACATGAGTAATGAATAAAAAATACTTTTCGCCGGTTGTCAAGTATTTTATGAAACAGGTTGATTTTTTTCTTTTTTTGCATTTTATTCCTTTGCGCGAAGCGTCAAGCTAACATCTTTAGACCTTTCCTCATAATATCATAAAAACTACTCGTTTGCAATCTAGACTGCTACAAGATAATAAATTAAATCTTTTTACCATAATACTCGCCGGAACACATCATCAACAGCCAGATTAGGCCTATATTCACTAAATGGGATAAAGACGAATCACATTCGGTCGATAGGGCTTTGAACGCCGAGACCTCCGCGGTTGAGGACATGGGTATAAACCATAGTGGTTGAAACATCGCTGTGACCGAGAAGTTCTTGGATGGTACGAATATCGTAACCGGATTCCAGTAGATGCGTTGCAAATGAGTGGCGGCAAGTGTGGCAATAAAGGTTTTCTCTTCAACGATAAGTTTCATTTTGGTAGTGGTGTTAGGTGTTGTGGTGTCGTTTGGTTATTGATTGTCGTCGATAATGGGCGCATTGTCGTTGCACGAAGCAAAAGCGAGTGTTAGCGATAACAACCAAAAAATTAATGTAATAACATGTTTCGGTCTCATATTTCAAATCATTTTTAATTACAATACAAAGGTAGTGTAAATTTTGAGGATGAAATTGTCTGAGAGGCTCATTTTTTTATTTAGAACGTGCTTTGAAAAATAGGGGACAAAAAAATCCCCCGCAACGCAAGGTTGAAAGAGGTGAATAACCGTTTTATTTGCAATCGGCTGATTTATTTGCTTTCATCAGTTTTTCGCGAACTGTCTCAAAGCCCTTTTTTGCCGCCTCGTAACCGAGATGAAATATTTCGTCCATTCGGTCTTTGGAAGTCTCGAAAGTACTATAGTCTGTTGATTTTAACGGTAATATACACCAATCACACAGGTTGTCTTGTGTTGCCACATTTTGCCTCATCATAATTTCAATAGCTCTGAGAACCACCGATTTGATAGAGCCAAACTCTTTACTCTCTTTGGCTGTCGTCTCTTGCGTATCCAAATTTACACCAATGAGAAAATCGCATCGCCCCTGTATGATGTTTGCAGGGAAGTTAGCTAAAATACCGCCATCACAGTATAGCCTGCCTTCAATCTGCACGGGCGAAAATACGCCGGGGAAGGCACTGGAAGCGGCAATGGCTTCCTTGGCTTTGGTGTATCGGTTGAATGTTTTGAGCCGTCCGGAGTTGATATCCGTTGCCGATATGTACATCTCTTTGGGAAAATCAACGAGTTTGGTTTCCCCGAAAACGTCATCCAAATATTCGATAAATTTTTCCGCATCCAACAGACCTGCTTTGCTGAACGAAAGATGATTCCACGAAAACAATTTGACCGATTTGAAAAAATCTAAAATCTCGGTAGGCTTTTTTCCGATAGCGTACAGTCCTCCGACTATAGCCCCAGCACTCGTACCCGAAATAACGTTTATCTGTATATTCTGCTCTTCCAAAAACTGCAATACCCCTGCGTGTGCCAACCCCTTGTGTCCGCCACCCGAAAGAGCCAAACCTATTGATACCTTATTATTCATTGTTTTTTCGTGTTTTTTACACAAATCTTACCCTGACCTCGACGGAATAGAGTTGTCTGCGGGCAGCAGGCGACAGAGTCGACGCAGCAACGAGTTTAGAGGCGTCTTTCTCGGTAACGATAATAGTAGTGCCGCGGTCGGCTAAACGGTTGATAAACTCAATATCGCTCGCCGAAAAGCGATGATGGTCTGCGAACACCGTCCGCTCCATTGTGGTAGCAAAGGGACGGAGATAATCGTAAAGACTATCGGCACGGACAACGCCTGTAATAACGTGCAAATCGTGTTTGCCGTCCATATCCAAAGGCTCGCCCGAGAAGATGTTGCGGGGCGGGAGGAAATCGAGTGTCGAAAAACGCAGTTCGATACGTTCGGGCAACCCAAGCCTCTGAGCCCACTGCTGCTTGGCAGATTCGCTAATATCCGACGGACACTTGGACACAATCACCTCGTCTGCACGACGGATACCGCAGCGACACTCTCTGAGCCTACCGTAGGGCAATATTCGGTCTTCGAAGATGGGACGCCCGTAATCGACCAACACCACCTGACGACCGGCTGCAAGACGTCGATACTGAAAACCGTCGTCGAGCAGTATGATATCGGGTTTCGCCTCTTGTGTCATAAGATATTTTACGGCACGGACACGGTCGCTGTCTGCTACGAGCATAATGTGGGGAAATTTCCTGAAAATCTGATACGGCTCGTCTCCGATACTATCGGCTGTCGAACGACTGTCGGCGACGACCATTCCTTTTGTCTTGCGTCGGTATCCACGACTGACGACAGCCACACGCTTGCCTTCGGCTGAATATCGGCGAACGAAATACTCTATATGAGGAGTCTTGCCCGTACCGCCAACAGTGATATTGCCGACGGTGATAATAGGGAAATCGAAGCGGTACGACCGAAGAATCCCCAAGTCGTAGAGCAAATTTCTAAAAAAAGTAATAAGTAGATACATCGTCGCGACAGATGAGGCAAAACGTTTATCTGATTTTGGCTCCGAGTTCGGTGGAGAACGCCTTTTGCAACTTACTCATAATTGTCTCTATCTGGCGGTCTGTAAGGGTTTTGTCGCTGTCTTGCAGAATAAAATTGACAGCATACGACTTTTTGCCTTCTTCGAGATTTTTCCCTTCGTAGACATCGAAAAGAGTAACTCTCCTGAGCAATTTTCGTTCCACATTGTAAGCAATATTCTCTACCTGAGAGAATGTGATATTTTTGTCTAAAAGCAAAGCCAAGTCTCTCGATACTTCGGGGAATTTGGGTATTTCGGTCAAATGCACTGTGTGTCGGACACTTTCTGCCAAAGCCTCGTCCCAAAAGATATCCGCAAAGAAGACATCTTCTTTTATATCGAAAGTTTTCAGAATGCCTTTCGACACCACCCCGAGCACGGCAAGCGGTTTGCCCGAAGATGTCGCCAATTCGAGTGCCTGACTATAAATATCGCTGTCGAACTCTCGGACAGACAGCTTACCTATACCAAGACGAATGAGTATGTTCTGCACATACGCTTTCAGGTCGTACACCGAGGTGGCTTCGTCTTTCCTCAGCCAACTCTGCGGCAGGCGTCTGCCTGTAATCCACAAGCCGAGATGTTCGCTCTGTGAGTACGCAGCCAACGGGTCGCTCTCTTTCGGGGCTTCGGCAACGTAACGATAGCAGTTGCCGAACTCGTAAAATTTTAGGTCGGCATTCTGTCTGTTTATGTTGTAGGCAAGACTCTCGAGTCCGCCGAAAAGCAGTGTCTGCCGCATAACATTGAGGTCGCTGCTAAGAGCATTCATCACCGAAACACTGTTGCCCGAAGGATAAGTCGTCAGGCAGTCGTAATATTGACTCTTGGAGAACGAGTTGTTCATTATCTCGTAAAAACCGTTAGCCGTGAGCTGCTCGCTAATGATATTCTGCAAATAATGTCTATCCGGTTTCGTACGGTACGATACGGGAATCTTCGCACTTTGCGAAAACTCTATATTATTGTACCCGTAAATACGCATAATATCTTCGATTACATCTACATCTCTACGTACATCGGTACGATATGCCGGCACGCGGAGTCGATAAACAGTATCGTCGGAAGCAGTATCTTTGGAGACAATCGCTATTTCGAGTCCTTCGAGTATGGTCTCGATGGTCTGTGTATCAATATCTTTACCGACAAGAGAGCGTATTTTTGCCAACGACACACAGACCTCGAAGTCTTTTATCGTTTTAGGATAAATGTCGACTATATCGCTCGCTACGGTTGCTCCCGTAATACGAGCAATCATCGAGGCGGCAATACCGAGTACATAGATAGTGTCGTGTGGATTCACTCCACGCTCGAAGCGGAAACTCGAGTCGGTATTCAGCCCGTGATAACGTGCCGATTTTCGCGTACCGACGGGGTCGAAGTAAGCACTCTCGATGAATACCGATTTGGTATCTTGGCTCACTCCCGAGTGCAATCCTCCGAAGATACCTGCCAGACACATAGGTTTCTCGGCATCGCATATCATCAGGTCTGCCTTTGTAAGAGTGCGTTCTACGCCGTCGAGAGTAACAAACTTCTCGCCCTCAACGGCGTTGCGAACTATTATCTTATGCCCTGCTATACGGTCTGCGTCGAAGGCGTGAAGCGGCTGCCCAAAAGAGTGCAGCATATAGTTGGTAATATCGACCACGTTATTTATAGGGCTAAGTCCTATTGCCAGCAAACGATTTTGCAGCCATTGCGGCGATTGGTCTACTCCGACACCTGTAAGACTTATCCCTGCATAGCGAGGACAAGCATCGCTATTGTCTACTCTGACCTCTATTTTCGGGTTATCGCTACCCTTAGGTGCAATACTTTCATCTAACTGCGGACGACGAAGTTCGGCTGCTATGCCGTGAGCAAAGCAGTATGCGTACAAATCGCGCGCTACGCCGTAGTGCGAGATGGCATCGGAGCGGTTGGGGGTAATATCCACCTCGATAACGGTGTCGGTCTCGACCCGATAATAATCCTTAGCCAAAGTACCTACCGTCGTCTCCGAAGGCAGAACTATGATGCCGTCGTGTGACTTGCCTACGCCTATTTCGTCTTCGGCACAAATCATACCGAAACTCTCTACTCCACGTATTTTCGAGCGTTTTATCGTAAAAGACTCATCGCCGCCGTAGAGCTTGGTGCCGACCGTTGCCACCACCACTTTTTGCCCTTGGGCAATATTGGCTGCACCGCATACAATTTGCAACGGCTCGCCCGCACCGACATCTACCGTAGTAACGTGCAGATGGTCGGAATTTTCGTGCTTCACGCAGGTTTTTACCTCACCTACGACAAGTCCTTCGAGCCCGCCTTTGATACTCTCGAATTCACTTATATGCCCCACTTCCAAACCTATAGAGGTGAGTATTTTGGCTATTTCGTCTGCCGTCAGGTCGGTTTCGATGTAATCTCTTAACCACGATAACGATATGTTCATTTTGCTGAGTTTTATTGGTCTTGATAAATATGGTTATTAATTATAGCTCACAAAGGTAATACATTTTTGTAATGCAATATTTAATACCTTACGGATAAGCTACAAAAAAAGGACTATTTCCGAATAGAATAGTCCTTTTTAGCGATACGAATCCGATAGAGATTCTTTTGTGTGGTCCCACTTGGGCTTGAACCAAGGACCCCCTGATTATGAGTCAGGTGCTACTAACCAACTGAGCTATGGGACCCAAAAAACAATTATATTTTATATGTGTAAAACGAGTGCAAAGGTAATACTTTTTTTTATTATACAAAATATGTATGAGTTTTATTTTACTCCGTAGGTTTAAATTAATCTCTGAAATAACAGTTGTATCTGACACAGACTATACATTTAAAAGCAGACAGATAAAAAACTTCCCGCTCCTTACGGCAACGGGAAGTCGAAATTTTATTATGAAAATTAATTAGCCTATTTTTTCCGAAAGATTATTACATTTCGCCACCTTGGAATATCTTGGAGATAGGCACGCGGTTTACTTTACCGTACTTCTTCTCAATCGATTTGATATCGATATATTTCGGATTTCCATGTATCACTATGATAACCGGAGCGTTTTTTATCTTTTCGTTGTAGAACTTAGCGATGTTGTCGAACGTCAAATTTTCGGCTTGTTTATACCAAGTCTTATTCGGGTCGTCGGTAAATCCGATCTTTTTAACGCCGTTTTCGTAGTAAATACTCTTGCTCCTGAACGGAGTGTAATCCGATGCCAACTCAGCCTTTACGGTAGTCTTGATATTATCGCCATACGACTTGAACATAGGCATATTCTTAAGTAAGTCCATATAGATATCTACCACAGTATTTACTTTGTCGTTTTGCGTACCTGTCGAACCTATGAACCAGCTTGTTTTATTGACCGGTTGCATAGCAGCAGCTCCGTAAGTACTGTAAGCCAGCGAACGTTTTTCACGTATTTCGGAGAAACAGATATTGTTGAGTCCGCCTGCTCCGAAGTAACGCGAGAAAGCAGTGTAGTCTACATATTGCGAATTGTCGTAGTTGCCTATGGGGAAATACATAGTAACTTCTGCTTGCTGAATATCCGTATTAGGCAAGAAATATATTTCGGGCTCGGTATACGAAACTCGGTCGCGGTAGAATTCCTTCTGAGGCTCTAATATGGTCTTCTGCGTAGGCACGGTACCTTTCAGTATCTCTGCCACTTCTTCCATAGGCTTAGCTCCTACGTAGTGTATATTCACCGGATAAGAGGTAACTTTTTGTATAGTAGCCGTAAGGTCAGAATTGGTGATAAGGAAGTTGTAACCCGATTCGCCGACGAAGATAAGTTTTTTCGACGGTATACGGTCGATATAACGCGATTGGTCACCAAACTGGATATACTCCATCAGAGCCGAGGTAATAATTCCCGGTATACGTTTTTCGAACATACGGCTTTGTACGGCACTACCCATAACGGCTTCTATTTGTTTGTTGTCGAGTTTCGGCATCAGACAGAGACGGAATATTATAGGCATTATCTTGTCGAGATCCTTTTCGTTACCTACAACATTGATGACAAACTTATTGTCGCTGACACCTACACCATACGAAGCACCGTGTTTCGAAAGTTCTCTGCGGAGGTCGTTGTTAGACTGATTTGGCATAGTACCGGCATAGTTCATCAGACTAGCTGCGTACTGGAGTTTCTTGTCGGTATGCGTACCTACCTGATACTCGAGAGTAAGGGAGAAGATATCGTTCTTCGGGTTTTTCACGTAGAACATTTTACCGCCATTGAAGAGGTCTTTTCTTTGAATATCGGAGAAATCGGTGAATTTAGGTGTAGGAGCCTGTACGGGTCTCTTCACGAAGTCTTTGTAATACTGCGAATATTCTTCGTCGGGCATCTGTAGAGGATCGATTTTTGCTTTATCGAAAAGTTGTATTTTCGGGTCGCCTTCGGAGAAAGAGATAGTCATATAGTTGCCCGAAAAATATTTATTGGCTATCTCTTTTATATCTTCTACGGTGATAGCTTTTACCTTTTCTTCCATATTGAAATACTCACTCATCGGGATACCATAGAGATACGACTCTGTGGCAAAACTTATTTTAGTTCCCGAACTTTCGGATATGGTTTTAAGGCTTTGCAAATAATTTTCTTTTACCGACTGCATAAGCCAAGTAGGTATCTGTCCGCGTTTGAGCTTGTTTATCTCTGCCATAACGAGTTTTTCGGTAGCAGCGTCGGACTCATAAGTGTATTGGCTTACGTCGAAATACGGTGAAGCTTCGATAATAATACGTCCACAGTCGCGCATTGCCATAGAAGAGGCACTTGCCCCTCCGATAGCACCTTCCATATTAAGTTTGTCGAAGAGACCTGTGTTGTAGCTGTTGTTGAGGATAGAGAGCATAAACTCTATCTTAAACTCATCGGGATGTCCCTTTTTTACACCATTGTAACCCCATACCAACATGGGTGAGTAACCGAGTTTTATCTTTACTTTTTCGTTCTTTGTAAGCGGAGTAGGTACGGTAGGTTTGCGTTCGGGCAACTTTTTTGCCTGCATTTTGCCAAAAGTCTTTTCGATGAGAGGTTTTGCCTGTTCGGGGTCGAAATTACCGTAAAGTAGCAGACCCATATTGTTTGGTACATACCAATCTTCGAAGAACTTAATCATCGGTGTCATACTCGGGTTTTTCAGATGTTCGGGTGTGCCTATGACCCCGCGAGCATAGTACGAACCTTTGAATAGATATTCAAACAAAGTGATATACTGTTGATAACCGATACTTGGAGTTCTGAGGTTTAGTTCCTCGAATACGTTCTCCATTTCTGCTTGGAATTCGCGGAAAACAGGGTGTTGGAAGTGGTCGTAATACAACTTCAACCAGTTTTCCATCTGATATGCAGGGAAAGAGTTGTGGTAAACAGTTTGGTCGAAATTGGTATAAGCATTCAGTCCAGTACCTCCTGCTGCTTGAATAAGCGTAGGAAATTCGGAGCCTTTACTGATTTTCGACGAAGCTACCGAGAGTTCGTTTATCTTTTTTGTAAGCTCGTCTCTTTTGGCTTTGTCTTTTTTAGGGTCTCTCAGTTTAGCTTTTTCGTCGTAGAGCTTGATAATCTGTTCGTACATAGGCTTTTCTTTTGCCCAGTCGAGAGCACCGATTTCTTGTGTGCCCTTGAACAGCATGTGTTCGAGGTAGTGAGCAAGTCCCGTAAAATCTGCCGGTTCGTCGATAGAACCTGCTCTTACGGCTACTTGTCCGTAAACATCGGGTATATCTTTATCGACCCACAGATATACCTTCATACCATTTTTTAGAGTGTACTCCTCGAAACCATCTCTAAGATTCACCTGAGCAAACACCCCTAAACTAACGGCTAAAAGAGCCATTAACATCGAAAATGTCCTTTTCATCATAACTTATTTACTTTATGTTTTTAATTGAATATTATTGTTCTACACTGAATAAGAATAATTGAAAGTACAAAGGTAATGATTTTATTATTTTTTCGGCCATCGAATAAAAAATATTGTATGTAATAGTGCAAATTTCAGTTTTATACAACGCTAAGTCTTAGCTGCTGTAATATATTTATCTGCAGACAGCAATAAAAATAACAGAGAACCGTATTAGCAGTACGAGAAAATTCACTAATTTTGTCTTTCGATATGAAGAACTTCACAAAGAAAATCGTTTTAGAAAACGGCACCGAATTTTACGGTTACGGCTTCGGTTCCAACAAGGAATCTATTAATGAAATAGTGTTTAATACATCGATGGTCGGCTACCAAGAGCTTATCTCCGACTCGTCGTATGCAGGGCAGATGGTAGTAATGACCTATCCTCTAATCGGCAATTACGGTATTACCGACGAAGACTACGAAACCAAGTTCCCTACCATCGGCGGACTGATAGTAAAAGATTACAACGACGTTCCCTCAAACTTTCGCTACACCAAAACTCTGTCGGAAGTACTCGAAGAGCACGACATACCGTCTATCTACGGAGTCGATACACGTTATCTTACGCGTATGGTGCGTTCCGAAGGCTCGCAAAAAGTACTCATTACCTCTGCCGATACCTCCAAAAGCGAAGCTATGGCTAAAATAGAGCAGTATCAATATCCTACCGATATGGTACAGCATGTGAGTTGTAAAAAGCGTTGGTTTGCCCGTACCCCTAACCATAAATACGATATAGTAGCTATCGACTGCGGTATCAAATACAATATCATACGCATTATGAATCGCAAGGGATGCAATGTTACCATAGTGCCGTACAATACCTCTATAGAAGAGATATTGGCATTCAATCCTCAAGGGATATTCCTGTCTAACGGACCCGGCGACCCTCAGGACGTTACCTCGGTGATAGAACTTATAAAACAACTTAGAGGCAAAGTACCTATCTTCGGTATTTGTCTGGGTATGCAGATGATAAGTCTTGCTTACGGAGCCAAAAGCTACAAAATGAGGTTCGGACACAGAGGCGGCAATCATCCCGTAAAAGACCTGAAAACGGGTAAGATACATATTACAAGCCAGAATCATAGCTATGCTATCGATGCCGAATCGCTCAAAAATACAGGTCTGGAAATAACGCACGTCAATCTCCTCGACAATACTACCGAAGGTATAGAGAGCAAAGCCGATAAAATATTTGCCGTGCAGTATCATCCTGAGTCTGCCCCGGGACCCCAAGATAGCGTATATCTTTTCGATCGCTTTATAGAGATGATAAACAATAATACATAAATATCGAAATATGATATTTTTTATGGAATATGAGGCAAGTTAGCGTATATTTACCCGGATTGAACGGATTAAGAGCAATTGCTGCCTTATCTGTACTGATAGCACACGTCTCGCAAGAAGGTATAGCCGATTTCGGGTTACCTAAATTTGTAAATTTACCTATGGCCGGATATGGTGTTACGCTTTTCTTTGTTATCAGTGGATTTCTCATTACCTTTTTGTTGATAAAAGAGATGCGAAAGACACAAACGGTCAGTATTGGTAAATTTTATCTGCGACGTATCCTAAGAATATGGCCGATATACTATCTTTTCATTATAGTAAGTTTATCGGTTTTTTTATGCTTCGGTCTGTCGAATCAAATATTGGGAAAAGAATTGTGGTTTTATCTTTTTTTTGCAGCTAATATTCCATTTATCACATATCAAGGGATAATGATACTCGTACATTATTGGAGTATCGGGGTCGAAGAGCAGTTTTATCTTTTTTGGCCACTATTGGTGAGAATTTCGAAGTCGAAACTACTGAAAATAGCCTTGATTATTTTTATTCTCTTTTTTAGTGCCAAAATTTTATTTTGGGTATTGTACGGACCTTCTTCCATAATATACAGGTTTTTTATGGTTACTCGTTTTCATTGTATGATGATTGGAGCAATTGCTGCAATCTTATATTCGTCCCAAAATGAGATGTTTGTGAGATTTTCGACAAACAAATTTACGCAGGGATTTGCGTGGCTAATGTTTGTGCTTATGGGATTTGGGGTGATAAACGTTCCTGCCGTAATAGGTCAGGAAGTAATGGCTTTTGCTTCTGTAAGTATGATTATGGGACAAATTGTTAGCGGTAAAAAAATATTTAATCTCGAAACAAGATTATTTGATTTTACGGGTAAAATATCATATGGAATATATATAGTTCATCCATTGGTAATATTTTTGTTGTCTTATTGTTTTAAGTATATTGATGTGAATATGATAGCAAAATATTTCTTGGTATACTCTTCTGTGGTAATATTTACCATATTAATTGCTTGGCTATCGTACAGATATTATGAAACTCCATTTTTGAAGCTTAAGAGACGGTTTATGATAGTAAAAAGTTCAAATTCCATGTATTCTGAATCTCGTTAGTATTTTTAATATAAATCACATGAAAATAGCTTATATGCTCGGTTCGCTTAATAGAGGTGGTATGGAGACACTTTTACTCGATGTATTCAAGAATGCCCGTATAGCAGAATATAGCTTTATCGGGATACATCGCAAAGGAGGCAATTACCAATCCGAATTTTATGCCACACAACTGATGGAACAATGCTCACCGAGACGAGGTAACTATATCGGATATTTGTTACGGCTTCATAAATTACTTATAACTAACAGAATAACTATAGTTCACGCGCAACAATATATCGACGGGCTGTATGCCAAACTTGCCTGTATCGGTACGGGGATAAAGGTTATAGAGACATTCCACGGCTACGACTTTGGTGTAGGCAAATGGAACAGGCTACTTATAAAACTCAGTATAAAAATGGCAGATGCCGTGTTTTTCGTCAGCAACTCGCAAAAAGAGTATTACCGAAAAGCATATAATCTAAAATGCGACAAAAAAATATCCGTTGTATATAACGGCGTAAACTTCGATAAACTTCAAAAGCGGAGTCCATTGTTGCCTTCTGCGACTTCAAAATTAAAGTTCGGTACGGTAGGGAATTTTGTCCCCGTCCGAGAACAAAACTCCCTGTGTCGTTTTCTGAAACTACTAAAAGACAGAGGAGTCGATTTCGATTTTTTCTTCGTCGGTGCGCGGTCTGAAACAGAGCCTTGGCAGTACGACGATTGTGTGCAATATTGCCAAAACAACGGTCTGGCGGATTGTGTCCATTTCCTTGGCTCACGCAACGACGTACCGCAGCTATTGGAAAGCTGGGACGCATTCGTATATTCCACCGACCACGATACCTTCGGCATAGCCGTCATCGAAGCTATAGCATCGGGATTACCTACATTCGTAAACGATTGGGAAGTGATGCGGGAAATAACCCAAAACGGTACGCTGGCAACACTCTACAAGACCAAAGACGAAGCTGATTTGCTCGAAAAATTTATGCTATTTTTACAAAACAGGGATAGCGAGTGGCAGAAAGCCTGCGACAAAGCCGATATAGCACGTGAGATATACAGCATAAAGCGACACCTGCAAAACTTAAATACTATATATCAACGAATAAACACACTTAAATAACTATAACATAAAAATCTGTGCTCCACTACTTTCCAAAATATTTCACTACTAAGGCTATCGCACTTTACATTATCGTGTTGATGATAATACCTGTGGCTTTTTCGGGTTATGGTATGAGTTGGCTTTGGATACTATTCGGGGTAGTGGAGGTAACGAGCTTTTTCTACTTTACCAACATTCTGACCAAACGCTGGTCAGAGTATTCGGAGCGGACATTCCTTCGGCAGCTTTTTATCACAGCTTTCGTCATACGTGTCGTTTGGGTTGTCTTTAGTTACTTCTTTTATATATCTATGACTGGTAAAATGTTCGAGTTCGAAGCTGCCGACTCCATATTTTACCATGAATCTGGGCTACTGGGAGCATCCTCAATGCGTAATGGGACATTCAATATAGTGGAGTTTATGTCGGGAGTCGAACTCTCCGATAGAGGATATCCTTTTTGTTTATCATTAATATATTATATTACAGGCGATAGTATTATTGTTACAAGACTGATAAAAGCCCTTATCGGAGCCTTCACTTGTATTCTCATATATAGATTAACAAAACGCACATTCGACAACCCTGCCATAGCAAGAATTGCGGGTATTTTGTGTATGCTGATGCCCAATCTTATTTATTATTGTGGATTGCACTTGAAAGAGATAGAGATGACATTTCTGATAATACTTTTTCTTGAACGTACAGACTATGTTATACGCTCGCAGAGGTATAATTTTATCAATATATCGCTACCAATATTAGCGGCAAGTTTATTGTTCTTCTTTCGTACCGTTATTGGTGTTACTGCTATCTTTTCTTTTTTTACAGCCTTGGCATTTTCGTCTTCGCGCATATTAGGGTGGGGTAAACGAATATTGCTTATTGTCTGGAGTGTAGCAACATTAAGCTACTTCATAGGAGGCAAAATAATGACAGAAATAGAGACCGTATGGGAAAATAAGGATACTAATCAGTCCAATTCTATGAAATATAGATCTAATGTTGAGGGAGGTAACAAATTTGTAAAAAACCTATCGGGTTCGGTATTTGCTCCAATGATATTCGTAATTCCATTTCCAACTATGGTTAATACCGAAGGACAAGAAAATCAGATGCTCATTGGTGGAGGTAACTACGTAAAAAATATAATGGCTTTTTTTGTCATGTTTTCTCTATTTATAATTATAAAAACACATAAATGGCGAGATTATCTATTGGCGGGAAGTTTTATGATTAGTTATTTAATAGTAATTGCTTTAAGTAAATTTGCCGCATCGGAAAGATTTCACTTTCCTGTACTGCCTCTTCTATTAATGTTCTCAGCTTATGGTATCAGCCAAGTCGACCGTAAGACAAAGAAATATTACTTATATTATATTGTCTTCATCTTCATTGCTCTGACTGTCTGGAGTTGGTTCAAACTAGCCGGACGCGGTCTCGTATAATCGTATGAAAAAAATTTTATTGATAGGCAATTATAAAGCTGGAGTTGGTGGAATATCGGGGCAAATGGAAATTTTGCATAAACACCTGACAGAGTATGGTATCGAATGCCGTATTTTCAATACTTCGTGCAACGTCATAAAACGGATATTTCTTTTTCCAAAGTTGATATTTACGGGGCGGCATTACGACATATTTCACGTACATGGTTGCTCTTACTGGGGATTCTTCCCTATCGTATTAGCCTCGATAATTTCGAAAATACTGAGAAAAAGATTAATTATAACATATCATGGTGGCGATGCTCAACGGTTTTTCCGTCGTTTTAAGTTCCTAATACGCTATTTTGATTCTAATTGCGAACAAGTTACTGTGCCGTCAGGATTTCTGAAAGAGATATTCGCATCGTTCGGAATATCTTGTAAAATCTTACCTAATATCATAGAAAATTCTTTGCCTTTTAAAGAACGCAATATTATTTACCCTAACTATATAAGTATGCGTTCTTTATACCCTCTATATAATATCTCGTGTATTATTCGTGCATTCGTTATAGTGCAAAAAAGTCTCCCCGAAGCCAAATTGACTATACTTGGCGACGGACCTGAACGAGAAAATCTCGAACGACTTGTATCCTCGCAAAATATTCCGAATATAATGTTTGTAGGAAGGGTAAACAATAAAGATATTTACCCTTATTTAGAGAGGAACGATATTTTTCTCTCTTCTCCGATAATAGACAACATGCCTGTTTCTATTATTGAGGCTTTCAGTGCGGGCTTGCTCGTCATATCAAGTAATGTCGGCGGTATTCCTTATGTAGTAGAGAATAGAAAAACAGGCTATCTATTTGACAACAACGACTATATGTCTCTTGCTAAACTTATGATAGAGGCTGTAGAAAATCAAGAGCTTACTCGAAATATGATAAGGGCGGCGTTGGTAGAAGCTCATCGATACAGATGGGAATATATAAAAAACGATTTATTAAAAATATATGATGGCAAATATTAAAGAGTTTTTTTTAATGAATATAGTAATTCCCGTTGTAGATACAATAATGGGAATGAAGATAAAGCATTGGTATAAAGAAATAAACAGATTAAATTCGCTTAGTCGAGATGAAATTACCGAATGGCAGAATCGGAAGTTTCGCGACCTTATTCGATTTGCTTACGAACACACCGTCTATTACAAAGAGGTCATCGATAAATCCGGTTATAGTATCGATGATTTCACTTCTACGAAAGATATTTGTCGCTTACCTATCCTGACTAAAGAAATTATAAAACAACGTTATTCGGATATTATTCCCGACAATATTGATAAAATCTCGCATCGTAAACGTTCTACGGGTGGTTCTACGGGCGAGCCTCTTCATTTTATTATAGACGAAAACACGTGGGGTTATGTAACGGCAGCTAAAATATATGCTTGGCAGACTACGGGATTTCACTATGGTGAACCGTTTTTATCTTTTGGAAGTTCGTCGCTTTTCCGTGTAAATAAAAAAAATTGGTTACACGATATTTATTATAAACTCCGAAATGCCATTGCCTTAAATGGTATGAATATGGAGGATAGTATATGCCGTAAATATCTTGAAATAGCCCGTAAGAAAAGAGTAAAATATATCTATGGATATGCTTCGTCGATATATATATTAGCTTCTTATGTGAAAAAGCACAATGTAAAATATAAACTTAATGCCGTTTTTACTACTTCCGAAGTACTTACTCCAGAATATCGCCAAATGATAGAAGAGGCTTTCGATACCAAAGTGATGGACTGCTACGGGGCACACGACGGAGGAATTACGGCATTCGAAATCGAGAGAGGCAGTTATTTCGTAGGTTACAATACGTTTTGCGAAGTAGAAAATCCATCGAAAATTTCGACTTTATACTGTTCAAATCTCATTGACTTTGCGTTCCCTATGTTGCGATACGAAGTAGGAGATGCCGTAGTGATGGATACTACGGAAAATACGCGTTACAACGGACAAATAATAAAGAAAATAGAGGGGCGTACAGGAGATATTATCCGACTCAAAAATGGACATACAATTACAAATCCCGGCTTCACCGTAGTTTTCAAACAATTTAATGTCAAAGCATATCGAATAAAACAGTTGTCTGAGAGTTCTTTAGTTGTTACGCTTGTAGTATTACCAAACTTCAAAAAGGAAGAAGAATCAAAAATAATAGACACAATCAAAAAATATGCCGGGGATGATTGTGAAATTACTATTCAATACATAGATAGATTCGAGCCGTTAGAAAACGGGAAACGTAGATTTATTATGTCGAAATGATTAAATAAAAGTCGATGAATACAATAGTTACCAATAACGATATAGATAGACGGCAATGGAAGACTTTATTAGAAAGTTCTCAGACCGCCTCTCCTTTCCAAACCCCTGAATATTATGATTTTTGTAAACAGTTGTCGTTTATAGAACCATTTGTGTTTGGGGTTACCGTCGATAATCAGCTACAAGGGATAATATTAGGATATTTCATTGCAGAAGGTAATGGTGTAAAACGTTGGTTGTCGCAACGAGCTATTATACACGGAGGTGTATTGTTCTCGGAAAATATTCTGCCATCGGCATTGGAGACCTTATTAAAATACACTATCAAATCACTGTCGTCCAGAGCCATATATATAGAGATACGTAATTATTTCGATTATTCTAAATATCGCAGTATATTCGAGCAAATAGGATTTAAGTATGAGCCTCATCTCAATTTTCATGTTAATACTCCTGATACAGATACTGCTTTTGCCAATCTAAGTACGACTAAACGTCGGGATATCCGTATAGGAATCAAAAATGGAGCAGAGGTCATTACTAATCCTACCCAAAATGAAATAAGCGAATATTACAACATACTTTCCAATATATACAAACATAAAATCAAACTTCCATTATTTCCAAAAGAATTCTTCGAAAAACTCGTAGAAAGTCCGTTTGGTAAATTTTTCTTGATAAGATACAATGGAGCAATATCGGGAGGTAGCGTATGTTTGGAACTTAAAAACAGGCGACTTTACGAGTTTTTTGTTTGTGGAACAGATCGTAAACTGCGAAATGTTTTCCCTTCTACGTTAGCTACTTGGGCTGCTATAGAGTATGCTGCCAAAAACGGATTTTCGCATTTCGATATGATGGGAGCAGGTAAACCTAACGACGAATATGGAGTGCGCGAATTTAAGGCTAAGTTCGGTGGCGATTTAGTCGATTATGGTAGATTTATATATATTTGTAATCCTATCTTATTTGCAATGGGTAAATTAGGATTAAGTTTGATAAGGCAAATAAATTTCTTGAAAATATAAGTTTCTGTTTTTCGTGTAGGTTATGAATATATTAATACAAATAGGACATCCGGCACAGTTTCATTTCTATAAAAATGCCGTAAAAATCTGGCAAGAAAATGGACATAAGGTAAGATTGCTTATAAAAACCAAAGATGTACTCGAAAAACTTGTAGTAGACTCGGGATTTGATTATATAAATTTCGAACACAAAATTTACGATAAATCTTCGAAGATACAGCTTTTGAAAATGGCTTCGACCCGTTTTTACAATTATGTTAGACAGATGATAATATTTCGTCCGGATATAATTATAGGTCCCGATCCTATTTTAGCAAAAATCAGTCGTTTATGCAAATCAAAATTTATTGCTGTTGCCGAAGACGACTATCAAATTATAAAGGTACTTGCATACCTTTTGTTCCCATCTGCCGACACAATATTCGCTCCCCGAGTATGCGACTTCTCTCCTTGGCAGAGTAAAAAAGTGGAGTACGAAGGCTATATGAAATTGGCTTATTTGCACCCGAAGCGTTTCGTTGCCAACAGGGAATTGATAAAGCCATATTTGCGAGACAATAATCCGTATATACTTATAAGACTCGTGTCGCTTACGGCATATCACGACGAAAATATAAAAGGGATAAACAACTCTCTTCTCAACCGCATAATAAAAAGGTTCGAATCAATTGGATATAGTGTTTATATCTCGTCTGAAAAAGAACTAAGCGAGCCTTACTGCTCTTATCAGTTAGCTTCTCCGGTAGACTTGATACATCATATAATGGCTTTTGCTTCGTTCTTAGTATGCGACAGCCAGAGTATGGCAGTAGAGGCAGCAGTGCTCGGAGTTCCGTCGATTCGTTTCAACGACTTTGCAGGTAAGATAAGTGTACTCGAAGAACTCGAACACAAATACGAACTTACATACGGTATCAAAACCGACCTATCCGAACGACTTTTCGAAAAAATCAATGAACTGCTGGCGATACAAAACCTTAGAGAAGAGTTCCAATTTCGTCGACGGAAAATGCTCGCCGACAAGATAGACGTTACTGCTTTCTTAGTCTGGTTTATTGAGAATTATCCTAAGAGTAAAGAAATAATGAAAACCAACCCCGATTATCAATATCGATTTAAATAACATTCAATGGATTTTACCTTAAAAACATATACAAAACTCGTAGACGCTCTTATAAATGCAGGCTATGAATTTATTACATTCGAACAATATTGCAACGGTATACGGCCTCATAAATTCATTATAATGAGGCACGATGTTGATGAACTTGCCAAAAATGCCGTGAAATTGGCGACTATCGAAAACAGCAGAGATATCAGGGCTACCTATTTTTTCAGAATCGTACCGCAGAGTAATGTTAAAGATGTGATAAACAAGATAGTCTCACTAAATCACGAAATAGGATATCATTACGAAGACCTATCTATTCACAACGGTAATTACCAGAAAGCTATTGAGTCTTTCAAGGAAAATCTGACCTATTTCCGTACATATTACCCTGTAAAAACCGTATGTATGCACGGTAGTTCGTACTCAGAATACGACAATCGTTTATTGTGGCAAAAATATCGCCTACAAGATTTCGGGCTCATAGGAGAACCTTACATAACGGTAGACTTCGATAAGGTATATTATCTTACAGATACCGGTTATGCTTGGGACGGCAGCAATAAATACGCCACTCGCGATATCGTAAAGAGCAGTCATAATATATCTTTTCATCGTACCAATGAGATAATTGATGCTATAAACACAGGAAAATTCCCTCTGCAGTGTATGATTTTGATACATACTGTTTGGAGCGACAATCCTTTGCACATGTTTCTTAACATAAGAGAATTCATCAGAAATAGGGTGAAATATATTTCAAGGCACAATAAGTTTATTGCTTTCCTATACAATACTGCTGTAAAGGCTTATTGGAGGATATAATTAGTATCACTACTATACGTACTGCTAACATTTGTCAAACTAAAATAGATTTTGTAATTTTACAAACAAAAAAGGAGCAGATATGAAGTGTATCAAATGTAAATCGGACAAGTCGGTAAAAAACGGCATAGTATCTTCTCGACAAAGATATAAATGCAACGACTGCGGATACAACTATACGGTAGACCACAAGTCGGACGTCAAATCCAACGAAACCAAACGTCTGGCTCTGGCTATGTATATAGAAGGTCTGAGTTATCGCTCCATAGGTAAAATATTGGACATAAGCTACGGCACTGTATATCATTGGGTAAAAGACCTCAAAGATCAGACAAAAATGCTTCACTCCGACCGTACAGTACAGGTAACCGATATCGACCAACTCGACGATTATATCCACGAAGTAAAACACAACAAACAATATGGTCTGCTGCTTATCGACCTACAAAAGGGATTGTCTATACTGTCAGTCAAAAAACAATAGGAGACAATTTGTTGTATGTCAGTATCGAAAGCTGTATGTATCAAAAATAACGTCAAAAATCTATATCAATTTGACAGAGTAGAGTTTTTTTACTACCTTTGCCGCGAAAATTTTACTTAGTCGTAAAACTGATGTTTCGCTATAACAAGATAATAGTTGTTTTCGTTGCAATTGCCGCTTGCTGTGTTGACATACACGCATTTGGCAGAGGTTTCGTTGCTGCCGGAGGGCAACTGCCCACCGATACGGCTCGTCTGTCGGATACGATAGCTGCCTCCAAGACTGCAGATAAACTATCGGAGGTTATAGTCGAAGCTAAAGCACAACTATCTCATAATAATATTATTATGCCGGTAACGGTAGAGACTATCGGCAAGAATTTCTTTATACGCAAGAATTCGGGTAATTTTGCCAAGACTCTTACGGCAATCCCTGGTATGTCGTCGATGGATATCGGTACGGGTTTTTCGAAACCTGTCATCAGAGGGTTGGGATTCAACCGCGTAGCTGTGGTAGACAAGGGTATAGTCCAGCAGAGTCAACAATGGGGAGCCGACCACGGCTTGGAGATAGACCAGTACGACGTCGATAACGTCAGCATACACAAAGGACCTATGTCGCTGTTATATGGCTCCGACGCTATCGGAGGCGTGGTAGAGATATTACCCTCGTCTCCGCCCAAAGATAACGGTTTCTGGGGCGACGTATCGCTAATCGGCAAATCCAACAACGATCTGCTGGGCACATCGGTATCTGCCAATATCAAACAAAATAAGTGGCTCCTAAAAACAAGATTTACAACACAATACTATGGCGACTACCGTATCCCTGCCGACACCATCGTATACCTTACCTGGCAGATGCCCGTAGATAAACGACGAATGAAAAACACTGCAGGACGTGAACACAACGCCTCTTTCTCTGCCACATACAACAGCGATAAATTGGTTTGGACATTATACTTGTCGGACGTATATGCCAAGAACGGATTTTTCCCGGGCTCTCACGGCATACCCGACCTCAGCAGACTCAGAGACGATGGCTCGTATCGCAATATAGAGATGCCATATTCGTCTGTAAATCACTTCAAAGCAATAAGCAATACCGCTCTGTCGTTCGATAAGGGCAAGTTGATGCTCGACGTCGGATTTCAGCAAAACGACCGACGGGAATTATCAAAATTCCACACGCATTACAGCGACCAACCGCTACCTGAGAAAAACCCCGATTTGGAACTCTCGTTCCTGCTCAATACGCTTACTGTCAACACACACCTATTGATGAACGAGGATAGCAAATGGACATATTCTGTAGGTATCTCTTCGGAAATTCAGCAAAACAGCGTCGGAGGATATTCGTTCTTGTTGCCCGACTTCAAACGTTATGCTGCAGGCGCCTATTGGGTAAACAGACTTAACGTTTGCTCGCACCTAAGCTTGTTGGCAGGCATACGATACGACGTCGCACGGCTAACTACAAAAGGATTCTACGACGATATTTTCGCACAATATCTCGCAAAACAGGGCTACAACGCCGATTTCGTAGCAAAATACGCTCAGCGGGCAACAGATATAGCCAAAACATTCAGCGACATATCGGGTTCGGTTGGTCTCGTATATCGACGGGCATACCAAACGTGGCGGGTGAATATAGGCAAAAGCTTCCGCTATCCTTTGGCAAATGAGCTGGCTTCTAACGGCATACATCACGGAGCATTCCGACACGAGCAGGGCAACCCCAATCTATTGCCCGAACAGAGTTACCAACTCGATGCCGGCTACGAATACTCCACAAGTAAATGGAATATATCGGCAACGCCCTTTGTATCGTATTTCTCGAACTATATCTTCCTCGACCCTACAGGCGAATGGTCTATCTTGCCGCACAGCGGACAGATATACCGTTACCGTCAGGCAAAGGTGTGGCTTGCAGGCGGCGAGCTGTCGGCTCGATACTCTTTCAACTCCTATTGGAGTGCTTCGGCAAACATAGATTATATTCATAATCTGAATATTACCGACGGATATCCGTTACCGTTCTCGGTTCCCGCAAAGACGGCACTCGACATCGGATACTCGTCGCCCGCAAACGGAATATGCCGCAACTATTCGGTTTCCGTGCGAGCCGACTATATCTTTGCTCAAAACCGAATAGCCCGCAACGAAGAGCCGACGCCCGCTACCATGCTCTTCAACTTATCGGCAAATGCTTTCTTCTGCGTAGGAAAATTCGTATTCATCGCCGACCTACAGATACAAAACATAATGAACACGGCATATCTTAACCATCTGAGTTTTTACCGAAAACTGAACGCCCCCGAACCGGGACGTAACATTCAGTTAATCGTCAGAATACCATTCAATAGTAAATAAATAATTCAATAAAATATCAATAAAAAACATTCTGTAAAAATGAAAAAATTATTTTTAGTAAGTATCGTGCTACTGAGCACATTTGTAATGATTTCTTGTGAAAAAAACAAGAAAGACACCGAAAAACCCACTATCAAACTCATCGAACCAGAGAACGGTGATTCTATTAAGCCAAGCGACAAGGAGGGCATACACTTCGAGGTAGAATTTGCCGATAACGAGGCTCTGGGCTCTTACAAGGTAAATATCCACCCTGCTTTCGACGGACACACACATGAGCAAGCTGCTCCTCAATTTGCTGCCGGCGATTCGATTGCATTCGAGAAGACGTGGCTCGAAAGCGAATTTATCGCTGCCGGAGAGCAGAGTATCGAGGGTAAACGCAATGTTACTATCCATCACCACAAGATTGTGATACCCACCACAGTCAACGGTAAGCCGCTCAAAGAGGGCAATTATCACTTTATGGTAACTTGTTCGGACAAAGCGCGTAACGAAACATTCGTTGCTCGGAATATAAAAATATCGTATTCGGCAAAGGAACACGACCATGAGCATGAGCATTGAATAGTTGTAAATTATTACTACGATGAGAGGAGAAATGTCGAGGCAGACATTCTCCTCTTTTTTGTTCGATAATAACAGAAAAAATTATTCAAAAAAGCATCATAACCAACAACAGTAAAAGCAAATCGTCAGCAAAAACTATACGATAAATATGTACCTTTGCCGTTGGAACAAAATAGTAATATGTTATGAATATCATTATTAGAACATCGCTGGTAGCCCTAATTTTACTCCTCGCATACAATACCCATAGTTATGGGCAGAAGCAAATACTTTCGACAGCCAACAAAAAAGCAAAGACCATCTACACAAAAGCTATAGAAGACAAGTATAGGATGTCGGTAGACGAATTTTGCAGTAAGATGAAAAAAGCTATCGATGCCGATAAGATGTTTGTAGAGCCTTATTGGGCGATAGCCGATGCTAACAACAGCGATAAGGAGAAGTCTATCGAAATACTCAAGCTCGCCATTAAGAATAACGCTCACCGCAAGGACGAAACACTTAAGAAGCTTGCCGATATACTCAAGAATATGGGGCGATACGGCGAGGCTCAGACGTATCTGAAGCAGTTGAGCGATACTTGCAAAGGCAGGCAGACGATTCTCGACGAGTACAACCAGATAATGTATATGATAGAGCATCCCATACCTTTCTCGCCACAAAACCTCGTCTATGCAAACACGACGAAAGACGAATATTTCCCGTCGGTAACGGCAGACGACAAGATACTGTCGGTAACGATGTCGTCGATGGGTAACTATGCATCGAACGAAAACCTATACTGGAGTAAAAAAGACGGCGGTAGGTGGACAGCGTTCGTACCGATAAAGGAACTGAATAGCCCGACGTTCAACGAAGGCTCTCAGACGATATCTGCCGACGGTCGTTATATGTTTTTCGTGGCATGCAATATGCCCGAAGGTTTCGGCAGCTGCGATATATACTACTCTATCTGTACCGACGGCATATGGAGCAAGCCTATCAATGCGGGCAAGTCACTCAACACTTCATACTGGGAGAGCAATCCTTCTCTCTCGTCGTCGGGCGACGAACTATTTTTCACATCGAATCGCCCACCAACGTATGGCGGTCGTGATCTGTGGCATTGTCGTGTCGAACAGTTGTCGGACGGTAAGCTACGTTTCTCGAACCCTGAAAATCTCGGACAAGCAGTCAATTCACCTCAAGACGACTATGCGCCTTATATACACGCCGATAATCGTACTCTATACTTCTTGTCGAAAGGTCATTTGAATTTCGGCGGTTCTGATATATTCGTCAGCCGACGCGGCGAAGACGGTAAATGGTCGAAGGCAAAGAATATCGGATATCCCATAAATAAAAATACCGACTGCTATGGATTCACTCTTAATGGGGCAGGAAATAAGGGATATATTTCACTACTCAATACAGACGAAAAAGAGCGTGGTATAGATGTATATGAGTTTCGTCTATATGAAGAGGCTCGTCCTTCAAGTGTAGTATGTATCAAGGGACGTGTAGAAATAGAATCTACACTTGTAGGAAACGAAAAGCAACGTGTAGGAAACAAATCTACATCCGTAGGAGATAAATCTACACCTGTAGGGAGTAATCCTACACTTGTAGGAAGCAATTCTACACTTGTAGGAAGCGAAAAGCAATATGTAGGGAATAAATCTACACGTGTAAGGACGTTCGCTACTGTAGAGATATTCGATTATCTGCGTAAAAAACCGTTTTTTTTATCTCACTCAGACCGTAAGACAGGCGAATTTACTCTTATCTTACCCGATTCGGGAGAATACGGGCTTAATGTCCGTAAACCGGGTTATGTCTTTTACTCATCGAAAATAGATAAGACCAAAGACACTCTATATGTTTTTCTCTCCAAGATAGAGAGAGGTAAAAGCGTGGTGCTCGAGAATATTTTCTTTGCGTTCGACTCATTCGAGCTCGACCCCAAGTCCGACAACGAGATAGACCGTCTCGTATCGTTCCTCAAAGACAACCCCAGCGTAGCGATAGAAATCGTCGGGCATACCGACAACATCGGTAGCGAGAAGCGAAATCGAGTTCTCAGCGAAAACCGTGCCCTGTCGGTGATGAAGGCACTCGTAGCGAAGGGTATCGACCCTTCGCGTCTCGTAGCGAAGGGGCTCGGGATGTCTGCCCCCGTGGCCTCGAACGCTACCGAAGAGGGTAGGCAACTCAATCGGCGTGTCGAGTGCGTCGTGCGGTGATGCCTCGTTAGTTGCGATTGCGGTTTCGGGGGTGATATCTCATTATCTCTTCGCGTAGGAAAGCTACACCCGTATGGGTATAAATCTCGGTGGTAGTGATACTCGAATGCCCGAGTAGTTGCTGTATTGCTCGCAGGTTGGCACCGTTTTCGAGCATATGCGTAGCGAAAGAGTGACGAAAGGTGTGTGGGCTAATATTCTTTACGATACCCGCTTTTTCGGCCAACTTCTTTATAATCATAAAAACCATCTCGCGACTCATACGCGAACCTCTTCGATTGAGGAAAAGAAAGTCTTCTTGTCTGTGTTTGATTTCGATGACGTTGCGTGCAATCATCCAGTTTTTGATAGCACCGATTGCAGCTTCCGACAGAGGGACGAGTCGTTCTTTACTTCCTTTGCCCATTATCTTGACGAAACGTTCTGTGAGGTTGATATCCGATATTCGCATACCGACGAGCTCCGAAACCCTGACACCTGAGCCGTAAAGTATCTCGAGCATAGCTTTGTTGCGGTCGCCGAGATTGAGTTTGCTGTATTTGTCGACCTCTGTAAGATCGATAGCGTCTATCATCCTCTCTATCTCTTGTATCGACAATATCGAGGGAAGGTATTGCGGTATCTTTGGTAGCTCGAGTAGCTCTGTGGGGTCGGTCTTCAGTATTCGGTCGATGACGCAGTACTTGTAGAATGCTTTTATCCCCGATATTATCCTTGCTCTCGACCGTGCCGAGATGCCTATCTTCGACAGTGCCTCCACGAACGACTTGAAGTCTTCGAGTGTCGCCTCTTTGTAGTCTATAGACGATGTCTCGAAATATCCGAGCAATGTATTGAGGTCGTGCATATACGCCTCTACTGTGTTTGGCGACATCGAGCGCTCGAGTTGCAGGTATACTCTATATCCTTCTATTACCGATTTCGATATTTGTGGCATAAACAGAGAGTATTTGTCTTGGACGATAGATATATTTTGTTATGAAAAAGAAAAAAGATTTCGGCTGCCGTATATATTCACACGTGCCGAAACCTTCCGTTAATCAACTTATTCTAAGTTAGTATGAAGTCAGAAATATTAATTCACCCTGAACTTATCTACACCGTCTTTGAGGAATCCGATAGACTGACGTATTGCAGCGAGTCCAGCGTTGATATTTGCCTCAGAAGTCTCGGCACCCATCTTTTTGGGAGTAGCGAATACGCGGTTGCCAAATTTCTCTTTGAGTACAGCCAAGTTTTCGGGAGCTATATCGGTGGCATACTTGAAGTCTTCGCGTTCAGTCATCAGGCGTACCAGGTCTTCTTCATTTACTACTTCCTTACGAGCCGTATTGATAAGGAAAGCTCCTTGCGGCATAAGGCTCAGCAGCGAGTAGTTGATAGATTTCTTTGTCTTTTCGTTGGCAGGGATGTGCAACGAGATGAAGTTGGCTTTCTTGTACATTTCTTCGATGGTTTCGATGTACGTTACGCCGTCTTTTTCTACATTCTCACGTTTAACGAACGGGTCGAAAGCGATTACATTCATACCGAAGGCTTTTCCGAGCAGTCCTACCAAACGTCCTACGTTGCCGTAAGCGTGTATGCCGAGAGTCTTACCTTTAAGCTCCGAGCCCGTACCTCCTGCGAAGGTGTTGCGAGCCATAAATATCATCATACCGATGGCAAGTTCGGCTACGGCGTTGGAGTTTTGACCGGGAGTATTCATACATACTATACCGCGTTCGGTACAAGCGGCGAGGTCTAAGTTGTCGAAACCGGCTCCGGCACGCACTACAATCTTGAGGTTTTTGGCGTGAGATACGACCTCTTTGGTTACTTTATCGGAGCGTACTATCAGACCATCTACGGTCTCTACGGCTTTGTACAAGTCGCCGACGTCTGTATACTTCTCCAATAATACTACTTCAACACCAGCCTGCTTGGCGATGTTTTTCATCTCTTCTGTTGCTTTCTTTGCGAAAGGCTTTTCGGTAGCTACTAAAACTTTCATATCTTACTATGTGGTTTAATTATTATTTTAATGACAAAAATAAGAGTCCACAAAATTACCAATTTATTTTCAGATAAATGACGTTTCGTCGTTTTACGTGCTAATATTTTTCGTGGCCACTCTTACAAATAGCCGAGAAAAAATACTACTTTTGCCGCATTATTTTTATTTAATGCCATTTTATATGCAAAAAGAGAAGTTTTTCGAGCTTTTGGGTTGGGTCGGTATGACTACCTCCATCCTGATGTATGTCTTTTATTTCCAACAGATACAACAGAATCTGAGCGGAGGACCTAAGGGTAATTTCTTACAGCCTTTTATGGCAGGTATCAACTGCACTTTTTGGGTCGGATACGGTTTCTTCAAAAAGAAACGCGACTGGCCTATCGTTATCGCCAACGTACCCGGTTTTATATTCGGTTTCTTGGCGGCATTTTCCTCTTTGTAAGCCTTGCTCTGCTTGGTAAAAAGCAATAGCAGCAATGTGCTATTGAGGGAGTGTGTTTTTTTCTAATAAAACATACTCTCTTGTCGTTGTCTTTCTATCCGAATTGCTTGAGAAAATATGCATTGGTGTCGACTTCGAAAAAAATAGTACCTTTGCAACCACAAAAAATAATAAAACCTATTTGTTATGTTCGATTTCGAAGAGGGAAAGAAAGTAATAAGCAACGAACTGAAAATATTCAACGATAAGTTTTCGCTCTCGTTCTTCGCCGAAGACGAGCTTTTGCATAACGCCTTACAGTATCTTATGCCTCAGAAAGGCAAGCAGATACGCCCCATACTCGTTATTCTGGGAGCGAAGCTCTGCGGCGAGGTTACCGACGATACTTACCTGATAGCCGCTGCATACGAGTTGCTACACTCCGCTTCGCTCATCCACGACGACGTTATAGACAATTCGTTGCAGCGACGCAACAAGCCGTCGCTAAACAAGATTTTCGACAACAAGACCTCAGTCCTTGTCGGCGACTACCTGATGACCAAATCTTTCAACTATATATACCATACTTATAAGATGGAGCAAATAGGACTGCTCCAAAAGCTCAGTATCGATATCATACGCGGCGAACTGCTCCAACAGCAATATTCGCACTCCATACCGAAAGAAGAGGAGTACTATTCGGTGATAAAAAACAAAACCGCAGCTCTATTTGCCACCTGCCTGCAAGCGGGAGCACTCTCGGCTAACGGTACCACGCAGCAACTCGACGATATGTATAGTATAGGCGAAAATCTCGGTATGTGTTTCCAGATAAAAGACGATATCTTCGACTATTCGGCTAATGCAAGCCTCGGCAAGCCCATTTTCAACGATATTACCGAGGGTAAAGTTACCCTGCCTCTGCTATATGCCGTCAGGTCTGCCGACGAAAAAGAACGAATAAACGTCATCGATATACTCAACAAAGACAACGTCGACATCGACGACAAGACATTTATTTACAATATCGTTACCAAATACAAAGGCATCGACTATTCGGAGCGTAAGATGAAAGACTTTTGTCGTTTGGCTCTCGACAAACTGGACGTTTTCGAAGACTCCGAATACAAAACATTCCTTTCGGGGATAATAAGTTTCACCGCCGACAGGGAGTTCTAAGGCTTTATGCAGAGATACGTCATTATCGTAGCCGGAGGAGCGGGCAGAAGGTTTGGAGGCGATACACCCAAACAGTTTATGCTGCTCTGCGGCAAACCGATACTGTTGCATACGCTCAACAAATTTCACTCATATTCTCGTGATATAAATATAGTTGTGGTACTTCCTGCGGAGCACGTCGAGGTTTGGCATAACATCTGTCACCGTTTCGCCGTAAAGATACCGCACGTAATAGCAGAGGGCGGGCGTGAACGTTTCTTCTCGGTACTCAACGGGCTGAGGCACATTCCCGACGATGCTTTGGTAGCCGTACACGACGGGGTACGTCCATTTGTGAGTTTCGGCACATTAGACCGATGTTTTGCCAAAGCCGAAGAGGACGCCAGTGCCGTACCTGTTATGCCTCTCATCGAGAGTGTAAGGCTGTGCAGCGACAATGGCAACAGTTCGTTCGACCGAGGCAAGCTACGCACCGTACAGACGCCGCAGGTCTTTCGTGCCTCTGTACTAAAAGAGGCTTACCGACAGCCATACAGCGAACTCTTCACCGACGATGCCTCGGTGGTTGAGGCATTAGGACATTCCATCAATCTTGTCGAAGGCAACAGGGAAAACATCAAAATAACTACCCCTCTCGACTTGGCTATCGGTGAAATCATTCTGCGAGACGGCAAATGATAAATAGTAATTGGTAAATAACAGTTCCGAACGAAGCTGACGTTCACTCAATATTTACTGGTCATTCGCAGATTTGTTGGGGGGGGGTGAAGCAAATTATCAATTAGGAATTACGACCTGCAGTGCGGAGTACAAATCAAACGTTTAAGCAACAACATCTATAGCTGCCGCCCAAAGATAGGCAGTAACAACGAACCGTACAAGTTTGCCTACAAACATACTGATAGCAACCTTTGTCAGCGATGCACGCATAAAGCCGAGAGCCAGCGGTATGAGGTCGCCCGCGAATGGTACGAAGCTAAAAAACGCCATATAGGCTCCTTTGCCGTTGAGCCACTGCTGCACCCGCTCTATCTTCTCTCGTTTCACCTTGAAGTACTTCTCTATCCACTCTATCTTGCCGAGATATCCGAGATAATAAGAGGTCATACCGCCGAGGAAATTACCCACGGTAGCCGCTACTATACATCCCAAAGGGTCGAGTCCTGCAGCAAGGCAGCCGCCGAAAGCAAATTCGGAAGAGAAGGGTAAGACGGTAGCCGCAAGGAACGCTACCGCAAAGAGTCCGTAATATCCGTATTGTAGAAGAAAATCGAGCATCACAACATCAAATCCAATATCACCAAAGCTGCCAGCGACTCTACCACAGGTACGACTCGCGGTACGATACAGACATCGTGCCTGCCACGGATTTCGATAGTACGGGCATTGCCGTGGGTATCGACCGTCTGCTGCCGCTTACCGATACTTGCTACAGGCTTGAAAGCTACACGGAAATATATGTCTTCGCCGTTCGATATACCGCCTTGTATGCCGCCACTTCGGTTGGTAGCAGTACGAATACCGTCGCTATCGGCGATGAATATATCGTTGTGTTCCGAGCCACGCATAGCCACCGCTTCGAAGCCCGCTCCGTAGTCGAACCCCTTAGCCGAAGGTATCGACATCATAGCCGCCGCAAGCCTCGAGGATAGTTTATTGAAAATAGGATTGCCTATACCGGCAGACACACCCTTTACCACACACGAGACGACACCTCCGAGGCTGTCGCTATCGCTGCGGGCAAGGTCTATCTCTGCTACCATACGGCGAGCCGTCGACTCGTCGGGCGTAGGTAGAGGGTTTTTATCGATACCTCTAAGGTCGAAAGAGGTGTAAGGCAATGTCTCTACTACTCTCCCTATCTGCGACACATAACCGACTATATCTATCGCCTTGGCTTGCAACGCTTGCAAAGCCAGAGAGCCCGCCACAACCCACGAGGCAGTCTCTCTGCCCGAGGCTCGCCCACCTCCGACTAAGTCGTCGACACCGTACTTAAGGCGGTAGGTATAATCGGCGTGCGAAGGGCGGAGCATATCTTTTATACTGTCGTAGTCTGTGCTGCGTGCGTTGCGGTTTTCGATAAAAAAAGCTATGGGAAAACCGTCGGAAACACCGTCGGATATACCGGATAAGAAGCGAACCTCGTCGGGCTCGTGCCGCTGCGACGAAAAGGCATAACGCCCCGTCTGCCGCCGAGCAAGTCGCAAGGCTACGACTTGGGTATCGATACGGATACCACGCGGAAAGCCGTCGACTACACCGCCGATAGCTTCGCCGTGCGACGAACCGAAAGTCGTAAGGGTAAGCCTATTGCCAAAGGTATTGTCCACGAGTACCTCCTCCGATATGTATCGCCGTTTAGTGGCAGCCTCCGCCGCAACCGCCGCAACCGCCGTCGTGGTGATGATGGTCGTCGCCACATCCGCTACACCCTCCGCACGAAGAGTGCATCGATGCCAATTCGTCGTCGGTGGGAGTGTGTACGTCGAGTACTCTGACCTTAAACAAAAGGTCTTCGCCCGCAAGCGGGTGGTTGAGGTCGACCGTAACGGCTTCCGCCGCTATCTTCACTATCTCGGCGTTGATGCGGTCGCCGTTGGCATCGACGAGAGGCACGATAGCTCCGGGGAAGAACCTCTCTTCGTCGAGCGTACCGTCGGAGGTGAAGACATCGATAGGCAGGTCTATGATATTGTCGTCGCTACGCTCTCCGTATGCGTCGGAGGCAGCAAGCGAAAACTCAAACTTATCGCCTACACTCTTGCCCGTAAGCTGCTCTTCGAACTTAGGCAACATCATACCCACACCGTGCATATATTTGAGCGGAGCCTCGGGCGTAGTAGCCTCCATAAGCTCGAAAGAGCCGTTGCTGTTTTTTACAAATAGTTCGTATTGTACTGTTACAAGTTTATTTTCCGTTATCTGCATAATATTTATTTTTTTGTTTGTATTGATTATTAATCGATTTATAGGTTTAAGATATTGTCGTACGTCATGGGTAGCTCTTTACCGATAGACGATACGACGACAGCCGCTTGGCGGCTTGCGACTTCTTCGGCAATGAGTTCGGCTACGATGCGAGCCATACGGTCGTCGATATGGCTTATCGGTTCGTCGAGTAGTAGGAAGTCGAAAGGTTGGCACAAAGCACGTATTATAGCTACACGCTGCTGCTGCCCCCACGATAGCTTGCCGCAAGGTTGGCGGCTCTTGTCCGATATTTCGAGGCGACGTAGCATATCGTCGATTTCGGCTTCCGACTTATAGGCTTGCAATCGATTTTTCAGCTCGATATTCTCTATGGCGGTAAGTTCGGGGAATATCTTCAGGTCTTGAAACAATATACCGATATGGCTCTGCCTTATTGTATCCCACTCGGGCGAGCCGACGGGTGGCGTACGTCTGCCGTCGAATAGGATTTCGCCCTCGAAATCGTCTCGGTAGCCATAGATATAGGCGAAAAGCGACGACTTACCCTTACCCGAATCGGCTTGCAGCAGGTACGACTGCCCTGCGATAAACTCCACCCGCTGCCTCCAGACGTTGGAGGGCGGAGGATTGTCGGCAAATATTCGAGGTAAAATATGGGATAATGATATAGTGTGCACCGCCTGAAAATGATTTTTGCAAAGGTAAGTCTTTTATTCGACATACCGACGAACTACTATACGAACCATCGGACTATGCCACCGAAATATTTATCCGATACTTATCGCCTATCTATTACAATATTTTTACTAACTTTGCAGCCACAGACACAACGAAGTTTTTAATCATATAATAATACAAAGTAATTATGTCAAAAGTAACAGTTGTAGGTGCAGGCAACGTAGGTGCTACCTGTGCAAATGTATTGGCGGTAAACGAAGTCGCCAACGAAATAGTATTAATCGATATCAAAGAAGGCTTGGCAGAAGGCAAAGCTATGGACATTATGCAGACGGCTCAGCTTATGGGCTTCGACTCTGTGGTTAGAGGCGTAACGAACGACTACTCGAAGACAGCCGACTCGGACGTGGTCGTAATCACTTCGGGTATTCCTCGCAAGCCGGGAATGACGCGCGAAGAGCTTATCGGTGTCAATGCCGGTATTGTCAAGAGTGTTGCCGAAAATATCCTCAAACATTCGCCGAAGGCAATCCTTATCATCGTATCGAACCCGATGGACACGATGGCTTATCTCTCGTACAAAGTACTCGGACTGCCTCGCGAACGCGTTATCGGTATGGGCGGAGCATTAGACTCGTCGAGATTTAAATACTTCCTCTCGCAGGCATTGGGCTGCAACGCCAATGAAGTGGAAGGTATCGTTATCGGCGGACACGGCGATACCACTATGATACCGCTCGCACGCTTGGCTACATACAAAGGCATACCCGCTGCAACTCTTTTGAGCCCCGAAAAACTCGAAGAGGTAGTGAAAAACACTATGGTAGGCGGTGCTACCCTTACGGGACTGCTCGGCACTTCGGCTTGGATGGCTCCCGGTGCCGCTGCTTCGTCGGTTGCCGAAAGCATCATTAAAGACCAGAAAAAGATGATACCTTGCTCCGTACACCTCAACGGCGAATACGGACAGAAAGACATCACTATCGGTGTACCTGTAGTAATCGGTCGCAAGGGTATAGAGCGTATCGTAGAACTTAAACTCGACGCCGATGAAAAAGCCAAATTCGAAGCATCGGCTGCCGCCGTACGCAAGACAAACAGCGTACTTGCCGAAATGAAGTTGATTTAAGTCAACATACTTTTTTAAATAAGACATATAATTATGTGCGGTTCGATATCGTGAGATACCGAACCGTTTTTTTCGCCTCTTTCGTCTGTTTGCCACAAACATTTCCGATAACAAAACGGCGGCATTTTCGAGTATCAAAAAACAGCCGTTGTAAGTAACTGATAAATAGGTGTTAGTGAAGAATAAAAGGCTCTGCGAGAGCCTTAAAAATAGGGACATCGGGACTTTTTACCTAACTTCAGTATTTGAAGTTGCTGCCGCCCAGAAACTCTCTCAAAAGCGAAGTCGATGGTATGCCTACCTCATTGGTAGATTTGAAATATTGCAAGAACTTAAGCAACCGATGAGCCTCGGCGTATTCGGGACAGTCTTGCGGCACGGTCTCGAGTACAGGCACGGCGTGCCGACGCAAGACGTCGAACTCAAAGATAAGCGACGAGTTGAACATCACGTCTGCCTCCTCTTGGAATGGGAATATCCATTTGTCTTCGCCTCGGCGAACGCTCCGCCACATACCGATAGTGTGCCGAGCCGAATAGGAACGGAATTTGGAGTCGCGGACGATACGTCGGAGCAGGCGATTGTCGGTAGTCGATATCCAATTGTGGTTGTCGAGCGAAATGGTGGTAAGAGCCGATACGTATACCTTGAAAATCTTCGCAGGGTCGATGCCCTTCGATATTTCGGGGTTCAGGGCGTGAATACCCTCGATTACGAGTATCGAGTCGCCATTGAGTTTTATCGAGTCGCCGTTGTATCGTCGGCTTCCGGTAGCGAAGTCGAAGGTCGGTATTTCTACTCTTTCGCCCTGCAATATTCGGCTGAGGTCGTCTCTGAAGAGTTGGAGGTCGAGAGCGTAGAGCGATTCGTAGTCGGGCTTGCCCTCGTCGTCGATGGGAGTGTGTTTTCTATCGACGAAATAATTATCCATCGAAAGCGTAAGAGGTTTTATTCCAGAAGTCATCAGTTGTATTGCCAGCCGTTTGGAGAATGTAGTCTTACCCGACGATGAGGGACCTGATATCAGCACCGTCTTCTTGCCTTCGGCTATGACACGGTCGGCTATCTGTGCTATCTTTTTTTCGTGCAAGGCTTCAGACACCTTAATGAGGTCTTCGAGAATTTCGGTATTTATAGACCTATTGAAGTCGCCCGCATTGACGATACCGAGCAGTGCGTTCCAACGAGCAAATTCATCGAATATTCCGAACAGCTTCGGTTGCTTTTCGAAGGGAGCTATATGGTCGGGGCTGTTTCTGTCGGGTACGCGAAGGAGCATCCCGTCTTCGTAGCTTACGATATCGAACAAATCCAAATATCCCGTCGAGGGAACAAGTACAGGCAGATAATAGTCGTAAAACCTGCCGAGCGAATAGTACGTTACGAAAGGTTTGCCCATACGGTCGATAAGATAGACCGTATCCATATCGCCCTGACGCTCGAAAATCGCGATAGCCTCTTCTTTCGGCGACTCGTGAATTTCGATAGGCATATCGGCTTCGATGATTTGGCGTACACGCTCCCGTATACGCTCTATTTTATCGTCGGCAATCTTATTTTCGCGTCCGTTGATATTGCAATAATATCCGTGCGAAACAGGATGCTCCACCCTCAGAATATCGTCGGGATAAAGCTCTCGAATAGCCTTCGACAATACCATAGTAAGACTACGCACGTATGTACGATAACCCGCCGACGAAGAGGCATCGAGAAACTCCACTATCTTCGGACGAAATACCTGAAACGATAAACTCTCGGCTTTGTAATTGACGTAAGCCAACATCACTTTGTGTGGCAGATTTATCTGCAACGCATCGTAAATTTCTCTCAGAGTAATACCCATCGGAAATTCAAACTCACGGTCGCCGAGATTGGTGCAAATGATTTTTACTGTCTGTTGCATAATAATACGAATGATATACTTTCTTGGATTTGCCGAGCAAAGATAGATATATATTTCCACACCCACAACGGTAGCAACCCTCAGAGCTATCTTTTTTATTACCTTTGCAAAAAATAACAACACTCGTAAAGTATGAATAAAATACTACTCCTGTCGTCTGCTCTCTTGCTGGCGACGTTCGTTCAATGTTCGGGCAGCAAGTCACAAAGCGATGATACTTCGGCGACAACACCGAAAGAAACGATAGAGATACCCGTTTTCAATCCCGATTCGGCATATATCTTCGTAAAAAACCAAACCGACTTCGGCGCTCGAGTACCAAACACCAAGCCACACGCACAATGCCTCGCATACCTGAGTGGTAAGTTGAGGAATTATGCCGATAGCGTAGTGGTACAAGAGGGCAGAGGTATATTATATAACAATAAGGCTATCGACATCAAAAACATCATCGGCATATTCAATCCCCAAGCCGTAGACCGAGTATTACTCGTCGCCCACTGGGATAGCCGCCCCTTTGCCGACCAAGACCCCGACCCGTCGAGGCACAAAACACCGATAATCGGCGCCAACGACGGAGCAAGCGGCGTAGGCATTCTACTCGAAATAGCCCGTAACCTCACTACCCTACCCGACCGCATAGGCGTAGATATCATATTGTTCGACGTCGAAGACTACGGAAAGCCCGCATTCGACAACGCTATCAGAAACAACGACGGTGGCTGGTGCATAGGCTCCAAGTATTGGGCAAACAACCCTCACAAATCAGACTACAAAGCCCGTTTTGGTATCTTGCTCGATATGGTAGGTGCTACCGGAGCCAAGTTCTACAAAGAACAACACTCGCTACGGTACGCTCGCGGCATAGTCGACAAAGTATGGGGTAAAGCCATAGCCTCGGGCTTCGACGGATATTTCATCGACCGAAGTGGCGGATATATCATCGACGACCATATTCCTATCAACGAAATACGGAATATCCCCACCATCGATATAATCCAATACGACCCAAATACCGAGAGCGGCTTCAACCCTTATTGGCACACCGCTAAAGACAACCTCGACATTATCGACCGCAATACACTATACGCCGTAGGGCAAACGGTAATGAACATCGTATTCGACCACTGACAACTGAAAATACACAATGCAAACCATACAGCTCTCTCTATCGCCCGAGCAAGCAGCCGACGACAACGCTATCAGAAATGGAATAGCTAAGACTCTGTCGGTCGAAACAAACGATATTTCGAGTTTCAGAATAGTACGTAAGTCGATAGATGCACGAGGACGGCGTCCTGTGGTAATACTTCAACTAAACGTATTTGTCGGCGAGCAACCCGATAGATACGCATACTTCAATACGTTCGACTACCACGACGTAACAAATGCCAAAGAGGTAATCGTCGTAGGCAGCGGTCCGGCAGGACTATTTGCCGCCCTAAGACTCATAGAACTTGGACTTCGTCCGATAATAGTAGAGAGAGGAAAAACCGTCGACAACCGCACCATAGACGTCGACCGTATCTATCGTAACGAAGAACTCGACGAAGAGTCGAACATCTGCTTCGGCGAAGGAGGAGCGGGTACTTTCTCCGACGGCAAACTATTTTCACGTTCCAAAAAGAGCGGCAAAACGGGCAGGATACTCGAAATATTTCACCGCCACGGAGCACAAGACGAAATTCTATACGACGCACACCCACATATCGGCACCGACGTCTTGCAATCGGTAGTGACAAATATCAGAAATACTATATTGCAGTGTGGAGGAGAGATGCTTTTCTCTGCCAAAGTAACCGATATATTACTGCAAGGCGATAGAGTAACAGGCGTACGCCTTGCCGACAATCGTACATTAAATTCCGATTACGTCGTACTCGCCACAGGACACTCGGCACGTGATATCTATCATATACTTACCGAAAAACATATCGCCGTCGAAGCTAAGGGATTTGCCATGGGAGTACGTGTAGAGCATCCGCAAGAACTGATAGACAAGATACAGTACAAAGGTTATAAAAACGATTTCTTGCCTGCTGCCTCGTACAATCTTACCGCACAATTTTCAGACCGAGGAGTTTATTCTTTTTGTATGTGTCCGGGAGGAATGATAGTACCATCGGCTACCGAACTCCGAGGAGTAGTAGTAAATGGCATGAGCAACTCTAAGCGCAACTCGCCGTTTGCCAATTCGGGTATAGTGGTACAGCTCCACCCGAAAGATTTATCGGACTTCCACCAATACGGAGAACTGTGCGGACTCTATTTCCAACAGCATCTCGAACACCTTGCATACGTCAATAACGGCGGACAAAACCAGAAAGCACCTGCTCAACGTCTCGACGACTTCGTAAAAGGCAAGCTATCGGGCGAAATAAGCCAATCTTCATACTTACCCGGTACGGTATCGTCGCCAATGCACTTTTGGCTGCCGTCGCCGATAGGAGAGGCTCTGAGGGAGGGTTTCAAAATTTTCGACCGAAAGATGCGCGGGTTCGTCACCTCGCAAGCTGTGGTGCTCGGAGTCGAATCGCGAACATCGTCGCCGGTACGTATTCCTCGCCAAAGAGATACATTACAACACACTCAGATAGCGGGGCTCTACCCTTGCGGCGAGGGTGCAGGATATTCGGGAGGTATTACCTCGTCGGCTATCGACGGCGAACGTGTAGCGGAACAAATAAAACTCGATACGATAAACAATCGTGATGCACACACACGAAAACACTTTACATAAATATTATATGCCCGACTGTATCGAAGTCGGCTGCGACGAAGCCGGTAGAGGCTGCCTTGCGGGAGCGGTTTTCGCTGCAGCCGTAATACTACCTGCAGACTTCGATTGCCCTGCTCTGAACGACAGCAAGCAACTTACCGAACGTCGTAGGGATTCGCTTCGTATCGTTATCGAAAACGAGGCTATCGCTTGGGCTGTAGCCAAAATCGACCCCGAAGAAATAGATGAAATAAACATTCTCAAAGCATCTATAAAAGCTATGCACAAGGCTATCGATATGCTCACTGTAAGACCTCAGCACATTATAGTAGATGGAAATAAATTCATCGACTATCAAAATATTTCGCATAAAACTATCGTTAAAGGAGATAGTAAATATATGTCGATAGCTGCTGCATCTATATTGGCAAAGACTCACAGAGACGAATATATGAATTATTTACACACTCAATATCCTTATTACCACTGGAATATAAATAAGGGCTACCCCACTCTACTCCATCGAAAGTCTATAAAAGATTTCGGTATAAGCCCTTATCATCGTCGAAGTTTCAGGCTATTAGATACGCAGATGAGTTTCGAATTCCAATAGTTGATATGATATTAATAAGGTATAGATAAATTGTTGATAAATTTATTTTGAACAAAAAACTACATATTCGAGAAATTAAAAACAATAAAAAGAGTTTTTATTTACACTCATCAATCATTAGTAATCAATGCGTAACGAAGTTATAAACAATATAAACTATCAATATTAAACATCATAGGTATTTTAGAAAAAAGAAAAATAAATAATCTATTATAGATAGATAAAAAAAATTTTTGTCTACCTTTGCAGAACAATATCGTATAAAATCGTTTATTTATTAATTAATTTCAATGATATATGAATAAGAAAGTTGTATTAGCTACACTCTTAATGATGTTTGTAGTAATCGGTTGTAAGATACCGAAAGAATTTTTGTCTAATTTGACAGCCACTCCAAATCCTCTGGAACTGAAAGGAGGAAAGATTGAATGTAAAGTTGAAGGAACTTTTCCCGAAAAGTATTTTGTAAAAAACATGGTACTCGAAGTGGTACCCGTGTTGAAATCTACTAAAACAGGAGCTGTGCTCAGAGGCGAACCTCGTATCTATCAGGGTGAGAAAATCGAAGGTAACAACTCGGTGATAAGGTATAAAAACGGAGGTAAATACGAACATAAAATTTCGTTTAATTACGATCCGAAATTCGACCAATGTGAACTCTACTTGGAAGCAACTGCTAAGGTAAAGAAAAAGACCGTAAAATTCGAACCCGTAAAAGTAGCCGAAGGTCTTATCGTTACATCTAACTTGGTATATTCGAATCCTTCGGAACTCGGTGGCTCAAAATTCATATCGGGCAACCTACAGAAAGCTATAGAAGAGAAAGAAAATGCCGAAATTAAATTCCTTATACAGCAGGCTAATATTCGTCCTTCGGAAACAAAAAGCATTATAGAGCTTACTAACAAGATAAAGAATATTAAACCCGAAGATAATATAGTACTTAAAGGCATAGAAATTTCGTCTTATGCGTCTCCCGACGGAGGTGTAGAACTCAATGAAAAGCTGGCTAAAGCTCGCGAAAACTCTACTAAGAATTATATCAATTCGCAAATGAAGAAATTGAAAAAACAAGTAGAAGTATCGGCTACATTTACAGCACAAGACTGGGAAGGTTTCAAAGAATTGATGGAAAAATCAGATATTCAAGACAAAAATCTTATCATAAGTGTATTGTCGATGTATTCAGACCCCGAACAACGAGAAAAAGAAATAAAAAATCTTTCGGCAGCATTTACTGAAATAAAAGAAAAAGTACTGCCTCAGCTTCGTCGTTCGCAAATAGTATTTACTAAAGAAACAGTAGGTAAATCCGACGAACAGATAGCTAAGCTTCTAAACGAAAACCCATCGAAATTGTCGATTGAAGAAATGTTGTATGCTGCTAATCTCAATAGCGACCTCAACTATAAGAGAGACGTATTTATGAAGATAGTAAGCCAATATCCCGAAGATATAAGAGGTTACAATAATCTTGGCGTAGTAGAGTATAAGCTCGGTAATATGGCAGAAGCAAACAGAAACTTTACAAAAGCACTCGAAATAAACAAAAACGACGCTGTAGCAAATTTCAATAAAGCATCTATCCTCATAGCACAGGGCAATATAAACGAAGCTAAGACTTACCTCGGATATGCTGCCGGTGTAGGCGAAGACTTGAACTATGCAAATGCTGCTATTGCTATCGCAGAAGGCAACTATTCGAAGGCTGTATCTCTGTACGGAAAATCGAATACAAACAATGCTGCTTTAGCAAGAATATTGAATAAAGATTACAGCGGAGCAAAGAATATTTTGGAAAATATACAGACTCCCGACGCAAAGACATATTATCTGAAATCTATCGTAGCTGCTCGTACAAACAATGTAAACGATTTGGTGAAATCGGTAACAATGGCTATCAATGCAGATAATTCTTATAAGGAAAAATTCTTGAACGATATGGAGTTCAGATCGTTCCTTACCAACGATGCGTTTGCGTCTTTACTGAAGTAAGTTTTCTTTATATTTGATATATGTAAGTTGTCCCGACTTAGTTGGGGCAACTTTTTTATTGTACCTTTGCAAAAATATTTTAGAGAAGTGGAGATTTTAAATAAAGACAGTATATTAGATACTATCGAAACCGTAGGTACAATCGGTTTTTTCGATGGATTACATCTTGGACACAAATTTCTTATAGGTAAACTATTGAATATATCGAAGAGTGAAGGCAAGAAATCGCTTGTGGTTACTTTCAGAGAAAATCCGAAAAAGTTTTTCAAAAAAGATTACGATATAAGGCAACTGACGACTCTCGACGAGAAGCTCGAAATATTGTCTTCTTACGGTGTTGATTATTGTTTGTTACTCGATTTTACCGAGGAGCTATCGAAGAAGACGGCAACCGAATTCTTGATTTTTTTGAAAGATAGCTTTGCTCTGAAAACTCTTTTTGTAGGACACGACCATACGTTCGGTTCCGACAGGATTCGAGATTTCGACGTTGTTTACGATATTTGCCGAAATATGGGAATAGATGCCTTTAAGGTCGATAAATTGGGTGAAGTAAGTTCGTCGTCGATACGGCAGCTTGTGAGCGACGGGCGTTTGGAAGAGGCTAATAGTATGCTCGGCTACAACTATACGATAAGCGGCGAAGTGGTCGAAGGACAAAAGTTGGGCAGGACTATCGGTTTTCCGACAGCCAATATCGATGTTTCAGACGGCAAACTCGTTCCGCGAAACGGTGTCTATGCCGTAAAAGTGATAGTAGAGGGCACTATAAAAGGCGGTATGCTCAATATCGGCAATCGTCCTACTGTGGGTGGAATCGACAAAACGGTAGAGGTAAATATTTTCGATTTTTCGCAAGATATTTACGGAGAATATATCGGAGTAGAGCCACTTAAATTCATACGCGAGGAGACTAAATTTTCCGATTTGGAGGGGCTCAAACGCCAATTATATGCCGATAAAGAGGCTATTATCGACTTACTGAAATCTTATCGGTAACCCAAATAAAATTAGGAATATACTTAATCCTATTTTACACCTCTTTTTGAGTTTAAAAATTGCTTCAGGGAGGCGTGAAATTTCTTTCAGGGAAGAAATTTACGGGCTTCAGTGAGAAAATTTTGCTGCGATAGGGAAGAAATTTTATTCTTCTCTAATGCTTATTTATCAGCCACTTATAAAAGTGGTTTTTTCTATGGTAAAAATTACTATTTTTTCGAAGAAAAAGACGGAAAACAACCCGTGTCTTCCGCCTTACATATACTGAAAAGAAGAAAATTTCCTCTCTCTAAAAAATAGCCGCAAAATATTTATAATATATGACTATAACCACAATCACACCCGTGCAGGCGGCAAACCCTACAGCACCTGCCGATACGTCTTTGATGAACCCGATACGTTTGTCGTAGGCGGGCTGTATATAGTCGCATATCTTCTCGACTGCGGTGTTGAGGGCTTCGGCTGTCAGTATCATACCGCAACAGATGGTCTGTGCTACCCATTCGACGGTGGAGATGCCGAAGACTATCCCCAACACTATGAACAAAGCAAAAATAGATACTTGAGCCATTGTGGCGTGCTCGCGACTGACAAGCAACCACATACCTTTGAATACATATTTAAGACTTAATGCACGCCCTTTTATGAAATTACCATCTCCTATCATACAGATAATATAGATTTGTTTTGAAGAAAATAAAATGTCTGATACTATATTCCCAAATCTTTGCGGACGGCGTCTATCTTACGGTCGGCTTTTGCCTCTGCGTCGTAATAGTCGGCTCTCGACTTCATTTCGCCTCTTACCTCGATGTAGAACTTTATCTTAGGCTCCGTACCCGAAGGACGAACGGAAATCTTGGTGCCGTCTTCGGTGAAAAATTGCAAAACATTCGACGTCGTCGACATCTCTATCGGAGTCTCTGTGCCTGCGGATAGGTCTTTTGCGGTCAGATTCTGATAGTCTTTGATGAGCCGTACCTTAGAACCGGCTATCTCTCGCGGCGGATTGTTGCGGTAATCGGTCATCATCTGCTTTATCTCGGCAGCTCCCGACTGTCCTTTACGTACAACGGATATACCTTTCTCTTTGCCATAGCCGTATTCCACGTAGAGGTCTTGCAGGAGTTCGAGCCAAGTCTTGCCGTTGTCTTTTGCCCAAGCGGTTATCTCAGCCATAATAGCGCAAGCAGATACGGCATCTTTGTCGCGGCAGAAGTCCTCTATCAGATAGCCGTAGCTCTCTTCGCCTCCGCCGATATATATCTTTTTGCCTTCGTTTTCACGCATTATGGCAGCAATCCATTTAAATCCCGTGTAGCAGTCGTAGAGTTCGACGTTTGCCTTGCGTGCAATGTCTTTTATCAGTTCGGTAGTAACGATGGTCTTCACCACATATTCGTTGCCTTTGAGTTTGCCGAGTTCCTGCCACTTCTTTATGAGATAATAGGTAAATACCATACAGGTCTGATTGCCGTTTATTAGTACCCATTCGCCTTTTTCGTTTTTGACGGCAATACCTATTCTGTCGCAGTCGGGGTCTGACGCCATTACGATGTCGGCATCGACGGTTTTTGCTTTCTTTATGGCGAGGTCGAGAGCAGCCGACTCTTCGGGGTTGGGAGATACAACCGTCGGGAAATCGCCGCTAAGTACGAACTGTTCGTCCACCTTTATTACATTCTCGAATCCGAATGCCCGCAGAGCCATAGGTACGAGCTTAGCACCGCAGCCGTGTATGGGCGAGTAGACTATTTTAAGGTCTTTGTGGCGGGCGATAGCGTCGGGCGATAGCGATAGTGTCTTTATCTTTTCGACAAAAATATTGTCTATATCCTCGCCTATCATCTCTATCAACGAGGGGTTTGCCTCGAACCTAATATTCGAAATATCGGTTATCTTGTTTACCTCTTTTATTACGTCCGTATCGTGCGGAGCAACGAGCTGAGCACCGTCGTCCCAATACGCCTTGTAGCCGTTGTATTCTTTGGGGTTGTGCGAGGCGGTAATCATAACTCCGCTTTGGCAGCTCAAGTGTCGTATGGCAAACGATATTTCGGGTGTGGGGCGAAGTGCGTCGAAAAGATATACCTTGATGCCGTTGGCGGAGAAGATATTTGCTACCGTCTTGGCAAAGTATGGAGAGTTGTTGCGGCAGTCGTGCCCTATGACAACTTTTATCGGGTCCTTATCGGGGAATTGTTTTTTCAGATAATTTGCCAATCCTTGTGTAGCCGCTCCTACAGTATATATGTTCATTCTGTTGGAGCCTGCTCCCATTATACCTCGTAATCCTCCGGTACCAAACTCCAGATTCTGATAAAAGGCGTCTATGAGTTCGGTCTTGTCTTCGTTGTCCAACATCCTGCGTACAGCTTCTTTTGTCTCTTCGTTGTAGTTACCGGCCAGCCAGCTTTGTGCTTTGGCTTCGCACTGTTTCAATAATTCGGTATTCATATTATTTATTGGTATTTTTTGTAAAAGAATTTGTGATAGGCAAAGTTAATACTTTTATAGGTAACAGTCAAATAAATGAGTAATGTTTGCCGCCTATTATTCGCTTCATTCTATATATGTGATAAGAATTTGTGATTTTTCTTCGGGGCTAAGTATGACGCTATCCAACGAAGCGGGTAGCAGTATAGTCTCCCAACTATTGGCTACGGTTTTTCCGCTCGGATGGTTTATATTGAGCTTTCCGTCCAATACGGATATAAGTACGAAAGAATCTATCGTCGAGAGGTCGAGCACTTGTACTTTCGATAGACATAAAATCGATGTTTTGAAGTACGGTGTTTCTACTATTTTCCGAGCTTCGTTATCGATGAATACGGTAGGCGATAGTGTTTTTTGCCAGTTTTCGAAGTCGATGGCTTTCACAGCCTCTTGAGTATGCAGCTCGCGGCGATTACCGTTTTTGTCGCGTCGGTCGAAGTCGTATATACGATAGGTAATGTCCGACGATTGTTGTATTTCCATTATGGTACATCCTCGTCCGATGGAGTGTACACACCCGGCAGGAATATATATATAGTCGCCTTTATTTACCATGTGTTTTTGTAGATAATCTTCAAGGGTATTGTTTTCTACGGCTTTCAAATATTCTTTTTCCGTTATTTTACGATTGAATCCTGCATAGACGAATGCCTCCTTGTCGCAGTCGAGGATATACCACATTTCGTTTTTACCGAAAGAATTGTGTCGTTCTTTTGCTATTTCGTCGTTTGGATGAACTTGTATCGAGAGGTCGTCAGCAGCATCTATTACTTTGACCAATAGCGGGAAGTCGTTGCCGTAGCGACGATAGACTTCATTGCCGACAAGGTCGTTGAGGTAAACCTCTACAAGTTCCGACAGACTATTGTCTTTTAAGAAACCACTCTTTACTATCGATTCGTTGCCCGCTATAGCCGATACGAGCCAACTCTCTCCGATATTATCGTATTCGTCTGTATTGTAGAGACGTTTTAGTTTCTGTCCGCCCCAAATCTTGGGCATAGGTATCGGTTCGAATTTTAATGGATAGAGCATGTTTTTTTATATTTATGAGTGTTTATTTATCGATGTTATTAGCTCGAGACTCTCTTTTATCACCTTAGAGCCGAGCACGAAGGCGACTCCCAAATAGAATGATATTGCAGCCAATATCTGTATTAAAAGTATCAGGGCGAGATTATAAATGCCGTTTGTAAATATCGAAAGTTCCAATTTTCCTATCAGTAAGGTAATAAACGACATTACAATTGAAATCACTGCATAAGGTAAAATGTCTTTTAGGTGTTGTATAGTAGAATATCCGAGTTGTTTGCCCACAACTATCATATTTACCGCATAAGAGACGAACATTGCCAGGCTGAATCCCCAGAGCATCTCTTTTATGGTAGTTGATAAAAATATGAATAGAACGACTGTTAAGAGATTTCTACCGAGTTCGAGTATGAAGTTTAGATTCGATTTTCCGATGGCATTTAGAGTAGTGAGGCAAAAACTCTGGAACGGCAAAAATACGGCAGCTATGCATAGTATTTGGAAATACGGTATCATATCTGTCCATTTATCGGTGAGGACTACGGTGGTAAGATTGTCGATAATACCTATTAGTCCGAGCATTATGGGAAAGATGAGGAACGAGATTACTCTGACGATTTTTCTAAAAAAAGCCAGCTGCTTCGGTTTGTCGTTGTTCAGACTCGATAGAATAGGGTAGGCGACAGACGTTATGGCACCGGCTACTACCATCGATGGGATATCTTGGAATTTACGTGCGCGGTCGTAGTACCCGAGATCTTCTTTCGAAAATACTTTTGGTATCTTGATATTGTAGATATATTTTACAATTATATTTATCGTACTCGTAAAGAGGAGAAATATCGAGAATGAGAATATTTTTCTTATCACCGAGAAGTCGGGTTTGCTCGTTGGAGCCCAACGACTCATAACCCAAAGCATTGCTACACGTATTGCTGTGAGGCTCACTATCTGCCATGCTATAGCCCAATACGTGTAGCCGACGAGAATCAATATTATGGTTAACACTGCCGAGGCTACTGCCGACACAAGGTTGGCTATGGATATGGCTTTGAATTCCATCTTTCGGGTAAGCAATACGTTGGGAATTATTCCAAACGAATTTATGATTATACCTAAAAATACGAATCGCGACAGAGGATTCAGCTGAGGTATATCGAAGTACCCTGCTATATCATTTGAGAATATCCATAATATCAAGTATAACACTATACTTAGGGCAACGTTAAAAAAGAATGTTGCCGAGTATTCGTTTTCTGTGTTTTGTTGGCGTCTGATAAGTGCCGTCGAGAAACCGCTATCGACAAGTACATTACTCAATGCTGTAAATACCGACAAAGCGGCTATAATACCAAAATCGTCCGGAGTAAGCATACGGACAGTAAAAACACCTACGATAAGAGCGAAAACCTGTACTCCAAACTTATCGATACTGCTCCATGCCAGCGACTTCGAAGTTTTCCCCATTGATGAATATAAAAGTATTATGTGTATAAAATATTCGGATACGATAAACCTGCGTTATATTTCCGAGACAAAATTAATATTTTTATTTCAACCAAACCATTTTTACCTCGTTTTACCTCACCTTTCGAGAATGTCGTAGTGTAATCGAAAAAGTATTATCTTTGCACAATGATATCTAAATACGATATAATCGTCATAGGTGCAGGACACGCCGGATGTGAGGCAGCCGTAGCCGCAGCAAATCTTGGTTCGAAGGTATTACTTATAACAATGGATATGAACTCCATCGCTCAGATGAGTTGTAATCCGGCGGTAGGAGGTATAGCTAAAGGACAAATCGTACGTGAGATAGATGCTCTGGGTGGCTATATGGGGATTGTTACCGACGATACTTCGATACAATTTCGTATGCTTAATAGGTCGAAAGGACCGGCTATGTGGAGTCCGCGTGCACAGTCCGACAGATCGAGATATATACAGCGTTGGCGAGAGGTGCTCGACGATTGCGCGAACCTCGATATTTGGCAAGATACGGTAACGGAATTTATGATACATCACAATACAATCGAGGGAGTGAAGACTCGTTTGAATTGTGAATTTCGTGCCAAATGTGTAATACTTACCGCAGGCACTTTTCTTAATGGATTAATGCATTTTGGAGAGATACAGGTGGCTGGAGGACGTATCTCCGAACCTGCTTCTTACGGACTTACCGAGCAACTAAAATCTATCGGTTTTGTATCCGATAGGATGAAGACGGGAACTCCCGTGCGTATCAACGGAAATTCTATAGATTTCTCGAAACTTATCGAACAACAGGGCGAAGACGATTTTCATCGTTTTTCTTTTTTGAAAAGAGAAAAAAGACGCCTCAAACAGCGGTCTTGCTTTCTGGCACATACAAACGAGACGACTCATGAAATTATTCGTAAGCACATAGGTCAATCGCCTATCTACAACGGACAAATAAAAAGTATAGGTCCGAGATATTGCCCGAGTATAGAGACCAAAATAACTACTTTTGCCGACAAAATCTCGCACCAGCTTTTTGTCGAGCCCGAAGGAGAAAACACACAAGAGTATTATCTCAACGGGTTTTCGTCTTCTCTGCCGATAGAGATCCAGCTCGAGGCTTTGCGTACTATCGAGGGGTTGGAGAATGTTAGAATTTATCGTGCCGGCTATGCTATAGAGTACGACTATTTCGATCCCGTACAATTGAAAAATACGTTAGAGACAAAGCCTATAAAGAATCTTTTTTTTGCCGGACAGATCAACGGAACTACAGGATACGAGGAAGCTGCCGGTCAAGGTCTTGTTGCCGGTGTTAATGCACATGTGAATTGTTTTGGAGGGACGGAATTTGTGCTCCATAGAGACGAGGCGTATATCGGAGTTCTCATCGACGATCTTACTACAAAGGGAGTCGACGAACCGTATCGGATGTTTACTTCGCGTTCGGAATTTCGCATACTCCTACGTCAAGACAGTGCCGACATACGTTTGACTCCAAAGGCATTCGAACTTGGACTTGCTTCCAACGAACGCAAGCAGTTGCTCGACAAAAAAAACGAAAATATTTCTGCTATTATCTCTTGGCTGAAACAAAATAAAGTGTTGCCTTCGGAGATTAATTGCTTTTTGGATAGTGTAGGCTCATCGAATATTACTCAAAAAACAAGTCTGTACGATTTGCTTTTGCGCCCGAATATCGACATTGTTTCTTTATCGAAAACTTTTAGTTGCCTACGTGAGTTTGTAGGTAATAAGATAGACCAAAGTAGAAAAGAAGAGATAATAGAAGAAGCGGAGGTGCAGATAAAATACGGCGGGTATATCGAGCGAGAGAGGCTTATCGCCGATAAAACGAGCCGACTCGAGTATGTCAATATTCCGTCGGACATAAACTACGACGAGCTACAGTCTCTGTCGACAGAAGCAAAGCAGAAGCTAAAAAAGCATTTGCCGAAAACGATAGGACAAGCTTCTCGTATTTCGGGAGTTTCTCCAAGCGATATAAACGCTCTGATTGTATTGGTTGGCAGATGAACTCGTGTAGAGAAAAAAGTTTCACGTGGAACAAAATGTGGTGCTGTTGTAAAAAAAAGTTCCACGGGGAACATTTTGATTGTAAATATATTTTTGAATAGAGATATGAATATAGAAGAAGTAAAAAAACAGATTAGAGATGTGTATGACTTCCCTGAAAAGGGAATAGTTTTCAAAGATCTTACTACGGCATTCAAAGATGCTGCTTGTATGAGCTTTTTCGAGAATGAAATGTATCGGCTTTACAAAGATAAAGGCATCACCAAGGTAATAGGGATAGAGAGCCGCGGTTTTATAATGGCACCTATTCTGGGTAATAAATTGGGAGTCGGTTTTGTGCCGATACGTAAAAAAGGTAAACTGCCCGCCGAAACCTACGAAGTCAGCTATGGTAAAGAGTATGGCAAAGATGTGATACAGATACATAAAGATTCGCTCTGTGCCGACGATATAGTACTTATACACGACGACCTTTTGGCTACGGGTGGTACTATGAAGGCAGCTTGTGATTTGGTGAAAATCTTTGGTGTGAAGAAAATCTATGTCAACTTTTTAGTAGAACTCGATTTTCTAAAAGGTATAGAGGTATTCGATAAGGATATTGATGTGACTTCTCTGATACACTATTAAAAGGAAATCTGTAGAGTGGGGGAGAGGGAAGCAAGCTAGTCTTTGGCCATTTTCACCGTTTTGTAATGATGCCTTTTGAAATAGACAAGTACGATTCCTGATATTATAAGGGATATAATACCTGTGCATATACCGAAGTTTTCGGTAGGTATTTCTATTATCTTATTGTAAGAGAGGAAAAAAGCCAATACAGCTATCCCGTTGTTTGTGAAATGTGCTATTATAGACGGATATAGCGACCTACTCCATATAGCAATATATCCAAACGATACTCCAAGTATCAATCGAGGGATAAACCCTCCGAATTGCAGGTGTATCGCAGAAAATAATATTGCTGTCAGCCAAACTGCTATGTGATAATTAAACGCCCCGGTAAATATTCTTTGAACGACTCCTCTGAAGAAAAGTTCTTCGCAGATTGCAGCCCCTAATGCTATTACAACTATATTTGCGATAAGCCCCCATATAGTATTTACGGATAGCATCGCCTCTGTGATGTTATTTGCTTGTTGCTCAAGGGCTACTATACGTGTTTCTATATTTCTTAGGAAATAGGGTAGATGTAAAGATTTGTTCCACTGCGAGAGTACATCTATGCACGGTATTATTGTGATTATAAATATTATGGCTATTATTATGCTTTTTATGTCGATGGTATTGGTTAGTAATGCTTTTATCGGGTTGCCTGAAAGCCATCGCCACGCCAATATTGCCGGTAGCCCGAAGACGAATATTTCTTGCAAAAGTTGTGTGATTTTAAGCGATGTATTAGAATCTAATGGTGTGTTGACGAGTATACTATACAAGATAGCCGATATTACAAATCCTGAAATAGACAAAAACGATAGTAGTAATAGTTGATAAACAATACTCTTCTTCATGATCGATAATTTTCTTCAAAGGTACTATTTTTTTGATGATTCGGAATAAATATGTAATTTTGTCGTGTTTTATACAGTAATTAAATAATTATTCTCCAAGTAGATGGATATTAATCAAATACAATCTATCAAACAAAGATTCAATATTATAGGCAATTGTTCGTCGCTCAATAGAGCTATCGACGTGGCTGTGCAAGTGGCTAATACGGAGCTGTCGGTGCTTATAACCGGAGAGAGTGGGGTAGGTAAGGAGTTTTTTCCGCAAATAATACACCAATTTTCTCATCGCAAACATAATCCGTATATTGCTGTAAACTGCGGAGCTATCCCTGAGGGTACTATAGATTCGGAGCTTTTTGGACACGAAAAGGGTTCTTTTACCTCTGCTACATCAGATAGAAAAGGGTATTTCGAGGTAGCCGACAAAGGAACTATTTTTCTCGACGAAGTCGGTGAGCTCCCTCTTCAGACACAGGTACGTCTGCTTCGTGTGCTCGAAGCCGGTGAGTTTATGAGAGTTGGTTCGTCGAAAGTGCAAAAGACCGATGTTCGTGTAGTGGCTGCTACCAATATAGATGTTCCGTTGGCTATCAGTCAAGGACGTTTTCGCGAAGATTTATATTATAGACTAAATGCTGTACCTATCCATATACCGCCATTACGTGAGAGAAAAGAAGATATAACTCTTCTTTTCAGGAAGTTTGCTGCAGATTTTGCCGAAAAATATAAAATGCCACCGATACGGCTTACCGAAGAGGCTCAAGAAGTACTTACCCAATATTATTGGAAGGGCAATATACGGCAGCTCAAGAATATAACCGAGCAAATATCTGTAATAGAGCAGAATCGAGAAATTGGAGCGGATGTGCTTAAGAAATATCTCCCCGACGACAGCAATCAGAATCTCTTGCCGATACTGGCAAATGACCGTAATCTATTTGATACCAAAAACTTCAGTAACGAACGTGAAATATTGTATCAAGTGCTTTTTGATATGAAAAAGGATATTACCGACCTCAAAGCTGTGGTAAACAACCTTATGGCAGGTAGAGTAGATGTACCATCGTACGATGATATTGTCGCACAGCCGATAATACCTCACCGCAAAGAACAAGAGGTAGATACCGTAATCGATATTGTTCCCAATACCAAACATTCGCTAAAGAAGATATCTCCAATTACGGAAGATAGCCAAATCGAGGATACTGAAGAATATACGGAAGAGTCGCTATCCATATCAGATGCCGAAAAAGATACTATCGTCAAGGCTCTTACTCGCCACAAAGGAAAACGTAAGTATGCTGCCCAAGACTTAAGGATTTCCGAACGAACGCTTTATCGTAAGATTAAAGAGTATGGACTCGAAGACAAGAAGTTTAAATAAAGAGTTGTAAAGATATGGTATTCACCGATAAAAAAATGAATGTAAGATATTTGTGGTTATTTGCTGCTGCCTTTTTAAGCTATTTTGCCATTGAATCTTGTGGGGTATCGTACAAATTTACCAACGCCAAACTCGATTATTCTATTTATAAGACTATCGCTATCGGCGATTTTCCTAATCGTGCTCCTTTAGTGTACCCTCCTTTATACCAACAGTTTAATGATAAGCTAAAAGACTCTTATTCTCGTCAGACCCGATTGCGTATCGTACCCCAAAACGGTGATTATAACGTAGAAGGAGCCATAGTGGGATATTCTCTACAACAGCTTGCAGTGGGAGCCGATGGGCTTGCGGCAAAGACGAGTCTGGTGATGAACGTACAGGTTCGATTTAGTAATAGAAAGAATCCTCAAGAAGATTTTGAGCGTACTTTTACAGCACAGAAAGAGTTTCCGTCGACGACTTCGTTCGAGAATGTGCAAGGGCAGCTTGTATCCGAAATGGTCGATGAGATTGTAGACCAAATATTTAATGCTACCGTAGCTTCTTGGTAATAAGATGATTCGTGTTTCGGAACTTAGAGATATCCTTTTAAATAAGAGCGATAATATCGACCTTTTTACTTTGGAGCAAATCGTAGAGAAGTATCCGTATTTCGAGATGGCGAGGCTGATATATCTTAAGAGGCTTAAATCGGTAGATAATGAAATATTTATAAATAAACTCAGAGCTTCGGCAGCATATTTTTCGAATCGTAAGTTTGCACACGCTTTTGTAAATGACATTGCAGGTAAGTCGGCTTCGGCGGAAATTTACGATACGGCGGTAATATCTACCGACTATTTTGCTCTAAAAAACTCGAATGTCTCGTCGGATTCGCTTCGGGAACTTGCCCGTAGGCTCAAAAAATCGCGTATCGAAAGACTTCGACAGCAGAGCGAAGATGTTATTACAGAGGCGGATGACGATGAAATTCGAATTAAAAAGCTGATATTGGATAAGCGTTATGTGGAGGCACTTAGGATATTGAAAAAAATAAATTTGAATAATTCGATAAAAAATACTTACTTTGCACTTCAGATAAAGTATTTGGAGACTATTCTTGATTCTACGGAGTAAAGAAGTGTTTACTAATTTGTTGTGTGTTTAGATAATAGATTTACAAACTTATATACTCAAAAATTCTTTTATTAAAAATGATTCAATTTCTGACTATACTTATTGTTATATCGGCAATTATACTCACTTTTGTCGTATTGATTCAGAATTCGAAGGGAGGAGGTCTGGCTGCAGGTTTCTCTTCTGCCAATCAAGTATTTGGCGTGAAGAAGACGACCGACCGTATCGAAAAACTTACTTGGACTCTTATTGCTATCATTGTAGTTTTAAGTATTTTCTCGGCTCGTATGATTTCTAGTAGAGCAAGTACAAGCAATACTACTTCGCAGGTCGATATCGAACAAGCTCAAACACAGCAGCAGGCTACTACTCCGGTAGAATCTCAACAGCCCCAGCAGACTGCACCGGAAGAGCAGCCGATACAACCGGCTAATTGATATGTGTGAGGTTATAACGTTAATTTAATATCGTTATAACGGTAAATATGGTTTAAAAGGTATGCTTATAAGGAGTAGGCATATAGATTGTGTTAAAAAAGTATGTTGCTGTGACGATATGTATATTGGTACCTATGAAAAATTATACCTTTATAGCCTGTATCGTATACGGTTGTAAGAATAATGAGATTTTCTCTCTTTTCCGAAAGAGAGATAGTCTTTTGTAAAGACGATAATTAGAAAAATAGTAATAAAAAAAATTTTATTTATGCGAAAGTATTCTTTTTTATTAGTGGCGCTGCTCTTCTTCATCGGAGGAGTAACTGCCGTATTTGGACAAGGACGCTCTATTTCGGGTAAAGTATTAGACAGCGAGTCGGGAACTCCTATTGTAGGAGCGTCTGTAGAGGTTGTCGATGCACAGACCGGTACGTCCACAGATGAAAATGGTAACTTTACAGTAACAATGCCCGAGGGTCATACAAAGCTGAAGATAGAGAACACCAGCTACAAGACTCAGATAGTTGTTGCTCGTGATGGTATGGTTATCCGCTTGGTTACTGAAAGCGAAGTGCTTACAGAAGCAGAAGTTGAAGTAGCTATGGGTACCAAAAAGGGTAAAGGTTATGTGGGTTCTGCTCAGACAGTAACACAAGAAGTAATCGAAAAGAAAAGCCCTTCGGATATTACGAAAGCTCTTAGCGGAGAAGTTGCCGGTATGCAGGTAGTAACCTCTACCGGTCAGCCCGGACAGACATCTTCGGTACGAATTAGGGGCGTAGGGTCTCTCAATGCCGGAGGCGGAGCCTTGTATGTAGTCGACGGTATACCTTATGGTAATGATATCTCTTCTATCGACCCTGCCGATATTGTATCTACTACCGTGCTCAAAGATGCTACCGCTACGTCGATGTACGGTTCGAGAGGTGCCGATGGTGTAATACTTATTACTACTAAAAAAGGTACTGCCGGCTCCGAGGGTAAAATCGAAGTAGACCTTACGGCAGGGGCAAACTTCAGATATTTGCCTATGCACGATGTAATCACCGATCCCAAGCAATATATGGAGCTATCGTGGGACGGTCTTTTCAACTTCTGGAAAGGACTGGCAAGAGGATCGAGTTTAACAGACGAACAGTTGATAAACAATTATGTAAATCCTAAGTTGTGGAACTCTTCGGAAGGGGGTATGGTTCCTCAATACAACCTATGGAATATTCCAAATATCATAAACAACGACGGTACGTTCAACGACGAAGCTCAGATGAAATACACTCCCGAAAGTTGGTACGACAATATGTTTCATACCGGTATCAAGTCGGGTGTTGGTGTGAGAATATCGGGAGGTTCGGATAAGACTACATATTACACTTCGGCAAACTTCTTGAACGACGAAGGTTACTATATACAGTCGAACTTCAGGAGACTTACCACGCTGTCGAATCTCGACTATTCGCCTAAAAAATGGCTTACTGCCAACTTCAAAATGCAGTATTCTTATAGCACTATGAATAATGTTGGTCAGAGTTCGAGAGATGCAAACAACGGATTCTCGTTTGTTAATAGCATACCGCCCATATACCCTGTGTTCCAACATGATGACAATGGAAATGTCGTGAAAGACAAGTATCTCGGAGGCAATGCCTACGACTATGGTCAATACAAAGGTTATGCAAGACCTTTCTATCCGGGAATAAACCCGGCAGGAGCTTTGAGACTCGACAAAAGTTACAGCGTACACCATAACCTTGCCGTTTCGAACCTTTTGAAGTTCGAGTTTGTAAAGGACCTTGTATTCACGGTTACTAACGGATATAGTTTATACTTAGGAGCTTTGTCGGAACTTACTAATATGTATTACGGTGACGGCAAAGGAGTAGGTCATATAATATATGTGAATCGTAACTATATAGACTTCAATACTCGTCAGCAGCTAACTTACAAGAAGACATTCAAAGATATTCACAACTTTGATATAATGCTCGGTCACGACTTTAGAAATCAAGAGCAAGGAACTGTTCAAGCAGCTAAATCGGATATGCTTAAAGCCGACGACTTCCAGTTGTCGAACGCAGTAAGGGCTATAGCCACTGTCGGATCGAAGACAGATTATCGTTCCGAAAACTATATGGGAGAATTGCGTTACAACTTCGACGAAAAATACTTTGCTATCATCAATGGTTCGGTATTCGGTTCTTCTTACTTCGCCCCCGGACACCAGTACGGTACTTTTGCTTCTGCCGGTGCTTCGTGGAACATCCATAAAGAAACATTTATGGCCGATGTAAAAAAATGGTTGAGCAACCTTAAGGTAAAAGCAAGTTTCGGTACTTCGGGTAACGATAATATCGGTAACTACAACTATCTTGACCTATATTCGATGTCGAACTTCAATGGTCTTCCGGCCGTGTTGTGGAGCGCTATTGCCGAAAGATCGCTTACTTGGGAAACGTCGTATAAGTTCAATGCCGGAGTAGAATTTGAAATAAAGAAGGGTAGACTTTACGGAGAGTTTGAGGTGTACAACAACTATGTAGTAAATAGCCTCGATACAAGAGAAATAGCTCCTTCGATCGGATATACTTCTGTACCTATCAACGATGGTAAATATAGAAGTTTCGGAGCCGAATTGTTGCTGAAGGCACAAGTTATAAAATCGAGAAACTTCGACCTCAATTTCCGTCTTACCGCAGCTCACTATGATGCAGTATTCGTAGAATTACCGAAAGAAAGAATCAACGGTAAATGGTTGGAAATGATTATGAACGGCTCGTATGCTAAGGGAGTATCTCGCGGAGCAATATATACAAAAAAATACGAAGGAGTAGACCCCGAAACAGGCTGGGGACGTTGGGCTGCATATAAAAATGAAAAGGGTAAAAGCACGGATACAAGTTATATACCAGAACCGTATAAATATCTGAGACAAAGGACGGTAGATAATAATGGAAAAGTGGTTGACCTCCACAAAAATGCTACTCTTACTCCATTCATGACTAACGACTACCGTAAAGCAGCATACGAATATGTCGAAGGTAAATCCAGATATCCCGATATATATGGAGGTTTCGGTATCGATGTATCTACTTACGGATTCGATATATCTATGGCATTCAACTACATAATAGGCGGATACAACTTCGATGCCATTTATGCTTCTTTGATGTCTGACCGTTCTATGGGATCAAACAACTACCATGTAGATATGTTGCATGCTTGGAGTCGTTTCAGACCCGAAGAAAATAGCACTACCAACGTACCGCTACTATTGGCAGGACTCTACGACCAAATCGACGCCAATAAAGTTTATTATGCCGATTGGACGGGTAATCGTTCTACAAGGTTCCTTACTTCGAACACAGGTTTGCAACTTAGCTCGGTACGTATTGCTTACAACTTCCCCAAAAAGATGTTGGAAAAGATACAAATCAAGAGTATGTCGGTATGGATTATGGGCGACAACCTTATGGTACTATCGGCTCGTAGAGGATACAATCCGTTTACATATATGACTGGCGGAAATAGCTCGTCGCAGTATGCTCCGCTATCGACTATTGTGGGTGGTCTCAAATTTTCTTTCTAATATTTTAGTTATTAATTACTTAAAGAAAAAATAGATTTATATGAAAAAAATATTTTTTGTATTGACGATACTTACTGCTATAGCATTTAGTAGCTGTGCCAATTTATTGGTATCCAATCCTAATGGAAGCACTGTTTCCGAAGAGCAACTGCAGAAAAGTATCAGAGAGCTCGACGCTCGTGTAAATGGTCTGTATTATGCAATGAACGCACTTACAAAATATTTGGGTGCACAGAAATATATTGATGTATATACCGATGTATTGGCTTCTGACGTGGCTATTCCGTCTCCAAACTGGGGCTTCTTCTATGCAGCCGAACAGGGTAGAGGTGCAGACGAAACAGCCGGTTTCAACGGTTTGATATGGGAATACAGCTATATACTGATAAGGAATGCCAATCTTCTTATCGCAAGATGCGATACTATTCTTAACACTCCCGGTGGTCTCGACGAAGAAGATACGAATACCGCAAACAGAGCTCTTGCTCATGCGTATGGGATGAGAGGTTATGCATATTATATGCTCACTAATTTCTATACCGATGCCGCTAAGCTTGATGCCAATATTCTGCCTTATTACAACGAAGAAAACTATAAGGAAGTACAGCGTCTGTCGAGCTATAAGTATATTATACCTTTGGCAATATCCGACTTGGAAAGAGCTATAGATATGCTTAAAGAGTACCAACCTAAGGTTGCAAACCAGAAGTCGTATATGAATGCAGATATAGCAAAGATGATTTTGGCATATCTACGTATGAATAAGGCAATTATTTTCGACCCATCGGATAGAACCAACGATATTGGCGAAGCTCTGCGACTTGTAAAAGAGGTAATAGGAACGGGCGAATATCCCATATTGCCATACAAAGAGGTGCTCACTAACGGATTCAATACGGTCGTTAAATCACAAAACTGGATCTGGGCAGTAGACGTAGCTGCAGAGACTTCGCGTCAGATCAATTCTTTCTGGTCGCTTGCAGACATATACACTTACGGATATGCCGCAGCAGGAGAGTATTTCGCTATCGACGCCAACTTGTACAATAGCTTCGATACAAAACTTTCGGCTACCGATATCAGAAAGAAGTGGTGGAACCACTCTCCCAACAATAATGTAGAAGCAGGATTTGCTCTTGCTCCCGTAAATAAGTTTTTCGACCCAAACAGAAAGGTAAATGCCGATAAGGCTTGGCTCAACGACCTCGTATATATGAGAATCGAAGAGGCTTATCTCTTGGCAGCGGAAGCATCGTTTGCTCTGGGCGACGAGACAAATGCCAAGGCATATATCAAGACTCTGGTAGCAAATAGAGATACCGACCCGGCTACTATGACCAAGATAGATGGTATGAGCGGAACAACCCTGAAAGAGTATATCGCTTCCAACTGGCGTATAGAGATGTGGCTCGAAGGTAAAAACTATATGGCTATGAGACGTTTCGGATGGTCGCATACGAGAGGTAAAAACCACTCTGCACGTAAGGATAGACCGATAAGTGCTGCCGACCTTGGGGCATTTTCTACTCCGTATAGTGAGAGACAGACCAACCCTTATATAGATACTCCGGTAGAGTAGACGGACTGTATAAGAGTAAATAAAGATACTTGATAAAGTAGATAGAGGGTACTTATTGCAGATAAGTACTCTCTTTTTTGTTGCTATATTTTTTATTGTATAGAAAAAAATATTGGTTTGGTTTCGAAAAAAAATATCTAACTTTGCAAAACGCATATATAGCGATACTATTTGAAGAACATTAGAGGTAAAAACTTAAAAAATTTTTTATATATGAGAAAGAGAATATATTTATTAGGATTGCTATTGGTTCTATCTGTCAGTTCTTTTGCTATGCCTGCCTATCCGTTTCCTATCAAGGTAAAACAACCCGATGGTAGCGAATTGACTATAAGAATCTATGGCGACGAGTGGTTTCACTATACGACCACAGACGACGGCTATCTCCTACAGCAACAACCTAACGGAGTGTACGAGTATGCTAAGTTTGAAAACAACATCATAAAGTCTACCGGCGTAATGGCTCGCTCCCAAAGAGACGACAAAGAGAGAGCTTTTGTAAAACAGCTGCGAAGGAACCCTATATCACGTGATATGGAGCTATCGATGAGGCAGCTTGTAAAACAAGAGATGGGGCACCAAGGTCACCAGCGAGTACCTCTATTCGGACGGAAAAAAGGACTCGTGATTTTGGTGGAATTTCAGAATCTGCAGTTCCGTTCGGCTACTGCCAAGCAAGACTTTACCAACCTGCTCAATCAGCAAGGCTATAGCGTCAATGGTGCTACGGGGTGCGCAAACGAGTACTTCAAGGCTTGTACCGCTAACCAGTTCGATCCGATATTCGACGTACACGGTCCTTATAAGTTAAGTCAGGGCTATGAGCATTACGGACAGAATACCGGTGGCGGTATGGCAGGTAGAGGAACCGATAAAAATGTCAGAGAAATGGTAATAGAGGCAGTAAATGCATTAGTAGCCGATGGAGTAGATTTATCTCCCTACGATACCGATAACGACGGTAAGGTCGATATGGTATTCGTATACTATGCAGGACCTAACGAAGCCGAAGGAGGTGGAGCCAATACTATCTGGCCTCATAAATTCAATGTTTATCCTAATGCTACGATAGGAGGTAAGACGATAGATGTATATGCTTGTACATCCGAGATAAACGGCTATGGTACAATGTGCGGTATAGGTACGTTCTGCCACGAGTTTGGGCATGTACTAGGGTTGCCCGACTATTATAACACAGAAAACGGACATTTATTCACTATCGGTGAATGGGATATAATGACTTCGGGCGGATACAACAACCGAGGTAATACACCGCCGACGTGGTTGGCTCACGAAAGATTTTTCCTCACATATCTAACGCCTACTTTGCTGAACTCCGAAGGCGAAAAGGTACTTGAGCCGATTGAGACATCCAATAAGGCGTATCTTATCTCGCCTCCAAACGATATTCACGACTTAAATGGTCCGAATCCGAATCCGAAATTTCACTACCTGCTCGAAAACCGCCAGTTCTTAGGCTGGGACTCTGTGAGAGGAACTACTCGTGATGGACTTGGACTGGGACACGGTCTGTTGATAACAAGGGTAGACTACGACGCTTCGGCTTGGCAACAAAATAAACCAAACAACGACCCGAGCCATTTGCGATTCGACGTAATGGAGGCAGACGGTACCCCCGGATCTTACACAGGAGATACATATCCGGGAACTACCGGTAAAACTTTCTATATACCAAAGAAAGCAGACGGCTCAGACTATCACAATGGAAAGGTATCGAATATACAAGAGATTGCAGCAACAAACGAAATAATATTCTGCTACAAAGACTGTAGTAATTCGGCGAAGATAATATTGGAGACTCGTAAGACGACGTTTAAGACCGTTATCGGCGACGCCCCCGATACTACCAAGATAAGAGTGATAGGCTCCAAACTTACGGGTGATATAAGTGTGTCGTTCAAAGATAAAGACGCTTCGAAATTTCAGATGCGTCGCCCGTCGGACCCCAATTGGTCTGCCACTCTTACGCTCAATAAAGGCATTGTAGGCACCGACTCTGTAAACGAAGTGATAGAGGTTCGCTACAATCCTCAAAAGCCATCGTATAATACGCCTCACAAAGCGTCGTTGCACGCAAGGGTAGGCAATACGGGTACTATGAAAGTGATAGAACTTACGGGTACTTCTACGAAGAAAGTGAAAGTAGTGCCGCCCTTAATGAAAGATTTTTCCTCCATAAAAGACAATGACGTTACCGCCAATTGGCAAGTAGTACCCGATGCAACGGGATACTATCTGTCGGTATATGAAAAGAGTGGCTCTACGACAGAGAAAGAGACTTTTACCAACTTCGGTACTATGCTTACTTCGGGTTGGAAACAGACATTCTATACCACTCAGCAAAATCCTCTTCCGGGTGAGGCAGATAATATATCCATTAAGTTCTTGACCGACAACGATACTATCTGGTCGCCATACTATCCGCAGCCGCTGACACAGCTCAAGTTCTGGCTTAGGAACTGGAAAGCTACACAAGGAGGTTCGTTGATAGTGGAAGGGCTCAAAGCCGACGATAACACGTGGCAAAATATCTCTACCATACAGATGGAGCGTAGGCTTAGCCAGAAAAATTTCACCTTGTCTGTCGATGTAAATAAAAATATCAAACGTGTACGTATCTACTCCAAAGGACTCGACTCCCACGACGGAGGAGTCATATTCGACAATTACGAGGCAACATTTGCTGCCGATATGGCTGCCCGTAGAGTATGGATATCGGGTACTGCTACCGATTCGACGGTTGTCGAAGGACTGATGGGAGGTACCAAATACTTCGGACGCATACAGGCTACCGACAAAGACGATGACGAACTACTCGAAAATGTAACCGACTTCTCTAACGAAGTGGAATTTACTACTACCGGTAGTTCGTACGTAAATCCCGACCCACGAGCACTCAAACTGCAGATAAACAGTTCGTACAATATCGTGGTGTTCATCAAAGACGAAGACAAAGACAAAGACCTCTTCGTATACACTTCCGACGGACGTCTGGTGCAGGTTTACTACAAAGAAAACTATTCGGGTAATAGAGTAGAGATAAAAGGACTCCCGCGCAGCGCTTCGTACATAATATCGCTCGGAGGTTCGCGGACTAAGGGCAAATATGCCAAAATATATCTCGGCGGAATAAATGGCAATTAAAAGTTTGGGTTAATAAGTATTGTTAGTTATCCTCTGTCTATACCAGACAGAGGATATTTTTTATTATTGCTGTTCGATCAAATGATTACTTTACTTTTGGGTATTGTTTGATTCTGTTTTGTTGGGACAAGCAAAATTAAACAAAAGGGGGGCTTACCTTCTTACCAAGAAATCAGCCCTGTTTTTTTATCCAATCCAAAAACTTTATCGGACAGCAATAATTTTTTATCGATAGTTTTGTGTACAT